>WNFD01002201.1_pt1 | contig 19650 bp, 17 predicted proteins | sample 5400491 | NCBI WGS metagenome assembly WNFD01 (sample SAMN13153343, study PRJNA577476) | soil metagenome | isolation source: 120 cm saprolite under Douglas fir tree site 2 hole 2 replicate 2 | place: USA:California | collected 2015-04-18
CCGGGCGGCGCGCTGGTGTTGCTCGACGATGGCCGCATCGTCGGAGTGGAGCCGGGCGCCGCGCCGGCGCCGGACGGCTGCGAGGTGCTGGAGGTGCCCGGCGGCACGGTACTGCCGGGGCTGGTCGACGCGCACGTGCACCTGTGCGGCGACGGCACCGACGGGACCCTGGACCGGATCGAGGAGCCGAGCCAGGACGGCATGACGGCGGTCATCGGCGAGAGCCTGCGGCGCCACCTGGCGGCGGGGGTGACGACCGTCCGCGACCTGGGGGACCGGCGCTTCGCCGTGCTCGATTGGCGCTCGTCCACCCAGAGCGGCGGCGGCGTGTACCCGACCGTCGTGACCGCGGGACCGCCCATCACGAGCGTTGGCGGCCACTGTGCCAGCATGGGCGGCGAAGCCGCTGGCGAGGATCAGCTACGGGGCGCCGTGCAAGAACGCGCCGAGCGCGGCGTCGACGTCGTTAAGGTCATGACCAGCGGCGGGTTCGCGACGACGGGCACGCAGGTGCTGCTGTGCCAGTTCGTCCTGGAGGAGCTGCGGGGTGTGGTCGACGAGGCTCACGCCGCCGGCCTGCCGGTTACCGCGCATGCGCACGGCCTGCCTTCGGTGCAAATGGCGATGGCGGCTGGCGTGGACGGTATCGAACACTGCTCGTTCCTGACGGACAAGGGCCCGTCGCAGTCCGAGGAGGACCTTGCCCGGCTGGCTGAGGCCGGCACCGCGGTCTGCCCGACACTCGGAATGGTCGGGATCCCGGTGCCGACGCCGAACGCCGCGGCCCTGCTCAGCAAGCTCGGCATGACCTTCGAGCAAGTGGCCGAGCTGAACAAGCGCAGGGTGGCGCGGATGCATGCCGCTGGGGTGCGCGTCATTTCCGGCACAGATGGCGGCATCGCCGCCGCCAAACCGCACGGCCTGCTGCCCCTATCGGTGGCCTTCCTGGTAGAAGGCGGCGTGAGCACGGTCGCCGCGCTGGCGACGGCCACGTCGCTTGCCGGAGCGGCTTGCGGCCTCGGGGGCCGAAAGGGCCGGCTGCGGGCCGGCTACGACGCCGACCTGCTGGTCGTCGACGGCGACCCGATCGCCGATATCGGCGTCCTGGCGCGGCCGGCGGCGGTGTTCGCAGGCGGGCGGCGCCCAGCAGGAGCCGCCTGACATACCGGATCAGCAGGGTCCGTGCTCCGCAGTCGCCGGTCGACGCCTAGCTGGGTGATTTGCTCGTTCTGGATGAGTGCGGCCAGCACCATAGAACCTGGCCCTCACGCAACTCCGCCAGGTCGGCCGGCAGGGGTCTAGGAAGCAGGATGACAGTCCGCCAGGAGCTACTCCCAGGTGCGCAACCCCGGGACATACCTTGCCAGCTGCTCATCCGATACGCCGAAACGCTCGCCGTAGCCGCGCTCGAGGTAGATGCGCCGCCGCACGCCGGCTTCGATCCGTGCGACATGCAGCGGGTGGATCGCCAGCCGTCGCTCGTTCTCCTTCCGCGACCGGCGAGCGCTGCGAAGGACCCATCTTCACCACTCCCGCCGGCCAGCGGCTGGACCGGCACGGCGCCGGGCGGATCGTCCGCCGCGTCGCCCGCCGCGCCGGGCTGGCCAAGAAGATAGGCCCGCTGAGGCATCCGTGCCGGGCGGGCCCGAGGATGCTGCCTTCCCCACCAAGACGCCAGGCAGCACCCTTGGTGCTGAGGCGTGGTGCGGTGACCGTTAAAGCCATGCGATACGAAAGCAGCGTCACCTCCTTGTCCTGGATCCCATCCGAAGCGGTCCCCTCGGGAGCCCGGGTGGCCTTCGACACCGGATTCACGCACTACGACGACCCCCCACCCACGCACATCGATGACGTTGAGGCACTGCAGGCCGCGGATAAGTTCCGGTTCGCCAATGTCCTGAAGGCCTGGATCGAGGTGGACGGCGCCGGCGAGATCACCGGATGTGGCTACAGTGGGGGCGGTCTCATCGGCATCACCACCATCCAGCTAGCCGGGCTGAAGCACACGTTCCAGAACGCGATACTGCCGGACCTGCGCCGCGACCCCGAGCACGGCGAGGGGTGGGTGCGCTTCACGCAGAGCGTGGGCGGCCGGACCAGCGTGCCCATGCCGCGCCCTGTGCGTCACCGTCCTTACATCCAGTGGCAGGCTCCAACCGTGTGGACCACCCTGTCGCTCACCTTGCACGCCGACGGCAGGGCAGAGCCCGCGATGACTGGGGCGAGCAAGTTCCCGCGCCACTGGCTCTACGACTCCGGCGGCGAGCTGACCCACAAGTCAGGCCTGACCGACTTCACCGACTGGGCGGCCAAGTCTTTCGGCCGGCACACCCCCTGGGGAGATCAGGATTCGGAGGCCCTGGTCACCGCGGTGGGAACGGCGCTGGAGCACTCGCTGTCTGTGCAGCTCATGCACGGCGCGGCCAAGCCCACGATCGAGCGGCTGCCGGCGGGCAGCACACTGGTCCGCCAGGGTGACCCCGGCACCGACATCTACCTGATCCTGGACGGGGTGATCCGGGTGGAGCGGGATGGGGAGTCGCTCGCCGAGTACGGGCCCGGGGCGCTGCTCGGGGAACGCGCGCACCTGGAGGGTGGAACCCGGACCTCGACCTTGATGGCCGTCACCCCCTGCCGGCTGGCGTCGGTGGACGCCAGCCAGTTCGTCCTGTCGGACCTGGTGGAACTGTCCGGGGGGCACCGGCGCGAAGACGCCGACCGGGGCTGACGGTGCGCATCCACCTGTGCGGTGTCCGCGGCTCGACCCCAGCACCGGGCCGGGAGTTCCTCCGTTACGGCGGCCACACCTCGTGTGTCGCGCTCGCCCCCGACGGCGCGGCCGGCCCGGCGCTGATCCTGGACGCCGGCACCGGCCTGCGCGGGGTCACCCCGCTGCTCGGCGGCCAGGCCTTCACTGGCACGATCCTGCTCACCCACCTGCACTGGGACCATGTCCAGGGGCTGCCGTTCTTCCGGGCTGGCGACCGCGACGGCGCCCGGGTGACCCTGCTCCTGCCCGGCCAGGGCGATGGCAGGGCCGCGGCGGAGGTGCTGGCCCGGGGGATGTCCCCGCCGCACTTCCCGATCGCGCCCAGCGGCCTGCGGGGGAAATGGTCCTTCTGCACCATCGAGCCGGGGCCGTTCAAGGCCAGCGGCTTTACGGTGGAGGCGCGGGAAGTCCCGCACAAGGGCGGCCGCACGTTCGGCTACCGGGTCAGCGACGGCCGCTGCGTGGTCACCTACATCCCTGATCACTGCCCGACCGTTGCCGGGCCGGGCCCGGAAGGCTGGGGGGAGTACCACCCGGCTGCCCTGGACCTGGCAGCCGGGGCGGACCTGCTGATCCACGACTCGTTCCTGCTGGCCCACGAAGTGGCGGCGGAGGCAGCGTTGGGGCACGCGGCGGCCGAATACGCGGCCGGCCTGGGGCGCCGGGCCGGCGCGCGGCGGGTCATGCTGGCCCACCACAAGCCGGACCGGACCGACGATGAACTGGATGCGCTGGCGGCCAGGCTTGCCGGTGGGACTCCCGCCGTCACGGTGGCCGCCGAGGGCGGAATACTCGACCTATGAACCGGCCGGGCCCGGCGCGGCGGGAATCGGGGTGCCCGTGGGAGGCGGCGTGATGGCTAAGGCACGCGCCGCGCGGCCCGCCCCCGCGATCGTGGTCGGGTCCGGGCCGAACGGGCTCGCGGCGGCGGTGACGCTGGCTCGGGCCGGGCTGGTGGTGCACGTCATCGAGGGGGCGGACACGCCGGGGGGAGGCTGCCGGACGCAGGAGCTGACCCTGGCCGGGTTCCACCATGACGTGTGCTCGGCGGTACACCCGCTGGCCGCCGCCTCCCCGTTCTTCCAGGCCATGGACTTGCCAGGGCGGGGCGTGACGTTGCGCACACCGAAAGTGGCGTTCGCCCACCCCCTGGACGGCGGCCGCGCGGGCGCGGTAGCCGGGTCGGTGGATGAGACAGCCGCCGGGCTCGGCCGTGATGCGGCCGCCTACCGGCGGCTGCTGGCTCCGCTGGTGCGGGATGCCGGCTTCACCCTGCCCGACATCCTGGCGCCGCTCCGCTCTGTCCCCAGCCACCCGCTCGCGATGGCCCGGTTCGGCCTGGGCGGCCTGCTGCCAGCCAGCCTGCTGGCGCGGCGTTTCCGCACACCAGAAGCCCAGGCGCTGCTGGCGGGGGCAGCCGCGCATGCCATGCTTCCGCTCACCGCGCCGGTTACCGGCGCGTTCGGGCTGGTGCTCATGATCACCGCCCATTCGGTGGGCTGGCCGGTGATCGAAGGAGGCAGCGCCCGGCTCATCGAGGCCCTCGTGGCTGAGTTGATCTCGCTGGGCGGCACACTGGAGACCGGCCGCTGGGTCAGGTCGCTGGACAGCCTGCCGCCTGCCCAGGCCGTCCTGCTCGACTTGACACCGCGTCAGCTGGCTGCCCTGGCTGGCGACCGGATACCGGCCTGGCATCGCCGGGCGCTGGCACGGTTCCGGTACGGGGCCGGGGTATGCAAAGTCGACTGGGCGCTCAGCGGGCCGGTGCCCTGGCAGGCGGTGGCTTGCCGCGAAGCGGGCACGGTGCACCTGGGCGGCACCCTCGCCGAGGTGGCGCGCAGTGAGGCGGAGACGGCCGCGGGCCAGCACCCCGAGCACCCTTACTGCATCGTGGCGCAGCCAGGGGTGGTGGACCCGAGCCGGGCCCCGGCCGGGTGCTACACGCTCTGGGGGTACTGCCATGTACCGCCCGGATCCGGGGTGGACATGTCCGGCCGCGTCGAGGCGCAGATAGAGCGCTTCGCGCCTGGCTTCCGCGACCTGATCCTGGCCCGGTCGGTCCGGACCGCGGCCGAGGTGGAGCAGTACAACCCCAACTACGTGGGCGGGGACATCAACAGCGGGGCCGGGACGCTGTGGCAGACGGTGTTCCGGCCCACTCCCCGCTGGAATCCCTACCGGTCCCCGCTGCCTGGCGTCTACCTGTGCTCGGCGTCTACCCCGCCGGGAGGCGGCGTGCACGGCATGTGCGGACAGGGGGCCGCCCGGACGGTCCTGGCCGACCTGAGCGTGGCTGCCCGCCGGTAACACGGTAAAGAGGCCGGTCCAGCCCGCATCACCGGAGTGGCCGGATACGGGGAGCTGGTGGTGAGGCGCCAGGCCAGCAACCGGGGACGGCGGGCACCGTGCCAGGGTGGTGCCTTGCGTTCCTTCTCAGATACGTGCGTGTGCGCAAGGCCCAGTGGTGCTAGCACGACGCCATGCTGGTGGCTGGCTACCTTGCCGATGCGCGCTGGTGTGGTCGAGACTTCGAGGCGGATGCGCAGGGGAGGTTGCGTGCGGGCTGTCGTCGCCGTGCTCCGCAGTAGATTCCGGCAGTACTGGAAAGCCTGGCTGGCTCTCAGCGTGCTGGTTGCCGTGGCTGGCGGGTCCGTTCTGGCGGTGGCGGCGGCCGCACGCCGGACCGTGGCCGCCTTCCCGGATTTCGCCGCGCAGCACGGTTACGACGTTGTGGTGTATAGCGGGCGCCCGCTGCCGCAGCTGGCCCGGTTGCCGGACGTTGCGTCGGTAACCCGGTGCTGGTGCCCTACAGTGGTGTGCCCCGGTGCGAGGCCTGCCGCAAGCCGATCGATGCCAGCAACTTCCTGATCAACGAGGTGCCGCCAGGGCTGCTGCCGCGGATGGTGACGCTCCTTTCCGGGCGGATGCCCGATCAATCTGACCCCAGCGAGGTCGTGGCCTCCTTCACGCTTGCCAGGGACAACGGCCTGCGCATCGGCTCGTGATCCAGGTGCCGCTGGCCAGCCCGTCGCGGCTGGGGAGGGGGCGCGGTCCGGGAGGTGCCCCCGGCGGAACTGCACTAGGTCGTGAAACCGATCTCTGGCCGCATGCCTGACCAGTCGTCCCCCTACGAGGCGCTGGGATAGATCACGCTCCAGCGCGACTACGGTGTACGCCCTGGAACGGTGATCCGGCTCCCGATGATGGCCGCTTCCAGTGGCAGGCGGTGCTCAAGGCATTGGGCGGCGGCCCGGTATTCAAGCCCGCCGGACCCAGCGGCGTCCGGATCCCGGGTGGACATGTCCCGGCCGCAGTTGACGTGGCGCCCCGATATTCGTGCTACTACGTGTTTTACCTGTGTGGCTAGCTTCCTTTTGCATTTCACCCTGACAAGGAATACTGCAAGAACAAAGGCGCCATGCCGTCAGTGAGGCGGCCTTTGGTGTCAAGTTTTTTGTCGTCGTTTTTTTGCAATGGGCAAGGAACGGGAAGCGGGGCCTCGCTGTCGCCGATCTTGGAAACGGCAATGCGGCCGTCGCGAAAAAACTCCCGCAAGGCAAGAGGGGAAGGATCGGATGCGCATTCACGCTCGTTACGGCATCCTCGGACTATCGCGGCTAGGCATCACACTGGCCGCTTGCGTCTGCATCGCGCTCGGAACAGCCATGATCGCGACGCCCTCCTACGCCGCCACCGCCCCTGGCGACGTCCACACGCAGACGCTGCTCATCGATCGAGCCGATCGCGAGGCATTCGCGATCAAGGAGGTCCGGTGGGTAGAGGCATCGGGGTCGGCCCCTGCATACGCATTCATACTCGGATGTTTCGCGTGCGGCCCTGCCTCCTACACGTCCGACGGGGAACTGGCCGATTCGGCCTCGTTGCCGAAGATCCCGACGAGCTACATCCTGCGCGTCCCCGAGAATTACGGCTCCAAGCTCCTGGTAAACATCCCGCCCGGTACCTCGACCCAGACCTTCTTCCGCCCGCGTCATCAGCAACTGCTCGCCGATGGCTTCGCGGTAGCTGTGGTGGACCATCCGATGCCCGGGTTCCCCGGGTTCCCGTACGAGCCGTTCTTCCAGCCGCCGTACTCGACCGCCGACTACGGCCGCGAGTTCGCTGCCACCGGGCATCTGCTGCGCGACCTGCTCACCGCGCTCTATACAGCCCCCACCTCTGCGTACGCGCTTGGGAACTCGCGCGGCGTCCTGGCCGGAGTCGGGTTGCTCGCCGACCGCGCCGACCGGCCATTCGACGGCTACGTCATGGTGTCGGGCGGGAACGGAGACCTCACCGATCTGACGACCTTCACGAAGTCGTATCTGACAGATGGCAAGATCCCGCTGACGGGGCTGACGAATCCGCTCTCTGGCCTGCCAAAAGAAGAGGTCGAAGCGGGGCTGGCGGAGGAGATCGGTGTCGCCGACCCGGCTTATAGAGCGATGGTGCTCTCGGGCGAGGCGTCGGCTCTCGATTACGACGTAACGGCCCGCCCGGAATCGGTGCAGCGCTCGTGGGGCAATCTCGAATACGGCGCGAAGATCACAGTGCCAGTGATCCTGATCCAGGGCATGCACGACACGACGATCTGGCCGAGCGAGACCTTGCGGTACGCGCAGCGGATCATCGACGCGGACCGCGGAGACCGGCTTCGCCTGTACCTGATCAAGGACATGGGCCATGCGCCGTTCGATCCGCCGGCACCGACCGATGCCCTCTACGTCAACGCCGTCCGCACGCTCGACTCCTGGGTCACCACGGGTGTGGAGCCCGGCCCGATCGACACCGGAACCCTCGGCTCGCATCCGTCGTGCACGGCGCTCGGTTACGGCGCCGACCCGCTCGGATGCTTCGCGGAGGTGTTCGGCACTGGTTTCTGAGCCACCCGGCGGCGGCCCCGGTCTTCGAAGGCCGCCTCAACTCCTGCGCTCTTTGGAGGTCACCAGATGGCTCCAGACCACGGGGCGTCCTTCTTCGACTACCCCAGCCCGGCGGCGGAGGATGCGGATCGAGCCCAGGCAGCCGACGTGTTGCTGCCGGACGCATCCGAGGCCGACTGGACGGCAATCCTTGAGTTCACTCACGCCCGGCGGTTCGGACCCGGGCAGAGCATCCTTGAAGCCGGCGGCCCGGGCGGATCGCTTTACCTGGTCCTCGAGGGCTCGATCGAGGTCCTCGCCCAGCGGAGCAGGCTGGGCCGGTCACGCCGGGTCGGCCTGCTCGAGGCGGGCAGCGTGGTGGGCGAGGTGTCATTCTTCGACGGCGAGCCGCGCTCGATGGGCGTCCGGGCGCTCACCGCGGCAGTGCTGGCCGAGATGGCGCCGGGCAACTTCGAGGACCTGTTCGCGGCTCGTCCGGACCTCGGCCGCCGGCTCCTGATGGATCTCGGCCGGATCCTTGCTGGCCGACTGCGGCGGGCCGAGGCAGGCGCCAGCACGGCGAACTGCGGTGCGCTGCCATGACCCCGCCACCCGTTATCGAGATCCGGGAACCCGGAAGGGCGGCGCGACGCGTCACCGTCGACCGCGCGACCGAGGTGGGCCGTGACCGGCAGGGCGCGGTCCTCGTCGGTACTGCCGTGTCCTTTGCTCATCTCAAGCTAATGGCGAGCCCCGTGGCGCTGTCGATCGTGAACCTCGGCGACAGCGGCGCTGCCTTCGTCAACGGCCGGACGATCGACGGCCGGGCAATCCTTGGCACCAGCGATATCATCCGCTTCGGCACCGCGGAGATCGAGGTGCTGTCCAGCCCCGCCGTAGCCGGGCCGCGCCCGGCGCCTGGCACGGCCAGCGCGGCGCCCGAGACCGTTCCCTCGCAACCGGCGCCACAGCCCGCGCCGACGCGAGAGCCGGGCCCGATCACGCGCGTTGCCGGCCAGGTATTCCTCGGACCCATCCCCAAGCCAGGGCAGCCGGTATTCCGCAACTACACAGAACTGCCCAGGCACGTGCCCATCTCGGCCTGGCGCGCCGTGCGGGTCGTCAGCGTGGCTGTCTATCTTGCGCTAGTCACCGGGCTGTTTGTCAGACCGGCGGGCGCGTTGTTCGCCTTCTTCCAGGTCATCGTGCCGCTGCTGCCGCTTGTCTTCTTCGTGGCGCCCGGGCTGTGGCGCAACATCTGCCCGCTCGCGGCCGTGAACCAGGCGCCGCGGGTGTTCGGCTTCACCCGGGCGTTCACGCCTCCGGGCTGGATGCGCCGTCACGGTTTCGTTATCGCCTTCGTGCTTTTCTTCGGTATCACGAGCGCCCGGATCGCTGTCTTCAATACGAACGGCCGGGCGACGGGCATACTTTTGGCCGCCACGATTGCCAGCGCATTCCTGGGCGGCGTGCTATTCACTGGCAAAAGCGGCTGGTGCAGCAGCATCTGCCCGCTGCTGCCCCTGCAGCGGGCCTACGGCCAGACCCCCTTCGTCAGAGTGCCGAACAGCCATTGCCAGCCGTGCGTGGGCTGCACGAAGAACTGTTATGACTATAAGCCGCAGGTCGCCTATCAGGCCGATATGCGCGACGCGGACAGCAACTGGGTGTCTCCACGCAAGCTGTTCGTTGCCGCCCTTCCTGGCTTCGTGCTCGGCTTCTTCACGCTGGCTGCTTCCAGCCATCTGGAAACCGCGCAAGTCTACGAGCGGCTAGCGGTGTACTCCGCCGGCGGCATCGCCTCGTTCTACCTGCTCGACGCGCTGCTGCCGGTCACATCGCGGATGCTGACCGCCGTATATCCAACGGCCGCCATCAACATCTTCTACTGGTACGCGGGCGTCGTGCTCGCTGACTCATTCCGTACAGTGACTGGTGCGGCTATCCCGTGGATCCGCTGGCCGATCCGCGCCATCGTCTTGGTCCTCACTCTGATCTGGATCACACGCACGTATGCCGCGAGCCGGCGGTTCGAGCAAGAGGTGCCGGGCCGGCCCGCGCTCGTCGTTCAGGTCGGATCGGCGGCCGCCAGGGCGATCGCGACCAAGGCGAAGAGCAGCTTCGTCCAAGTGCGCTTCGCATCCGATGACACGTCGGTCGACGTCGAGGTGGGGACCAGCCTGCTCGAGGCCGCCGAGCGGGCAGGGCAGCAGGTCGAGGCGGGTTGCCGGATGGGTGTCTGCGGCGCCGACCCGGTAGCGGTCATCGACGGGATGGCGGGCCTCACTCCGCCGGAGGAGGATGAACAGAACACCCTCCGGCGACTCGGGTACGCGGCGAAAACGCGGATGGCCTGCTGCGCGCGGGTTATGTCCGGGTCCGTGCAGATCGCGCTCGCTCCCGAGCCCGGCGGGCAGGCGAACTCCGGGCAGCGGCAGACCGCCTACGACCGCTCACTGATGTCGGCCGTTGTCATCGGCAACGGGATCGCCGGTGTCACTGCGGCGGACTTCCTCCGTCGCGGCCATCCCTACTGCGAGATCCACCTCGTCGGCAGTGAGTCTCAGGTGCTCTACAACCGGATGGGCATATACCGGCTGGTCTACGGCCGGTCGGCCATGCGGGGCCTTTACCTGCTAGACGAGTCCTGGTACGACGAACACGATATTGCCGCCTGGCTCAATACGTACGCAACGGAGATCGACACATCCGTCCAGCGAGTGCGGCTGGGGACTGGTGACGTGCTGTTCTACGACCGGCTCATCCTGGCTATGGGCAGCTCCAGCGCCCTGCCCGCGATCGACGGCTTCGGGGCGCTGGGCTCGTTTGTCTTGCGGGAAGCCGTCGACGCGATGGCGATCCGCAGTTTCGCCCAGCAGCAGGGCGCGAGGCGGGCGATCGTGGCTGGCGGCGGGGTGCTCGGGATCGAGGCCGCCTGCGCGTTGCGGGAACTCGGGCTGCATGTCACGGTACTGGAGCGCGCCCCGTACCTGCTGGCGAGGCAGTTCGACGAACGGTCCGCCGAGCTGGTACGAGCGCACCTTGGCGGGCTCGGCATCGATGTCCGGCTCGGTGTGGAGGCGGCCGCGCTGCGGGGCAGCGGGCGCGTGAGTGGGCTCGTGCTGCAGGACGGCGCGTCGCTGCCGTGCGACATCTTCCTGGCGGCCGTGGGCATCCGGCCCACCATCGACCTGGCCGCGGCCGCAGGCATCGCGGTCAACCGCGGCGTGCTCGTTGATGACGGCATGCAGACCAGCGTTCCTGGCGTGTTCGCGGCGGGCGACGTAGCCGAGCGCAACGGCCAGGTCCCGGGTCTGTGGCCGGTCGCCGTCAAGCAGGCCGAAGTGGCGGCGATCAACGCGCTCGGTGGCGACGAGCGGATGACCGCTGGGGTGCCGACCACCATCGTTAAGGGAATCGGCCTCGAGCTGGCGTCCGTCGGCCAGCAGGAACCCAGGCCAGGGGGCGAGGTCATCGTCGTCGAGGATCCCAGCGTGCCGTCGTATCGGCGGCTGGTCCTGGCCGCCCATCGAGTTGTGGGCGCTACCGTGCTCGGCCGCCACCCGCTGGACCTCGCCGCCGCCACGACGGCGGTCAACCAGGGTCTCGTTCTCGACGCCGCGGCCCGCGCAGCGGCGCAAGGTGGCGACTGGTCGGTGCTCGCCAAGCAGCCACAGCCACCCGGTGCGCTACCCGCGGCGGTGTGATGTGCGTCGGCACCAAGCCTTCTCAGGAAGCTCGCCCGTCGCGGTCGTTCAACCCACCCGGAAGATGGCCTGTCCGCCCAGCTCGAGTTCGCGGCCGTCAGGGACCGAATCGCCCGCGGATCGCGTACGGATAGGAGGACTGCTGCCAGATGACAGAGAACCGGCCCAGCGGGCTGGAGGCCACGCGGACGACGCGGCCGTCGGAGGGAGAGCGTCCGCAGCGGGCCGAACGCCCCGGATGATGCGAACCTGCGCGCGTAGGCCTTGCTTACGCCCAGCGAGTCGCTGGGTCCCTGCCACACGGCCAGGCCCGCCCCATTACCGTCGACCGCGATGGCCGGGCGGTCACCCGTGCCGAGGCGTCGGTTATACAACCCTTGCGCGGGCAACCTGGCCGACGTCGTCCACACGTTCGGCTACTGCCTGACGAGCGGTGCGCCCGGTTACGAAAATGAAGACTTCCACGGCCGGATAGAGAACATGGACGACGTGGAGTCCAGGGACGATCCGGAGAGGTACTTGGGCGCAACCGGTTTGGTCGTGCGCGGTCATGCCATCGGCGTCGACGCGCCGAAGGGTGAGGAGCTGTCGTCAACGTTTCGGCGGCTGGTGCCGGCCCATCGTGACCTGCTGTTCGGCGATGACGCGGACGTCGGCCGCCGGCTCCCGGCTGATCTGCCCCAGCTTCTCCAATTGGAGGAGTGGAATCACCCGGACCTGTTCGAGATGCCGCCGAGTCAGAGCGAGACGTACCAGCTGATCGCTGTCGTAATGGAGTCGCTCGCCCCAACCCGATACCGTCCAACGCTTGCTCAGAACACGCACTGGTCGAACTGGCCGGACTCCGGCTCACTTTGACTGCGTAGCTGGTCCAGCGGGGTCCCCGCCGTTGCCGGGCGTGGGCCATCCGGTAGGAGGTGGTGCCGGTCTCGATGATCTGTCCGGCGAAGGTAAGCCGGCCGGCGATGGCCGTGCAGAGCCGCGGGGCGGTGAAGGTCTTGGTCCGGCCGGAGGCCGGCTGGTTGGCGGCGATGGCGATCGCCGATCGCTCGTCGCGCTCGGTGAGTACCTGGAAGAGCAGTTCGGCGCTGGCCTTCACCCACCGCAAGCAGTGCGCGCGCTGGATCGCTGAAGCCGAACGGGAGGAGACCCGGCAGCGGCGCGTGCAGCCGGCGCTCGCGATGATCCGGGCGGGCAAGGCCCGCACTTAACTGCCTGGCCGGCGGCTCCTGCAGTTCGACAATTCGGGCGTACTTCTTGCACCAGGGCCAGCGAGTGCAAGGCGGCCGTATCGGCGGATCGGATGCGCTGGCGACCAGTCACGCAGGTCATGATCGGCATAACTCGGGCGATGCATCGACCGGTTCTTGCACGTGTGGACATGGGCATCCCGCGCCTGTCGGGTCACTGGGAGCTTTGGCCAGCTTCGACCACCGCTACGGTCGCGCGCGGGGCCATGAGCGACGACCCCGGTCAGTACCAATCGCTGGTTACTTGTGAGCGGCGTCGTACTGCTCGGCGATGCCCGCGGGGATTCGTCCGCGATCGCTGACCGCGATGCCCTGGTCTTTCGCCCACGCCCGGATCTGACTGCTGCGCTCACGAGCCGAGGCGGGACGGCCTGGCTGACGGCGCTCCCCGCGTCTCGCCTTACGGGCGTGCTCGATGAACGGGGCGAGCTGCCGGCGGAACTTGATGGCATTCTTGGCGCTCAGATCGATCTCGTACTCCGTGCCGCCGAGCCCGAACTGCAAGGTCTGGTCGGCGGGACCTCCGTCCAGGTCATCTTCCAGGACGATCGCAATCCTTGTTGCCATCGGGACCTCCCATGACCGCGATGGGCTCTTACCGTACCGGTCATGTTCTCCTACCGTGGCGGTGACCTATGCCGTCGCCGATGCCGCGCGGCGAGGCCGGCAAGCTCATCGCAGACAGCATGATCGCGGCCCTCGACCCGGACCCGTCACAGCGGCCCGCCTATCCGGGGCCCGCCGCAGATCCGGCGCGCAGCTAAGGAGCGCGGCGAGGCCGGACGAATCACGTCGCAGCTTCCGCGCAGCATCTGCCCAGGGCCGCCTGACCAGGGTTATCCGCCTGCACCCCAAGCGAAGCCAAGCAGCGGCCTAGCTGATCGATGCGTCTCTGCGGTGCAACCCGGCCGCCTAACCCCCCAACCCCATGCCGCCGCTCACAGTGCGCGATCAAATCGCCTGGTCGACATCTGGACGGCGCGGCATCGATCTGGACGCATGCGAAGGGACCTCCCGCACAGTCTGAAGGCAGGGTGCCCTGGAAGACGACATCTTCTGGCACCGGAATTGCCCTTGTCATGCGGTCGACGCTGATTACAGGAAGTGACCAACAGTCATCAGCAGCGGGGCAACCTGTGCATCCTGGACGTTCGAGCGTCTCCATGACCCGGTCCACGAAAGCGACAAAAAGGATCGGCAGTAGATTCGAAAAATATCGATTACCTGCGAGCACCCTTACGGAATTGAACCGTAGACCTTCTTCTTACCATTGCCACGCTTAGCCGCCCTGGACGCACTAGCTGCGCCAATAGCACAGCGGAACGCTCAGGAAGCACAGGAGGCAACCCAGTATTCGCTGAACCTGGTCCACGACTCGTTCCACGATCAACTAGCCACCTCCGGCTCTCACATCACCCTCAGTGACGGCGTTGAGATCACGCTCAGTGATGGCCTGGTGATCAGATTTCGTGCGATCGATCTCCAAGCGTCCGATTACCTCGGCAGGTAGGCATCGCGGAGGTGCGCGACCGTGAGCACGGTGAGGACGTGCTTCTGCAGGGCCGCGCCGCCCGACCGGCCCGGGGCCGGGATGCCACGCTGGGATAGCCGTGAGCGCAGCTTGGCTTCCTAACGCAGACCTCCGCCGACAAGACGGCACCGCGTCTTGCCAGCGATATCGGAGGGGAGCTTGATCGCCGCACCCGTGGGCCCGTCGCCTGGCGGCAGATCGTCCTCGCTAAAGCGTTCGGTCCAATGACGCTCCCCGGCCCCGAGCGCTTCGCGCCTTTTGTCGGCCTCCGCGAAGGCCACCCTGCCCTCGGGCCTGGAAATGGCTGGCTTGTTCACGACGAGGGCTCGCCGGCCCTGAAACTGGGTCCGGGCAGCGCGCGCACCTGCGCAGCCGGACTGAAATCGGTACCTCCCTCGATTCGATCACCGGGACTCAGGCCGTCGCTGGCGGTGTGCGTCACATCCGGATGGCTCACGGGGTTGCTCGGTTATCCGCCTTCGGTTATCGGCCTTGGGTGACCCGGATGATCGTCTTGCCGGGCCTCCGGCGGTCGGGGGCGAACGCGGATGGCGCCTCGGCGAGCGGCCGGACGGCCCCGACGATCGGGTTCAGCCGCCCGGACCGCACCCGCTCGGCGAGGTCCGCCAGCCGGAACCGGTCCGGTTCGACGACGAAGAAGATCGCCCGGCCGTCGGCGGGCCGTACCGTCGGCGGGCCGATGGTCGTGACGAGCGTGCCGCCGGCGCGTACCAGCGGGGCCGAGCGTTCGAGGACGTTGCCGCCGATCACGTCGAACGCGACGTCGACCTCGCCGGCGTCCTCCAGCCGGTCGGCCTGCAGGTCCACGAACGCGTCCGCACCGAGTCCGAGGGCGGCCTGCCGGTCTGCGGCGCGACCGGTGCCGATCACGCGGGCGCCCAGCTCGCGGGCGAGCTGCAGCGCGATTGACCCGACGGCGCCCGCGGCGCCGTGGATCAGGACGGTCTGGCCCGTCTGGAGGCGGCCGTGGTCGAACAGGCCCTGCCAGGCGGTCAGCCCGGAGATGGGCAGGGCGGCGGCCACGGTGTGGTCGATGTCCGCCGGGAGCGGGGCGAGGTTGCGGGCCTCCACCGCGGTGTACTCGGCCAGCGACCCGTCGCGGGTCCAGTCGGCCAGTCCGAACACCCGCTGGCCCACGGTCAGGCCGGTGGTGCCGTAGCCCAGCCCGGTGACAACACCCGACAGCTCGTGTCCGGGCACGCTCGGGGCTCGGTCGCGGCCGGCGCGGTCGGTCCATGTGCCCGGCCAGTCCAGCTCCCCCGGGGTGAACCCGGCCGCGTGGACGCGCACGATCACGTCGTTTTCGGCCGCGTGGGGGCGGGGGATGTCGCACAGCGTGAGCCCGGCGGCGCCGGCAGCACGATCTCCTGCGGTGATAGCTTGCACAACGGTTCCCTTCCGCGGCGAATTCAGGTTCTGACGCGCTCCTCCGGGACGCCTGGCGCGCCATCGCCTCGGCGACCACTGCACCCCCATCGCCGCTCTCACACCGGCGCAGACATGCCAGACCACCCCGCCGGTGCGCTCGAGCTAACTGTGGTTATCGCCTGGGCTGGCTTGATCAGATCGTGCCCGCCCGCCCGCTTGCCTGAAACCGCCCCGACCAGATGCTGCGCTGCCAACGCCGGCAGGAGCCCGTGCGCCGCAGCATCGGAAGCCCTCCGAGCGGCGCCGGCGGGCAGCCGGACAAAGCTCAGATCTGGTCGATCTGCTTTCCAACCCAGTTCCAAGCACCAGCACAGCCGGTATGCCGCAAAACATCACCCGTGAATTAAGCGATTCTCGCGCCGTTCCCGTACCGCCCGTGGCGCTCGTCGCTTTGGTGGCGCTGTGCTGGTCGGCGAACCTGCCGCGGCGGTTAGTCTGAGGTGCTATGGCAAGCATCGCCGGCGTAGAAGTTGACGAGCGTCGGCTCGCCGATATCTGCGAGCGGTACGGGATTGCCGAGCTGCAGGTCTTCGGCTCGTCAGCCCGCGGTTCGGCGCGCCCGGATAGCGATATTGACATCCTCTATACCGTCATGCCGGGCATGCGTCTGGGCTGGGAGATCGAGGATCTGGCGGACCAGCTGTCCGATCTCTTGGGTCGTCAGGTGGACTTGGTGTCCAGGCGTGCCTTGCATCCACTGCTCCGCCAGGGTGTTCTCGCGGAGGCTCGGTCCCTGTATGCGGCGTGACGTTCTGCTTCTGACCGAGATGATCGATGCCGCCGATCAGGCGGGGCGGCTGGCTGACGGCGTCACCGTTGCCGACCTAGAGCAGGACCGGCAGCGCCGGGAGGCCCTGCTGTGGGACTTCACTGTGCTCGGCGAGGCCGCGGCCCGGCTTTCCGAGGAGACAAAGGTCAGGTTTCCGGACGTCCAGTGGCAGCGGCCCCTCCCGGCCCGCGGGTCCGTCGTGAGAATGCGAGCATGCGCTGCTCCTCCCTACCATCCACCGGCACGCCATCGGTGCCGCTACTCATCTCGACGGATGGCGGCGTACGGAATCGACACCCGCGCCGGTCGTCGTTCGCCTCAGACGTCGCCAGCGATCTGCACTATCAGTCCCAGCTGCACTTGCTTGCCCTGCCGAACGTGAAGGTCGCCGACCTCTGGCGGGGGTACGGCCCGCAGCCATGGAAGCGCGCGACGTTCAAGTTCTCCACCGATCCGCAGCGGGATGCCAAGGTCCGCGACGTGGTCGGGCTTTACCTGAAGCCTCCCGAGAACGCGGTAGAGTCCCGGCTGCGAATGCGATCATGGCCTGCTGCGCGTGGAGCGCGGCGGTCATGGATGGGTGCAGCCCGACGATCTCGTGGTCCATGCCGAGCTACGGAGCTTGTCGGACAGGACCGTGGTGGAGGCTGCACGTTTCGGCCTCTGCATTGTTCGCCGTGGCCGCCGTTGGATTTCACGGTCGCCGGGGTTTAGGCTGCGGGCGTCGGCCGGAAGGCGGCCATGCGCGGGGAGGCTGGGCCGCACCTGTGGGGCTGGCAGAGCCGTACTATGACGCGTTGAATTACCGGAGCCGGCGACATGATCACAGTGGAAGCTCCCGCCCTTTCGTACTCCTCGGCACAGGGCCGCTGGGTGCTGGCGGTAACCGTGCTTGGCTCGGGGATCGCGGCGCTGGACGCGACGGTCGTCAACATCGCCTTGCCGACCATCGGGCGCGAGTTTCACACCGGCGTCGGTGCCCTGCAGTGGGTGATGAACGGCTACACCCTGACCCTTGCTGCGTTCCTGCTGATCGGCGGCTCGCTCGGTGACCGCTTCGGCAGGCGGAAGATTTACTCGATCGGCATCGTGTGGTTTGCCCTGGCCTCTGCGGCATGCGGGTTCGCACCGAGCGCGGTGTTCCTCATTGTCACCCGGGTGCTGCAAGGTGTCGGCGCGGCGCTGCTGACACCGGGAAGCCTCGCGATTTTGGAAGCGTCGTTCATGCCCGCCGATCGTGCCCGGGCGATCGGCGCATGGTCGGGCTTGAGCGGTGTCGCTATCGCTGCCGGGCCGCTGATCGGCGGCTACCTGATCTCGGCCGCGTCGTGGCGGTGGATCTTCTTCATCAACGTCCCCGTCGCGGTCGCGGTCATCGCGCTGAGCGCGAGACATGTCCCCGAGTCGCGTGACCCGAGCGTCTCCGGCAGGATCGATTACGCGGGCGCGCTGGCGGCAGTGGTGTTCTTGACGGGCATCACGTTCGCGTTCATCCAGGCTCCCACGCTCGGCTGGTCCTCGCCCGCGGTGCTGGCGATGATGGTGGTCGGCGCCGCGGGGCTGGCCGCCTTCCTGATCCGCGAACACACAGCGGCCGCACCGATGCTGCCGCTTGCGGTCTTCCGGGAGCGGCAGTTCGCGGCGACTAACGCCGTGACGTTCATCGTGTATGCCGCACTGACTGGGGCGACCTTCTTGCTGCCGGTCCAGCTCCAGGTCGTGTCGGGTTATTCGCCGCTCGCCTCCGGCCTCGCGCTGCTGCCACTGACCGTCATCATGCTGGCGCTGTCCGCCCGCTCCGGGAAACTCGCGACCCGGATCGGGCCCCGCCTGCAGCTGAGCGCCGGCCCGGTGATAGTCGGCACCGGCCTCGCCCTGCTCGTGTTCAGCAACTACGGCTCTAGCTATGTGTTGTATGTGCTGCCGGCTGTCGTTGTCTTCGGGCTCGGGCTCGCAGTCACGGTCGCGCCGCTCACTTCAACCGCGATGAACTCAGCGCCCGCGGAGCATTCGGGTATCGCGTCCGCGGTCAACAACGATGTGGCCCGGTTCGGCGGCCTGCTGGCCGTCGCTGTGCTGCCCGCGCTCGCCGGCATCACCGGCACGGCCTACCTGCACCCAGACGCGCTCGCCGCAGGATTCAGGACCGCCGTGCTCATATCCGCCGCGCTGTGCGCCGCTGGCGGCCTGCTCGCCGCGTTCACGATCACCAACCCGCCACGGGCGCCACGCGTAGCCGGCGCACCCGTGCCCGGCCAATGCCTGCATTGCGGCCTCGAAGCGCCACCGCTAGCAGCCAGCGTTGAAGCCAGATAAGCCAAACGGCTGCCATCGAATCACCACCCACCTGTCCCAGGACGCCATTTTCAGCTGCGAAGCGGCCCCGCTGGGTCTGCCCCCCGGCCATCGGGTTCGACAAGTGCGGTGTGCCTGAAGTCCCACTGACCTCTGATCCGTTACGAAACCCCGCTAGACCGAAGTTACGGCTGGCTGGGGTAGCTGATCCTGCCCTGGTCTGGGATTTTGCCATTGTGAAGGTTCGGCGTTCTGGCTACTTGAGGGCGAGGGGGATGGCGGCTCCGATGAGCTGGAAGGCTTCGCGCTGGGTGCTGGTGGGGTCGGCGAGGATCGGCACGGTGGCGGTTGTTCCGGCGAAGCGGACGTAGTTGCGGGTGAGACACCCCATGGCGTTTGCTGTCAAGAGGTGGATCCGGGAATCTTTTCCGATCATGATTTCGGGGGATGCTGACGGCCCGCCCGGTGGTCACAGCGGGCGGTTAGGCGGCGGCCAGGGGGCCTATGCGGCTGCTGGCTGGCTGCGGTGCCCCCAGGCGGTGTGCTCGTCGTAGGCGGTGCCGGTTTTCAGGCAGCCGTGCAGGATGCCGGCCATGCGGTTGGCAACCCGGCGCAGCGCGTCGGTGTGGTCGATGTCGCGTGCTCGGAGCTCGTCGTAGCAGGCCCGGGCGCCCGGGGATGCGCTGATCGCCGAGAACGCCTGGTCGTGCATCGCGTTCACCAGGTGATCGTTGTGGATGTACCGGGCGTGCACGGTCTTCTTCTTGCCCGAGGCAATGGTCAGCGGCGAAGTGCCGGCGTAGTTGCGGCGCGCTTTCGCGCCGGCGTACCGGCCGGGCGCGTCACCGAACTCGCCGAGCATCCGGGCACCGGTGATCACCCCGATGCCGGGCTGGCTGAGGTAGGTCCCGGCATCAGGGTGGCGGCGAAAAAGCGACTCCACCCTGGCTTCCATCGTCTTGATCTGCTCGTTCAGCACGGCGATCACGGCCGCGGCGGCGGTCACGCTGGCCGCGT
>WNFD01006462.1_pt1 | contig 19640 bp, 14 predicted proteins | sample 5400491 | NCBI WGS metagenome assembly WNFD01 (sample SAMN13153343, study PRJNA577476) | soil metagenome | isolation source: 120 cm saprolite under Douglas fir tree site 2 hole 2 replicate 2 | place: USA:California | collected 2015-04-18
ACATAAGCCGGGCGTCCCTTACGATAAAAGAACTCGCCATGTGGTTGGGCCAGCCACCGAATCGGCATACTAATGTCTGCCGGATCAAACGGAGTCCGGATGGGCTCGACCTCGCCGCACTTATCGGGACGCATCAGACCGCCCCCAAAATCGCTCAAGGCGGCAATCTGATCCCTTGCAACAGAGTCGGTTAAGGATCGCCGAGAAAACAATCGCATCGCTAATTCGTTCTTCATTAAGGTAGCTTCTTAATCTCGATATTCTTGTTATTCAGAACGGGCTTCGAGACAGTAACCTCGGGATTCGTCGTTACCACAACCAATGGCTTGCCTGTTGCATTGACAGCCCCCTGACTCGTTTCCCTGAGCTGTGTTGTGTTAGTTACTGAGCTTCCCGACTTCACCTCAACTTTTTGGCCATCGGGCATATTCCCATCCGGAATCCTGCCGTTTGATAACGGTTTAGTGTTTTTGGTTGCACCAACAGCGTCCAGGCCCTTTTTCTCGGCCGCTGCACCTGGTGCCGATTGGCCGGGCTGCTTAGAAGTAAACTTGCCGTCTGCGCCGCGCCCTTGTTCTGTGGATGATCGCTGGCTGGAATTATTATTGCTGCTTTGCCCATTGCCACTCTGGTTCCCTCCACCACACTTACAGTTTCCAAAGGAGTGATTCACCCCTCGCCCTGACGATATGGCATGAAGGATCCTAATTCCGGTATCTATGACGTTAACACTAAAGTCAATGGCCCATTGAACCCCTGGCGCCAAGTCATGCCCATCGAGGTCATAACGCGTGGTTGGGATATTACGCACATACGAATACAAGTTTAGAGACTGGGGATCACTGAACTCGGCATATGGCACCGCGGCTGCCTTCGCCGCCCAGTCCGGCGTAATGAATCTCCCCAGCACATTCGAGTAATACCGCGCCCCAAAATAATCAAGCTGGGTTTCAGAATCGCGCTCCTTGCCTGTGAATTTATAATGGTTCGAGTCATTATTGACAAACTGCAACTCCCCGCCCCAGGGATAATAATCCGACTCCGCTCTGATATTCCCGGCTGAATCGGTGATTACCGAAGCAGTCTTCAGATGGTCGGAGAAGTAATAAAACACGCTCGCAGGAGTGCCCAGATCACGCCGAGCCACTCGTTCGCCGCCAAAGAAAACGTATTCCGATTTCAGCGCCCCGGCAAGATCGGATTCGGCCACAACTCCCGGCGTCATATACCAATAAAGCGTCCCGATTGGTGGGGTCGTCCCGCTGGCCTTCTCCACCCGGTTGCCGTCGCCATCGTAAGTATACGTGTAACCCGCTGTCCCGCTAATGCGGTTCTCGGGGTCGTACGCGTAGCTGTGACCAAGGCCATCGTTGGTCATATTGCCGGCCGCATCGTACACAAAACCGGCGGAGGAAATGCGGTTGTTGGTACCGACTGAAACACTTAAGGGTTCTGACGAACACTTGGCAACGACCTTAGTCAGCAGGTTGCCCCAGGCGTCATAGCCGTACGTATTTCCCCAGAATTTTTTATTCCCGTCAACGAGGATCTGCGTGCAGTCGGTACCGGCGTTTTGCGCCGAGATCAGCCGGTTGAGATTGTCGTAGGCAAATGTCTGGCCGCGCGTCGCGTCTTTGTAATTCGTGATGGCGTAGACATTGCCGTTATCGTCTTTGCTGAGGCTCCCCATATGGAAGTCATACCCGATGCTGAAGACCGTCTGCGCGGGCTGCGTCCCCATCGCACTGGCAATGGCCAGCATGTTCACAGGCTGAAGGCGCTTGTTGTAACTGAAACTGTTGGTGATGCCGGCAAAAGAAGCGCTGTTGCCACTTACAAACCCCTTCATCGCGCCATCGGGGCCATAGGTCGTGCCGGTCACGTAATTGACAGCATTGTCGGAATCGACTGCCGAAACGGTCCGCCCGGCGGAATCAGGCGTATACGTTACCTTCGCTCCGCTCGGGTAATGCAGAGTCTTCAGCGAGCCATCAAGATTGTAATCGTAGCTCACGGTCTTACTGATCCCTGGGGTAGTAGAGCCGGAAGCATCGGGCAGAGTCCGCGTCTCGCTCGCCAGCCGCTCCAAAATGTCGTAGCTGTACGTGGCCTTGCCGGCCTGATCGGTCATCTGCGCCAGATGACCGATGCCGTTCGCGGCTGTGTCATAAACGTAGCTCACCACGGCCGTTCCGACAGGCAACTGACCGTTCGAACAGGGCTGCGCCGAATAAGCGCGGCCGGTCACCCGATGCAGTTCGTCGTAGCAATAGCTGATGATCTGCCTGGCCGAGCCGAGTTGGCTGGGCGCGGGCGAGTTCTTTTGCCAGAGATTGCCGTCCAGGTTGTACTGATAATCGATCTCACCGGATTCGGGGTTCGAGGCTTTCAGAAGCTGTCCCAGAGAGTTATAGGTGAACCACCGCTCGCGCCACGACGCCGGCACACTCGCGTCCTGGCACGGTTTGTCGGCGGTGGCGTCCAGCGCTTTCTGATGGACACAGAGCAGGTTGCCCAGCGTGTCGTAGTGATACAAGGTGACAAACGGATTGCGCAGCGATTGCGTGCTGGGGGCAAGGCCTCCGCTGAAGGTCGCCGAAGAGCTGCTGAAAGAGCCTGTGGGGAACTTGGCGGGGTTGTCCGGGGCGCTGACCATGGAGGCGACGTTGACGGTATTCACCGCAGGCGTGACCCACGTCAGATTGATCGACGCGCCCGAGGCGACCGCGCTGACCGGCGACCCTGTCCCGTTCAGGGCCGCCGCCAGCGCGGCGGCGATGTCTCCGGGCGAAGCGTTGACCGGCTTGCCGGTGCAGAACGCATTGGTGCTGGTTCCGTAACAGGCGGTGGCCGTGAAATTCGCCCCGCTGTTGGGGATGGTGAGAGAAACCGTGCCCGCATCAACGATCACGTTGCTGGCCGCCGGCAGCGGGTCGGTATCCTGCCAGGCAACCGCGCCGGAATTCCATAACATCCGGTAGATATGCTGGTCGGGGCCCTGGTAGAAAATACTCACCGGACTTCCCACGACACCACCGTGGCTGGAAAGCGCGCTGCCCGAGACCGCCATCACCGTAGCGCCCGAAAGCACCATCAGATCGGCGTTGCCCCAGCTGGAGCCACCGAAATATAGCTCGTACACATGTTGATTGGCGCCCAGATAATGCAGCCGGATGATGCCGTCGGCGTCGGAGAGATTCACCGTCAGTTTGGTATTGGTCGCCGCCAGGGTGTTGTCGGTGGCGGCCGTAAGGTCCTGACTGCCCCAGCCCGAAGCGCTGTTCCACCAGGCGTGATAAACGTGCTGATTGCCGGCCATGTAGTAAATGTGGAACGGTGAGCCATAGGAATTCCCATGCAACACGATCGAGGTATTGGCCGCCGCCACTGCGCTGCCGGCCATGGCGCTCAGATCCTGGTTGACCCAGCCCGAGGCGCTCAGCGTCGGGAAACAGCACGACAGATGGTAAACGTGATTGTCGGTGCCAATGTAGTTGACATGCAAGCTGCCATCGTTCATGACCATGGCGGCCACCGCGCCGGCCGATCCCGACAGCGTGTTTCCGGTGGCCGCTGTCAGGTCTTCGTTGACCCAGCTTCCGTTCCAGCCCATGTGATAAACGTGCTGGTTCGTGCCGATATAAAACATGTGCATCACCGAACCGTACGCCGCCCCCGTGATGGCGACAGCGTTGCCACTCGCGATATTGGCGTTGCCGGTTTCGGCGGTCACGTCTTCGTTGGACGATGAACTGCCATTCCCGCTCATCAGGTTTACGTGCCGGCTGACGCTCAGGTAGGCGATGCGGATTGAGCCATCGCTCAGCACCACGCCGGCGAGAGAGCTTGAACTTGCGGCGACCGTCCAGTTGGTGGACGCGGTCAGGTCCTGCGTCACCCACCCGGATGCGCTGGTCCAGTAGAGCTGACAGAGATGATAGTTGGAGTCGAAGTAAAACGTATGGGTCGAACCGTCGGAGAGCGTCAGGCTCGCCAGGGCGCTGCCGGCGGCGGCCAAACGGGGCGTCCCGGGCGGCACTGTGGCCGTGTTGAACGCTCCGCTAATGGAGACGGTGGTCGTGGCCTGGAGACCCGGATCCGGACCGCCCGGTTCGTCAACCTCCACCAGACGTCCCAAGGCGTCACTGCAGCCGCGCCGCTGTTTGCCGGCTTCGTCGGTTGAAAGCGTGCAGTTGGCGACGCTGTAATCCACGGTGCCGATGGCGCCGTCCTGTTTGGTGACCGCGTGGGCCGGCCCAGCGCGTCATAAACGGTCTGGGTCACGCCGTAAGTATCATCGCTGGACGTGAAATACGGATTGCTCACCGATGCCGCGTGTCCCAATCCGTCAAACGTCGTATCGACTTTGACCGTACCGTCAGGCGTCGCATGCTGCCCCTGATAGGCGCGGACCAGCCCGTCAAAATAATCCGTGGCTGTATCCGTGAGAGCGGTAGTGATCGATTTCTGCTGCGTGATTTGCAACGGATAGGTATTCGCCGCCGAATAGGCCAGGGTTGTCAAAGCCTGAGCGCCGCCGTTGGCGGGATCCGGGTCGGGCGGCGCCTTGGCCGAGGTCAGCCGCCACTGGAAATCATAGACGTAGTTGGTGGTATGGGCCGCATCTCCCGGGGTGTTGCCGCTGGCTGCGGTGGTGGCGTTGGCATTGGTCAGGCTGGCCAGAACCCCGGTATTGAAATCATAGGTTCCGCTCACGCATTGGTTTTTCGCGTTGCAGGTGGTCGTCGAATAGGCCCCCGCATAGACGGAATCGTAGCTGTGGGTCGTGGTGTGACCCATCGGGTCGATGGTTTGATACACCTCGCCGGTGTCGTACCATTTGGTGTGGCTTTGGACGAAGCTGCCATCGGTGTTCACCCAGCGGCTGACTGTGGTGAGGTTGCCGCGCACACTGGCGGGCGGCGATACATGCGTGCCCGCGGGAAGAGGGGTGCCTGTGCCCGCGGCAAGAGGATACGGATAGGTAACGAGATTTGCAGCCTCGTCGTAGGTGTAATCGGTTTCCGCCACGCGATTGCTATTGCCGTCTTTGACGATGACGGTGGCGGGCAGATCGATCAGATGCGCAGTAAGATAGGCGCTGTTGACCTGCCACTGGTAAGTAGTATCGGTCTCTTTCAGCAGCGCTCCCGGAACGCCCTGGCCCCAGTCGTATTGCTTCTCCGTGGCGACGTTGCCGGAGATCGGCTGGCCCGCAATCGGCGGGGCGTACGTCCTCTGGACGAGGCTGACTTTGCCGCCGGGATAAATCGTCGTCTTGATGCTGGTCGCCACCACATTGCCCAGGCTCCAGCCCACGCCTGAATCGGTGCTGAAACCGAGGCTCGTATAGGTGGTATCGACCTGTTTCAAAAGCTGCCGCGCGCCGCCCGTGCCCTGATACGTCTGCGTTTTGGTCTCATAGTATCCGCACCCGCCCACTCCCTCCAGCGCGGTGAAGCCGTGCGCGGCGTCATTGCCCAGAGGGTCGGTGACGGTATTGGTCATGAACCCGTTGGCCACCGTGCCCCAGGTGTAATTCCAGGTATAGGAGTGACCGTTGTTGTCATGCACGGTGCGGCTGGTGACCGCCCGGCTGACGCCGCCGTCCTGGGACCCGCAGGAATGAAGAGGAATCGTCGTCCAGGTATAGGTGATCGACCCGCCCATGGGCAGGCCGATGAAGGTCGTCTCGCCGTAGTTGTCGTAATCGAAGGTCCATTTGGTGCCATCGGCCAGCACCACGGTGACGAGCTGTTGCGAAAGACCGCTGGCCTCCACGACCGAAGCCACATTGAAGGCCGATGACATTGAAATGTTGCCGTAACACAGCTTGAGCTGGCGGGTAGTTCCGTCGGGGGCGATATAGCTTTGCGTAACGGCGGCGGAAATCGTGTGACTGCTCGCACATCCGGTGTAATCGGTCGTTTGTACTCCTCCGTTCGTCAGCAGAACGCTCCTGCCCATCGTGTCGCTCGTTCCGCCGGAGGTGAAGCGGTTGCCGTTGCTGTCGGTGATCTGGTCCGCGAAGGCCACCTGGGCGCAATCCTCCGTTCCGAGCGGCGCATCGTCGACAATGGGAAGGATGCGCATTCCCCCCATGAGGCCACCCAAAGGCGGAAGGTGGTTGGTGCCCAGCTGCGGGCAAAAGGTGGGGCCGGTGTCGGTTCCGCCCAGCCAGGTGGTCATGAAGTACTGCTTGCCGTGGCGATCTGTCACTGTAGAAGTATTCATCACCCCATTGAGGTCAGGGTTGCTCATCGTCATGTGATACCCGCTGGTATCAATGGACTCGTAGTCAATGAGCTGGCCGGTCGAGTCGCGCGCCGTCCCTACTCCGACCATCTGATGAGCGGCCCCGGAGCCATCATGGAGTGAGTAGCCGTAGGCCTGGAAAGTCTCCGATCCGGTGCCGCTGCCATACTCGTGCAGGTTCCGCATGATCGCAAATGCCTCGGACTGCCGCAGCTCCACGCCCGAACGCTGCCACGACCACTGGCAATAAGGATTGCCATTGAGATCCGTCGTGCAAAATATCTGCCACGACTTGGAAGTCTGATACAGAGACGTCTGCATGGTCAGCGCGCCGCCGCGCTGCGGATAATTGGGCAGCAGCGGAGCATGCAGCATCTGATTGCCGTTCATCGTATTGATGGTGTCGAGGCTGCCTCCGTCGTACGATCCCCAGTGCTTGAACCCGTTCTCCAGGTTGGGCGGCATCTGCGCCAGGGCCGCCACACTGCCGGCCAGAAGCAGCGCCAGAACGGCCATCAGCCTCCTGGCGCGGTTCATCTGTGTCAGGCTTTGGAAAGGAGCGGGAATTCCGCTAAAAGAAACGGCTGATGCGACTACCAGGATATTTGCAGCGTGCATTCAAGGGCCTCCGGGGAAAAGAACAGCATCATGACGCAAAGTATTCGATGAAACGATTTGCAGACACAGACATTCACGGGTGATAAGTATCCGGAATGGGACGACCGATGACCGATACCGCGCATAAGCGCTGGAGTCTCAAGGCGCGCACGAACGTGAAGATTCTTTCCTGTCTTTGCGGGCACGGACCTGACCAGTGCAGAACTTTAATACAACTTATCGTGTAGATCAACTATAAATTTATAGCCATTGCCATCGGCAAACTAACAGTATCGCAGCCTGGCAACAATCGCAAGCCATGCTGTCGAAGTGCTGTCATTGTGCCTTTCTATGAATGTTGCAGGAATTGAAGGGCAGGGAAAGTATTTTCTACTTCGAAGAATGGATGTTTTTAGGAAAAATGAAAAGGAAAAAAACGCAGCCGACCTCGCGCCTGCCGTCCGCGAAATCATTCTCGAAGCAGTGCTGACGCGTCTGAATCGATTATTGATCTGTCAGGTCTACACCGTCGCGATGTGGTTCGGCTTCAGCGGAAAGATGAAGGACATGTTCTGCTACATCGCCGGTAATGCGCGGCACATCAATCTCGGCTTTCTCGGCTTTCCGCGAGGCTCGCCCCCCCGAATCGTGTGCTCGAAGGCGATGGCAAGACCATGCGCCACATCAAATTCGCAAGTCAGTGCGATCCGGGTCGGTCTTTTGTGCGTCGTTACATCCACGCGTCGATCGAACAACTGGGCGCAACGGCGGCGGGTGATGTACCGCAGGCAGCTTTCAAATCCTCGCCGGTTTGGGCCTGGGGTGGCCAGGCAAACGCGCGATGCGGCAGAAAAACAACGTGGCGCCAATTCAATGTGGATTATGCTGTGGAGTGGAGTCCACATATGGAAACGATCCAGGTTGTGATCGATAAGAAACTGCTGCAGGCGACCGATCAGGCGGCCCGGCGGACGAAACGGAACCGTTCCGCCCTGGTCCGTGACGCTCTGCGCGAACACCTCCGGCAGATGGAGATACAAGGGAAGGAACAACGCGACCGCGAAGGCTATCGAAAGACACCCCAGGAGTTGCGTGAAACCAGCCTGTGGGAAAAGGCGGCGGCATGGCCGGAAGAATAGCTCGTGGCGATGTCAGGCTGTATCAGTTTGCTCCGCCAGGCAAAAAAAAGCCTGTCGTCGTGCTCACGCGCGATAGCGCGATTGCCTATCTCGGGCCCCTTGCGCCGTGAATCTTCACAACGCGGTCACGGTATCTCAGGCGCGTCTGGGAAAGCGCCTGGCGCAACTCGGTCCGTCGCGCATGGGAGAAATCTGCGCGGCCCTGCGCTTCTCAGCCGGCTGTGATGCTGGTCCATCGTAGCCACTGGCTTTGTGACGCGGCAGAGGACACGATCTGGCATGTTGCTCAGTAAACAGGATTTATGGCGGAAAAAGGGGACAGGCTCCCGATCTCCGGAACTCCGGAGCTTACGCTCCGGCGGCAATAATATCGCCCGTCCCGCGGTGTTGCGGATATTGGTTGCATGGCGGCGGGCTCAGTGTCTTTCTGTCCGCCTACCCACACCCCGCTGCCGCGGGGTGTGGGCTGCATAATTGCGCCCCGTCCCCAAAAGCGGGACGGGGCTTTTTGGCGTGTCGACGCACCCGCTCAGATCCGTGGTCAAAGCTTTCCTTCGTTATCGTTTCCCGGGTACAGCTACTGCGAAACCGCTCTAGTCGCGTCATGCGTGCGGTTCCCAGACCGCTTATTTCCGATGTGCCGATGTTTCTCCGGCGGGGCCGGCGTGAATCTCAGCGTGCTTCTTTCCGGTTGTCACTGCCGCCTCATAGCCGGCCAACTTGCCGCCCTTCGTGACGGATTCCACCCGGGTGATGGTCCCGGCGCCCGCCTGGCGGGTCAGAGACTCACGGACTTTTGCGGGCAGGGATTCGATCGCTACTTCTTCTTCGACTTCCAGGATTTTTCCGTCGGCATCCATCGATATGTCTTTGCGACGGCCGTTCACCAGCAGGGCGGCTTCATAGATGCGCCTGCCGTTTTCCGTTTCCACGGAGAAGCCGCGAATGGTCGCTCCCTCGGACTCCCTGGCGACCGTCTTTTCGACGGCGGCGGGCAGGTCACGCCGGTCGATTTTCTTTTCCCGACCATTCCCCGGGGATGCGGCAGCCAGCAGGAGCAGCCCGGTCATGAGGGTGAATTGTTTCAGTGTCATATTCTTCTCCGTGCAGGCGAGATTATCGGTTTCGGCGGCGGCGTGCCGTTTTTGAATGAATTCTCAACGCTTCACCGCCGCCGATTTTCTCCGGGGGGAGAACCTGAATCGTCCTTCGGCGTTATTGTTTTTCAACGACGAGAACGTTGAATGTTCCGGGTTTGGGGCGCATGCGCGCTCTTTGTCCGGGCGTGACGGGTGCCGCTTCCAATTCGGCGGCGGAAAGGAACATACGGCTGGTCTTCGGGTCGAAGGCCATGGTCTTCGCGCTTTTTTGGGTCGCGATGTCGCCTGCCGACTTATAAACGCCGGCGCTTTCCTGATGGACTACCGAAATTGTGCCGTCGCCGTTGGATGCGAAGATCATTCCGCTCGCCGGATCGAAGGCTACGGCGTCCACGCGTTCGCCGATGGGAAGAGTGGCGATCACTTTTCCGTTGGTGGAATCCATGATGGCGAGGACCTTGCTGCGGCAGCCGATGAAGAGCCTTGAGTTGCGGGGGTCGATGGCCAGGCCGGTGGGCGTTTTGCAGCCGGCGATGGGCCACTTCTGTTTCACGGTGAGGCCTTTTGTATCAAAGACCACAACTTCGGCGGATTCTTCCAGATTGACGAACCCTGTCCCCTTGCCGTCGACGACCGCGGCTTCCGCGCCGCCGCCGAGATCGATCTTGCCTGCGACCTCCTGCTTTTCAGGATCGATGGCGGTGATGATGGCTGCGTCCCCGTGGCAGACGAGCACTCGTTTGGTCTGGGGATCATAGAAAACGTAGTCGGGGTCTTTGCCGACGGCGATCGTCTTGATGGTTTTGAATGTGTTGGTGTCGAACACCGAGACCGTGGCGTTGGCGCCGTTGGTGGTGAAGCCCCGATGCAGGGCCGGAACGACGGCGATGCCGTGGACGCCGGGCGTGTCTTCGACCGTTCCGAGCACTTTGCCGGTATCGGCGTCGAGGACGTCAACCTTTGTGCCGTGCGACACATAAAGACGGTTGGCGGAGCTTTCGAAGACGATATAGTCGAAGCCACTATCACCGGGGACCGCATACCTTTTGGTCATTTTGAAACCAGGCGCTTCGGCGGCCATACACGAGATGGCAAGAGCGAACGTTAGAAATCCCGCTGCGATTTTCATTGAGTGCTGTCCTCCCTGGACAGGAATCGAATTATTCCGAATAGGCCGGCATTGCCTCGGGTTCGGTCTGAATCCGGAAGCCGGATTCGCAGGAGCGTCGCCGCTGTGACAGCGAGTTGAATGCCGGAAACAACAGGCCTTTAAACCATGCCTGATCGACGCGCCCGAGATGGTATTGCCCGGGGTGCAGGCGCAGGAATTTAATGACGCAGGCTTCGGGTACGCGTCCGCGGACGGTGCGTAGCCAGCCCGCGGCCAGCCAGGCCCGAATCGATCGGACGCTGACGCCGAGCAGCTGCCGCAGATCGTCCAGCGAATAGCCTTCCCTGAAGCGCACGCTCAGGCCGAGCTCTTTTACTTTGCCCTGGACGGAGGCGTGCGTGCGATTCAATTTCAACGAGAGCGCCTTGAGAGTGGTGCGCCCGGCAAGATCTTCGAGGGTCTGCAACTCTTCGGCGGTCCACGCGCGGCGGGTGGAAAAAGAAAGTCCCAGCTGAACGGCGCGAGTCAGAATCGCGTTGCGGGTAAAGCCGGCCCTCCGCTGAAGATGAGTCAGATTGGCCGAGAGGTCGGCTCGGGAGTGCGCGCTCTTGTAGGCGCGCCGCAGGACGTCATCCAACTCCGGCGTCCAGACGAATTTGCGGGCGGAAGAAGATCGGCCCAGCATGCGGCAGCTATGACACAGGCTGTCGCTCGCGCAGCCATTCATGCGGCCGCACTGAAGGCACCTGACCGGATTGTTCGGTACTCCGCGCATGACCGCCCTGTGTGTCTCGGAAATCGTCTGACTGAATTATCCCTAAGCTACCTTAAGACTCTCTGAAGAGGCCCGGGGGGCGAGACGGCGATTTTTCCACCCTGCGAAGCCGGGGCGCGATACGATCTATCGAGGAGCATCCATGCGAATTCTGGTGGTGGAAGATGAGCCGTCGATGGCGGAGCTTCTTCGAAAAGGGCTGGAGGAAGAACATCACTCCGTCATCGCGGCCTATGACGGGAAGGCCGCGCTCGATATCGCCACCAGCACCGATCTCGATGTGATTCTTCTGGATGTCATGCTGCCGGGCATGGACGGCATTGAGGTCGTGATGAACCTGCGAAGCCGGAACAATCACACGCCGCTCATCCTGCTGACCGCGCGCGATTCGGTGCCCGATATCATTCGCGGCCTCGATGTGGGCGCGGACGATTATCTCATCAAGCCGTTTTCGTTTCAGGAACTGCTGGCGCGGCTGCGGGCCTCGGCGCGGCGCGGGCCGGCGCCTCGTCCGGTGCGGATGCAGGTGGCCGACCTGCGGCTCGATCCGGCGACGCACCGGGTCCACAGGGCAGAGCGCGAGATTCATCTGACGGTGACGGAATTCCGGCTGCTGGAATTTTTGATGAGGCGCGCCGGACGGGTCATCAGCCGCAACGCCCTGATTGAAGCGGTCTGGTGGGATTCAGGCGACGTCGAAGACAACACGCTCGATGCGTTTATCTCGCTGCTGCGCACCAAGATCGACAAAGACCACCGGCACAAGCTGATTCATACCGTGCGCGGCGTGGGCTACACCCTGCGGGAAGAAGCATGAGGACGCGCCCCTCGATCGGTATGAAGCTGACCGGCTGGTACGCGGTCTGCATGGCGGGAGCTTTGTGCATGCTGGGCGCGCTGGCGTTCTTCAGCATGAAGCACAGCATTCATGCGACCGTTGACGAGCAGCTTCAGGACCGCATGAACGCCGTACGGCAGGCGGTGGAAAATTCTCTGCACAAGGGCGACGTCGAGACGCTGCGGTCGGAACTGGATGAGGATTCAGAGCTGCGTCCGCAAACGGACCTGTTGCAGGTGTGGGACGACCAGCGCCGATTGATTTACCAGTCGGCATCGCTGAAGAGCAAGGGGCTGCCGCCGCCGGTGGCCGGGGCACGGGCCGGCACTCTGTGGATGGGAAAAGTGCCGGTCCGGGTGCTGCAGGGGACTGTGGCGCTGAACGGTCATCCTTATTACATCCAGGTGGCCGCACCGATGGATGAGTTTTATGAAGCGCTGGAAAGGTTTCTCGGGCGGCTGCTGATCTTTGCGCCGCTGGCGCTGCTTCTGGCTTCCGCCCTGGGTTACTGGATCAGCCGAAAGGCACTTGCGCCGGTGGACCAGATTACTCAGGCCGCACAACAGATCAGCGCGCAGAATCTTTCGGCCCGGCTCGCCGTTCCCCGGTCGGGGGACGAGTTGCAGCGGCTTACGGAGACGCTGAACCAGATGCTGCAGCGCATCGAGGAAGCGCTGGACCGGATTACGCGCTTCAGCGGCGACGCTTCGCACGAACTGCGCACGCCGATTACCGTGATGCGGACGAGGGTGGAGCTGGCGTTGCGGCATCCGCGCACGCCCGGGGAAAACCAGGACACGCTCGAGCAGCTTCACTCCGAACTGATTCAGGCTTCAAATCTGCTGGACAATCTGATGCTGCTGGCCCGGGCCGATTCGGGCGCCGAACAGCTTCGCATCGCGCCCGCCAATATTGAAGACGCGCTGCATGAGGTGCTGGCGCAGGCGGCCCCGCTGGCCGGCGAAAAGGGAGTTGCGCTGCATTCCGCGCTTCCGGGCCATGCCGTCTGGATTGCCGCGGATCGTTCGATGCTGCAAAGACTCTTTTTGATTCTGATCGACAACGCGGTGAAATACACACCGGCGTCGGGCCGGGTCTCCGTGGAACTCACCACGATGAACGGATCGGCGACGGTCAGCGTAAAAGACACCGGCATCGGAATTCCTGAAGATGAACTGCCGCGCATCTTCGACCGTTTTTATCGCGTCGACAAGGCGCGCACGCGGCAGGCAGGCGGCGCGGGACTCGGACTTTCCATCGGGCGCTGGATCGCGGAGGCGCATGGAGGATCGATTCGGGTTGAAAGCCGTTCGGGAGAGGGCGCGAAGTTTGAGGTGGTGTTGCCGGTTGCATAAAAACAGGCTTCACTAAAGACAAGGTCCCAATACATAACACCGGATGTTCTGATCTTCTGGCCGCTGACTACCGCCTTAAATGCAATCAGCGTTCATCTGCGCAAATCAGCGGCAAATCTTTTTTGCAGTGCTACTGCCCATACGTCCGCTTCAGATAATCCGCCAGCTCCGTCTCCAGATTCGCATAGCCCCCGTGGATGGTCCCCCGCAGCGCCGTTTCCACCGACTGTCCTTCGCCTAAACGCTGCAGAAGTCTGGTCAGGTCCGCCATGCCGTGCCGGACTTTGATACATTCCACCGCAGCCAGAGCTTCCGCGTAGACTACTGCCGCTTCGTTCCGGCTGAGGTTCATGAACGAATCCTCAAGCTGGCTCAGGGGAACCTGGTTGCCGGAGGCGTACAACAGCGCCAGCCGGGGACCTACGCTCGCGCTGGATGCAGGCTCTTCCAGTTGTGCGACGCCTTCGTGCAGCCACTGCGGTGCGCGTCCGCGCGCAATCTGGTCGATGAAGGAGTGGGTCAGCTCGTGCCGCAGCACCCGTTGCAGCGACGGGGTCATGGAGGTGAGACCCGAGACCGGGATGCGGATTTTACCGTCGTTCAGGGCCGCCGTCCATGCGGGCGCCTGGGTCACGTCGAAAAATGCCTGCCCGGTGTAAAGAGAAACAGAGATGCTCTTCGCGGGCGCGACTCCCAGATCGCGGAGCAGTGTGTTGTATTGATCTTCCAGCACCGAGAGAATCGCTTCGCGCAGAGTCTGCGAAGAATCCGAACCTTCAAAGCGCAGGACGAAATGATTGCTCTCCTGCTGATGAAAGCCGGCTTCGGTCCGGGTTTCGCGCTCCACGCGCGCGAGAATGTCGGCGATCTGCGGGTCGTCGTGCAGGGCCAGCGACTTCTTCCAGGCTTCGATGGCCTCGCGGCTGTGCTCGCTCTTGTACAGAATATAGGCCAGCAGATTCAGCGCGGCCGAAGATCGCGGGTCGGCGCGCACCGCGCGTTCCGCGAAGGGACGGGCCTCGGCGATCTTATCGAGCTCGGCCAGAATGGTGGCATAACTTTCGAGCAGGGCGGGCTGGTCGGGCGCAAACTCCAGCGCCGCCTGGAGGTATCGGGCGGCCGCGGCGAGATGATTGCGGACATGCTCCAGCCTGGCCGCTTCAAAATTGGCCATGGCCGATCGCTCGGGGTCGCCTTCGCTTTCGATGGCCCGCAGCGCGGTCAGGTCAATCTGTCCGTCGTGCACCACGCGCCGCGCGATGTCGCCGGTCACGCTCAGACTCATGCTCGCGCGCGGCAGATCCGCCGGCGCGACGGCCGGGGCGGGAACATTGGCGACGGGTCCGGCGTCTATTCCTTCAACCAGAGATTTGGAAATGGCGAAGGTGTTTTCGCCGACCGTATATTCCACCCGTCCGTTGCTTTCTCGCACAGAATCGGCGACGATGCGGTTACCGTTTTTCAGCCTGATGACGTCGGCCGAAACGGTACCGCACAGCGCAGCCAGACAAAGGAATGTGATGCAGTATCTCAATCGCAGAAATTGTAACAAGTCCTGTCCCGCCCGATGGAATCCGTGTCTGGCTACTATCACACTGCTGGTGGGTCTCTGTCTTGTTCCCGGCGGCCATGCCCTGCAGACCGCCGCCGCGGACGATCCCCTGACTCTCTACCGCCAACTGCTCAACCCCGGAATCAGCGTCAGGGATGTCTATCAGATACGCCAGGTCGCGCTCGACCGTGAAGACCTGCACGTGGTCCTGATCGACGGTCAAATCGGCCTGCTGCAGGCCGTGGATGGCCACGTTACCGGGGCCTTCTTTGAAGGGGAAGGCGAAATCACTCTGTGGCCGCCCGATCGCGCCGAAAGAACGTCGCTCGAGCTGTTTACCGGCGCCGGCGTGCTTGACCGGAAATTCCGCACCGCCTACCTGCGTTTTTCCGACGACAAGCTCGTGGAAGAGCTGCGCGGCGGCCTGCGCCCTTCTCCCGACAGCGAGGACTTCATACGAAGGTGGCAGCAGCCGATCCGGAACCTGGCGCGGGGCGACAGCCTGCAACTGCTGCAATCGCTGACCGATTCCGGCGAAGCCGCCTCCCGGTTCATTCACATGCGCCTCGGGGGCACGGCGGTCGGCATCTTCGACGTTTTTTTCAGCACCAATACCGCCGAGCAGATCAGCGTTGCCCAGGCGGGCACCAACAACGATGCCACGTATTTCGACACCTGGACATCGTTCGTGATGCGTTCCGTGCGCCAGACCGGCCATGGTCCGGCGGCGCGGCCCGGCCTGGTGCGCGCCACGGACATTCGACTGACGACCAGGATCACGCCGCCCACCGATCTCGAAGCGGAAGCCGAATTGACGATGGTTGCCCGCAGGGCGGGCCAGCGCGTCCTGATTCTTGAATTGTCGCGCAATCTCAAGGTGAGCGAGGCCAAAGCCGACGGCCTCGCGGTTCCTTTTATTCAAAATGAAGCCATGGATGGCAGTGAAATCGCCCGCCGGGGCAACGATCTCATGGCGGTCATTCTGCCGGCGGCGCTGGAAAAAAATCGTCCCTTCAAAATCGAACTGAAATATTCCGGCGCGGTGATGAACGACGCGGGCGGCGATCTGCTTTACGTGGGCGCGCGGGGCATCTGGTATCCGAACCCCGGTTCGTACTTCGCGAACTTCGATCTCACCTTTGAATATCCGTCGGAATTCACCCTCGTCGCCACCGGACGGAGGACCTCTTCCACCACTAAAAGCGGCATGCAGATCACGCACTTTGTCACCGACAAGCCTATCGTTCATGCCGGCTTCAATCTGGGAAAGTTTGAGACCGCCACCGCCGCGGCGGGCGACGTGATCATTGACGCCTATGCCGCCAAAAACGTGGAGCAGGACCTCAGTCGCGTTGAGCAGAAGGCGGGCATGCATCCCGATCCATCGCGCCAGGTTCACAGGATCGCCGAACAGGCGGCCGCGACCACGAAGTTCCTGTCCGGTGAACTGGGAGTATTTCCGTACTCCCATTTGGAAATTGCGCAACTGCCCGCCCTGCTCAGCCAGTCATGGCCGGGAATGATTTATCTCTCCAGCACCGCTTTCCTGACGCGGGCCGAGCGGCGGGCGCTGAAAATCGACGACCCCTTTGCCGAATTGCTGCTCGACGAACTCATGCTGGCCCATGAAACCGCGCACCAGTGGTGGGGCGACGCCGTTGACTGGGAATCGTACCGCGATGAATGGATCGTCGAGGCCCTCGCCAATTACAGCGCGCTGATGATGCTGGAACGCGATCATCCGGAAAAAATGAAGCTGGCGCTCGACCACTACCACAAGGAACTGCTCCTGCCCCCGAACCATGGCGGCGGCATCATGGGCGATGCCGGCCCCGTGACTCTCGGCACCCGTCTTACCTCGTCGAAGTTTCCCGCCGCCTACGAGCCGGTGGTGTACGGGCGGGGGACGTGGCTGATTCATATGCTGCGCTGCATGCTGCGCGAATCAGGCCCCCAGAAAAACGACGCGCTTTTCTTCAAGGCCCTCAAAGACCTGCTCGCCGGATCGCCCAACGGCAAGCTCTCCACGCTCGATCTCCAACGGGCCTTCGAGCGTGTCATGCCTCCCTCGCTTGCCTATGAAGGTCACAAGTCGCTCGACTGGTTTTTTGACGGATGGGTCAACGGTATTTCCATCCCGGAGTTTTCACTCGAAGACGTGAAAATCCCGCCCGCCGGCGCGAAGCTTAAAGCCCGGGGCACAATCCGCGAACGCTTCGCCGACAAAGACCTGGTCACCGCCGTGCCCGTCTACGCCCGTACCAGAGACGGGCAGTTGAAATGGGTGTCACTGGTCTTCGCGGACGAAGAGACAACTGAGTTCACCGTCGATGTCCCGGCGGGAACCAAAGAGTTAGTGCTTGATCCCGAGGGCACGCTGCTGCGGCGGTGAAAAAGCAAGAGCAAAACCATAAATCCTGAAGCACGGAGGAAACGGAGGAAAAAATCGGAGGGAACGGAGGAATTTTAAAAAAATGATGTCGTCGGGTCGATATCTTTTATCTTTGCGGATGACTGTGCTTTTTGATTTGCCCGGAACCCCTTCAGAATTCCTCCGTTTCCTCCGATTTTTTCCTCCGTTCCCTCCGTGTTTCAGGATTTCTGGTTTTGCCTTTGTTTTTGCGTTTTTGATTAGAATAATCCGGCAGCTCAACCCGGAGGCCTATGCGACCCATTATCCTGCTCTGCCTGCTTTCAGCCGTTGGTTTTTCTCAGAGCCCGCCGGCGACTCACACGCTGGCCGCCACCCCTAAAACCGTGGCCTGGGGATACTACGATGCCGCTGCCCCGCCGGTGTTGCGCATCAACTCCGGGGATACCGTGATCTTCGACACGCTGCTCACCAGCGTTCCCGACCGGCTCGAAAAGGCGGGGGTGCCGCCCGATCAGGTGCAGCAGAGCCTGCGTGACATCGTGAAGGAAGTGACCAACAAAGGGCCGGGAGGGCACATCCTCACCGGGCCGGTCTTCGTGGAAGGCGCGGAGATCGGCGACACCCTTGAAGTGCGCATTCTGAAAATCGAGCTGGCGATTCCTTATGCTTACAACGCCTTCGGCGTGGGGCGCGGATTTCTGCCCGAGGACTTCCCTTATTCGCGCATGAAGATCATCCAGCTCGATCGTGAGCGCATGGTGGCGAAATTTGCGCCGGGCATCGAAATCCCGCTGCATCCGTTCTTCGGCAGCATGGGTGTCGCGCCCCCGGAAGCGGCGGGCAGGCTGAACAGCGCCCCTCCCGGCAGCCACGCGGGCAACATGGATAACAAAGAACTGGTGGAAGGTGCGACTCTGTTTCTGCCCGTCCACGCGCGCGGGGCGTTATTTGAAATCGGCGACGGACATGCCGGCCAGGGCAACGGTGAAGTGGATATCACCGCGCTTGAGACCTCTCTGCGTGGAACGCTCCAATTCATCGTGCGCAAGGACCTGAAGACCCGCTATCCGCGCGCGGAAACGCCCGACTATTACATCAGCATGGGGTTTCACGAGGAATTGTACGAAGCCACGAAGCTGGCGGTGCGGGAGATGATCGATTTCCTGGTGGAGCAAAAACATCTCAGCCGCGACGATGCCTACATGCTGACCAGCGTGGCGGGCGATGTGGACATCAGCGAACTGGTCGATGGCAACAAGGGCGTGCATGTGATGATGCCTAAGAAAATCTTTAAGAAATAAGATTTGAAGTTTTAAATTTGAAATTTTAAATTTAAAATCTGTGGTGTCGGGGGTTTTTCCATGAGGCTTTTGCTTCGCTGGCTGATTAACGCTGTCTCACTGCTGGTGGTGGCGTATTTTGTTCCTGGCTTTGTGGTGCATAGCTTTATGGACGCGCTGATTGCCGCTCTGGTCTTCGGGCTGGTGAATGCCACGCTGGGCGCGGTGTTGCGTGTGCTGACCTTCCCGATCACCATCCTGACACTGGGGCTCTTTCTGATCGTTTTGAACGCGATCATGCTCAAAATAGCGGCCGCAGTCGTCGCCGGCTTCGAGATCAGGACCTGGACGGCGGCCCTAATCGGAGCCATTCTACTGAGCGTGGTATCGTCTCTGCTGCACTGGCTGACCGGCACGGGGCGCCAGGACCGGGAGCGGCGGTAAGGCAATGAAAGATTGGTAATTGCCAAAATTGGTAATTGGCAAAATTGAAGAACTTACCCTGGAATCCGCTTCTCGCCCGCCTTGCGGGGTCCGTGGTAAGGTTTTTGGCCGCGGCCTTGGTCCCCTTTGAGCGGCTAAATTGCATCTAACAGATATAATCTCCTGAACAAATTGGTCAGGACTCTCACACTCCGGAGGATTCGACAAAACATGAAGCGCAATTCCGCATTTGCCGCTCTGATCGTACTTTTTCTTTCATTCTGCTCCCTCGCCGCATGGTCGCAATTCACCGGGTTCGCCATCGAGGGCCGGGCCGCCCGCGCCGGCGAGGCCATTCCCAAAGCCGAAGTGGTCCTGACGAGTGCCGAAACCGGCAGAAGCTATAAGACCAAAACCGACGAGAACGGGAAGTTTTCGTTTGTCGGCATTCCGGCCGGTACGTATGCTGTGGTGCTGAACAGCGCGAGTGGCGAAAAGCTGATGCAGACCACGCGGCCGGTGAATGGCGGTACCAGTGGAACCGAGATTCAGATGCTTCTCGATCCCAGCCTTCCGGAAAACAAGCCAGTCGATCCCAGATCGGTGGGCAAGGGTCCGAAGATGACCAAAGAGCAGATCAAGGCGGAAGAGGGCAAGGTCGCCGCGATGAACACCCTGATCTCCCAGGCGGAAACCGCCCGCCGCGCGCAGAACTGGCCGGAAGCGGAAAAGCTCCTCCAGCAGGTGCTGAATGAAGATCCCAACACCTCGCGCTGGGAACTCTACCGCGTGCTGGGCGATTGCCTGAGTCGCGACAACAAACCGGACGATGCCGTCAAGA
>WNFD01007252.1_pt1 | contig 19639 bp, 13 predicted proteins | sample 5400491 | NCBI WGS metagenome assembly WNFD01 (sample SAMN13153343, study PRJNA577476) | soil metagenome | isolation source: 120 cm saprolite under Douglas fir tree site 2 hole 2 replicate 2 | place: USA:California | collected 2015-04-18
TATTGGACCACCGACGATCGGATCACGACGCCCGATCTCACGCTGGATCTCGGCCGGGAAGTCACGTTCAACGTCGTCCGCCTGCGCGAATACCTACCGCTCGGACAGCGCGTCGACGCGGTCGCTCTCGACCAGTGGCGGGACGGCGCGTGGCTCGAATTCGCGCGTGCGACAAGCGTCGGAAACTGCCGGCTGGTGCGGGGCTCCCCCATCACGACCTCGAGGGTTCGGCTGCGGATCACGCAAGCACCGGTGTGTCCAGCCATCTCAGAGTTCGCCCTCTTTCTGGAGCCGACACCATGATGCGAGCGCCAAGGCTGTTGCCCCTTTGGCTCGGAGCTTCCCTACTCTCGCGCGGCCTGGCCGCCCAGGCGACGGACTCGGCGCCTCCCGAGCGCCTTGCAGCGCGACAATGGTACCGCGACGCGAAGTTCGGGATGTTCATCCACTGGGGCGTCTACAGCCTGCTCGGCCAGGGCGAATGGGTGATGCAGAACCGCGAGATCCCGGTCGGACCCTATGAGTGGCTCGCGGGGACGTTCAATCCCATCAAGTTCGACGCGCGGGAGTGGGTATCAGTCGCGAAGGCTGCTGGGGTGAGGTACATCACCATCACCTCGCGGCACCACGACGGCTTCTCCATGTTCGCTACCAAGGCGACCAGGTACAACATCGTAGACTGGACGCCCTTCAAGCGCGATCCGCTGAAGGAGCTGGCGGACGAGTGTCACAAGCAGGGCCTCAAGCTCTTCTTCTATTACTCGCAGCTCGACTGGCATCATCCAGATTACTGGCCGCGGGGCGGGACAGGACACAAGACCGGCCGGCCCGAGAACGGCGACTGGAGCCGCTATCTGGACTTCCTGGACAGCCAGTTGACCGAGCTGCTCACCAACTACGGCCTCATCGGCGGGATCTGGTTCGACGGGATGTGGGACAAGCCTTCCCCCGATGCCGACTGGCGGCTGCCGCGCACCTACGCGCTAATCCACCGCCTGCAGCCGGCGGCGCTTATCGTGCCCAATCACCATCAGGCCCCGTTGCCCGGCGAAGACGTGCAGACCTTCGAGCAGGACCTCCCGGGCGCCAACACCGCCGGCTTCAACACCGAGGAGATTGGCCGACTGCCACTCGAGACGTCGTTGACGATGAACGACTCGTGGGGCTTCAACATCACGGATCGCCGATACAAGTCCGTGCCGGAGCTGATCCGCTATCTCGTCAAGGCCGCGGGCCGCGACGCCAACCTGCTCCTCAACATCGGGCCTCGCCCCGATGGCACCATCCCGCCTGAGGCCGAGGAGCGGTTGCGGGAGCTCGGCCGCTGGCTCACCACCTACGGAGGCTCGATCTATGGCACGCGCCGTGGGCCGATCTCGCCGCGGGATTGGGGGGTGACGACAGAGCGTGGCGACACCGTCTTCGTCCACGTGCTCGACTGGCCAGACCGCGTGCTCGCGCTCCCGACGCTGGGGGCGCGGGTGGTCGGGGCCAGAATGTTTGCAACTGGAGAACGGGTGGAGGTGAGACAGTCCGAGACCGGCGTCGTGCTCACCCTCCCCGCGGGCAGGCAAACAAGCGGGGCTGAGGACCCCGATCGCGTCGTCGTGCTGACACTCGAGGCTCGGCGCAAGTAGGCGCCTCACGCCGCAGGGCGATATCGCGCAAACCTACGCCCGGTGTTGCCTTGTCAAAGGGCTCGGAAGAGTCACGCCGCCCTGCGGTCCAATTCGGTCCCGTCCACTCGAAGCGCAACGTCGACGTTGCCCCGGGTGGCGTTCGAGTAGGGGCAGCGGTCGTGGGCGCGACGCATCAGCTCCTCGGCGTCGGCCCGCGACAGGCGAGGCGCGTGCAAGTCGAGGGCGACCGTCAAGCCGAAGCCGCCGTGACCAGTGGGACCGATCCCCACCTGCGACGTGATCGTCGAGCCTGAGGCATCGAGCTTGCGACCCTGGGCAATCGTCAACAACGCCGAGTGGAAGCAAGCGGCGTACCCGACCGCGAATAGCTGCTCCGGGTTGGTGCCCGGTCCGCCGTCGCCACCCATCTCTTTGGGGACGGACAACTCGACGGCGAGCCGCCCGTCGGGCGTCCTGCCGTGCCCCGCTCGCCCTCCATCGACCACCCCGACGGCTGTGTACAGGATATTCATGTCTGCTCCTCGTGCTCCTCGATATCCCGGTTCGCGGCGACGAGACTGCCGGCTTCAGGCCTGACCGCCCCCACGGCTATCGGCACTACGAGCAGTGAGGTGGGCAGGTGGTTGATCAGTCCCTCAGTCACGCTACCCGCCAGTACTCGCTTGGCCCATCCCTTTCCGTGCGAGCCGACCACGAGTAGATCGGCGCGCCACTCGGCGGCCTCGCTCATGATCGCGTCCAGAGCCGCCCCGCGACGCAGGACCCTCTTCACGGCCGGCGCGCGGATCAGAGGCCAGATGTCACGCTCGACCGTCTCTTCCAGGAGCTTATAGTAGTCGGTCTCATCCGGCTGTGGCACCTCGGGCAGGACGGGAAGCTGCTCTATTACGCTCAGGGCGTGCAGCTCGGCACCGAACAGCGTCGCGTAGCGCTCGGCGGTGGCGAGGGTCGGCTGGGCTGCGCCCGACTGATCCACGGCGACCAGGACTCGCCCGATCGCGGGCTTCCCCACCGTGACCAGCATCGGCACGAGGGAGCTGCGCGTCACGTTCAAGCTGGTGCTGCCCCCCAGCCAGCGCCCCAGGGTTGTATGGTGCTTGCCGCCGAGCACGACGAGCTCCGCCCCGAAGTCCGCGACGGCGCCGCTTAACACATCAGAAGGGTGTCCCCGGCCAACGCTGAGCGTCTCGAGCGCCGCCGCCGGCACGCGGCTCCTGAGCGCTGCCACGATCTGTGCGCGCACCTCGTGGCCGAGCCATACTGGCGAGCCCGCTGACCCCGACGTGTCATTGGTCGCGTGCACCAGGTGATAGGACGTGGCGGCGCGGCGGGCGGCCTCGACGGCAAACACGGCCGCGTCCGCAGCTGCGGGTGAGGTATCGACGCCAACGACGATCGGTTTCCAGGACATGGGCGCCTCTTCGAGTGGTGGGTTACTAGCGTGAGCCACCTTGGCAACGACGCCCCCCTTCGGGAAGGTTCCGCGCTCCCAGGGAACCCTTGACAGCCGGACATTGTTCGACAATCATCAAACTATGTCCACACGGGCTGCCACTCCTCCTGACCTTACGACTCGCCAATTTGAGCAGGTGGCGAAGGCGCTCTCCGACCCCCGCCGCGTCGCGCTGCTCGAGGCGATCGGCACCGCGGATGAGTATCCGTGTCAGCGACTGTGCACAGAGTTTCCGGTCTCGAAAGGGACCATTTCCCACCACATGAAAGAGTTGCTCCGCGCTGGGCTGATCCGCTCCCGCCAGGAGGGCCAGTACAAGTTTTTCAAAGTGTGCCGGGACACGATCGCAGCCTACACCAACGAATTGATGCGTCGGCTCGCTGTGTAGGAGCAGACTGCACTGAGGCGGGACCCTTTTTTAGGCGTGTGTTGTTTGATTGTTATCGAACTGTCGTACAATCGAGACCGGTTCGCCGCGGCGTGGCAGTCGATTTCAGCCTCCGCCGCTCGTCTATACCGAGCGAACCACGCTTCACCTTCTTCACCCAGTCAGGAGATACCGGTATGCGTAGTCGTTTCTTCATGAACAATCGGGGCTGGACGGGATCCGCCATTCTGCTCGTGGGCCTCGCGCTCACCGGGGGCAGCCTTGTCGCCTGGAAACGCGCCTCCATCCGGAGAGCCGATGCCGCGGGGGCAAAGCAACCTGAGCCCGTCGAATCCGTCACCATGGCCGTCGCCACGGAGCGCTCGTATCGCCCCACGACGACGTCGGTGGGAACGGTCCTCGCCCTCAGCTCGATCACTTTGCGCAACGAGCTCCCGGGCACCGTCCGCGAGGTGAACCTGACTCCCGGGCGCGTGGTCGCAGCCGGTACGGTCCTCGTCGCCCTCGACGTCTCCGTGGAGGAAGCCGAGCTCGACGCGGAGACCGCCCAAGCCGACCTGGCGCAAACGAGCCTCGCACGGCTCGAGCGCCTGCGTGAGGCCCAGGCCACGTCGCAGGAGGAGGTGGACCAGGCGCGCGCGGCCCGCGCCGTCGCGCTGGCGCAGCTGGCGCGCACGCGCGCCATCATCGCCCGCAAGACGATCCGCGCCCCGTTCCCAGCCCGCGTGGGCCTGTCCGACGTGCATCCCGGGCAGTACCTGAACGAAGGCACCGAGCTCACGACGCTGCAGGGACTCGACGCCGCGGCGAACGTGGACTTCACGGTGGCCCAGGCGGTGGCGGCCGAGCTGCGACCGGGCGAGCCGATCGCGGTGTTCGCCGCCGGCCAGCCGCTTCCGATGACGGCTCGAATCGTCGCCGTCGATGCGCGGGTCGATCCCGCGACGCGCAACGCCCTGGTGCGGGCCCGGATCACGAGCCACGCCCCGGCGCCGGGCGCCTCGGTGCGGGTCGAGGTCCCAGTGGGGCCCACGACGACGGTCGTCGCGATTCCGGTGAGCGCCCTCCGTCGCGGGCCCAGCGGCGACCACGTCTTCGTGATCGCGGCGGACTCCGCGGGCCACAGTCGCGCGCACGAGCAGCCGGTGCGGAGCGGACCGGTCCTCGAGGACGAAGTCGTGATCCTGAGCGGTCTCACCCCCGGCCAGCAAGTCGCCACCTCGGGGTCCTTCAAGCTACGCGAGGCGGTGCTGGTCGCGGGCGCTTCCCGTCACTAATCGGAAAACCGTCCATGCGCTCATTCACCGATACGTTCATCAAGCATCCCGTCCTCGCGGCGGTCGTGAACCTCGTGATCGTGCTCGTCGGATGGCGAGCGCTCACAACGCTGCCGGTGCAGCAATATCCCAAGATCGAGAGCTCCTCGGTGCTTATCACGACGGTGTACTACGGCGCCGGCGCCGAAACCGTCCGCGGCTTTCTCACGACCCCGATCGAGCACGCCGTGTCCGCCATCAGCGGCGTCGATTACGTCGAATCCACCAGCCGCGCCGGGGTCAGCAGCATCACGGTGCATCTGAAGCTGAACCACAACAGCACGGCGGCGCTCGCGGAGGTCACGGCCCGGCTGCAGCAGGTGCGCTCCGAGCTGCCCGCCGAGGCGGAGCCCCCCGTGGTCGAAGTACAGCGGGCGGACCGACCCTACGCGTCGTTCTACCTGAGCTTCACGTCGTCGGCGCGCGACATTCCGGCGCTCACCGACTGGCTCACCCGCAACATGCAGCCCCAGCTCTCGACGCTCGCGGGAGTGCAGCGGGTAGACGTCCTCGGCGGGCGTCCCATCGCGATGCGGGTCTGGATCGACCCCGACCGCCTGGCCGCGCTCAACCTCGCGCCCGGCGACGTCCACGCGGCCCTACAGCGCAACAACTACCTCGCCGCGGTAGGACAAACCAAAGGCGACCTGGTGCAGGTCAACCTGCTGGCCAACACCGATCTGCGCACGACGGAGGAGTTCAAGAACCTGATCGTGGCTGAGCGGAACGGAGCGATTGTGCGGCTGTCCGACGTGGCCCGGGTGGAGCTGGGCGCCGAGGAGGCCAGCTTCATCACGAAGTTCAGCGACAAGGAGGCCGTGTACCTCGGCGTCTGGCCGCTCGTCGGCAGCAACGAGATCGAAGTGGCGAACCGACTCCACGCCGAAATGGCCCGGATCCGGACCACGCTCCCGAACGACATCGACATGCAGCTCGCGTACGACGCGACAGTCTTCATGACTGACGCGTTGCACGAGATCAGCAAGACGTTGGCCGAGACGATCCTGATCGTCGGCGTCGTGGTGTTCTTGTTCATGGGATCGGTGCGCACCGCCCTGGTGCCGCTAGTGGCGATGCCGGTGTCGCTCGTGGGGGCGGCGGCGGTGATGTACGCCTTCGGCTTCAGCCTGAACCTCCTCACCATCCTCGCGATCGTGCTGTCGGTGGGGTTGGTCGTGGACGACGCGATCGTCGTGGTCGAGAACGTCGAGCGGCACGTCCGGGAAGGCAAGACGCGGATCCAGGCGGCGCTCGTCGGCGCCCGCGAGCTGGTCGGCCCCATCATCGCGATGACGATCACCCTCGCCGCAGTGTACACGCCGATCGGGTTCCAGGGCGGGCTGACCGGCTCGCTATTCCTGGAGTTCGCAATCACCCTTGCCGCCGCCGTGGTCGTCTCGGGCATCGTCGCGGTCACGCTGTCGCCGGTGATGAGCTCGCGCTTCGTCCACGAGCAGGGCCGGGAAGGCCGGCTCACGCGGCTGGTGCACCGTGGCTTCGAGGCGGTCCGCCGCCGCTACGAGCGGCTGCTCGACGGCGCCCTCGGCTTGCGCTGGGCGATTGTCGCGGCGGCGGTGCTGGTCATGCTAGCCGCCTGGCCGCTGTACCAGAACTCGCGGCGCGAGCTGGCGCCCGTCGAGGACCAGAGCCACATCAGCTTGTTCATGCAGGCCTCGCCCGACGCGTCCCTGGAAGCGACCAACCGCGCCTCGCTCGAGGTGGTCAAGACCGTCACGGCGTTCCCCGAAGCCAAGTTCATGTGGTCGCTCACGGCCTCGTGGGGCGGGTTCGGCGGGATGGTCGCGAAGAACTGGAAGGAACGGCAGCGGACCACCGAGCAGATGTACGGCCAGCTCTACGGCGCGGTGTCGCAGGTGCCTGGTCTGCAGGTGTTCCCCCGGCTCGACCCGCCGTTGCCTACGCCCGGTCAGTACGACGTGGAGCTGATCCTGGCCAGCGACCTTCCCCCCGAGCAGATGCTCCAGACGGCGGGCGCCGTGATGGGCGCCGGCTGGCAGAGCGGCAAGTTCCTGTACGTCGACACCGACCTGAAGATCGATCTGCCCGAGGCGCGGGTGGTGATCGACCGCGACCAGGTCGCCGATCTGGGGCTCGACCTGGCCAGTGTCGGCCGCGAGCTCGGCACGCTGCTGGGCGGCGGGTACGTCAACCGGTTCAACTATTTCGACCGCAGCTACAAAGTCATTCCCCAGATCGGCGACGAGCGCCGGGCCACGGTGGGGCCGCTGCTCGATCTCAAGATCAAGACGCCGAGTGGTCGGCTGGTGCCGGTCTCGACCTTCACGCACATCGAGTCGAGCACCGCGCCGCGCACCCTCAATCGGTTCCAGCAGCGCAACGCAGTCCGCATCTTCGGCGGCGTCAAGCCCGGCGTCACTAAAGAGGAAGGGCTACGAGTCCTGGAACGCGCCGCGGTGGCCGCGGCCGGCCCGGGCGTCGGGCTCGAGTACGCCGGCGAATCCCGTCAGATCCGCCTCGAAGGGGCGGCGCTCACCGTGACCCTGGGGTTCGCGGTGATCCTCATCTATCTGGTGCTCGCGGCGCAATTCAAGAGCTTCCGGGACCCGCTGATCGTGCTGGTGGGGTCGGTGCCGCTCGCGATCTCCGGGGCCCTGGTGTTCAGCTACCTCAATCTCACCACCATCAACATCTACTCCCAGGTGGGACTGATCACGCTGGTGGGACTGATCGCCAAGAACGGCATCCTGATCGTCCAGTTCGCTAATACGCTCCAGTCCCAGGGCGTGGCGAAGCTGGCCGCGCTGCGCCAAGCGTCGCTCACGAGGCTCCGGCCCGTGCTCATGACGTCGGCGGCGACGATCTTCGGACATCTCCCGCTGGTGCTGGCGACCGGGCCGGGATCGGCCGCGCGCAACAGCATCGGAACCGTGCTGGTGGCGGGCATGTCGGTGGGGACGCTGTTCACGCTGTTCGTCGTCCCAGTGTTCTACTCGCTCATCGCGGCGGAGCACCGGCCCAGCACGGAGGAGGCAAGCGAAAGACTCGTGCTCGAACCTGCCATGGCGGTGGAGGTGGCTCATGCGTAGCGCGATGCTCCTGGGGTTCCTTGCGCTCTCCGGATGCGCCACGACCCCGGGCTACCGATCATCGTCGGTGCAGCCGCCGGCGTCGTTCCAGGGAACGACGGATACCACCGTGACGGGCTCCGGTCACGAGGGTCCTCACCCCCTGGCCCCCTCTCCCTCCGGGAGCCTGGGAACGAACGATGGGCCCGCCGTCTCGTTTGACTACTGGGACCGGCTGGGCGACACCACGCTGTCCCGCCTCCTCAGCGAGGGGTTGCGGGCCAACCTCGACATTCGGGCAGCGCGGGCCCGGGTCAGTGCCGCCCGCTCGGACCGGACCCGCACCGTGCTGGACCTGACGCCATCGACGACGCTGTCCGCCGGCTATGCCCGGCAGCGACTGTCCAGCGCGACCTTCCCAGGCGTATCGGGCATCTTTCCGGACCAGAGCGTCTGGGACGCCGGGGTGAGCGCCTCCTGGGACCTGGATGTGTTCGGCCGCATCCGCCACACCGTCCAGGCGCAAGGCGCGCTGGTGGGCGTGGCCCAGGAAGACCTCCGTGACATGCAGGTCACGCTGACCGCGGAGCTGGCCCGCGCGTACTTCGAGCTGCGGGGGGCGCAGGAGCAGCTCGAGGTCGCTCGCCGGAACGCCGAGAACCAGCGCCGCACGTTCGAGGTCACCCGTCAGCGCCTCGACGCGGGGCGCGGCAATCCTTTCGATACGGAGCGGGCGCAGGCCCTGCTAAGCTCCACCCTGGCGTCGATTCCGGGCCGAGAGGCCCAGGTGGCGGCGGCCCAGTACCGGATCGGTGCTCTGGTCGGTCGCGCCCCGGCGGCGGTGGCCCGGGAGCTGGAGCAGGCGGGGGGGGGGGTGCTCCGGTCCCGGCCCGACGTGGCGGCGGCTGAGCGGTTCGCCGCCGCGCAGGGGGCGCTAGTGGGCGCGGCCAAGGCGAGCTACCTGCCGCGGCTCACCATTGGTGGAAGCGCGGGCTATGCCGCGCCGCAATTCAGTACGGTAGGCAACCAGGGGACGGTGCGCTACGCGGTGGGGCCGGTGATCACCTGGCCGGGTCTCAGCCTGGGCCGGGTGCGGGCGGAGGTTGACGCGGCGCAGGCACGAGAGGACGCTGCCCGCGCGCAGTACAGTCGCGTCGTCCTCGCCGCGATGGCGGACCTCGAGACCAGCCTCACCCGGTATCGCGCGGCGCGCGTACAGGTGGAACGGCTCCAGGAAGCGAGCGCCGCGAGCGAGCGCGCCGCCGACCTGGCGCGGCTGCGATTCCGCGAAGGGGTCACGGATTTTCTGCAGGTACTGGATGCGGAGCGGACGCAGCTCGAGGCCCAGGATCGGCTGGCGCAGGGGCGCACCGACGCCGCGACGGCGTACGCGGCGCTGTACAGAGCGTTAGGAGGGGCCGGACAACGACCCTAGAGGGGGGGAGTGGGGAGGGGGCAGCCCTTGTCGAAGACGACCCGCCAGCGGCCGTCCGGATCGCGACGCCAAATGGAGTTGAACGTTCCGATTTGACGGCCGGCGGGATCCCGCACGGGCCCGCTGCTAAGGGCCAGGGTCCCGGACTCGAGGACTTCCACGACTTCGGGGCTCCAGGAAAACGGCGCCGCGGGGCCCTCGAAGAAGGGCTGCCAGCTGGCGACAACGGCGGCTCTGCCGTGCACCGGCCCTCGCCGACCAAAGAAGACCGCGTCGAGCGCCACATAGGCCCCGAACGCAGCCGCATCGCGGGCCGCCAGAGTGTGGGCAAAGGCACTCTCGGCTTCGAACACGGGACGAGCTAGAGGCTCCCGCTGCTCCAGCCGCGGCCCCGTGACAGAAACGAACTGCGACACCACGATCGTGAGATTCGCGTCGGGCCGCCCTTCGTCACTCACCATACCCACGAGCATGTCCGGGCTCTTCCCGAAACCCATCGCGGCGTTCGTGAGATGTGGGTAGTACACCATGACGTGGGGGCGCCAATGCCCCGCGTCCGCTCCATCGTCACCGATCAGCCGCTGCGCCTCGGACATCATGTAGCTCATCGCCGGCCGCTGGGGCAGGCGAAACCGTCCGGTAGCCAATCCCTCACTTATCGCACGTTCAACTTCCGGTTCGCGCACTCCCCGATGAAACAGCCGCGTACGCTCCATCTCCATTGGGAGAATCGACACGGACGCCTCGGCGTCAAAACAGTGGGGCTCTAGGCTTCTCGGCCAGCTGCGATTCACGATGCACGTGACGCCGTTGGAGCCGCTGTCGGCCACCACGAATCCGCTGTCGCTGAAGACCAGAACACGAGCGTTAGTCGTGACGCTCGCCGGTGCGGCGCTGCGAGCAAGGGCGATTTCCTGAGCGCGAGGAAGCAGGCTGCGCTGCCCGGCCCGGGTGAGCGCCGATTGCGCGACGGCCGTATGCGCGGTGGCGAACAGCGAGAGGAAGATAGGGACGGTCCGCACGTTGGTTGCTCCGAGGTCGAGGAGACACCAAGCCCGGCGCACTACAGGCCGCCGGGCCGGTGCAGTTGGGTTTCGGTGGCCGTCACACCGTCCCCCAACCAGTGTGACGCGTCTAGAAGCTCAGCTCGAAGCCCAGGCGAATATTCCGGGGCGCGCCGTAGAAGTTCTGGACGCCGTTGACGTAGTTGTCGTAATAGGCGTTCAGCGCCTTCGTCTGCTCGGCCAGGGTGTAGCTCTTGTCGCCGTTGCCGAACCGCGCCTCCACCCGCTGCAGCATCACACAATCCACAGTCGAGGCGGCCGTCGCGGTCCACGACGTGCAGTCGGCGATGTCGATCGAGCCGTCTTTGCCCAGCTTGCTGACCGGCTGGGCCGCCGCCTCGTTCGCCAGGTTCGCGAACTCCGGGCTCAGTACGGTCTGGCGGTTCAGCGCGTTGACGACGTCGCTGGTCTCGTTGAAGAGCCGGATGATGTTCCGGAAGTTGAACACGTTGCGCAGGTCCGCGAACAGCGTGACGTCGGTGCGCCCGAACTTCACGGCCTTGTTGATGCGCATGTCCACGACTTTGTTCCAGGGCATCGTGGAGCTGTTGATCGGCTCGAGCGAGTTGGCCTCGAGACCGAACCCCACCCGTGGCGCGACCGTCCCGGCTCCGGAGTTGGCCACCCGCGTGAAGGGCAGCCCGCTGAACGCCCGGAACGTCGCAAAGACACTGACGTCGCGGAACACCTTCCCCAGCGTCGTGTTCTTCTGCCAGTCCGTCGGGACGGTGAGGGAGACCGCGCCCACGATGTTGTGCTGACGCTGGTCGTCCACGGGTAGCGGCTGCTCGGGCGGCGGCACCCGGTCCCCCGTGACCTGCGAAATCTGTCGCGAGGAGGTCCGCAGATACGCGAACGGATCCGACCCGGTGTTCTTGGCCACCTGGAAGGTGTAGGCGACCGAAGCGTTGAGCCAACTGGCCACCCGCCGATCGAGCTTGAAGTCGAGGCCGCGCGCGTAGCCGAAGTCGGCGTTGGTCAGCACGTTGACGTTGAGCGTCCGGCCCGGATTGCTGGGATCATCGTACGGCTTGATACGGAAGGCGAGGTCGGAGACCTTGTCCTTGTTGTAGGCAGCGATGTCGAGCACCAGGTCGGGGTTGAAGGCGTGCCGCACCCCGAACTCGAACTGAATCGTCTTGCCAAAAGTCACGTCCCGCCCGAAGGCGTTGTTCGAATTGGTGAACGACAGATCGTTATTCGTGCCGCTCAGCATGGTAGCGAAATCTGGCGTCTGCACCTGGTGGGCGTAGGACAGCCGGAAGTCGGTCGACTCGGTGATCGGGAAGGAGACCCGCAGCCGCGGCGAGATCGTGTGGTGCGGCTGGCTGGGGGTGAACACCGCGGCCAGCGACTGGGCGTAGGCCGCGTCGTTCGTGGCTGCGGCGTTGCTCCACAGCGGGTTGGTGAAAATCCGTCCCGGGACATTGGCGAACAGCGATTTGGCGTTCATGTAGTCGTAGCGCGCTCCGAGCTCCAGCACCACGTCGCCCAGGTCCAGTCGGTCAGCCGCCCACGCCGCGTAGGTCACGGGGTGGACATCGTATGCGTTCATGAAGATCTGGGTGATCATGCTGCTAGCCCAGAAGGCCAGGGTCGAGTGCTTGCCCTCGGCGCCGAAGTTGAACCGGTGGAACCGGTTGGCCTGCCAGTCCACCTGCACCCGGCCGGTGACGCGGGTTTCGCTGCTCAGAGCCGCACCGCCACCGGTGAAAAAGCCGGCGGTCACCCAGCCCCCGGACTGCAACCCGAAGGGGTTCATCCGGTAGGGCTGCTGGTTGAACAGGTCGGTGCGGTTAAGCAGCGGTGTACGCAGCCCGGTGTTGGTACGGACGTTCCGGATGATCTGGTCCGTGATCGGGAACGGGAAGCTCCCGAAACCGGCGAAGTTCAGGTTCGAGAGCTCGACGCCCATCGCCGGGCTACGGGTGGAGAGCTCGCTCGCCGGATCGAGCGGTCCCGCGATACCGCGGTCTTGTCCCCAGCTGAAGTTGGCGTTGATCGCCAGCTCGTGCTCGGCGGCCTTGTAGACCGTGTGGCTCCAGTTGAGCACGGCGAGCCGGTCCCAGAGATGGGCGCCCGTGAACGTCTGAGGATCGGCGATGGTGGTGCCCGGCCAATTGCGGAACTGGTTGCCGTGCGCGAGGCCGGAGAGGGCGATGTTGGAGCCGTTGCCGTAAGAGTACGACAGCTTACCCTGCAGGGACAGCTCGCTGTTCCAGTTCATCGGGAAGCGCGCGCCCTGGCAAGCATAGCCGAAGTTCTGGGACGCATCACACGTGCCGCCGAACTGCGCGAATCGCGGGATGACGACTGTCTGGCTTGCCGCTCCCGAGCTCACCGTCACGCTCGTGTCGATGCCCGCCGCAACATAGGTGGGGACTTGATCCCACCCTGAGCCGCGAAACGGCGAGACCTGGCCCTGGAGGACCCCGGAGACGAAGAAACGCAGGTTGGCGATGCGGGGGATCGGTCCGCCGATCGAGCCCTCGAAGCGGTTGAACCCAAGCGAGATCGCATTGCCGAACGGCTCATCGGTCTGACCCGACAGGGAGCCGGCGAGCTTCTCGCCGCCCGCTTTCGACGTGAACGAAATGATGCCGGCCTGCGCGTCCCCGAACTCGACGCCGATCGCGCCGGTGGTCACCGACGCCTCCTCAACCGCATTGGTGCCGACGGTGATTGCCTGCGCGCCTGAGTTGGTGCTGCGCACGGGCGCGCCGTCGATGTAGACGTTCGCCTCACCGGGGCGGCCACCACGAATGGCAACGCCGGCGCCGGCGCCCGATTCCACGACGCCGGGCTGGAGGCTGATGACGTTGCGGACATCATCGATCGGTAGACTGGCGACGAGGGAACCGGAGACGATCGTCTTGGACGTCACCTGGTCGCGCGGGACGATGGGGTTGGCGGCAGCGGTCACGTTGATCACCCCCACCTGCACCGCCGAGGCCGTCATCTTGACGGGGAACCCCACCGTCTGCCCGCCGAGCACGCGCGCATTGGTCAGCTCCGTCGGCTGATAGCCGATGAACTGCGCGCGCAGCGTATACGTGCCGACCGGCACGTTGTTGATGAAGTAGTAGCCCTTGTCGTTGGTGACGGCGCCGAACGAGGTCCCCACGATAAAGACCTGCGCGTTGGCGATGGGGACGCCCGCCTGGTCACTCACCGTCCCCTCGACCTTGCCAGTCGTCTGCTGCGCGGCAGCCGGGGGGGGGCCCACGAGCATCACCAACAGTGTGGCCGTCGCCAGAGCGAGGCCAAGCAACCGACGCGCGCCAGATCCAACAAAAAGTGTCATACAGCCTCCCTGATGTAGGAGACACCCGTTCACACTGCTTCGAGGAACCCTAAGGTTTTTCCGGGAGGGCGGAATGCCAAATCGCCAAATGGCGGGCTAGGCGGGATGAAACACTGCGCAGTTGCGGTGAGTCGCGACGGCTCTCTCCTTCCTTATACCTTCCGGCCCAGGCGCGATTCGAGCTGTTCGCGGCACCCGCGGCTCAGCTTGAGCGTCGTGCCGTCGTGGAGCACCGCGACGTACTCCCCGCGATACGAGGGCTGCAGCTCCTTGACGCGCTCCAAGTTCACGATGGTTGAGCGGTGGACGCGCACGAAGCGAGCAGGGTCGAGCTGACTCTCGAGTCGGTGCATCGTGGCCCGCAGCAAGTGGGACGTCTTACCTACGCGGATGCGCACGTAGTCGCCCTCGGCGTCGATCCAGTCGATATCGGTCACTCGAACCGGAGTGATAAGACCGGCGACGCGGACCAGTATCCTTTCGAGGTAGCGACTCTCTTTCTGCTCCCCCATGGCGTTCGCGAGGTCTGCGTAGCCCGAGACCAGGACCGCCACTCTGTGCCCGAGGTCACCCAATCGCCGATGCTCGACCTGCTGCTTCGCCTGCTGCAATGCCTCGAAGAACCGGGCATCGCTGAACGGCTTCAAGAGGTAGTCGATGGCGTGCACCGCAAAGGCCTTCAAGGCGTACTTGTCATACGCGGTCACGAACACCACCACCGGGAGCTGCTCGGCCCCGACTTCCCGCAGCACCCCGAAACCGTCCAGCTTCGGCATTTGGATATCCAGGAACACCAGCTCTGCTCGCCCTTCGCGCAGGATCCGGACCGCTTCGCGGCCGCTGCGGCACTCCGCGAGCACGCCGACCTCCGGATCTGCCGCGAGGAGATGCAACAGGGCTTTCCGCGCGGCCGGTTCGTCGTCGACGATGACGGTCTGGATTGGCTTCATCGCGTCAGGCGGCTCCTCCCCAGTCCTCCGCCATCAATGCGAAGGGAACGCGGATGCGGGCGGTCACGCCTCCCGCCGCTCGCGGGGCATTGGCCACTTCGAGGCTCGCCGCCGTTCCGTAGAGCTGCGACAGTCGCAGCTTCGTGTTTGCCAGCCCGACCCCTTGCATGGCATCGGCTCGCTCTCGCCCGTCGAGCCCAGGCCCATCGTCGCTGACGGCCAATTCGAGCGTTTCGCCGTTCCGCCGCGCTTCGATCGTGAGGTGTCCGGTCGCCTCAGCCGAGCCGAGGCCGTGGCGTAGGGCATTCTCGACCAGCGGCTGGAGGATGAGATGCGGCACCTTAGCGTCGACCACGGCGGGCTGAATGTCCCAGTGGACAACCAGGCGATCCTCGAATCTGATCTGCTCGACCTCCAGGTAGGCCCTGATGAACTCCACCTCTTCCCCGAGGGGAACCTCCTGCGTCTGCGCGCCGTCGAGCATCCGCCGCAACAGATCGCCCAACCGCGCGACGACCTGAACTGCCGGAGCGCTGCGCCCGGTCCTGACCAGCGCGCCGACGGTATGGAGCGCATTGAAGAGAAAGTGCGGATGCAATTGCATCTTGAGCGCTGCGAGGCGGGCCGTCGCCAGCTGGCCTTGCAGCTTGGACTGCTGCACTTCACGGGCCCGGGATCGGGCGGCCTCGTCCACCACATACCCCACACCGAGCAGCCCCCAGTACAGCATGCCGTCGGCGAGGAAAGACCAGCCGAACAGTCGACTCGCCCGCACCAGCACCGGGCTCGAGCTCGCGTACGCCGGCGCGGCGAGCGGCGCGTAGAGCGCGAACAGAATGTCGAGCACGAAAACGATGCCGGCGCCGATCAGCAAATGCGTCGCGACTCGCAGGGGCCAGCCGGGTCCCCGCAGCGGTAAACGCCTGCCGAGCCGGATCACGACCGGGGTGAGGGCAGCCCAGTACCAGGCTTGCGGCAGCTGTAGCACCAAACCAGTCCAGGGCTGGATGGATCGGCCGTTCAGCAACGCGGAGACGTCCTGTTGCAGCGAAGCCAGCAAGCCGTAGGCCGTCCAAATGCCGAGGACGAGCTTCCACGACACGGTGGGCGCCGGGCTATCGCCAGTCGCCGCGGGTTCCGAACTCGGCGCGCCGGGCAGCACTCGGCGCGGTCGCCGCACGAGCTCTCCCCCGCAATTGGGGCAGGTGTACGTCAGGTGCGCCGCGCAGCTCTCGCAGAAGCTGCATTCATGGCTGCAAATGAAGCTGAGCCCATCGGGGGAAAGCGCCGCTTGACAGCGCTCACACTGCCGTCGCATCTCCAACGTCATCCGTGTGCCGCTCCATTTGGAGTGAGCCGGTTTCCGAAACGTGCCAACGAGACCCGCCGAGCGACAAGTCCCGGGCGAGTCATCGCGTTTTTTCGGCCGTTCGGCGCGCCCGTTCGGCCACTCAACGCAGCGTCACCCGTTGCGGCGCAGCCGACACCATTGTTCGAGTTTTCCGCGACCTCCGGAGGTTAAATCATGCGCCGCCTCGTCATGTTGGTCTTGTGTCTCTTCGCACCCGGTTCGGCGATACGGGCGCAGGGCAAATTTCCACCCGACTCGTTCACGAATCTCAAAGTCCTGCCGAAGAATATCGATCAGCGCACGCTCATCAGCACCATGCGGGGGTTCGCGCTCGCCCTCGGCGTCCGCTGCACCTATTGTCACGTCGGTCCCGAAGGCGCCCCGCTGGACTCACTCAACTTCGCCTCCGACGACAAGCGCACCAAGCGAACCGCACGAGTGATGTTGGACATGGTGAGCCACATCAACGAGGAACATCTTGCGGACGTCCCCGACCGGCCGGTGCCGCACGTGGTGGTGCGCTGCGCCACTTGCCACCGTGGTTTGGCGCGCCCCCGCTTATTGGACGACGAGCTGGCCCTGGTGCTGGCAGACAGCGGGCTCGCAGCGCTCGCGCGGCGCTACCGCGCGTTGCGAGAGCGCTACTACGGGAGCGGAGCTTACGACTTCGGAGAATTCGTCCTGAACGATCTCGCTCGCGTCGAGCAGCGCGCCAGCCGCACGGACAACGCTATTGGGCTCCTTAGCCTCAACGCCGAGTTCAATCCGAGGTCGGCGTTCATTCCAGCGGCGTTGGGGGAGGCGTATCTGCAGAAGGGCGACACTGCGAGGGCGATAGCCAGCTACCGCGCGGCGCTCGCAAAGGATTCGACGCAGGGGTTAGCGCGCACTCGCATCAACGAGCTGACAGGCCGGCGTCCGGCACGTCCCTGACCCGCGCGGGAGGGTGTCGCCGGACATCGATCACTCTGGAGGCGTGCCGCTGCGCTAGCGGTACTCGAGCTCGCGCCGTGTGTATGTCTCGCCCCGGCGCACCACCAAGGCGATGCGACGCACGTTGCGGATGTCGGCGAGCGGATCAGCATCGAGCACAACCAAGTCGGCGACTGACCCCGCGGTGACGGTCCCGACACTATCGAGCCCAGCCGCCTGCGCCGCGTTGCGCGTCGCTGCCACCAGGACGTCCTGGGGAGCGAGCCCCGCAGCCTGCATCGCTTCGAGTTCCATGAACACCGAGGCACCGTGCAGGGTGAGCGGATTCCCTGCGTCAGTGCCGAGTGCCACGGGGATGCCGGCGTCGTGCACGCGCTTCAAGTTCGCGAGCCCTTGTGCGAAGCTCCGCGCCGCGCGGGAGGAGCGCTCTTCCAGGGCCGCGGCGCTCGGGCGCAGGGCCAGCGCCACTGTATCCGTCGCGAGCGCCTTGGCGCGCGTGGCGGGATCGACACACGGAAACGGTTGCCGGTCGCGCTCAAAGTGGCGACCTGCGACTTGGCGGTACCCATCGAGCACCGTGAGCGTGGGCACATAGTAGGCGCCCTGGCTCTTCGCCAGGGTCAAGAACTCCTCGTCGACGGGCGCGCTAAATACCGAATGCACCAGCACGCGGGCACCGGCCCGCAAAGCGTCTTTCGCCTCCCACAACCCGGTGGCATGGACGATGAGCGGCAGCCCGACCTTGCGGGCTTCGTCTCCCGCCGCGTGCACCAGCGCCGAGACGCGTGCCGTGTCAGGCGGTTGGGGCGGCATGATGTACCACACCTTCATGGCCGCCGCACCCCAGGCTTTGTGGGCGCGCACCGCCTCCCGCACGGTCGTTTCGTCGGCCATGTAGATGAACTGGCGCTGGTCCGAGAGGTTGAGCCAGTAGTCGACAGTGGAGAGGAGCGGACCGGCCGCCACTACGCGCGGTGCGGTGGTGCTTCGGGCCGTTCGCCCCGCGAGCTCCAGCGTCCATGGGTACCCGCCGACGTCGAACACGCTGGTGACGCCGCTGCAAAGGTAGGAGCGGAAGAAGCGCTCCGGGTCGGCATGGAGCGCCGCCTCGACCTCGGGATATGGGTGGCGCGCTCGCAAGTCCAGGGCGTCTGGTCGCCCGTCGACCCAGCCGGTCTGCGAGAAGTGCACGTGTGTGTCAATGAGTCCCGGGACAATCCATTTGCCAGCGGCGTTGACCGTATCCGCGTCGGCGGGCACTGGACAACGACTGCTGGGCCCCGCGCAGGCGATGCGGCTGTCCCGCATCACCACGACGGCGTTCGAGACCGGGGGGCCACCCATGCCGTCCACAAGCGTGGCGCCGACCAAGGCCATGGGCGGAGGCGGGGCGCCCGGCGTCGGGAAGGCCGTAGTCACCGCCACCTTCCAACCCTCAGGAGTGCGTACGAAGAGACGCTCGCTGATGCCCCGCACGCTGCCGCTGCTGTCGACCACGCGATAGCGGTAGGTGCCGTATGCGACGCCAGGCGAGATGGGCACGACGCGTAGATGGGTCGCGACGAGGGTATCAGGCCATCCGGTCGCGGCCTGGCGGGCGAACGCGTCGTAGCCTTGCTCCAGCCCGCCGGGCCCGACACGGACCAATGCCGCGCTCTGGAGGTAGTGCGATAGGTATGCGGCGCGGTTGCGGGCGTGAATTGCAGCGATGTTGCTTCGGAAGGCCTCGAGCGGCGTCTCCTGGGCCGCCAGTCGCGCGACTACGAGGAGAGACACGAGGGCAAGACGAGTCATGGCACCTCCGCTAGCGGCGGCTCGTGACGAGCGCCTGGTAGACCAGCGCGGGAAACTTGCCGGCAATGTCGCTGCGGTTCGGCAGCTGGTTGATCATGAAGACGATGACGAGGTGCTCGACCGGATCGACGTAGTACGAGCTGCCGTATGCCCCACCCCAGCTGTACGTTCCCACCGATGCCATGCCGTTGGCACCATAGCGCTCGGTCGTCTGGAACCCGAACCCGAATCCGCGTGCGCCGGTCGAGTCGATCAGCGTGCCGCTCTGGTTGTGCGTCATCAGGTCCACGCTGTGCGGCGCCAGGATGCGCGCGCCGCCGAGCTCGCCGCCGTTCCGCAGCATCTCGAGGAAGCGCGCGTAGTCGGCCGCGGTCGAGATCAACCCCGCGCCACCTGCGAAGCTCTTGCGGGGGCCGTCCACGTAATTCCCCTGGCCGCGCGGGCCATCGGGGGCGCGCTGCACGTGATTGGCCGAGTCGCTCGCGTACACGGTCGCGAGCCGGCCGCTCGCCTCTCGGGGAATGAAGAAGTAGGTGTCGTTCATCTTTAATGGACCCGTGATGCGGGTCCGGATCAGCTCGTCGAGCGGCATCCCGGAGACGCGCTCCGCGACGCAGCCGAGGATGTCGGTGTTGTAGCCGTACACCCAGCGCTCACCCGGCTGAGCGGTGAATGGCAGCGTCCCAAGCCGCTCCATCGTAGTGCAGATCGGCTCGTCTTTGTCGGCGGTGTACCAGCCCCATCCTGCCGCGGGGCCGAGCCCCATCACGATATAGCGCGGTGCGATCGGCCCGTCGGTGCCGTACGAGATGCCGGCGGTGTGCGTAAGGAGGTGGCGGATCGTGATCGGTCGCGCTGCGGGCTTCGTGACGAGGCCGGTGTCGTTTTTCGTCGCGACCGTGGTGTGGGCAAAGGTCGGGATGTAGCGGCTCACCGGGTCGTCGAGCGCGAGCTTCCCCTCTTC
>WNFD01002819.1_pt1 | contig 19633 bp, 16 predicted proteins | sample 5400491 | NCBI WGS metagenome assembly WNFD01 (sample SAMN13153343, study PRJNA577476) | soil metagenome | isolation source: 120 cm saprolite under Douglas fir tree site 2 hole 2 replicate 2 | place: USA:California | collected 2015-04-18
GCCGCGCCGACGGCGGCTTCGACGAGATCGACTGGGACACCGCGATTTCAGAAATCGCCGCGCGCCTGCGCGAGCTGGTGGACCGGCACGGCGGCAAGAGCCTTGCGCTCTATGGCGGCGGCGGACAGGGCAATCATGCCGGCGGCGCCTACGCGACGGCGTTCCTGCGCGCGCTCGGCTCGCGGCATGTCTTCAACGCGCTGTCGCAGGAGAAGACCGGCGATTTCTGGGTCAATGGCCACATGTTCGGCAGCCAGACCTGTCACACCGCCGAGGACGTCCATCACTGCGACCTGTTGTTCGTGATCGGCGCCAATCCCTGGATCGCCCATGGCTTCCCGAACGCGCGCGAGCATCTGAACCAGATCAGGAAGGATCCCGATCGCAGGATGATCGTGATCGATCCGCGCCGCTCCGAGACCGCCGAGATGGCCGACCTGCATCTGGCCGTCCGTCCCGGCGCCGACGCCTTCCTGCTCGGCGCGATCCTGTCGACCCTGGTGCGCCGCGACGCGCTCGACCACGACTTTCTCGAACGGCACACGACCGGTCTTGCGGAGGTGAAAGCGGCGCTGCTCCGCATTCCCGTGGCGCAATGGGCCGCGGCAGCCGACGTCCCGCTCGACCAGATCGCGCGCTGCGCCGACATGATCGCCGCCGCCAAGGCCATGACGGTCCGCGTCGAGCTCGGCATCCAGCAGGGCGTCAACTCGACGCTCAATTCCTATCTGGAAAAACTCCTGATCATGCTGACCGGCAGTTTCGGCCGGAAGGGCACCAACCAGTTGCACTCCTGGCTGCAGCCGCTATGGGGCAACTCCCCGAACCAGATGTTCGCTCCGACCGGCACCGAGGTCATCGCCGGGCTGCTGCCGCCCAACATCTTTGCCGACGCGGTGCTCGGCGACCATCCCGACCGTCTGCGCGGCGTATGGATCGACAGCTCGAACCCGGCCAACACCGCAGCGAATACCGCCGATGTCGAAAAGGCGCTGAAGGCGCTCGATCTCTGCGTCGTGGTCGACGTCGCCATGACCGAGACGGCGCGGCTTGCGCATTACGTGCTGCCGGCCTCCTCGCAATATGAGAAGACCGAATTCACGCTGTTCAATCTCGAATTTCCGAAAAACTACTTCCATGTCCGCGCGGCCGTGGTGCCGCCGCTGGACGGCACGCTGCCCGAGCCGGAGATCTATACGAGGCTTGCCCACGCACTCGGTCTGTTGCCCGGCGACAACGCGCTCGCGCCGCTGCGCGAGGCCGCGTTCCGCTCGCGTGCCGCCTTCGCCAGCGAGTTGCGCGCCTTCATGGCGGCGAACCCGCAAAGCCCGGCGGTGGGCGCGCTGATCCTCTACCACACGCTCGGGGCGACGCTGCCGGACGGCACGGCCGCCGCCGCGCCGTTGTGGCAGGCGTCGATGGCCTGCGCGAAACGCGCGCCGGAGGCAGTGCGGCGCGCGCTCGGCGCGGACCGGAACATACCGGACGACCAACTTGGCGACGCCCTGTTCGACGCGGTCGTCGGCGGGCGCAGCGGCGCTGCTATCACCGAGCACGCCTACGACGAGGTGTGGTCGCTGATCAGCCATCCCGACCGAACGATCCGTCTTGCGATCGCGTCTTTGCTGGAATGGCTCGGTCGCCTCGATCCGGCGGGCGCCGAAGCGCCGAGGGACTATCCGTTCGTGCTCGCCGCCGGCCAGCGTCGCATGTTCAACGCCAACCAGATCTTCCGCGATCCCGCCTGGCGCCGCGACGATCCGGACGGCGCCCTGCTGATCAATGCCAAAGACCTGGAAGAGCTGGGCGCGAGCGACGGCGAGTGGATCGCGGTGCAATCGCCTGCGGGACGGGTCGTCGTCCGCTGCAAGATCGATGACAGCCTGCGCCAGGGCCAGCTCGCGCTGCCGCACGGCTATGGACAGTCCTATCCCACGCGTGACGGCGAGCGGTTATCCAACGGTCCGCGCGTCAACGCCTTGACCGACAGCCGCAACCGCGATCCCGTCGCCGGGACGCCCTATCACAAGCATGTTGCGGTCCGGCTCGAGAAGCTGACGGCGGCGGAGGCCGCGGCCTCCGAGGACCGTTCGCGGCGAATCCACGCCGTGTAGCTCAACGCAGCGGGCGGCGGATCGCAGCCGCCCCTGTCTCAGCGATCACGCGCAGCGCTGGCAAGCTGCAGGTCGGGCGCCGGCGTCCGCGCGACGGAAACGGCCAGCACCGTGGCGATGGCGCACACCACAAAGAGCTTCATCCGCACCGTCTTGCGATCCGTGATCGGCAGGAAAAGGAAAAACATCATTGCAACAATGAGCAGCGCGTCGACGACAACCATGGAACCTGTCTCCCCGTTCGAGATCACATTGAGGAAACGTTCATTTCACGGCCTTGGCCTCAGCTCGTCGATCGGAGACGGTATAGCTGACGCATGATCGGTAAGGTGATGCCAGGAGCTCCCAATGCGGCCGTCTCACGCGCTGATTGCCATTCTGCCCTGCAACGACCTCGACGCGTCGGAGCAATTCTATAACCGGCTGGGCTTCACCCGGCCGGAGAGCGAGAAACCGGCGAACGGCGCCGACGACACCTACCGCATGCTGTCCGACGGCAAAGGCGGCCATCTGCACTTGACCGACGCGGTCGCAGGATGGCTGGTGCCCGGGCTTAATCCGTTCGGGCTTTATTTCTACACAGAGGACGTCGATGCGCTCGCCGCCGAGTTCGCGGGCAAGACGATCGAAAAGAACGGACCTGAGCACAAGCCCTGGGGCATGTATGAGTTCACGCTCTCCGATCCCGACGAGACGCTGGTCCGGGTCGGGCGGCGGTCGATGGCGGGCGATCCGACCCGGACAGGCTGAAGAGCGCGGCAAAACTTTCAGCGGCATGATCCGGAAAAACCTGTCGAGCGCGGGGATAGCGGGGTGGGAGGGGCACGGGTGACATCGTGAAAAGCCTTGCGATCCGAGCTGGCGGATTTCAAGCTGATTGCGTACCGAGCGATTGGCCTGCGCGATGACATCCAATAGCGAGCGAACATGCGGAAGCTGCACGGCGTGTTGTGACGGCTGGCTGCAGATCGAAGTCCGCGGCCATCATATCCATCCAGGACAACCCTGCCCGTTCAGTGTTGGACAGCGATGTTCGATCTACGGCGAGCGCCCGCAACAGCCCTGCCGCGAGTTCGTCTGCGGTTGGCTGGTCGCCTCAAGTCCGTTGCCTGAATGGATGCGTCCGGACAAGTCCGACATGATCATGCTTGCCGCCAATTTTATCTGGCGCGGCTTGCCGGTCGACGTGCTCGTCCCGGCTGGGCAGCGCCCCAAGCAAAAGGCGCTGGACTGGATGAGAACGTTCAGTTCGGAGAAAAGGCGGTTGCTGATCTATCAGATCGACGGAGAGTGGTTCGCCTTCGGACCTCCGGCGTTTCAGGCCGAGATATCCAATCGCATCGCCAGTGGAAAGAAGCCCTGGGCGGACTAACCCGCCCCCTCAATCGGCGAAGGGGACTTCCGCACCGCACAATTAAAGATTGCAAGGCAATTTCCCCAATATTCGCATGGACATGAGCCGGGCCGAAGACTCCGATATTGGCGTCTGTTGTTTCGTATTCCAGAGAGCTAAGAATACGGCAAACGCAAGAAACTATTGCGGTGCAATAGCTTATTGTACCTTTTTTGTGACATACCACGAATATTTCATTAATCATCGTTCCGAACCTTCCAACTGGCATTTGGTATACATTACGCTCCCTTCGTCCGGAAGTTGAATCCGGTTTGTTTTGGGGAAACTGCCATGAGGAATAAGCTACTTTCGGGGACGGCTTGCGCCGCTCTCTGCTTGGTTGCGTTCGGCGGCGCGGCGCGGTCTGCAACACTCGATGACGTGATGGCACGTCTCGACAGGATTGAAAAAGAAAACGCCGAATTGCGCGCGAAGGTCCGGAGCCTTTCTGCTGCAAAGCCGGTGGCTGCTGTGCCAGCCGCGCCTGCGCCGACCGATCCCAGCAAATTCAAAGGCAATCCGGTTCTGCACGCCGCCGTCGCGACATCGCCGGCTCCGCCGCCCACCCCGACGATCGGCGGCATTCCAGTCAAGGCCGGTCCGCTGACGCCGTTGATCGATAACACGACGGTCACGCTTTACGGATCGATCGACGTCTCTGGAGACATCTTCAACCCTTCAGTCTTCGATCAGGGAACGAAGCTCGGAATAGCGAGCAACATTTCGAGTTTCGGCGTCCGTGTCAGGCATAACCTTGCGCCGTATGGCTGGGACGGCATGGCCGTCGTGGCGCAACTGGAATCTCAAGTCGATATCGCGTCAGCTCCCACCGAGCGCGCGTCATTTGGAACGCGCGACAGCTTCTTGGGCGTGGAAAGTCCGTGGGGCGCCATCAAGGCCGGCAAGAGCGATACGCCTTACAAGAAATCGACCGCCGCCATGGATCCGTTCTCGCGAACCCTTGGTGACTATAATTCGATCATGGGCAACACCGGAGGTGACAATCGCGCAGAGTTCGATTGGCGCATGAACCACGCGGTCTGGTATGAATCGCCGATCTTCAACGGCTTCCAGTTCAGCGCACTGCTCTCGCCGGGTCAGAACGAAGCCAAGGACAACAGCGACTATGCTTACGGCGACATCTTCCAATGCAACGGCGCGTCAGCGCGCGGCAGCGGCAGCAACTTCCCCGGCACCGGCGGCGCGGCTGCCGGCAACATCGGCGGCAACGGGTGTACCGACGGTTCTTTCGGCAACGCCTATAGCGCGGCTGCGACCTACAAGAACGGCCCGTTCTCGGCAATCGCCGCCTTCGAGCTCCACGAGCAAGTCAATCGTCGCGGCGACGACAACACTCAATTCAATGCGAGCAATTTTGCTCCAGGACCCGTAACCCTGGCGGATGGTTCTGTCGTCATGACGGGCGTTCATAACGAATGGGCCGCGAAGGTCGGCGGCGGTTATCGCTTTAATGACGGTCTCGGCGATCTTCAACTCAACGCCTACTATGAGTGGATAAGGCGAGACGTGACCCCGGCCGAACAACCATTCAACGAACGATCCCGCGACGCCGTGTTCGCCAGTGCAACCCAGATGATCGGCAAATGGGCCGTCAGCGGGTCCTACGCCCATGCCTTCAAGAGTCCGGGCAATCCCGCCATGTTGAGTGTCAATGATCCGGCCCTCGCAGGCACACCAACCTTGCAAGGCAACCTGTTCTCGAATGATGCTACCCAGTATGCGGTCGGCGCCCGCTATTACTTCAACGACTGGGCCAGCTGGTACGTCGTCGCCTCCCAGCTCAGTCAAGGTCCGGGTGCGCATTACTGTCTCGGCGCGAGCGGTCACGGCTACCAGGTCTGCAGTCGCGATGCGGCCAATGACACGATCGGCGGCGCGACCATCAGAGCCGCGACCACAGGGATGACGTTCAACTTCTAAACGCCAGACCGACCAAAGGGGGGACTCCGCTCGCGAGTCCCCCGTCTTCTCTTTGCGTAACGGGAAGCCAGCCCATGGACATGCAACCGCCGCCAGCTGTCGTGCAGGTTCAGCAGCCTGAAGTCCCGCCGGACGCGCCGGTCGATCCGGCACCGATCAAGGTCGATGTGTCAAAATACATCCCTGAGTCCGCAACCGCCGTCACCATGATCGTCACGCTGACGCCGCCGACTGGCCAGGCCCTGATCTATGCAGCCGGCCATGAACGCGACGGGACGTTGTTCAGGGGGCCGCGCTCAATCGACGAAGTCAAGCTCGCCGGCCCTATTGTCTATGTGAAGCTCTACGGCGCCACGAATTTCGAGATCCAATACACCAACTACCGGCAACCCTATTGAACGCCGTGGGTTGTCTTTTGAGAACAGACTGTGGGACGTTCGGCACTGGATCGGCTGTTGAAGGAGGCCCTCGCGGCGCAACGCAAGGGTTCGATCGATGATGCGAAGCGGCTCTATGCTTCGGTTCTGAATATCGACCCGGGTAACGCCGCTGCCCATGGCAATCTCGCGGTCATCGCCGCGCAGCAGGGGGATTTCGCCGCCGCTGAACGGCTGTTTCGCGAAGGGATCAGGCTTAAACCGGATGATCCCGCGGGTTACAACAATCTCGGAACGCTGTTGCAGCAGCAGGCCAGGCCGGCGGAAGCGGTGGCGGCGCACCAGCAGGCGATCAAGCTCAATCCGAATTACGCCGAAGCCTATCTTGCGCTCGGCAATGCCCAGAGGCAGCAGGGCCGGTTCGACGACGCCATGGCGTCGTACCGCTCGGCGATCCGGGCGCGGCGCGATTACGCCGAAGCTCACAACAATGTCGGGGTGCTGTGGCAGGTGCAGGGCAGGCTTGACGAGGCGGCCTCGGCCTATCGCGAGGCGGTCGCGCTGACGCCGGGTTACGCGGAAGCGCAGTTCAATCTCGGCGCCGTGCTGCATCAGAAGCGCGAGCTCGATGCGGCTGAGGCCGCCTACACGCGACTTATTGCGCGCGATCCCGGGATTGCCGTCGCCCACAACAATCTCGGTACCGTCCTGCAGGATAAGGGTCTGCGCGACGAGGCGCTGGCTTGCTTCGACAGGGCCATCGCGCTGAACGCAGACTATGCCGAGGCCTTCTACAATCGTGGCACGGCCCTGCAGGAGCTTTGCAGGTGGGACGACGCACTCGCGGCCTATGCCGAGGCGGCAAGACTTCGACCGAATTACGCCGATGCGATCAGCAACGCCGCGATCGCCCTTCAGGAACTCGGACGTGCCGGTGAAGCGATAACGCTTTGCCGACAGCTCCTCGAGCGGATGCCGGACCATGCCGATGCCCGCAACAATATGGGAACCGCGCTCTTGGCCCACGGGCGCCCTCGTGAAGCCCTAGCGGCGTTTGAACAGGCGCTCAGGCACAGGCCGGACTTTCCCGAGGCCTTCTACAATCTCGGAAATGCCTGGCGCGAACTCGGCAACCTGCCCGAAGCGATCGCGGCGTATCAGCAGGCCTTGCGTCTTCGCCCCGATTACTCCGACGCGTTCAGCCAGCTCGTCTATCACCGCGCGCAGGCCTGCGATTGGGCTTTGTACGAAAGGGACCAGCAAACGCTCATCGACATGGTCCGGCGAGGAACTCGCGTTCCGCCCTTTTACCTCTTTTCGGCACCGGCATCCGCATCGGACCAACTGCTTGCATCGCAGTCCTGGATCAAACCGATCCGGCCGCCGCGTCGAGCCATTCTTGAGCACAGGCCCGCCGCCGAGCGAGCGCGCATTCGTCTCGGCTACCTGTCCGGAGACTTCCACCAACACGCCACGGCCCGGCTGATGGCGGAACTGTTCGAGCGGCACGATCGCGACCGCTTCGAGGTGATCGCTTATTCCTATGGTCCTGACGATCAGAGCCCGATGCGCGCGCGGCTCGTCTCCGCGTTCGACCGTTTCGTCGACGTTCGCGCCTCGTCGCATCGCGAGGCCGCCGAACGCATCCATGCGGACAAGATCGATATCCTGATCGATCTCAAGGGCTACACCCATCACGCGCGGCCGGCGATATCAGCCTATCGCCCGGCGCCGTTGCAGGTTAGTTATCTCGGATATCCCGCCACCATGGGCGCGGATTTCATCGACTACATTATCGTTGACCCGGTCGTGGTGCCCAATAGCCAGCAATCTTTCTTTTCGGAGAAATTGGTTCAGCTCCCCTGCAGCTTTCAGGTCAACGACAGACGGCGCGAACTCGCGCATGCCGGCACGTCGCGACGGGATTGGGGACTGCCGGCCGAGGGCATCGTGCTTTGCAACTTCAACAACAGCTACAAGATATCACCGGCATTTTTCGAGATCTGGATGCGGCTGCTTCGCTCGGTTCCCGGGAGCGTATTCTGGCTGCTCGAGCCGAACCGGTTGATGAAGGGACATCTGCGATTCGAGGCCGAAAGGCGCGGAGTGGACCCCGCCCGCCTGATCTTTGCGCCCATTATTCCAGCAGCCGAGCATTTGGAGCGGCATCGGCATGCCGATCTGTTTCTCGACACGTTGCCTTGCAACGCGCACACGACCGCCAGCGATGCGCTATGGGCTGGGCTGCCTGTCTTGACATGCCGCGGCAACACGTTCGCCGGCCGTGTGGCCGCCAGCCTTCTGACCGCGGTCGGCTTGGTGGACCTCATCACGAAATCGCTTGAAGAGTATGAGCATGCCGCATTGGCCCTGGCGCGCGATCCGCAGCGCCTGATCGCACTGCGGCGGACGTTGAAAGACGAGCGTCAGACCTGCGCCTTGTTCGATCTGCCCAAATTGACCGGAAATATCGAGGCGGCCTACGTGCGGATGTGGCAGACTTGGCTGTCCGGCGAGAGGCCAGCCGCGTTCTCAATCGACAACACGTGAGAGGATGAACACCATGTGGATGCGAACTATCGTCGCACTCGTCGCCGTCCTGGCCTTCGGAACCAGCAACGGATTTGCCGACAGCCATAAGGCACGAAGGCATCACGACCACGCCCATGTTGTCGGGGCTGAGCCGCCCATCGTTCCGCCGGCGCCGTATAGCGGCCCAACGCTCGTGCTGCATCCCGCCTCGAACATCGCGTGCAATACACCGTATCGGGCGACCCGCGCGCTGCCATGCGATCAGCCCGTCTGGGTCTATGGACACCCCTGTGAAATCGATCTGGGCCTCGGGCGTTATCGATCCTGCGACTGACGTCGGCCCAGCGGGAGCGTTTGCGGATATCATGATGAACGCGAGGGAGCATTCGGAGGGCCGTTCCGAACAGACGCTTGCAGCCGCGATGGCTCATCATCGCGCCGGCCGTCTGGCGGACGCCGAGCGACTTTACCGAGTGGCATGCGATGCCGATCCAACGAACGCACGTGCGTTTCACCTGTTGGGCGTGGTCGCGCATCAGCTTGGGTGCCCCGACGCGGCGTCACTGTTGGGCCGGGCGGTAACGCTCGATCCGGGTTTTGCCGAGGCGCATAACGACAGAGGCGTGATTTTCGCAGCCAATGGCATGCTGCCGGAGGCCGTGTCGTGCTTCGAAAGGGCCGTGGCGCTCAATCCCGGTTATACCGAAGCCCGCACCAATCTCGCGCGCGGATTAAGGTCCTTGCAGCGTCTCGATGACGCGGTAACGCAATTCGAGCTTGTCTTGAAGTCCGGGGCGTCTCCGCTAGCCCATTTCAATCTGGCCTCGGCGCTCGAACCGGCCGGCCGACACCTGGAGGCGGAGCGACATTATCGGCGCGCCATCGCCCTGCGCGACGACTTTGTCGATGCACACATTCATCTGGCCGCCCTGCTTCAAGGCAGGGATCGCATGCCCGAGGCGCTCGCGCATGCGGAGCGCGCCGTCGCGCTGCGTCCAGACAGCACAGGCGCGCGCAACAATCTCGGCAATATTCTAAGGAGCATGGGCCGGCGCGAGGAGGCGATCGCCCAATACCAATCGGCGCTGCGGATCGATCCCAATTCCTTCATGGCGCATTACAATTGCGGCGTATCGCTGCGCGGCGAAACAAGGATCTCGGAAGCGCGAGAGCATTTCGCTGAAGCGCTAGCTCTCAAGCCGGATTTTTGGGAAGCCGAGCTTGCTCTGTGCATGGCGGAGCTTCCAGTACTTTACGACAACGCCGACGAGATCGCCGAGCGGCGCCGGGCCTATGCGCGCCGGCTGGCCAAACTATCCGCGGACGTCGATCGCGCCACGCCCGCGCAGCTTGCGCACGCGATCGGTTCTCACCAACCGTTTTATCTGCCCTACCAGGGCCGCGACGATCGCGAGCTGCAAGCCCTGTATGGTTCGCTGGTCTGCAGGATCATGGCCGCGAAATACACCACGCCGGTATTGCCCGGACCTCCTGGTCCGGATGAGCCGATCAGGCTGGGCATCGTCAGCGGTTTTTTCAGGCAGCATTCGAATTGGAAGATTCCCATCAAAGGCTGGCTCTCGCAACTGGATCGGACGAGGTTCCGCGTGTCCGGCTATTACACGGCCGACGAACAAGATGGCGAGACCGAAGCGGCTGCGGCCTTGTGCGATCATTTCGTTCAAGGCCCACGATCGCTCGATGCGTGGCAGCGCGCGATCCTGGACGACGCGCCTCATGTTCTGATCTATCCCGAAATCGGGATGGACAGGATTGCGGCGCAACTGGCCGCGCAGCGGCTCGTGGCCGTGCAATGCTGTTCCTGGGGACATCCGGTCACGAGCGGGTTTCCGACTATGGATTACTTCATCAGCAGCGAGCTGATGGAACCTCCAGAAGCCGGCCGCCATTACTCCGAGCAACTGATCCGGCTGCCGAACTTATCGATCTATTACGAACCAGCCGATAGTCCGCCTGTGGAGATCGACCGCGCGCAGCTTGGTCTGCGCGACGATACCATCGCCTATTGGTGCTGCCAGTCCCTGCCGAAATATCTGCCGCAATTCGACAGCGTATTCGCGCGCATCGCTCGCGAGGTTCCCGGCTGCCAGTTCGCGTTTATCGCGTTTCCTGGAGGCAAGGCCGTCACGGAGATGTTTCGGGCACGGCTCGATCGTGCGTTCAAGGCGTTTGGTCTTGACGCGACCGAGCACTGCGTTTTCCTGCCGCGACTTGCACCGGCTGTCTTTGTGGCTGCCATCGGTCAATGCGACATCGTGCTGGACAGCATCGGCTGGTCAGGCTGCAACTCGGTCCTGGAGAGCCTGGTGCACAATCTCCCGATCGTGACCTTTGCCGGGGAGATGATGCGCGGCCGGCACAGCACGGCCATCCTGGAGATGATGGAGATCCGCGAGACCATGGCGCGAAGCATCGACGAATACATCTCGATCGCCGGCCGTCTCGGTCGCGACGCAACCGGGCGAGCGGAATTGTCCGCGACAATTACGAGCCGCAAGCATCGCGTCTATCGCGATCGTCTCTGTATCTCGGCCCTGGAAGACTTTTTGGATCGTGCAGTCCGTACAACCGGACTTGTCATCTAGTCGCGCCGTTTTCTCTAATGATTGCGTCTTGAGATCGATGCCAAGGCGCGCGGCTGACGCGACCGTCAAGCCACTTTGATGCGATCCTCAAGCCGCCTTGATGCGATCCAGGAAGCGGGCGACCTGGCTGCTCAGCACCTCGGATTCCGCGGCGAGGCTGCTTGAGGATTCCAGAACATCGGATGCGGTTTCGCCGGTCTGATTGGCGACGTTGGATACGCCGCCGATGTTGCTCGAAACGTTCTGGGTGCCAGCCGCTGCCTGCTGGATGTTGCGGGCGATTTCAGCCGTGGCCGCGCCCTGCTCTTCGACGGCGGCCGCGACCGTGGTCGCGATCTCCGACATCTTGTTGATGATCTGGCCGATGCCCTTGATGGTGTCGACGGCCTCTTGCGTGGATCCCTGGATCGCGGCGACCTGCTCGGTGATCCCCTCGGTGGCCCGCGCCGTCTGGGTGGCAAGATTCTTGACCTCCGAGGCCACCACGGCAAAGCCTTTCCCCGCTTCGCCCGCCCGGGCCGCTTCGATGGTGGCGTTGAGCGCCAGCAGATTGGTCTGCGCGGCGATGGTGTTGATCAAGCCGACCACCTCGCCGATCCTGTCGGCGGCGTTGGCAAGCGCGGTGACCGTGACTTCGCTGCGGCCGACCTGCTCGACCGCCTGGGTCGCGATCCGCGTGCATTCACCGACCTGCCGCGAGATCTCGCTGATCGAGCCGGACAGCTCCTCGGTCGCGGCCGCGACCGTCTGCACATTGTCCGCGGCCTGAGCCGAGGCGGACGCGGTCGCGCCGGTCAGTTCCTTGGCCTGCGCGGCAACGCGCGACATGGTCTCGGCCGAGCCCTTCATGCGGGTCGCCGCGGTGGACACCGCGGCCAGCGCGCTGGTCGCGCCATCGTTGAACTCGCGCGTGAGCTGGTCGATCGCCGCGGCTTGCCGCTGCTTGGCGTCCTGCTCGCGTGCCTTCTCGGCGGCGGCGGCATTGGCCTCGATGATGCCTTCGCGGAAAACCGACAACGCTTCGGCCATCTGGCCGATCTCGTCGCCGCCGCGCTTGGCACCGACTTCCGCGGAGAGATCACCCGCCGCGAGCCGCGTCATGGTATTTTCGAGACCAACCAGGCGCGCCACCAGATTGCGGCCGATATAGAACCAGACGAAAAGGGCCGCGCCTGCGACGCTGACGCCTGCAATCATCAGCATCACGAAGGTGCCGAAGTTGATGGCGTCATCCGAACGATCGGTCGCCGACTTGGTCGTGGTGATGACGGTCTCGACCTGGCCCGCGACCTCGCTGGCGAGTTGATCGGCGAGGCCCCGCGTTTCATCGAGCAAGGTCTGCCCGAACTGGCCCGCGGCAATCTCCTTGCGGCGGTTGTCGAAAATCGTGTCGTCGGCGCCAGCCTTCAGCCAAGCTTCCGTAGCTTTGCGCAGGCCCTGGGTCGGTTGCAACGTCTCGACAATGTCGAGCTTCTCTTCGACCCGGGCCGACATCGCCCTATAGCTCTTTTCCAGCGCCGCGACGCTCTCGACGTTCGGCGCGACGGCCGCGCGGTCGGTGAAGCTGCCGGCCAGATTGACGAAGCCCAGGAGATCGGCGAAGCCCTGCGACACCGGCACCTGGGTCGAAACCAGCTTGAGCAACGTCATCATCGACTGATTGGCGTCGCCGCCGATGGACATCGACACCATGGTGATGTCGGCCTGCGCCTTCTCGGCGGCCGGCAGCAGCACATCATTGATCTTGGCCTGAGCGTCCTGGGCCGCCTTCACAATTTCTTCGCCATGCGCGCTGAGCTTGAGTCGATCCGCGACCGCGCGGTCGAGCGCTGCGAGCTTGCCGTTCATGGCGGCGATCTGCGTCTTCAGCCTGTCGATCGAGGCCTGATCCGTCCGGGCGGCGGCAATCGCGTCGAGGCGCTTGGCGATGACCTCCTGCCGTCCCTTCAGGTCGGCGACGTCCCGCTGCTCCTGCGCGGGGGTTTTTGCCGCGAGCAGGGTCGGCGCGGCGCCGGCCAGCGCCTGGGTCTCAGTCTGCAAACCCAATGTTCCGACGATGTCCGGAATGCTGCGTCCGGCGACGCCATGGAAGAGATCGCGTATCTGCGCGAACATCAGCCAGGCGGCGATGCCGGCGATGACCGTCGTTCCGGATACCGCCGCGAAGGCGAAGAAGAGTTTTGCCCGGATCCCGAGCCCACCACGTGCTTTCACAGTCCCAGTCCCCCGAACCTTGACCCCCGCAGCCTATTTGGCGGCGACCTTGTATCGCTGAATGAGTTCGATCGCGCGCTTGTAGAGACGATCGCCGTCGATGCCGAGCTTTGCCATGTTGGCCTTCCACTCCTGGACGGCCGGCGCCGTCAAGCGCTGCAACTCCAAACGCTGCTCGTCGCTGAAGTTCAGCGCGGTGAAGCGCGGATCGCTCTGGATTTTCTTCTTGCTCACGGCCTCCTGCGCGTCGCGCACGCGCGCGCTCGTGAGGGCAAGCTCAACACCGTGCTTTTCGAGAATCGCCTTCAGATCATCGGGCAGGGCGTCCCATTTCGCGCGGTTCATGATCACCATCAGCGCGGGCGCCGCGAGCTGCGCGTCGATCACGACACTGAGCTGGTCGGACAGCACCTTTCCGCCGACGCCCTTGGTCGTCGTGGTCGAATCGAAGCCATAGGAGATTGCGTCGACATAGCCGCTGGCGATGCTGTCGCCGATCGTGTTGAGCGGAATGCCGAGCGGGACCGCGCCAAGCTTGGCCAGCGCCAGGCCGACCGTGATGCTGGGCGTCCGCATCCGCAGTCCGCGGAAATCCTTGACCGTTTGGATCTTCTTGCCGGTCGTGAAGATCGGATAGGGCGGCAGCATGTACAGGGACAACACCTTGACCGAGGCATAGTCCTCGCTGAGCAAGCCCTCTTTGTAGAGCGACATGATCGCTTCCGTGCCCGAAACCGCGTTCGGAAACATGAAGGGCAGTTCCATCACCGAGGATTGCGGAAAGCGGCCGGGATTGTAGCCCTGCACCGTCGCCGCCATTTCGATGTCGCCCCGTTCAACCATGTTGAAGAGATCAGCCGGCTTGCCATAGCCGCCGATCGGCTTCAGCGCGACCTCGATCCGACCGCCGGACTCCTGTTCGATGGCGCGCACGATCGGCACCAGCGCCTGATCATAAGGCGCGGTGCCTTCGGTGTTGACCGAGCCGAAGCGCAGGACGACGTCCGCAGCAGAGGCCGGAGCCGCCGAGACCGCAAGCAGGACGAACAGAATACGCGCGGTCAGCACGAGTTGCATGGGCACAGACATCAAAAAACCTCGTCAAAGCCAAGCAGGCGCTTGGCCTTCTCAGGAGCGTTTCGTCATCCCAAAGTTCGATTCGGGATTAACCGTAAGCACGGCGGCTTAATTGCCGGTAAAGAGGTGAGGCGAAGTTGGGGCGGCCCGCATTGCTTTCACAGTCCCAGTCTCCGAGAGCTTTGCTCCCGCAATCTATTTGGCGGCGACCTTGTATCGCTGAACGAGTTCTATCACGCGCTTGTAAAGCCGATCGCCGTCGATCCCGAGCTTGGCCATGCTGGTCTTCCATTCCTGGATGGCGGGAGCCGTCAGGCGCTGCAGCTCCGAGCGCTGCTCGTCGCTGAAGCTCAGCGCGGTGAAGCGAGGATCGTTCTGCAGCTTCTTCTTGCTCACGACCTCCTGCGCCTCGCGAAGGCGCGCGCTCGTGAGGGCGATCTCGGCGCCATGTCTTTCGATGATGGCCTTCAGGTCATCGGGCAAGGTTTCCCACCTGGCGCGGTTCATGACCACCATCAGCGCCGGCGATCCGAGTTGCGCATCGATGGCGACGCTGACCTGATCCGTCAACGGCTTTCCACCGGCGCCCTTGGTGATCGCCATCAAATCCCAGCCATAGGAGATCGCGTCGACATAGCCGCTGGCGATGACGTCGCCGATCATGTTGAGCGGAATGCCAAGCGGCACCGCGCCAAGCTTGGCCAGCGCCAGCCCAACCGTGATGCTCGGTGCGCGCATGCGCAGGCCGCGGAAATCCCGGACCGATTGAATCTTCTTGCCGGTGGTGAAGATCGGGAACGGCGGCTGCATATATAGGGCGAGCACCTTCACCGAGGCGTAATCCTCGCTGAGCAGACCTTCCTTGTAGAGCGACATCATCGCTTGGGTGCCCGAGACCGCGTCCGGAAACAGGAAGGGCAGCTCCATCACCGAGGACTGCGGAAAACGGCCAGGATTGTAGCCCTGCACCGTGGCCGCGATCTCGATGTCGCCCCGCTCGACCATGTTGAACAGGTCGGCCGGCTTGCCATAGCCGCCGATCGGCTTCAGCGCGACCTCGATCCGCCCGCCGGATTCCTCCTCGACGGCGCGCGCAAACGGCACCAGCACCTGATCATAGGGCACGGAGCCTTCGGTGTTGGTCGAAGCAAAGCGCAGGACGATGTCCGCGGCGGCGGCCGGGGCCGAGGGGACTGCAAGCAGAGCGAAAAGAACGCGCGCAGTCCGCAGCAATGTCATGGGCGCAGGCATCGATAAACCTCGTCGCGGCCACGCCTGATGCGTGGCCCGATCAAGAGCGTTTCGTGGGTCTAAAGCGCGATAAGATCACCATCGCGCTTTAGGTCTTTGATGGAGCGTGATCTCCGCGCAAACGCGTCGCGTTTGTCGCGAGGGAAAACCGCTTCACACTTTTCCGGATCATGCTCAAGATAGCTTCGGTGTTAACCGTAAGCAGGGCTGCTTAATCGCCGGTAAAGAGATGCGGCGAAGGTGTGGCGGCCTCAATTGCAACCGGAAGCATTCTATCGGCGGCGATCGCGGCCGCCCGACAGCCGGGCCGTTCGTCGCCGCGGAGTCTCGCGCGCCCGATCAGCTTGCGCTAGACGATCTTGATCGACATGTCGGGCAGGCCTTCGAGCTTGCAGAGCAGCACATCGTCCTTTACGACGGGGCCGACATTTTCCGGCGTGCCGGAATAGATGATGTCGCCGGCCTTCAGCTCGAAGGCTTCCGACAATTTTGCGATCTGCTCGGCCACGCTCCAGATCATCTTGTCGAGATTGGAATCCTGCCGCACCGTGCCGTTGACGGCGAGCGAGATCGCGCCCTTGGTGAGGTGGCCGATCTTGCTGACGGGATGGATCGGGCCGAGAACGGCGGCGTGATCGAAGCTCTTGCCGATTTCCCATGGCTTCTTCTCAGCCGCCATGCCGTTCTGCAGATCGCGCCGGGTCATGTCGAGACCGAGCGCGTAGCCATAGACGTGATCGAGCGCGTGCTCCGGCGCGATGTTGGTGCCGCCCGATTTCAGCGCCGCCACCAGCTCGACCTCGTGATGATAGTTCTTGGTCAGCGATGGATAGGAGTGATCGGCGACTTCGCCGATCCCAACGTTCTGGATCGCGTCCGTCGGCTTCTGAAAGAAGAATGGCGGCTCGCGGTTCGGGTCGGAGCCGCGCTCGATCGCATGCGCCGCGTAGTTGCGGCCGATGCAATAGATGCGGCGCACCTGGAAGACATCGGTTTCGCCGACGATCGGGATCGTCGTCGCCGGCACCGGGAAGATCGGCTTCGGCCCGGCCTGCGCGGAGGCCGGACCGGGCTCGGCCATCGCAGCGCTCACGGCAGCGCCCGCTGCCGCGGCGAAAAGGTCTCGTCGGGACGTCTTTCTCATGATGAAACTCCTCAATGGCGCTCCACACACATGCGTGCGGAGCCAAATTAGATTGACAGTGCGGGAAGACAATCGTGGAAGCGGCTCCTGCGCACGGGCGCTTGAAATCTCAGCTCCAAATTCATCAAGCGCTGTCTGCTCGCGCAAATCGAGCTTGTTCACCAGCACAGTTGAATTTTCATAAGTGTAAGGATCGTCTGTCGCATCATACATGCGGACGAATTATCCCTTGCGATGACTATGCAGGATAGCTCGGCGATATTCGTCGGGCGACATCCCTTTGCTGCGCGCGTCCGCCGCCCGCTTTTTTATGTCGCCAGTCATACGAATGACTTCCACGAGGCTAATTTTTTGAAAGCTCTCGCCGATGACGAAACGGCCCGTCGGGGGCGTTTTTCGGTTAACCTTTTCTTGATCATGACCCAAATGTAGCATATTTCAGCGCGCCGTGCACGCTGCCTGGCACATCCGAAGCCCATTCGGCTACCGAACTTGGCACCGCGGACGCGGGGCTGCTCAGCTCACTTCTTTTCCGAACGCGGCGACTTATGCCGCCAACGCCAGCGCGCTTTCAAATCTCGTCACAGCCCGCATCGACATCACGTTCGTCTCGCGCTCAACAGCGGTTTCCCACGACGCCTCGGCGTATCCCGCGGCTGGCGATCTTTGATCGTCATGCCGGCTGTTGCGGGCGATGAAATAGGCTTCGAGCTCTTCGACCGCGAGACGCTCCCACTCCTCGGCCTGCTCGAGCAGAGACCAGCGCTGAAGAGGCCGGAAGGACGCAGTTTGACGGTACAACGAAGCGGTGGCGCGATAGCGGCGCACCTTTTCCATGACGGCTTCCCCACTCCTGACCATGAGCTCATTCCTCCCTCTTGCATCAAAGCCATCGCGAAGATGCGACGGAATAATTTTCCAAGTCGTTAGCGGGCCGGAGGGGGAGCCGGGCGAGATATGGAACAGGGTTAGTCAAATCCTGCCTCGGCTGCATACCTGCAGCTACGAGGTCTCGCGCTTCCGCGGCGCCGAGGTCAGCCCGCCGCATCTGAAGGGTCAGCTCACGCCGCCAAGCTGCCGAAGAGGTCGCCGGCGCTCTCGTGAGCACGCGATCGTCAGAAGGCACCGCGTTCATTACAACGCCGGTGACTTATCCCAGCGGCGCGCATTCGCTCGTCCGCATCGACGGAATGAACGATCGCTGGTTCGTCTCCGATGATGGGTATGGAGCCCAAGAGGCAGATATGATGGGCGCCAGCACTACGTTTAAACGTGTGGCGCGCATCGTGGCCGACCGTGCCGGAATTGGATTCGATCAAAAATTTCTTTTCGTCGTGAAGACGACGCGGGATGAACTGCCAGGCGCGGTGGTTGCCGTGGCGAATGCCAACGCTGAAGCTGTGCGACGTACCGCAATGCGCGTTGAAGAAATGCACTATGCCACGTCACGGGCATTGTTCGACCAGCGCGTAGAGACGACTTTCCGAGGCTCAACGATCATTAAGCAGCCAGAGGTTCTTGGGGAGAGCGGACGAGCTTGGGAATTTAGCGCCGGCATCGAGCGCGAGGGCAATATCATTTACCTGTTGGATTTGGTGCGTCCGCGGCCTTCAGCCGTGTACGCCACCGTCTCCAAATTCACAGACATGAAGCCTGTTTTGCAGGGGCGAAAAGGTGCCGCAATTCTTACGGACTATGACAAGACTGATCCGCACCTTGTCAGCCTACTTTCAAAGGTAGTTGGCGTAGCTCTACCGGCAGCCGCACCCGAAACGGTCTGGCGAGAACAATTAGCCGCCACCGCTTGATCGACGCCCGAGATCTATTCCAACACTTCTTGTGGTGCGGCTCGCCGTGGCCCCAAACTCTAGCGGCTTCCCTCCCGGCCCGATCGGCGGAATCATGGGGGGGATGGAGCCACCTTGCGAACTGGAGCGCTGCATGAAGTCTTGCGGCCCCGGTCTGATTTTCAAAAAGTCGTCATGTCGACCATCTGCAGGTCTTCGCCACCGAAAAGGCCGCACAGCGCTGGTTGCCTGTGCGGCCACTTGCAGCCGGCATCCCTTCATCAGTCGGGCTGCCCACCCCACTGCGATGAATTGTGGCTGCTCTCAGTGTCGTAGCTAAAGTTAGGGTGGCCACCACCATAGCTAGCGTAGCTATTATAGGCACCGTAGCTATAGCCGTGGTGTCGCGGTCTGGAGTGCGCGGCACTTGCAGAGGTGCAAGCAGCAATCAGCAAGCCTAAAACCAAAATTGAACGCATCGCATTTTCTCCTGTTGTCAGTTTCCGATGTGATGCGCTGGCGGCGCTGCGCCATTAAAAGATAATTCACATCGGCGGAATCACGGGGCATGGATCTCGACCTCCGCAAAGTCCGCGACGCTTACCCTGAGAGCTACCGCGTCGTCCTGAAAGAGGATGGCGACGAGATCGAGCTTGGATCAATCGGCATCCAGCGCACCGCCGGGCTCAGCTCGGAATGGCATTGGGGGATCGATTGCGTCATCCCCATGAGAGAGGTGGACGCCCAAGGCGCCGGCAAGGACCGCGGGGACTTCATGCGGAAGTTTCGCGCGGCCTGGGACCGGTTCAGCTCCGATCGCGCGCGGCTTACCGAATTTCTCGAAATGAAGCGCAAGCGGCTGTGATGAGCTGGTCGCGTAAGTTCGACGAGCCGATCCCCATGCCGGGCGGGCGCCGGCTCATATGGGGAAGGTCAAGCCGGCGCGCGGTGGATTCGGGCTAAGCTTCGTTCTATTAGCTCAGATCGTTCTTGCCGGGCATCGAACGGGCGGCGGCAATCAATGCATTGCCAATCGCCTCTAATTGCTCCCGGTTGGCGTGGAAATTAATTGGCCCCGTCGCGGTGAGAAATGTCCAGCCCGCGTAGGGCGGGTTCACTTTAACCCGCCATCTCGCACGGGCGCGGCGGGTTAAAGAGAACCCGCCCTACGAAGGCGTGAGGCTGGCGGAGAGGGAG
>WNFD01005948.1_pt1 | contig 19631 bp, 14 predicted proteins | sample 5400491 | NCBI WGS metagenome assembly WNFD01 (sample SAMN13153343, study PRJNA577476) | soil metagenome | isolation source: 120 cm saprolite under Douglas fir tree site 2 hole 2 replicate 2 | place: USA:California | collected 2015-04-18
CGAAGCCAAAAGGCAAGTGGCGGATCCTTTCGACTTCAAAGCTCTTCAGGACGCAGAAGAAAAATCTCTGGCCGCCCTTGTACCGGACATCGCCCAGAAAGTGACGAAGCTCAGCTCTGAACAGCAATATGAACCGGCGCTGGTTGAAATCTCGCGTCTGCGCCCGGCGGTGGATGCGTTCTTTGACAAAGTAATGGTCATGGTTGATGACGAGAAGCTGCGTGCCAATCGTCTCGGTCTTCTCCGAACACTTCTACGCGAATTCTCCAGCATTGCTGACTTCTCAGAGATTGTCACCGAACGCAAATAGCACGCGATTGCTGGCGATGCATATGCTGTGAAGAAGTATTAAGCGCCAATTTCTCACTCTGCATTCGATTTAACCACCCTCGGTGCGATAAAATTGTACGAAATCTAACGACAGCGTCGCCGTCCAGGGAGACAGCCAAAATGAGCGCAACCCCCGTTTCAGAGCCCCAGTCCAAATCTGTCCCACAATCTAAAAAAGTTCAGTACGTTTTCTTCTTCGGCGGAGGCAAGGCCGAAGGCAATGGCAAGATGAAAGAAGATCTCGGCGGAAAAGGCGCCGGTCTGGCAGAAATGACAAATGCCGGACTGCCCGTTCCTCCGGGTTTCACCATCCAGACCGAAGCCTGCCGCGAGTACATGCGCACGCAGAAAACTTCAGACGCCGTCAACAAAGAAACCATGGCCGCGCTGGAGAAGCTGGAAAAACTTCAGAGCCAGAAACTCGGCACGGGTGACAATCCGTTGCTGGTGAGCGTTCGCTCCGGCGCCAAGTTCTCCATGCCCGGCATGATGGACACCATTTTGAATCTTGGCCTCAACGATGAGAGCGTGAAGGCGCTGGCAAAAAAGGGCAACAATGACCGCTTTGCCTATGATTCCTACCGCCGCCTGATCCAGATGTTCGGCAGCGTGGTGCTGGAAATTCCCAAGCACGCATTCGAAGAAGTGTTTGATGGCAAGAAGCACAAACGCGGCGTGAAGCTTGATACCGAACTTACCGCGGCTGATCTTCAGGAAGTCATCGCCGAATACAAACAGGTCGTAAAGAAACACACCGGCAAGGATTTTCCCCAGGTTCCTATTGAGCAGCTCACCATGTCGCGTGATGCCGTGTTCCGCTCATGGAACAATGATCGCGCCAAAGTTTATCGCCGCATCAACAACATCTCTGACGATCTTGGCACCGCCGTCAACGTTCAGGCCATGGTGTTCGGCAATCTGGGTGAAACCAGCGGAACGGGCGTCGGCTTTACCCGCAATCCCGCCAACGGTGACAAGGAATTTTACGGTGAGTTCCTGATGAACGCGCAGGGTGAGGACGTGGTGGCCGGTATCCGCACGCCGATCCACATCAGTGAGCTGCACAAGCTCATGCCGGATGTGTATGACCAGTTGCGTGATATCACCACGCGCCTGGAAAATCACTACCGTGACATGCAGGATTTTGAGTTCACCATTCAGGAAGGCCGCTTGTACATGTTGCAGACCCGCAACGGCAAGCGTACCGGACGCGCCGCCGTTCGCGTGGCCATTGATATGGTGAATGAGAAGCTGATCAAGCCGGAAGAGGCCATCTTCCGCGTGGAAGCCAATCAACTGTATGACTTCCTTGTCCCCAAGCTCGATGAAAGCGTGGAAGGCATTGAAGTAATCGCCACAGGTCTGCCGGCATCGCCGGGAGCGGCCGTGGGCCAGATCGTTTTCACCGCCAATGACGCCGTAACTTTCGCGGGCACCTCGGCGCAGAAAAAACCTGTGATCCTGGTCCGTGCGGAAACCACGCCGGAAGATATTCACGGCATGGAAGTCGCCGCTGGAATTCTCACCTCACGCGGCGGCATGACCAGCCACGCTGCAGTGGTCACACGCGGGATGGGCAAATGCTGCATCGTAGGCGCTGGCGATATTCAAGTTGATGAGAAAAAGAAGGAAATGCGCGTTGGCAGCTTGACTCTGCGTGAAGGCGATTGGATTTCCATCGACGGCACCACCGGCCGCGTCATCAAAGACAAGCTCAACACGGTCGCAGCATCACCAGATGATCCCGATCTCAAGACCATCATGGGCTGGGCTGAGCCGTTCCGCACCATGGGTGTCCGCGCCAACGCTGACATTCCTCGTGATGCGATTCAGGCCCGTGCATTCGGTGCTGAAGGAATCGGTCTCTGCCGCACTGAGCACATGTTCTTTGCCGAAGATCGCATTGCCCACATGCGAGCCATGATCATGGCCCGCACCGTAGACCAGCGCAAAGCCGCTCTGGACAAATTGCTGCCCATGCAACGCGCCGATTTCGAAGGTGTCTTCCGCGCCATGGACGGATTTCCGGTCACCATCCGTTTGCTCGATCCTCCGCTGCACGAGTTCCTGCCGCGCCGTGAAGAACTCATGGTGGAGATCACGCGGCTTGAATTGACAGACGCCAAGTCGCCCAAACTTAAAGAACTGCATGAAGTTTTGCGTCGCGTGGAAGAGCTGCATGAACTCAACCCCATGCTGGGCTTCCGTGGTTGCCGCCTCGGCATCAGCTATCCGGAGATTTCGGAGATGCAGTGCCGCGCCATCTTTGAAGCTGCGGCCAACGTCGCTAAAGAAGGCGTCAAGGTCATTCCGGAAATCATGATCCCGCTCGTGGGCATGGTAAAGGAAATGGCGAACCAGGGCGCAATCGTGCGTCGCGTGGCCGCACAGGTGTTCAAGGAAAAGGGCGCCGAGGTAAAGTACCTGGTCGGCACCATGATTGAGCTCCCGCGTGCCTGCACCGTGGCTGACGAGATTGCCGTGGAAGCTGAGTTCTTCAGCTTCGGAACCAACGATCTCACGCAGACGGCGTACGGCTTCTCCCGTGACGATATCAGCAAGTTCCTGCCTTCGTATATCGAGCGCGGCATTCTCAAGAGCGATCCATTTGCCACTCTCGATCAGGAAGGTGTGGGCCAACTGATGCACATGGCCGTGGACAAAGGCCGTAAGGGGCGCGCAAACGTGAAGCTGGGTATTTGCGGCGAACATGGCGGCGATCCCGCATCCGTGGAATTCTGCCACAAGATCGGATTGAACTATGTATCGTGCTCACCGTTCCGCGTGCTGACGGCGCGTCTGGCGGCAGCCCAGGCGGCTGCTTCTGACAAGCTGAAAGTGGAAGGCGGCAGAACGAAATAAAAGGTTCGAAAAACAGTCAAAGCCAGCCGGTTAGCGATCAAAGCTCGATCGGTTGGCTTTTTTATGGTTCTTCGCCGATTTCCGGGGAACGCTGCGCGGATTTTCAGAAGTAGGCATCTAAACGGAGGCAAACGATGACGCGAGTTCGCGTTCAGGCCTTCACCATCTCGCTCGACGGATACGGAGCAGGTCCGAATCAAGACATCAACAATCCGCTCGGCGTTGGCGGGACGGAACTGCACCAGTGGCTAGTCCCAACACGCACGTTCCAGCGGGCCTTGTTCGGCAAGGACGGCGGTACGACCGGGGTTGACGATGATTTCGCCGCCCGTGGGTTTCAGAATGTTGGGGCCTGGATTCTTGGGAGGAACATGTTCGGACCCATTCGTGGGGACTGGCCGGACACAAACTGGAAAGGCTGGTGGGGAGACAATCCGCCGTATCACTGTCCAGTCTTCATCTTGACCCATCATGCTCGTTCCCCCATCGAGATGGAAGGCGACACGACGTTCCACTTCATAACAGGAGGCATTCGCGAGGCGCTCGACCGTGCACGCGAGGCCGCTGCCGGAATGGACGTGCGGATCGGCGGTGGGCCGAGCACAATCCAGCAATATCTTCGTGAGGGCCTCATCGATGAACTGCACATTGCTATCGCGCCGGTCCTGCTCGGCCGGGGAGAACCGCTGTTCAAAGGGGTTGACTTGCGGGCTCTGGGATACGAATGCGTTGAATTCGTAGCGTCGGAGAAGGCCGCGCATGTCCTCCTACGGCGCCAAGGGCACACGGACGCCTAACAACCGGTTGCAGCGGACGGTCCGTTGCGCGGCCCGCCGCTGAACCGGAGTGTTGAACCGCAGCTTTTGGAAAAGCCCACGGGCCGGTTTGGGTCGAACTTCCCCGTTCCTGCTGTAGCGACAACAGGCCATTTTGCGTCCGTTGCTCTCCCCCGCAGATCGATGAAGAACCTTTTTTATTTTCCCTGAAAGTCTGGCGGTATATCGGCGGGACCAGGTTTCATGCTTTTTGAGTCGATCGGTTTTCTGGGAACAGAGGGCTCGCGCCGTCCACGCGCGTCGAGCCCGCTGGAACAGGAGCTTGATGGTGCGACCAGAAAAAATGCACTCAAGGCGGTTTGGAGCGTAGCGACAGAATCTACTGAATCTTCTGCAATCGATCAATCAATTTCTGCGCCAGATTGTCCTCTGACTCTGACCACAACACGCGTCCGCTGATGCCGCAATTCTTTTCCACGTTCGTGGTAAAGCTCACCAGTTTGTGAACATTGGCCTTGATGCGATTTTCCACCGCCTGTGTGAACTCAACTTCCTCATACAAAAACGGAGCGTCCAGTCCGAAATCAACCTGTATGTGTCCGTTCTGCTGGTAGGTGGAATTCTCAAAACTGGCGCCAAACGCCGTAAACGTCACCGTTTGCGGCTTCAGTTCCCAGTTGGTGTCCAGGTCGCCTTCCTGGACGGGCGTCCAAAGGTCCCACATGGCTTCCATTTCATATGCGTTATCAGCGTGCAGAAAGTCACCGGCCAGGGTCAGCACCCGTTCCGGGTCGGCGCGATAGTCAAAGGTTTCTTCAAACACCATGGGCTCGTCCCAGCCAATGGAATGGACCCCCACATACCCGATCCCGCCGCGTTGCGTGGAGAAAGGGAACTGCTTGAGCACCGAGAGAAGGCGCGGGAGCATCTCCTGCTCCTGAAAGCTCGGAAACCATATGCTCAGATAAAGTCGGTCAGCCATAGTGAAAACGTTATTGTAATCTGCCGGGCAGGATTCCGAAATTCTTATTGGTTAAGATGCACGTATGCGCAGGCGAGAGTGCTAACACCAACGGTGAAGCAGAGTGGATGCTGGAAGGGTTAGAATCGCAAAATCACAGCCGGCTCGTGTTTCGCAGGAGGGTCAAATGGCTAGCTTCATCTCAGTGCGTGCACTTCTTATCTCGACTTTGGTTTTAACGTCTCTGTCCGCCTTCGCTCAGAACACACCGGCATCGCCTGGATCCACTCAAACCTCGCCTGCCCTGCAGGCTTCACCGTCTCCCGCGGCGGACCCTGGTCCACATTCAGCAGGCTCTTCTTCGCTAGCGACGGAAAAGAAACCGGCCGTCATGCAGACGCCTGCTGTCCGGCTGGCCTCGGCAAAAACGGTCTTGATCACCCGTACCCGCGGCGGCGATATACCGTATGACGTGATTCGCACCACCATTGATGGCTGGGGACGCTTCACTCTGGTCAAATCAACCGAGCCGGCGGATCTGGTGATCGAAGTCGCCAGTTCGGGCGGCAATAGTGATGTTCGCGTGACCGGCAGCATGGGGACCTCGCCTCGAACGGGACAGCCTGAGCACGGATCTTCCAGCACTAGAGATCTCTCTGCGGCTGAGGTTTCTCTCACCGTCATTGATGGCGTCAATAAGCGTGTGCTCTGGCATGGGACTGAGTCGGCGAAGTACGCCATGAAGCAGAAAGCGCGGGAAAACAATCTGGTGGAAGCCTCGGAAAAACTGGCCTCGAAATTCCATGACCGGCTGGAGCCCGTGGAAGCCCGCTGATTCGGCGCATTTTGGCGTATCGCAAGGCGACTTATGTTGCCGGCGTACTAGGGACAAATAATTATTCTGCCGGCGTGCAAACCGCGCAACAATGCTTTTTAGCCGCGAATCATAGTAGGCATTGTGAGTCTCTTCCGGAATTATGCGCTTCGCCACAGCGCATCCCTTGCGCTGCTGTTTGCGTGTCTGCTAGCCATTCGATGCTCTGCTCAATCCACGCAGCCTCAGGGTGAGTGGTCAGCGCTTGCTACCTGGCCAACCCGGGCTATCCACACCACGTTACTGCCTGACGGACGCGTCTTCTTCTATTCTTTTTATGCGGAATCTCTGCAACCACATGTGTGGGACCCGGCCACGAATACTTTTTCGCCTACCGCCGCGGCTGCTTACGAATTGTTCTGCGCCGGCCACACGTCATTGCCGGACGGCCGCATCTTCATCAGCGGAGGCCACATCGCTGACTACACCGGATTTGCGCATTCCGTGATCTATGACGCCTTAAAGAACACATACACAACTCTCCCTGACATGAATGAAGGCCGCTGGTATCCAACCGCCACTGTCCTGCCGAATGGTGATGTGCTGGTTGTGTCTGGCGACGTCAATTCCAATACCAACGTCAACCCGCTGCCTCAGGTCTATCAGTTTGCGAACAACTCCTGGCGAAATCTGACATCAGCGCAGTTGTCTTTGCCGCTTTATCCGAAGATGCTTCTTGCGCCGAATGGGAAAGTGTTTATGGCCGGGCCCGCTCCTCAGTCCCGCTATCTTGATACCAGCGGCGCTGGCGCCTGGAGCAGCGTTGCCGTCACGAATTTCACTGGCTGGCGTGACTACGGTCCCGCCGTGATGTATGACGCGGGCAAGATCATCGTCATTGGTGGAGGTGATCCGCCCACCGCGACCGCCGAAATCATTGATCTCAATTCCGCCACGCCCGCGTGGAAACTGACCGGAAGCATGCATCAGGCGCGCAGGCAGCATAATGCTGTTGTTCTTCCAGACGGAAAGATTTTCGTATCTGGAGGCAGCAGCGCTGCCGGATTTGATACTTCAACTTCGCCCGTCTCCGCCACTGAAATGTGGGACCCTGCCACCGGCCAATTCACCACTATGGCGAGCATCGCGGTGTATCGCGGCTATCATTCCACGTCTCTTCTTTTGCCGGACGGACGGGTATTGTCGGCAGGAGGTAACGTCGCGGGCCCGAACGCTCAAGTTTTTTCGCCACCTTATTTATTCGATGGCGCCAGACCAACTATCTCCGCAGCGCCCAACAGCGCCGGTTACGGGCAAACCATCACCATTGCCTCGCCGGACGCCGCCAACATCGCCAAAGTCAGTCTGATCCACACAGCTTCTAACACGCATACCTTTGACATGAGCGGCCGTTTCATGTGGCTCAACTTCACCAAAACCACCAGTGGGCTGAATATTTCCATGCCGGCCAATGCCAACCTTGCCCCTCCTGGTTATTACATGCTGTTCATCCTCAATGCGGCGGGCGTTCCATCCGTAGCCAACGTGATGCAGATTTCAAGCGCACCCGCAACCACCGGCACTTTGACCGGGACGATAACCAGTAACCTGGGCGCGCCTCTGCTGGGCGCCTCCGTGGTTGCAGGCGGGAATGGCGCAGTCACCGGCGCGGACGGCACATTCACTCTCCCAAACCTGCCTGCCGGAAACACCACCGTCACGGCCTCTCTGTCCGGTTATGGAAACGCGACTCAGACCGCGACGATCACCGTTGGATCTACAACAGCGCTTGGTACGCTTCTACCTTCAGCAATATTCCGGCGGGCTCGGATGTCATCACCGCATCTGCTACCGGATTCACCAGTGCCTCAGAGACAGTGACCGCGACTGCCGGTACAACCGTTACGGCTCCGCCGCTCACGTTGCTTTCTGCCACCGGGGCGATTACCGGGACCGTCAAGAACTCAGCAGGTACGCCCATTGCCGGAGCATCAGTCAGCTTTGGTGGCGGTATTGCCACTACCAGTTCCACCGGGACATATATGCTTTCATCCGTTCCCACCGGAACAGTGCAACTGGTTGCGTCGGCCAGCGGATATCAAACCGTCACGCAAAATGTTGCCGTGTCTGCTGGCGCGACCTCCACGGCGAATTTCACACTTACGGCTACCTCACTCGCTGGTGCTGTCACGGGTAAGATAACAAGCGCTTCATCCGGGTCTGTCGTCTCGGGCGCCGCCGTGAGCTGGAGCGGAGGCACAACCACCACCAGCACCACCGGTGTCTACACGCTCAGCAAAGTTACCGCCGGTAGCGAATCGATCACGGCTTCGAAAGCGGGATATCTGCCCAGAACCCTGGTTGCCTCGGTGACATCCGGCGCCACAACAACATTGAACATCCCCATTGCCACTGCGGGAAAGATCGCGATCAAAGTTATAAATTCAACCAACACGGTGGTTGCGGGCGTGACAATCACTATCAAAGGTGGATCGGTGCCCACCACGGTTACTGGAACAACCGGTACCACCGGCGTGTTTGGAACCAACTGGATCCCGGTTGGCTCTTACACCATCACTGCCGCCAAGACGGGACACACAACCAGGACCACGACTGCAACCGTCACCAGCGGAGTGATCACAAATGTGGCCATCACGTCGTTTTAGCAAGTTTTAGAAATTAGATTTTAGGAATTTGGGGTTTGGGGAATCAGGGTTCGGAGAATAACGATGAGGACATCAAAATTCATTTTCGGCCTGTTTCTGTTTTCCATCGTGATGGCTTCTCTGGCCCTTTCCGCCCAGACCTACTCGGTGACTGATCTCGGTGTGTTGCGTCCGGGCAGCGCTCGCGTTCATGATATCAATGCCAACGCTCAGGCGGTGGGCGGTTCCGGCCATCCGCACGGCTCAGAAACGCATGCTTTTATCTGGCAAAAGAAAACCGGCATCGTGGACCTGGGCACGCTCTCCGGTGGTGATTACAGTGTGGCCTATGCGCTGAATGATTCCGGGACCGTGGTTGGCGTCTCAAACACCGCCAACACCATGCATGCTTTTCACTGGACGCCCGCTTCCGGGCTGCAAGATCTTGGCACGCTGCCTGGAACTGACGCCAGTCAGGCTTTCGCCATCAACAATGCCGGACAGATCGCCGGGTCTTCAGGCTCTCATGCTGTGATTTGGGGCAGCAACGGTATTATTCAGGACCTCGGTACCCTCGGCGGTCCCACCAGTGAAGCGCACGGCATCAATAGTTCAGGGCAAGTGGTTGGATTTTCTGATAACGGCAATAGCCAGCAGATGGCCTTCCTCTGGAACAACGGAGCTATGCAGGAAATTGGCGCCCTGCCGGGCGATACCGTAAGCCGTGCAAATCACATCAATGACGCAGGTATCGTGGTGGGCTCCTCTGAAGGCAGTGGCGGCGTCCGTGCCTTCATGTGGACAGCAAATGGCGGCATGCAGGCAATCCCGTCGCTTTCCGGCAGCAGTTACAGTGAGGCGTTCGGCGTAAACGCTACCGGCCAGGTGGTGGGCCAATCCGGCAGTCCGCTGGGCACGCGCGCTTTCTTATGGACAGCGTCAGGAGGCACAATCGATCTGAATGAAGCCGTCCCAAATCTGCCGGTAAACGTTGTGCTGACAGGAGCGTTCTCCATCAACGATAAAGGTGAGATCGTGGCCTTCGGCGTTCGCAATCCCGGCATCAATCGCCACCGCGTGGTCACCATCGACAGTCATTTTCATTCCGGTCCCACGCGCGTCTTTCTGCTTACCCCGCAGTAATTCGGAACCACTCGAAAACCCGCGGACCCAATTAGTTGCGGCGACCTTCCACGCTTATCAATCGCAAGTCACATCTCCGCAAAATGTGTGTTCTTGTTATATTGGTTGTTCCGTCTCAATATTGTTCCGCGAATATTGTTCCGTGAATATTGTTCCGTGAATAAAGAATAATGGGAATCAATTCAGCTAGACGTCCAATTCTGATCACAACCATCGCAGTTTTTCTGGCGAACCTCGGCCTGTGCCAGCAATCGCCGACGCCAAATCAGCCTGCTCCAAATCAGCCGGTGCAAGCTCAGCCGGCGCCAACTCCACAGAAATGCCAGGGGATCGGCTGTCCCATTCCCGGTGATGAGATTCCACCGGTGCAGTCGCCCACGCCAACTCCTGCGCCAAAACCAGACGACGTGCCCAGGGGCGTAACCTTCCGCAAAGTATTTACCAATCTTCCCGGTGACCAGAAAGCAATCTGGACCAGCCCCTTCCACATTCGCGCCACCGACACATACTGGCTGGTGCCTCTTGCTGCCACTTCAGGTGTGCTCATCGGCAGTGACCAGCACAGCATGGCGCGAGTGCAGTCAAATGCCAAAGCCATCAGCCACAGCAATACGATATCTGACGGTGGTCTGGTCGCTTTCGCGGCGTGGCCGGCGGCGATGTACGTGTGGGGCAGCCTGCAAGGCGCCCAACATCCTCGTGAAACCGGATTGCTTGCGGGCGAAGCCCTCATCAACAGCATTGCTGTGAATCAAGCGTTTAAATATGCTTTTCAGCGCGAGCGACCCACCGCCACAGACGGCCAGGGACGCTTTTTCCAGACTTCCAGCAACGCTTCATTTCCGTCATTGCACTCGCAACTCAGTTGGACGGCAGCATCGGTGATCGCTCACGAATATCCGAATTCGTTGACCGCTCTCCTTGCTTACGGAGCCGCTACCACGGTCAGTGTTGCGCGTGTTACTGGCCGTCAGCATTTCCCCTCAGACGTAGTGATTGGCGGCGCCATGGGCTGGCTGATTGGATGGCAGGCGTACAAGGCCCATCACGATCCTGATCTCGATAGCGACCGCTACGGTATGTTCCAGCGTCACAATGGCGATGTCTCCGGTGTGAACTTCGGATCTCCTTACGTGCCACTCGATAGCTGGATCTATCCTGCGCTGGAACGCCTTGCCGGCATGGGATACATTCCCTCGCAGATTATCGGTCTGCGTCCGTGGACGCGTCGCGAATGCAAACGCCAGGTGGATGAAGCCGATTACTTCACCCTCACTCGTTCGCCGGATTCCCCTGTGCGCATAGAGATCCAGCAGCTAAAAGATGAGTTCCGCGAAGATAATCAGCACTACTACTCCGCCCAGATCGATTCCGTTTACGCCCGCTATGGGCGCATCTCCGGAACACCGCTGCGCAACAGCTATCATTTCGGCCAGACCATCTGGAATGATTTTGGTCGCCCGTTTGATGAAGGTAACAACCTCATTACAGGCGCTACCGCCAGCGCTGTTGCCGGACGTTTCTTCTTTTACACCCAGGGAGAATATCAGCACGCTCCCGGACGCGGCCCGCTTACGCCCGCACAGGCAACGCTCATCGCCAATGAAGATATTGTCCCCGTGCAGACGCCCACTCCGGTTAACACCATTGATCGCTTTTATCCCATTGATATGTATGCAGGCGTGCAACTTGGCGAATACGCTGTGACCTTCGGAAAGCAGAGCCTGTGGCTGGGGCCGGGCGAAGCTGGCCCGCTCATGCTGAGCGACAACGCTGATCCCATGTACACCTTCCGCATTTCAAGAACAACGCCGCTGGTGCTGCCCAGCGTTCTGAGTCTGCTCGGTCCTATTCGTGGTGAGATCCTCTTCTCCAAACTGTCAGGCCATCAATTTCCCGCCCGCCCGTTTTTCAATTTGCAGAAGCTCACCATTCATCCCACAGCCAACCTTGAGATTGGCTTTACTCGCGCTTCCTTGTGGGCCGGAGTCGGTCATCCGTTTACGTTTCATCGTTTCACCCGCAACTTCACTTCACTGGGAGACTCGATTGGTGGCTTTGGGGATGCCAATGACCCGGGAGATCGCAAATCAGGTTTCGATTTCTCGTATCGCCTGCCGGGTCTGCGCAAATGGCTGACGCTCTACAGCGATCTCTACAGTGACGATGATCCTTCACCCATCGCCAACCCACGCCGCGCGGCCATCAACCCGGGTTTGTATCTTTCCCATGTTCCTAAAATCAGCAAGCTTGATCTGCGCGCTGAAGTTTCTTCCACGCAACTGCTGACCTCAGTGGATAAGGGCCCCACCTTCATCTACTACAACAACCAGTATCGCGATTCGAATACCAACAAGGGCGTGTTATTCGGCAACCAGACCGGCCGGGACGGCCGTTCCTACCAGGGCTGGAGCACGTATCATTTTTCTGCAGCCACAACTTTGCAATTCAGCTATCGTCAGGTCAAGACCCCGAGCAACGCCTCTATTCCCGGTGGCGGCACTCAGTCGGATGGTTTCAGCCGCCTGGTTTGGCAGTTAAGGCCAAATATGAGCATTGACGCTTTTGTGCAATATGAGCGCTACCTGATTCCCGTAGTCTCTCCATCGGCACAACACAATGTCACCGGCCAGCTTCAACTCCGTTACACGCCGCATCTTGGCGTACATTCCGATTAACTGCGTCCGGATTAACTGCGGCGAACCGAAAACTAGAACTCCTCTGCTGCAATTCCTCAAAACCCTGATGATCGGGATCACGTCGCGGCGCCTTTCGCGGCGTAGAATAGTTGATACGGTGAATTGCAAGGAGTTGTAGCATGGCGCAGGTACTCACCCGACAGGAAAACGTTCCGGCTCCCTATCCCACAGGCCCACTCACTCAAGAAGAACTCAACAAGATCAACGCTTACTGGCGCGCGGCAAATTATCTCTCTGTCGGCCAAATTTACCTGCGTGACAATCCCTTACTCCGCCAGCCGCTCACGCTGGAACATATCAAACCGCGGCTTCTGGGACATTTTGGCACTACGCCCGGGTTGAACTTCATTTACGCGCACATGAATCGCATTATCAAGGCGCGAGATCTGAATGCGATGTATGTGACTGGCCCTGGTCATGGCGGCCCGGGTATTGTCGCCAATACGTACCTGGAAGGCTCCTACACTGAGCTCTATCCAAAGATCACGCAGGACGCGGCTGGCATGCAGCAGTTGTTTCTCCAGTTTTCCTGGCCCGGCGGTATTCCCAGTCATGCGTCGCCGGACACTCCCGGATCCATCCACGAAGGTGGTGAGCTCGGCTATTCCGTGCTTCATGCCTACGGTGCTGCCTTCGACAATCCTGATCTTTTTGTCTGCTGTGTCGTGGGCGATGGTGAAGCTGAAACCGGCCCTTGCGCCACCAGTTGGCATTCCAACAAATTTCTGAACCCTGAGTTTGACGGTGCTGTGCTGCCCATCTTGCACCTGAACGGCTACAAGATCGCCGGGCCAACGGTGCTTGCGCGAATTTCAAAAGATGAATTGACTGACCTGTTTGTTGGCTACGGATACAAACCCTACTTCGTCGAAGGCGAAGATCCGCAAATCATGCACCAGATCATGGCCGCCACCATGGATGCCGTGGCCAATGAGATTGCGGAGATTCAGCGCAAGGCGCGCGTTGAGCATTCCACTGAGCGTCCGCGTTGGCCCATCATCATCCTGCGTAGTCCCAAGGGCTGGACCGGCCCAAAAATGGTGGATGGCAAGCAGATTGAAGGAACGTTTCGCTCCCACCAGGTCCCAGTCACTGACCTCTTTACCAAGCCGGGACATTTGAAAATCCTGGAAGACTGGATGCGGAGTTACAAGGCTGAAGAACTTTTTGACGCTGACGGAAAGTTCAAGGCGGAGCTGGCTGAACTTGCGCCAAAAGGCAATCGCCGTATGGGTATGAATCCGCATGCGAACGGCGGATTGCTTCTCCGCGATTTACAGCTTCCGGATTTCCGCACGTATGCCGTGAAAGTAGATAAACATGGCGTGCGTTATGAAGAATCCACGCGTGTGCTGGGTGGATTCCTGCGTGATGTGCTCAAACTCAATCAGGACGCGCACAACTTCCGCATCATGGGCCCGGATGAAACCGAATCCAACCGGTTGGGGAATGTGTTTGAAGCCACTGATCGCATGTCCACGGCTGAGATACTGCCCACGGACGAACATGTGAGCCGGACCGGCCGCGTCATGGAAGTCCTGAGTGAGCATATGTGTCAGGGCTGGCTGGAAGGCTACCTGCTCACCGGACGCCACGGGTTGTTCTCGTCGTATGAAGCTTTCATTCAGATCGTCTCCTCCATGTTCAATCAACATGCAAAATGGCTGGAAGCCACGTGGCATATTCCCTGGCGCAAACCCATTGCTTCGCTCAACTATTTGTTAACGTCACATGTCTGGCGACAGGACCACAACGGCTTCAGCCATCAGGACCCCGGCTTTCTTGATCAGATGATGAACAAGAAACCGCAGATTGTCCGCGTCTATCTCCCGCCAGACGCCAACTGCCTGCTTTCAGTCACCGACCACTGTCTGCGCAGCCGCAATTACGTCAACCTGATCGACGCGGGCAAGCAGCCTGAGTTGCAGTGGCTGGATATGGATGCAGCCATCAAACACTGCACCGCCGGCGCTGGCATATGGCAGTGGGCCAGCAATGATCAGGGCGGAGAGCCTGATGTGGTGATGGCGTGCGCGGGAGACGTTCCCACGCTGGAGATCCTGGCGGCCACTTCTTTGTTGCGCCAGCACGTGCCGGAGATCAAAGTCAGAGTTGTCAATGTAGTTGATCTCATGACTTTGCAGCCTGCGTCGGAACATCCGCACGGAATGGAAGACGACGCCTTTAACGCAATCTTCACCACTGACAAGCCGGTCATCTTTGCGTATCACGGCTATCCCTGGCTGATTCATCGGCTGACCTATCGCCGCAAAAATCATGACAACATGCATGTTCGCGGCTACAAGGAAGAAGGCACCACCACCACGCCGTTTGACATGGTGGTGCTCAACAACATGGACCGCTTCCAGCTTGCCATCGATGCCATTGCTCGCATTCCGCGACTCAAGATGACTTCTGATCAGGCCATTCAGACGTTTGAAGCAAAACTGGCCGAGCACAGGGTCTACGTTCGCCAGCATGGTGAAGACATGCCGGAAGTAGTCAACTGGCAATGGGCGGGAGAACTGTAAGTTGGCTTCCAGCGAGAACGCTTCCTCTGCGAACACCATACTGTGTATTAACAGCGGCTCTTCTTCTTTAAAGGTTGCGCTTTACGGTATGGGTTCCCGGGAAGAACTGCTACTTTCGGGAGCGGCTGAAGCTATCGGACATGTCGGGCGGTTTTGGGTTCGTTCCGGCGATCGGACGCTCGCGGATTCTGAGGAGCAGTTCCGCGATCATGGTCAGGCGCTTGCTCGAATGATCCATGAACTGCGCCATGGCGGAGACCACACCTTGTCTGCCGTCGGCCATCGTATTGTGCATGGCGGGCCGCGGTTGTCGCAGCCACAACGCATAAACCCGCAAGTAGTCGATGAGTTGAAAAGGGTCGTTGCCTTTGCGCCGTTGCATTTGCCGGTGCAGACAGCCTTGATTGAAGAAGTGTCTCGTCATTATCCGGAATTGCCACAGGTAGCCTGCTTTGATACGGCTTTTCATGCCGGCATGCCGGAAGTGGCACAGCGCTTTGCTCTCCCGCGGTCCTTATGGGATGCGGGCATAAAGCGTTACGGCTTTCACGGTCTCTCATACGAATATGTTGTTCGCACCATGGGCTCGGACCTGGGAAGAAGGGCAGTGATCGCTCATCTGGGGAACGGCGCCAGCATGGTGGCTCTCAGCAACGGAAGGCCTGTCGATACCAGCATGGGCCTCACTCCCACGGGTGGGTTCATGATGGGGACGCGTAGCGGCGACCTTGATCCTGGCGTCATCCTTTTTCTGCTGCGTAGCGGCCGCAGGCTGGAAGAGGTTGCTGACATGCTGGACCACAAGAGTGGTTTGAAGGGCGTTTCCGGCGGTGAAAGTGATATGAAAGACCTGCTGGCCAGACGGGGAACTGATAAGGACGCTGCCCTGGCCGTGGAGATGTTTTGCTACCAGATCGCCAAGTACGTTGGCTCCTACGCGGCGGTACTGAATGGCCTGGATACGCTGGTTTTCACAGGGGGAATCGGTGAACATGCGGCGGAAATACGTGAGGGTGTCACAAGAGGGCTGGCCTTTCTCGGTATTGATCTTGATGCTGACGCCAATGCCAGACATTCGGCGGTGATTACCCGAAGCCAGTCCCGATGTGTTGTAGCAGTTGTTCCCACGAATGAAGACCTGATGATCGCGCGTCACACACTTTCATTGCTCTAAAAGGAAAACGCGCCGCAATTCCGTTTTAATAAAGGCCCAACTTGGCAGTCGACCGATAGTTTGGTCCCTGGAAGCCACCTGACAACTACTTTGTTGCATAACTTAACTATAGGGTATGGTAACATCCTTCCCAATTAAGAGCCTTATGGTTTGGTTGTAACAGTCCAGGAGATTGGTGCTTGGAAAAGCCTAGAGAGAAGCTAGGTTGCTTCCGCTGCGAAGCACTGGTGAGAAGGGGTAAGGGATGCGAATCCTGATTGCGGAAGATGATGGTCCGCTAGCTTCATTGATTGCCAAGACGTTCGCTTCTGAAGGGCATGAATCCGAGATTGCTCCTGATGGTCAGGTTGCACTGGAGCGCCTGGCAACGGAGCTATTTGATCTGCTGGTCCTTGATCTAGGCTTGCCGATCGTTTCCGGAACTGAAGTTCTTGCCAAAGTTCGAAGCCATGATGAAAACCTGCCAATCCTCGTCCTGACCGCTGCCGGTCATGTGTCTGAACGCGTCGCCTGCCTGGATGCAGGCGCTGACGACTATCTCACCAAGCCATTTTCTTTTTCTGAATTGTCTGCCAGGGCGCGCGCATTGGCTCGTCGCCAGACCCGCCAAGCTGTCTCCACCGTACTAAAGGTGGATGATCTTGAACTTGACTGCGTTCAGCGCACGGTCCGCCGCAACGGCGTGGAGATTGAGCTCACTCGAAGAGAGTTCAGCCTGTTGGAGTTTTTCATGCGCAACATGGGCCGGCGCATTACCCGTAACATGATTATTGAAAACGTCTGGAAGCTGGCGCCCAACACTACAACCAATGTGGTGGATGTCTATGTGAACTATCTTCGCAAAAAGCTGGATGAAGGCGCCCGGGTCAAGTTAATTCGTACGATCCGTGGAGTTGGGTATGAGTTCGGCCCAACCAATGTTTCGGAAGCTTCATTGAACAATTGACTACAAAAATCGTGGCTGAAACTTGTTCACTCAGGCCAGCTTCATAAGAATGTACTTAAGTGGATTCGGGCGGTATCGGCAGCAAACCCCGGGGTACTTTAATAAGTGTTTTCTAATTTATTAGGATTGGCCTTAAGTCCCCGGCACCTTTTAGCACAGTGAAAGCCAAGTGAAAACGGCGAAGCATGAGCGCTTCGCCGTTGATTTTTTCTGTGCCTGAAATGCGAGGGGTTTCTTGATCGCCAGGTTCTACTTCCTCTTCAGCAGAAGACCTGCGATAAACACGGCAGCAGCAGCCAGCAGCCATTCAATACGCCAGATCTGCACTGCCTGCCAGTCCAGCAGCGTGGTCGCGGTGAAAAGGAATCCAGTGATGGCGGCGGCAATCAGGAAAACAAAGCCGAGTACAAACGCAATCAAAGATGCTGTGGTCTGCCCGAGCATGTCCTTGATGCCTGCCAGATCAAAGCCATCGCCCAACCCGTTTGCCGAAGCATCAGCCAGATTCACGTGACGGTCAGCCCCGCAGATGTGGCAGAAGCGTGAACCCAATACGTAGCCTGTCCCGCAGCTTTGGCATACCTGTTCGGCCGTTGCTGAGGCCTGCAGGCTCTCCGCCCGAGGCGCAACAACGGGCTTCCAGAACTCCTGCCGCTCTTCGTAATTAGGGGCCAGATGTGCCATGACTTGATTAGGTCTCTGTCTAAGAGAGGCACATTGAGTTCCAAACGGCTAAGTTCTGTAAGCCCTTGATAATAAAGCTATTGCTCTTCGCGAAACGTAAGGGGAGGCAATGGGGGAGCAATTATTACAGGTAAAAGGTTCAGGCTTCGCGACGCCGGGGCATGCGCAGGATTTTCGGATTATCCTTGTCTCTGCCTTTGCCCCAAAACCCGAGCAGCACCAGGTCAGCTTCACAGAAGGTCAGGTCATTGGGTCGCCGGTTCCCATCCGTGAAGATGTTCTCGTCGAGTAAGCCATGTAATTCTGCGATGGAGATGTTCAAGTAGCTAGCGGCTTCAAATTCTGTATAAAATTCGTTGGCCGGCTTCAGCGTCTTAGTCATTTTCTTCCTTGTCCCGTGTTCAGAGAATGCGGGGGAGCGAATGATGTTTTATCCTTTCCAGGTCAAACCCGAAATCAGGTAAACTTCCCGATACAACCAGAGATGACACCTTACCGTGCCCCCATCCACAGGCGACTTGGTAATCAAGTTTTGGGCCTGATTTTGGTTACTGTCTTAGGAGTAACCCCCACGTGCGGCCGGGGCGCCCCGGACAAGGCCGAATTGGACGCCGCCACCCGCAGCGGCTGGGACCATTTCTACAGCTCGGAATATGACGAAGCTCTCAGCGCCTTCGAAAAGGTCCGGGAGGCGCGTCCTGACGATGCAAACGCACTCAATCACGTTCTGGATGCGCTGATCTATCGCGAGCTCTATCGCTACAACGCACTCGACACTCGTCTCTACAGCAAGCAGGGCTTTATAAACAGTAAACAAGTGCCTATTGACGCATTAACAAAGCAGAGGATCAAAGAGTTAACTGATCAGTCACTGGCGCTCTCAGATAAACGCCTTAAGTCGGACCCTAACGATGTACAGGCACTCTACAGCCGAGGCGTCACGGAAGGGTTGCGCTCAAGCTATCAGGTAATCGTGGAGCATGCCTGGTTTTCCGCCCTCCGCAACGCGCTCGCCGCTCGTCATGACCATGAAGAGGTGCTGAAACTGCGTCCTGACTGGACGGATGCCAAGACGATTGTGGGAGCCCACAACTTTGTGGTCGGCAGTCTGACCGTTCCCATGAAGGCCATGGCGGGAATTGCCGGCATCCGTGGAGACAAGACTAAAGGTCTGGAAATGCTGGCGGAGGCGGGCAAAGCAGGCGGAGAAACTAGCGCGGACGCTCGCATCGCTCTGGCATTATTCCTTCGCCGCGAAGAGCGATTTACTGACGCCGTGGAGGTGGTCCGGACCCTCACCCGGGATCATCCCCGGAGCTTCCTCTTCGCCCTGGAAGAGGCCAACTTGCTCAATGCCGCGGGTAAAACGGCGGATGGGGCTATGGTCATTAACCGGCTCCTAAGTGATTGCAGTGAAGGCAAATATCCCAACCCACATCTGGAACTGGCCTATTATGCAATGGGCGAATCACAACGTGGGCAGGGCAAATTGCCCGAAGCTTTGCAGTATTACCAGAAGGCGGCAGCCGCCACCACCAACAACACCCTGGATTATCGCCAGCGTGCGCTTCTGGCCGCCGCCCAGATTTCAGATCTGCTTTCCAAACGGGACGATGCGGTAAGCCAGTATCGGGCCGCAATTGCCCTGGACGGAACGTCAGAAGAAGCGGCCAGCGCCCGAAAATATCTCGCCCGGCCCTATAACGGACGGTAAACTTTTTCGCGCCTTCCTGCGTATAACATCATAATGAGTGAGGGATCAAAGTTCGTAAGCAGGAGAGATCTGCCGGGCAGCTCCGGCGGGAGGTAGATATGTATTGCACGTCTTGTGGCAAGCAGATTCCAGATGACGCCCAGCTTTGTGCCTACTGCGGTAAGCGCATAGCCGGAGCAGCGCCGATGGCAACTAAACGTCTGTTGCGCGCCAGAGAAGGCCGCCAGATTGCCGGAGTCTGCAAAGGCTTTGCCAACTATTTTGAACTTGATGTTGCTCTTGTAAGGATCGTCTGGGTGGTGTGCGCGATCTTCGGCCTGTTGGGTTTAGTGGCCTACGTTGCCGCCTGGAT
>WNFD01002397.1_pt1 | contig 19630 bp, 18 predicted proteins | sample 5400491 | NCBI WGS metagenome assembly WNFD01 (sample SAMN13153343, study PRJNA577476) | soil metagenome | isolation source: 120 cm saprolite under Douglas fir tree site 2 hole 2 replicate 2 | place: USA:California | collected 2015-04-18
ATAAGGTCGACCACCCGGCCCACGGGCTCTACGAAGCAGTCAAGGACAAGGTCGCTGGTGTGTCGTGCGGATGCGCGGACGTTTTCGGCGCTCGCGCGGAAGCAGAAAAGAGCGGCTACGACTTGCTCACTGAGAATGCGGTGCCCGGAACCTCTGGACTTCCCAGCCTTCGCCGCCTGACGAGCGAAGGTTATTCCATTCTTACGTTCTAGGTACAACATTGCGGTTGTTCAAACAATGTAGGTTAAGGAACCCACGTTCCGCCTCGCGTCAGGCGGAACGCTTTCAATTTTCCGAGGAAGGACGGAGAAGTATCATGATGAGCCCATTTCACGAGGGAGAACTTGAAGTGCAGTCGCTCGCTGGGGAGTTCGATATAGCCGAACGCAACGGAGTTCTCATAGCCGACCGCATTATCGGCGGTGCGCGTCCCTTCCTGCAGCAGCAATCGATGGTCGTGTTTGCATCCCAGGATCGCGGCAATAATCTATGGAGTTCAATTGTCTTCGGTCGCCCTGGTTTTATGAGGTCCGAAGATGGCTACGCGGTGGATTTCGATCTTTCCCAAGTAGCTGTGCAGGGGAAAGACCCTCTCTGGGCCAACATCGACCTCAATCCTGCGGCAGGTTTGCTGGCCATCGATCTCGCCACCCGCCGTAGAATTCGGATCAACGGCTTATTGAGCCGTCCCCGCGAAAACTCGCTTCGCCTCAGCGTGCAGGAGGCCTACCCCAACTGCCCAAAATACATTACTCGTCGCCAGTTGAAGACCGTCAGCACCGAATTGACTGAAAGCCTTCCCGACACCACCGGAGCTACCCTGGGGCCTGCTCAGCAAGGCGCGTTGACCCGAGCCGATGTACTCTTCGTCGCCACGGCTCACTCCACACGCGGAGCCGACGCCTCCCATCGCGGTGGCGCGCCCGGTTTCATTGAGGTGTTGGAGCAACAGCATGTTCAATACGCTTGGAAATCTCCGCGTGAATGCTCGCGCCGGAATCATCGTCCCCGACTTTGAACGCGGTCGCACCCTTCAACTAACCGGCACAGCGGAGACTCTTTGGAACCAGGACGATCCGGCGGGTAGAACCGGAGGCACTCATCGTTTTATTGCCTTCCGTATCACACGTTGGCTTGAGTTGCCCTTGCCTGCGGGAGTTAAAACTGAATTCCTCGACTACTCACCCTACAATCCAATCAGGACCAGCCGCACTGGAGAAAATCGGTGACCGCGTCAGGACCCGACGCCTCACTCCCCACCGGCATTGCTACGTTCTCCTTGGCACCCTACGTCTTCGATCCCGCCGAAACTGACGCGGTCATTGCGCAACATTGTTTCGCTACTTGCGCAGCACTATTAGTACAGAAAGTCGGCACGTCGGAAGCCATCGGTACAAGTTAGGATATCCCTTCGCCAACTCCCAGATGACGGACAACTCGGGAGTTAACGCGGTCGTAATCCAGACCGATTTACTTCGAATAATCTGCCGAGCTTGGCTGTGGCAGGCGGCGCATGAATTAATGCTAGGGGACACTGTCGGGCTAGCCGCACGATTCCGGGCAACCGGAAAAGTGCGCTGATACAATGTTTCGACGCGGAGATTTCGGACTGCCGCTGAGGTGTTGTGATGCCATTTTTGCCTGTTTTGCCCGACGAACAAGCAAGTGCGGAGGTTAAGAAGATTTACAACTCCGTTTCTGGCAGTTGGGGTTTCGTGCCTAACTATTTCCTGGCTCTGGGTCACGATGTGCAGCTTCTACAAGACCAGGTTAATCTCTTCACGAATGCCATGAATACGGAGCGTGGCCTGCCCAAGATGATTAAAGAGCAGATTGCCACCGTTGTCAGCGCCGTCAATATGTCAAGCTATTGTCTGCCAGTTCACCTGGAGATCCTGGGCCGCATGGGGTTGGACAAATCTCTCAGCCGCCGGCTGTCGATCGACTACAAGTCGGCTCCGCTCGATCCAAAGCTTATGGAGTTATTGAAGTTTTGCGAGAAGCTTACGACCACCCCCGCCGACATGCGGCGTGCTGACATTGAGAAGTTGCGAGAGTTGGGCTGGAACGACGCCGCCGTTTTCGACGCTGTTCTGGTTACCGCGATTTATGCATGCGCCAACCGGTTCTCGTCGGGACTGGGCCTTACTCCCGACTTTGATTAGCGCTTGAATCTTCGTATTGCTTCAGTTGGGTCCGTCTTTACGGAACCTCCGGACAAACATGCCGTTCAACCGTTCGCGCACATCGTCCGGCAAAGCCGCAGGTTCGGTGTGGTTGAAGATTTCCACTGTCTTATTAGCAGTATCCACGACGATGCGGCAGTCTTCACAATGAGCCAGATGGCGCTCCAGTTCCCGCGCCAGTTCGGGATCGAGTTCGCCGTCGATGTATTCAGAGATTTTATCGATGACCTGTCTGCATCGCATTACGGGTGTCCTTTCCAAAATATTTAGTCAATTCGTTGCGCAATTTCAGCCGTGAACGCAAGAGGCGCGTTTTTACGACGGGCATGCTCAGGCCCAGCAGTTTGGCTGTCTCCTCGATCGAGAACTTCTCAACATCCCTGAGGGTGAAGATTGTCCGCGATTTTGGATCCAGTATCTGGATAACCTCCGCCAGTATTTTCTGTAGTTCATTGTTCAGACACGCCTTTTCCGGGTTTTCGCCCCAACTCTCGATTTCCAGCGGGATGTAGTCGCCGTCTTCGCTCTCTCGCGGCTCGTCAATCGACGACTCTTTCCACAATGCGCGCTTCCTGAGCTTGCCCAACGCCGCGTTGACCGCGATGCGCACTAGCCATGTATAGAAGCGTGATTTCCCCTCGAAGTTCGCGAGCGCAGTATAGGCGTTTAGCGACGCTTCCTGGAGGACATCCTCGGCGTCATGGTGGTTCCCGGTAATATTGAGACCGAGACGATAAATGCTCCGACTGTACTGATTCAGCAGGGTTACGAAAGCGTCCGCATCACCTGCCTGCGCCGCGGCTATCAACGACGGCTCGTTCTCTAAATGGACCGGCATTGTTGGAGACTCGGTATACCCCCGCTGGGTTCATCCCGTCCGAGGGCGATCTACCAATAGTACACAGATGGATCAATTCGAAAAAAGTCACACGGAGAAGAATTCTTGCGATCTGGAGCTCCCTGCATTCAACCGCCCAGCCGCGGTCGAAATTTGTTGCCGCATCCGAAACTTATTTTTGAGCGGACCATCCAAGTCTGCGTGATTGCCCTTCGAATACGGTCTCCTGTAAATCAGCCGTTCACGCACGCAGGACAAAATGAGAACCGTAGAGTTAACCGGGCTGGAAAGATTCGAAAGCCTGAGGGTTGTGGAGACTGAAAAGCCGAAGCCAGGATGGGACCTGGTCCTGATCGCGACAGGTGGCGTTGGCCTCCACCTGGTCCAAGCGGCGGACCTCATGGGCGTAAAGCAGGTTATTTGCTCTGGTCAAAGCGGGCTCAAGACAGTTGCATGTTGAGGTGCGTCGAGGTTCGAAATGATTCAGGAGAAGGCAGAGGGACGTATGGGAGTGGGGTCGCGAGGTGTGACTCAATTCGGGTTTTCGCCCACACCCTGCGGTCAATCTTCGCTAACGTTCGAGCAGTTGGCCATGCCCCTGTTCGATTCCCTTTACAACTTCGCGCGCTGGCTCACGCTTGATTCAAGCGATGCGGAGGATCTCATGCAAGATACTTATTTAAAGGCGTTCCGAGGTTTCGCGTCGTTTCAACCTGGAACCAATTTTCGGGCATGGATATTTAAGATCCTGAAGAACACTTTTCTCAGTTCGCATTCGAAACTCGAGCAGCGCATGACCGTTGAAATGGACTCGGATGAGGATTGCCATGCCTTGCCCGCGACTTCCTCCACTCCTGAGTCGGTGTTGATCAAGCATTCCAGCACTGATGCAGTTCGGTCCGCAATCGAGCAACTGCCAGTCGTCCTTCGCGAGGTTGTCTTGTTGTGTGACGTTGAAAATGCCTCATACCGGGAGATCGCGGAAATATTGTCGATCCCGATGGGTACCGTAATGTCGCGCCTAGCGAGAGCCCGGAAGACACTGTGCACTTCGCTCTTAACAGCTGACGGTGCGCCGCCACGTTGCATCAAGGCGCAATGAGAGGACGCGAGTGCACAACAACAGATAGGCCCGGAAGATTATCCAGATTCATTGTTCTGAGGCACGAAAGAGTTGCGTTTCCCCTTGGCTGGTTTCGCAAACGAATTGAGGGCCTTGGATGAAGTTGCCCTGCGAAACGTGACACTCAAATCAGCGGAGATAGCGCAGAAGGAAGAAAAGTGAATGGCAACTGCTACCCTGACAGCAACCTTCAGCGCCAGAATATCCGAACCGCTACTCACCCCCAGGCAGCGGATTCTGGTCATCAAGGGCGATGCCGCTTTGCGGCTGGCTCTGCAGCGACTCTTCTCCTCGGAGGGGTATGACGTCGAGGTGGTACCCGATGCTGGTTGTGCCGCCGAGAGGCTCCGCCAACGACCGCCGGACGCAGTGATCCTTGCTCTACCGAGTCCCGGGCCTTCAGGCTGTGATCTTTGCCAAGAAATTGTAAATTTGATTCCTGGTCCTCCCCTGGTAGTTCTCAGCGGGAGCTCAGATCTTACGGACAAGGTTCTTCTACTGGAATTGGGCGCTGACGATTATGTGACCCTGCCCTTCAGCCCGAAGGAACTGGTTGCGCGCTTGCGCGCGCAAATCAGGCGTGTTTCGCGCCCCCGGTCCGTAGATACGTGTGTCTTTGAGGATGTCACGGTTGACTTCTTAAAGATCGAGATCAGTCGCGCTGGCCAGAAGATCATGGCTACTCGGTTAGAGTTCAAGACGCTGGAATTCTTCGCCAAGAATCCTCAACGTGTAGTGTCGCGGGATGAACTTCTCGATAAAGTTTGGGGGTACGAGAACTACCCTTGCACGAGAACAGTGGATAACCACATCCTGAGGCTACGACAGAAACTAGAGAGCGATCCTTCGCGTCCGTCGCACTTTCTCACAGTGCACGGCCTAGGCTATAAGTTTGTGCCTTAAGGACGCTCTGAACAAATTCGGTCCAGGCGAGAACGTCGCTCCCACTCGAATATCTCCGGGTCCAATACCGGCCTGAGTGCAAACCCCAGCGTCTCGTCAGTGCACGGTCTCGCTCTCGGTACAACCCGCTAATCTCGATCCAAAGTTACCTTGCTCTCAAGATTCTCGCGATACCCGCATCCAGGGCTTTTGAGTGTGCTATCGCGATTTGCGTGACCATTGCTGGTCCGCTGCAAGGCAAATACCTTTAGGCAGCCTGCCCCGTACTTCAGTGGCTTCGCGCAGAAGGGACTCAACAAATTTTAAAGAAGGAAGAATCAAGGAAGCACAACTGGAATACCACAAAGAGTTTCAAGTTTCGGGGGACATGCAAGCGGAGCAGCAAGCGATTGCACTAAAGCAATTTCTATCTAACCCCTAGCGGCGGAGGTGTTCCCAATGCCGCAGGCTCATCGCTCCAGGATCTCTTTGTAAGCATTTAATGTGACCTTCTTCGGTTGGACGGAAAGAGCGACATCCACATTTCGAGTCGTGTTGCCGATCATTGGAATTTGTCCAAGGCGCTCCATGCCTTTACCAAAGTCGCCAAATACCGGCACGAGCATGGCAAAATGGTCGTCGACATCGCTTTGAGTGATTGCCATATGGAGCTTAGTTTGACCGCCCTCGCCTGGGGTCAGCTGATACTCAAGGTGATATTTGGGTATCTGCGTCCCGTACACCCACTCGTCAAAGAACCAGTCTAAACGGCCATTTCCTTCGAAATCCATTGCCTTGGTAATGTGCTTCTCCGCGATTGCCTTGAATGATTCTGTGGATGCGGCCTTATCGCGATGACTCGCCACGAAATCATGCATCATGTCGATAAAATTCTTGTCGTTGTCCTGCGGGTTGTACATCATCGAGCGGAGCATTTCCAGGACATAGGCACCTTTTGCATAGGTAACGTTTTGATACGCGCTCTCGGTCTTAGGCGAAATCAAACGTAGTCCCATCCAGATAGGTCCAGCATCGTTCGGAGCCACGCCGAAATTGTTCTTCTCAAGTATACGGTCGTGCAGGCGATCCCAAAATTCGATGTAATCCTTTTGCCAATTTTTGCCGATGGCTTGTTGCAGGAACAGGGCAGCCGAGAATTCGGCAAATCCCTCGGAAAGCCACAGATCGTGGTAGGAAGCCCACCCGACGGCGTGACCCCACCATTGATGGGCAACTTCGTGAGGCGTGATCTCTTGTACGAAACCTGTAAATTTGTTGTTGATATGTCCAAACAGCATCCAGCGCTGTGTCGAATCAGTGTAGGCGGAGATTGGAAGATATACCAGATTGGGCCACGACTGCCCGAAAGCAAAGTCCGGCTGCTCGGTGATATAGATTTTCTCGAAAGGGCTCTTCCCGAAGTAGAAGGTGCAAAGTTGCAGTTGCGCGCGTGTTTGTTCCAAAGCATACTTCGTCATGCTTTCGGGGGACATTGACTGCAGGGCGCGAAAGTTACGCAGCCGGTCGGGTAGTTCCGTCAGATAGTAGCCGGAGATATTGTAATTCGTTATTTCGTCTGGCAGCTCTAGTCTCTTGTACTGGCCATAGTTGAATCCGGCGACAGCTACCGGATTGGGGGTAACCCAGTGAGATACCGCGTACTCTGCTTCGACGGACTCACCTTGCAAATTCCCAACGCTAATGATTTTGTATTTGCGCGGAACCTTAAACGTGAGGTCGTATAGAGCACGTTCTCCGAATCCGTTGAGGTTCGGGTACCAAGAAGTGCGCGCCCGTACGTAAAAACATCCTTCCCCGGCTTGCTCCAATACTTTGTCGCCTTCGTACTGAACTGTAATCGAGTATTCTCTGCCGGTTTGTGTTGCATTCGGTAGAATGGCGTAAAACGACCCGTCTTCTTTGCGGCTCTCCTGAATGAAATACAGGTCTTGGCTTTGTTCATCAATTACTCGCGTGACGCGCAGATTGGGCAGCAATCCGAACTTCAGAACCCTCTCTCCCGTGAGTAGCGGCGCGAAAGTTATGGTTGCAGTGCTGAACAAATGCGCGTTCTTAGAAATTACGGTCTCAATCTTGTAACGATGGGTTGCAAACAAACGCCGGTCCTCATGCGAGCTTGCGATGTGCTTTACGTATTCAGCTTTCAAATGGGCAAGGTACCAGACCCCATCCTCCATCCCTCCGGGGTCATAATTGATGAGGACGACTTCCTCCGGTGAGTCCAGCTGGGGAAGCGCACCTACTCTGTTCCTGACGAAAAAACGTAGGTTCTTGTGTTTCTTGCCGTGAATGTAAGCGTTCTGGAATTGCGGATGCATGGGGTTGTAGATCGCAGCCAGGAGGTCCGCATCCACATTGTCCATCGTCTCGCCATGTAAAAGGTACTCGCTGAATCCCAATGGGTCTTCGCTGCGCTTCCGCATCTTCTCTTTCCAGTGAGTGAACGCGCTGATTGCATCTGCGGGAGTTTCCACTTGGGAGCCTAGGCCAGCCAAAAACTTTTGATGGAGGTCTCCTGTGAACCGAAACACGACATCATTGAAATCTTCGTCAAACTCCGCTGCACCAGCACGGCGCTTAAGTTCAGCGGCATCGAGGGCCATCACAGGTTTCAGCTTGAAATTTCCTTCTCCGATGAAGATCGCTCCGGTAACGATGCCATTGACCGGAGTCAAGAAAGTCAGCGTTCCTTCTTGAAATTGGAAGGTTCCCACATCGATACTCAGCGTGAGATTTTCGACCCGAAAGCTCTGTCCGAGCCCAACTTGCCGAAGCTGTCGGTATACAGGATCAGAATTTGCAAAGGCGAGATTCTTTCCTGCCACATTGATCTGTTCTCGACGCGACGCAATCGTGAGCGTGAGTTGCAGTTCGACTGCATCTTTCAGTTCAACGGTCTTCGTCACAGATTCAAATCCATCGCGGGTCACGCGAACTGAATAAGTACCAAGTTCGAGATCAGGAGACACAAACCTGCCCGACGCATCCGACGAAAGCACAATTGGCTGTGTGAGCTTTCCACCTGCGATTTCGATCTGTGCGCCGACAATTATGGCGCCAGACTGATCCTGGATCGTGCCAGAGATCGTCTCAGAGTGCAGCAATGTCGGGAAGATGAGCGAGCAAGCCAAGAGGGAGATCGTCGGCACGAAGGAAGAGCGAAATCTGGACACCACGATGTGGAAATCCCTCATCCCCCCGCAAGTCTCAAGAGACATTCATCCTCCCAGAACCAGTACTAGACTGCACTGCGAAGAAACAAAATTGACGGGGGGAAGCCCTAGCACGCTGAATTGACAGATATGCTCATCTATAATTGGCGCGTCGTCAAGCCCCTAGTTGTTGCACAAGAGTCTAGCAATGAATTCTGTTCATAAGAAATTGGAGGCCGCCCCTGACGTGCTGCACCGCAGACCGCGCTCCATTTGCGCTCTGTTTGATTGACTGCCACTGCTTTTTCATGGCCTTAGGTGTCATCCGCTGGCCTGCATAGTGTTGAAACTACGTTTAATTGTTGATTCGAGTCCTACCTGAGGAGCCATTCTTTCAGTAAGATAACGAACCTCACCTGCCGTTCCACCTGCCGTTCACACTGATTGCAGCGCCAGTTGCACGATCTTGCCGTGTGCCTCACGCATGTCAGCCGACGCCGCGTCACCGTAGATGTTCATGGTGGTGCGAGATGTCCGCGTGACGCATGAGCTTTTGTTGGACTCCGATTAGAGTTCCCACAGCGTCAATCCTGATGCTCGAACCCGACCAGTCCTGGAGCAGCTTTCGGTGGTATGCTCACGGCGAGCGCGGCCCGGTGCTGGTGAACGAACGGCGTCCTGCGGAGATGAACATGGGGAAACGGCAAACTTTCACGGCGTAATCGTACGAGGTCCCCACCCTTTGAAAACCACAAAGGGTGGGGCAACCTCAGTTTTGGGTTGTACAAAAAGGTGGGCCAGCCCGCCGATTCTCCTCAGAACTGCAGTTTGATCGTGAACTGTGCGGAGCGCGGACTCCCTAATGCGTACAATGCGCTCTGTCCGCCAACGGCTCCGCCGCGGCCCAGGGCTACATTCGTTGTGGTACCTACCTTGCCAAAACCCGGAATCCCTAACTCGGCGTTTGGTTCATTGAGGCCTGGCGCTCCGAACATCGGATGGTTGAATACATTGAAGTACTCGGCGCGCACATCAAGCTTGACCCGTTCCGTCAGGTTGAAACGCCGGCGCAGCGCGAGATCGGTCTGATCTACGGAGTACGGGCTGCGCAGGCTGTTGCGGGTGTAGTTTCCCTGTTCTCCCGCGGGCGGTAACGAAAAGGCAGCCGGATTCAATGCCCTGCCCGCCGGTTGCGTCGGATCGGGAATCCACTCGGGTTGACCGGGGACGACGTTAGCCAGCGTCAGGTAATAGCTAATGAAGCCGGTTTGATTGCCAACCGTTACATTGATCGGCGGCGCCGAACTCGCGCGCACCAACCCGTCGATGGCCCAACCTTTGAGGATCGCGTTGCCTACCCGGCCCCAGACTGGTGCCGGCATCTCATAGGAGACGGCACCGGCGATGGAATTCCGTATGTCGTAGTCGGAGGGCGTTAGCGGTGGCAAGACAATCTGGTTCACGTTCGTGGCCGCAAAACCGGTTCCGTCGCTGGAAGCCAAATCCCTCGATTTCGCCAGAGTGTAGGACACCAGCGCCTGCAGCCCGTGAGACATGCGGCGCTGGAACTGTACCTGTAAAGCCTCATAGTGAGAGTACCCGCCGTTCCAGGTTGCGTAAACGATCGGTTGGTTGCCATTTACCAGAAGGGACGGAGGAAGGATATTGTCTTCCCGCAGGAGTCGCCTGGAGTCCGCCCCCACGTAGGTCGCCGTCAGCCTTTGGTTCGCCCCGAGCTCACGCTCAATGGCCGCGTTCCACTGCATGGTGACGGGGACCCGCAGATTCGGATCGATCGCGGTCAGGCTGCCTGAGACCAAAGAGATTGCCGTGGAAAATGGAACAGGCTGAAAAGCCGCGTTGGTCAGATCAAAAGGCACCCCAGGCGGGGAGAGGAAAGTGAAGTTAGTGCGAAAGTACGGATCGGTTCCGGAGCCATCGCCCGTTGCATTTCCGTGGCCCAGATCATAGAAGAAGCCAAAGCCTCCCCGCGCTACTGTCTTGGTGGTTACCTGATAAGCAACGCCGATGCGCGGAGCGAAGTTGCCAAACCTGGTGTGCCAGAGCTCTCCCGGCACCAGCGCAATCGGGTTCGAATCGAAGATTCCCTGCACTGGGTACAGCGGCTGGCCGGAGATTGCTGACTTCGGTGAACCGTTGACCTCCCACCTCAACCCATAGGTCAGGGTCAGGTGATTCGCTATCTTCCAGGTGTCCTGCGCAAAAAGCGAGTAATTGTTGATGTTCACGGAATAAGGATATTTATCTGCCACGAAAATGACGCCCACGTTCCCCAGCACCAGCATCTGGAACCCGCCTGGACCTTGACCCGCAATATAATTCATACTTGCCCCGCCGTTAGGGCTGAGGCGGCGATAATCGATACCGAACTTCAACTGGTGCACACCGACTGCCCAAGCGAACGTGTCCACGAAATTCAGTTGCCGCTGGACATTGGAGTAGAGCGGACCCTCCCGGACGACCATGGGGTTACCGTTGGCCATGAAAATCAACGATAGCTTGGCCGTTGCCAGGGCTGTACGGGGATGAGGGCGGGAACAGAACTGAGGTAGGTGGCGCCACGGCGCCATCAAAGTTGGTAAGGGAGTCTACGATAGTGCCGGTGTTGCGACTCCAGTTGGCGCGGAAGTCGTTCAGCTTGGTGGGCCTGAAGGTGATGGTTGCACCTGCGGTCAACGTGTCCGTATTCACATTGTCGTACTCTATGTCCTCCCAGCTCCGGGACCCGTCATACGATGGTGCGTGGTTGTAGCGCGCAAACAGGGTTATATTCTTGGTCAGACTGTGGTCCACGCGGATGCTGGTTGCGTTGATGTTGGAAGGATTGGAATAGGCGGCGTTGAGTGTCGCGAGGCAGGAATTTGTAATGTTGTCGCAGGTAGGGTCCAAGGGGGGGGCGGTCGGAAGAGGTAGGGCATTGACGATCGGCTGAAAGACCGGCGCAACCGCCGACCGGGCGGATGCCGTAAAGAACACGCCTTCGGAGGTCTGCGGCAATCGCAACCGCAGCCCTTCATAAGAAAAGAAGAAGAAAGTTTTGTCTTTGATGATTGGACCACCAACCGTCGCGCCAAAGTCATTCTGGCGGAGCGGCGGCTTGATCAGCGGCGGCCTGTCAAAATAGTTCCGGGCGTCGAAAATCTCGTTCCGTACATAGTCGAATGCAGTGCCGTGAAATTGATTGGTACCGGACTTCGTGACAATCGAAATCTGGGCGCCGGGAGTGCGTCCGAATTCCGCCGCATACGATGAGGTCTGGATACGGAACTCCTGCATGGCATCCACCGATACCAGTCCGTTGGTGCCGCCTCCGGAGGTGAAACCCGGAATTGCCCCGCCCAGACTCTGACCGAGGCAACAACCCGGCGCTGAGCCAAAATTCGCACTCACTCCATCGACCATGAAATAGTTTGCGTCGCTGCGCTGTCCATTCACGCTGAACTGCCCAGGCCCCTCAACAGGTGCGGATGTGAACACTACCCCCGGCACCAGAGCGATCAGCGACTGGAAGCTGCGCCCATTCAGCGGCATGTTCTGCACGAACTGCTGGTCCACCACGGTGCTGACCGACGCCGAATCGGTTTGTAACCTCCCGAAGGCGTCGCCCTCAACGGTTACACTTTCTGACGTGGGACCGATCGCGAGCGTGAAATTCTCGTTGACGGCATCCTGCACGTACAACTGCAGGCTAGGCTGGACGACGGTGCGAAAGCCTTCCTTCTGAATGGTCAGCCGGTAGGTGGCCGGATGCAGGTCGGGGATTACGTAGATTCCGTCCTGGTTGGTAGTGGTGGTGGTCGAGACCTTGGTCTCGATGTTGGTGATCTTGCATTCGGCGCCGGCGATCACGGCGCCGCTCAGGTCCGTCACCCTGCCGGAAATGCGGGAGCTTTCTGTCTGTGCGAAAGCCGCCACAGCGCTCAGAAGTAAAATCAGGACGAGCACCGGGCACTTCATCACAACTCTCCCTTAGTGTGTGACAGGGCGCAACTAGTCCCGCTCCTTGCTCGGGCGCAAAGAAGAATATCCTTATGTGCGGGTCCGATTCAAGGCGGAAAGCTAGGGAGACGGCAACGGTGGGAGAAGGGCATGTCGCGACAGGCCCTTCCGCTATGGGTGATTGGCCTCGCCCAGGTAGGCGTAGAGCATCTTCTGTCGGCTGGGCTGCTTGCCTCCGGCAGAGGGCTCGACCGTGACAAATACGGAACTGATCTCCTTCACTAGCTCTGGATTGTCCACTTTCAACACCCAACGCCCTTGTGCTTTAGCATCCACGTGGAGGACGCCTAGGCTGCGCGGCGCTTTCTTCCCTGCTTCCGGTACAGCCCAGACTTGGAAACTACGCTTTGCATTTACTACCCTGTCTTCATTCAAATCGAAGGCGTAAAAAGTGAGCGATTTGCCTTCGGTCAGAAAAACGCGTCCAAAGGCCTTGCTGGGGTTACCATTCGGGTCGGTGTCGCGGACATCAATGACATGCAGCTGGCGGGCCGCCATAAGCTCCCGAACATCCTTTCCGGCCGCCGCGAGTTGTCGTTCCTGATCGAGAGTAGCACTTGCGATCCGCAACCTATTTGTGAGTTCCGTGATGCGAGTCTGTTGCTGCACCATGGATGCTTCGTCGTTGATGCGCAATTGACTACTACGGGCCGCCTCGTCTCTTGCTTCTGCCAGCAGTTTCTCCTGGTTGTGGGATTGGTCCAGCAATTGCACGTTCCGGTTGGAGGACCGTTCGGCCTCTCCTCGTGCCTGTTCAGTGTTGCGTAGCAGATTACCGGCGGTCGCTGCAAGGTGTGCCAGTTGTGTGCGCAGATTTTGGTTCTCACGCTGCTGCGCTGCAAGCGACTCATTTGACTGAGACAGGCTGGCGGTAAGCGCGGAGTTCTCGCGTTCAAGGTCAGCGATATGCTGGGCCTGCATCGATTCCCGCGAGGCGGGACGCGGGTAAGTTCCATAGAAAGCCGACACAACGATCACGGTGGCCAGTGCCGTCGCGGCCGCAACGACGAAACCGACTCGCCTCCCGTGATGCCGGTTTGATCCTTCAACACCTGGGGAGAAAACGATGCCTTCGAGCCTGGCACGTTGAAGGAATCGTGGGCGAATATCGTTCTTGGGCCGGGTCTTTACCTTATCCACGAATTCACGAACCGGGCTCACAGTTAGCGGCAGTCCGAAGCGAACGAGTCTACTGAATTCCTCCTCGGCTTGCCGGCATTCAACGCAAGCCTTGGTGTGTTCGCGGAGCTTGATGGCCTCCTCGTCCGACAGGAATCCGCCTGCTTTCAGAGCGGCCAATTCTTCGAAATGGGAATGATCACTCATCATTCCTTGTCGCCTGCTGCCTTTCTCTTCGCCGGCGTGTCTCCGACGAAGGATCGCAGTTTCTGAAGTCCCCGATAGTAGTGGTGTCGTACGTTCGATAGAGAGTCGCCCGTCTTGTTGGCGATCTCCTTCATCGAGAGCCCGTTATAGCTGGCCAGTTCAACCACCTCTTTTTGGGGGCCGTTCAGTGTTGCCAGTCCTTGCCGGAGCAGATGCTTCAGCTCATGTTGCGTGAACCCGCCGAGTAGAGGGGCTGTCTCATGCAAGCGGGTCTCGACCTCCTCCAGGTTCGTCTGGTTGTAGAAATTCTTCGCGTTCAGGTGCTGCTTACGATTGATGGCGCGATGATACGCATACTGGAGAATCCACACCTTAGTACTGCCTTTGGCAGGGTCGAATTGTGCCGCCACTCGGAAAATTTCCAGGAAGACGCCCTGCGTTACATCTTCCGCCTCTCCCGGATCGCGAACGATTTTCAGAGCAACGCTCAGGACAAGGCGGTGGTAGCGGTCGAACAAAACCGCAAGAGCGTCGTTGCAGCCACCCTGTAAATGCGCCATCAACTCGCCATCGTTCTGATCCTTCAACTTGGCGAAGCTTGGAGGCTCCACCCGGCCCGTGAACGGCCCTCCATTCGGAATGACAGGTTTTGTTGATAAACTGCGCATGCAACGTCAGCTGGGGGCCAGAGGTAGGTTTATTCTAGAGGCCACTAATCATATTACGAGGCGCATCAAAGGACTGTAAACAAGGGTAAACTGATTGGCGGCATACCGGGAATCAACTTGACCTGCGCCGCGAGAATCCTCCTCGTAGATGACTTCGAACGTTGGCGTAGGTTTGTCGCTGCCCTGCTACAAAAGTGCCCAGAATGGCAGATCGTCGGCGAGGCATCAGACGGATTGGAAGCCATCCAAAAAGCGGAGGAATTGCGGCCGGATCTGATCCTGCTGGACCTCGGCCTTCCAAAGTTGAATGGAATTAAAGCCGCTCGACAAATTCGCGAACTTACCCCGGAGTCCAAGATAATCTTCTTGAGCCAGGAATCTTCTGCTGACGTGGTGCAAGAAGCCCTCAGCTTTGGGGCGCAGGGCTACGTTGTGAAAACAAGGGTCGGAAGCGACCTACTAGCCGCTGTGGAAGCGGTTCTTGAAGGCAGGCAGTTTGTCAGTAGCGGTTTGATTACCGGTGGCCCTGGCTAAGCAGCTACCACGTGGTTCCTGACGGCGTATTTGACCAGTTCGGCGCTGCTCTTGGCGCCAAGCACTTCCATCATCCGGTACTTGTGATATGCAACCGTCCGGGTGGCCATGTTCAGGATGGCGCCCACCTCCTTCATCACCTTTCCTTCGGCGAGCAACTGGAGCACCTCACGCTGCCGGTCGGTGAGGCGTTCGTCTTCCTTGACCAGCTTCTTATGTTGCCACCGCAAGCAATCGATCGCGTCTCGCGACAGACCCTGTGACATGTACGATTTACCCCCTAACACCTCACGTACTGCGACCACCATCTCGGCAGCGGCGCATGTCTTGAGCAGATACCCAGAGGCTCCGCACTCGAACGCTTCAGCGGCCACTTCTATGTCGGCATTCATGGTCAGATAGACCAACTTGACTGCGGGCAGCAATTCTTTCACCTGCCGCCCCGCATCCAAACCGTTCAGGACAGGCATGGCGATGTCGAGCACGACTACGTCCGGGATCAATTCGACGGCAGCGCGCAGTAGGGCGCGACCATCGCTTACCAATCCGACCACATCAAATTCCGCTTCAAGCAGTCTCTTGCACAACTCCGCCACTAGATTGTGGTCGTCGGCAATCAAGGTGCGGGGGCGTTTCGTCATGATCTACCTCTCACGGAACAAAATCGCGTCGTTTACATTGAAGAGCGAAAAACGCTTCTTGCTGGATTCCCTCGGTCAAGCGTTCGTCTCGGGGTCACCGCCACCGCCACTGGGATCAGAGGTCCGGCGATCCGAACCCAATCCTGGGTCACGGAGTGTGATGTCTTCAGCACTCTCCTCCCGTCTCAAGGCCTCACTCTTCCGTATGTCGCTTGCAAGTAACGCCAACTCGGTTTCTGGAATAGCAAATTCCGTAAAACCACAATCCATGCAAACGAGAAGTTTTGGGAATACCCAGACGATAGGCCTGTCCAGACCTTCCATGCCGGGGAAATGGACGATCATCTCCGCGCCGAACGCTAACTGGCGCTCCAGCTTGCATGATTTACATCTCATAGCTCATCCCACGTGAGGCCGTGGTCGATACTATCGGAGGCCGTCGCATACCTCAGTTTGCCTTCCTGCCTAACAAATTGTGCCAAGCAGGTTTAGAAAAACTCCGACGACGAATTGCCCGGTATGCTTTGGTGGACCTGTAACGAGCTGCCTCGCCCAAGGGACCGTACCCGGCATTTCGTTTTCGGTTCAGTTTCCAAGGGGCCGACCCATCCAGGTGTTAACGGTGGCGGCCTGAAACCGATTAGCCGTGTAAGAAAACAAAGTGCCGAAACACATCAACCCGCTTCTGTGCGAGAGTCTAGCGCTTTCCGCACGGTGTCTGGAATGGTCCAGGTAAAGCTCGGCCCTGGTTTTGCATGTGCTCGTGGCGCGTATGGCCCGAGCATAGATTAGCTCTGGATCAGGCGAAATCCAATTCGAGTTCGTCGATGTAACACCAGCCCCAATCTTCGCCACGTTCGGACGATCGCATGATGGGGTGCTTGGTGGCATGGAAATGCTTGGTAGCGTGTTTGTTCTTCGACGAGTCACAGCAACCAACATGACCGCAACTAAGGCACAGGCGAAGGTGCACCCAGCGATCACCCATCTTCAAGCATTCTTCACAACCTTGAGTGTGCGGTTTCACATCACGTATCTGATCGAGATGTGTACACTCGGCCATGGCTTTTCCATTTCGGGTACGGAGCGAGAATCCGTAACGGGAACCTGATACGACGGCGGCATGCCTCGATGTATCAGCCAGTCTGCAATTACGAAACTTCCAATTCCGGCTCTCTTGCTTTTTCTTGTGCTTGTTTTCTTGAAAGCGAAACCAGTAGCGTCTTCAAGATCACATACAGTACCGGAATAAAGAACAGGTTCAGGACAGTGGAAAATAACATGCCGCCAACAATCGCCGTGCCGACCGAGTGCCGTCCTAGTTTGCCGGCGCCAGATGCGAAATAAAGTGGCAGGACACCGAATAGGAACGCGAACGACGTCATCAAAATGGGACGAAGGCGCAGCTCAGCCGCCTCGATGGCGGCGTTGATGATGGAACGGCCCTGCTCAATCAATTGCTCGGCGAACTCGACGATCAGAATAGAGTTCTTCGCCGAAAGCCCGATCAACATGACCAGGCCGATTTGCACGTAAACGTCGTCCACCAGACCGCGTGCGGAGATCAGGAGCAGCGCACCCAGCACTGCCATAGGGACCGCGAGCAGGATGATGAAGGGGAGAGCGAAACTCTCGTATTGCGCGGAAAGCGTGAGATAGACGACCAGGATGCCGAGACCAAAAATGACGATCGCCTTGCCGCTGGCTTCCGCCTCTTCCAGCGCTAGTCCGGTCCAGCTGAAGGACATCCCTTGCAGCATGTTCTGCTTTGACAATTCCTCCATCGCCTTCAAGCCCTGGCCGGAACTGAATCCTGGGGCCGCGGCGCCGTCGATTTCCGCCGAGCGAAATAGGTTGTAGTGATTGATTACCTGCGGCCCCGACGTCTCTTTCAGTGCAACGATGTTCGCCAGCGGCACTAGTCCGTTGGTGTCGGAGCGCACATAGTATTGCCGCAGGTCGCGAGCGCTCATGCGAAATGGTTGATCGGCCTGCACGTAAACCCGATACGAGCGATTGTTGAAATCAAAATCATTCACATACTCCGACCCCATATAGACGCCTAGCGCCTGCGTAATCTGGCTGATCGGCACTCCGATGGCTTTGGCCTTCTCGCGATCAATCTGCACCAACTGCTGCGGATCGTTGGCAGTGAAGCTGGTAAACAGTCCCTGGAGGTCGGTACGCTGGCGGCTGCCGGCGACAATTTTGTGCGCGACGGCATCGATGTCTTGCAGGGTGTTGCGGCCCAGGTCTTGCAGTTCGAATTGGAATCCGCCAAAGCTTCCGATGCCATTGACCGCGGGCGGTTCGAACGCAACCACGACCGCTCCAGGGATGCCAAAGAGTTTCGGCGAGACCCGCGCGACAATATCGCTCGCCCCGTGACCCTTGCCTCTGCGGTCGTCTATGGGCTTCAGCGGAGCAAACACCAGACCATAGTTGGACGAACTCCCTCCGGAGAGAGAAAAGCCGGGGACCGCAAAGGTGCCGAAGACATCGGGATCGGCCCGCAGCACTTGCTCGGCTTGCCGGGCTACGTTGGTGGTGTAACTCAACGAGGCACCTGGGGGCGCCTGTACCACGACGATGAAGTAATTCTGATCTTCCTGGGGGACAAATCCGGTTGGGACGTGAACGTACATGAAAGCAGTCGCAGCCAAACCGATAAAAAACAAAACGATCATCGCGTAACGATAATTCAAGACTTTGCAAATGGCCTTGCCGTAGGCATTGGCCAGTCCCTGGATTGCCGCACTTACGCCATGAGCAAACTTCCTGTACCCGGTCGAAATCCAGTCGATATGTGTCCAATCAAAGACTGAATATTTCTGTTCCTCGCTACGCAGCAGGATGGCCGCAAGCGCTGGCGATAAGGTAAGCGCGTTGAACAACGAGATGGCAATTGAAAATGCGATGGTTAGAGAGAATTGTTTGTAGAGAATTCCCGTGGTGCCAGGAAAGAATGATACCGGCACAAACACCGAAATGAGCACTAGCGATGTGGCGACTACGGCGCTCGACACTTCCGCCATCGCGGCGGATGTGGCCGCATGGGGATCGGTATGGTCTGCGTCGATATGCCGCTGGGCGTTTTCGATCACCACGATGGCGTCATCGACCACAAGCCCGGTCGCCAGAGTGATGCCGAAGAGGGTCAGCGAATTGATCGAGAAATCGAAGATCTTGATGAACGCAAAAGTGCCGATTAGTGACACTGGTATTGTGACGGCTGGAATGATCGTGGCCCGCCAATCGAGTAGAAACAGGAAGATCACGATGATAACAATGAGGACGGCCTCTTCCAGCGTGGTCACAACTTCCTTGACCGAATCGCCGACGACGGTGGTCGTGTCGAAGGCGATCACGTACTTGATTCCCGGTGGGAAAGACTTGGAGAGCTCCTCAAGCGCGGCTTTGGCCTTCTTGTCAACATCGAGCGCGTTGGCGTTGGAGAGCTGCTGAACGCCGACGCCGATGGCTTCGTGCCCGCTGTACAGGAGATTGGTGTCGTAGCTTTCTGCACCGATCTCGGCACGCCCCACGTCTCTCAGCTGCACGATGCCGTTACGCGTGTTCTTGATGATGATGCTCTCGAACTCTCGCGGGTCCGACAGGCGTCCCACTACGCGCAGGGTAACCTGGAAGCTTTGTTTCGGGTCCGCCGGAGGACGTCCCAACTGGCCGGCTGGAATTTCAATATTCTGCTCCTGCAGTGCAGAAACTACGTCGGCGGCTGTCAATTGTCGCGCGGCCAATTTGGTCGGATCGAGCCAGATGCGCATTGCGTACTTGCGCTCCCCGAAAATCAAGACGTCGCCGACGCCGGGGATGCGTTTAAGCGCGTCTTTTACGTAAACGTCCAGGTAGTTGGAGATGTACTGGTTCGAGAGACTGTTATCGGGCGAGTAGAATCCGGCTGCAAAAACAAAGTTTGGATTTGCTTTGGTAATGGTCACACCGGTGTTCTTGATTTCCTGCGGCAGACGGCCTTGCGCGGTAGCCACTCTGTTCTGAACGTCCACGGCCGCAATGTTCAAGTCGTATCCGGTACGGAAGGTTACATTGATGTTGCTGGTACCGTCGTTCGAGCTCGTCGAGGTGATGTAATGCATGCCCTCGACGCCGTTAATTTGTTGCTCGAGCGGCGTTGTAACTGCTGACTCGACCACGCTGGCGTTCGCGCCTACGTAGTTGCTTGTGACTGTGACCTGCGGCGGTGCGAGCGTGGGATACAGC
>WNFD01002208.1_pt1 | contig 19627 bp, 22 predicted proteins | sample 5400491 | NCBI WGS metagenome assembly WNFD01 (sample SAMN13153343, study PRJNA577476) | soil metagenome | isolation source: 120 cm saprolite under Douglas fir tree site 2 hole 2 replicate 2 | place: USA:California | collected 2015-04-18
GGCGAGGATTTATCGGCCGAGCGCTTCCGCCCGATCTTCGCGCGCGCCGAGGAGCTCGGCCTCGTGCTCTTCATGCACCCGACCGGCTTTCCCGAGGCGAGCCGCTTCCGCGACCATTATATGACCAACGTCATCGGCAACCCGCTCGACACGACCGTCGCGGTGCATCACCTGATCTTCGGCGGGGTGTTGCACCAGCATCCCAATCTGAAACTGGTGCTGGCGCATGGCGGCGGGTATCTGCCGGCCTATTCCGGGCGAATCGATCACGGTGCCGCGGCGCGGCCCGACACGTGCGAGCAGCTGCGCCACATGCCGACGACATACCTGAAGCGGCTCTATTTCGACGCGCTGGTCTTTACCGATCACCAGCTGCAATACCTCGTCGACCTCTACGGCGCCGACCATGTGCTGGTCGGGACCGACTACCCGGCCGATATGGGCGAGATCGACCCGATCGGCTTTATCGAGCGCGTCCCCGGTCTCGACGATGCCGAGCGCCGCGCCATTCTGGGCCGCAACGCCGCCCGGCTGTTGAATATCGAGATTCCGCCTGCTGTTCGATCGATGGATTGAACGCGCGCTGTGCGAGACCTACTCGCCCGGAGCCGATAATGCTCCGGCTTCCTGGCCGCTGAGCGTCGGAGCGGAGAGACCGATTTTCTCAGCGATCAGGCCAGCGAGTTCTTCCGGGGTGTAGTCCTCCGATTTCAAGTATTGCACAGTGGCAGGCAGGCCAGGAACGGGACTATCGTCAAATCGGACGGGTAGAACGTACTCACCTACCTCTACGATCGCCCGACTCAACGCTGACCGCCGCTCGTGGCGAGTCCATTCCTTCTCGACATAGTTCTTCGAGATGAACATCACCACGTAGGCGCTGTCAGCTGCGAACAGGTGATGGAAGAATTCTGTGCCATCCTTTCCCCAGAGATTGACGATTTCGAATCGATCGTAAAACACCGCAATTCCACACGCCCTCAGCGCATTTGCGACAGCCTCTACGTATTCGCGTTGCTCGCCGGCGAATGAAAGAGCGACCTCATACTTGGGCAAGGGTTTGGCGCTTTCGTTGGCGGCGCGGGGCTTAGCTGGTGTCACCGTTGCCCCAGCGGGTGGAAATAGCGCGGCTTTGAGCGCGATCGCTTGGCTATTGATCTCGCCGGACGAGGCACCCATCCAGATGCCGGCGTCATGCTCGGCCGGAAAGTTAATGCCGTCGCCGCGGAGGATTCTGTCTTTATTGACGGCACTGTGGCGCACAGTGTTAGCGAAGGCGGTCAACAGCACCGCGCACTCATCGATCGCCATCTCGGCCTGAGCGCGGGCATAGATTCGCACGCGCTCCTCAATCCAAGCGAACTGCTCGATTATCTCCCGGCGAAGGCCGCGTGCGATCGCGTTCCAGAACACGTCACGAGCACTACCGGAGAATTTAATGCCGGCGTATCGCGCTTGCCGCCCATCAAACATATCAATCTCGACGACGCGCTGCCCGCCAATATGATGCCACTTGAAAAACCATTCATTCTCGAACCAGAGGCGGCGCTGATCCAACCGGAATTGGAGCTGGGTCGCGACAGGCGTCATTTCTCTAATCTCGTATTCCGTTCATCCGAGCGCAAGGCTGTATGGCTGGATCAAACCAGGAGGTTTCAGCCGTCGGTTGCCGCCTCGATCAGAACCGTAGGATGGGTCGAGCGAAGCGAAACCCGTTCACAATGAGGCAGCGAGGCAATGAGAGGCCGAGTGGCCGAACCTCACTGCCTCATTGTCTCATTGTGAATTTCGATGGGCTCCCCCGGCTGTCACCGGGGTCAACCCATCCAACCCTCCGGCGAAATTCAAGCCGATTTCAGCGGGCCGTGATCGTCGCAATGATCGCCATGCGGGTGATGCAGGTGGTCGGCGACGCGGTAATCGAGGTGATCGCCGTGCGGCACCGCCTCGTGGCCGCAACCGGGGCCGTGGACATGGCCGGTCTGATGGCCGCAGCGGTGGTCTGTCGTGCACTGGTCGGGGTTGCCGCCGGACACCTCGACCACGTGTTCGTCGACATGATCGCCGTGCGGGTGGTGAAGGTGCCCGTCGTGCAGATAGTCGACGTGGCTGCCATGGCGCACGGCGGGATGTCCGCAGCCCGGCCCATGGCGATGGGCGTGGTCGGGGTGGTTCGGGTTGGAGCAAGTGGTCATTTCAATCATCCTTTCCGTGTCGTGAAACTGCGGCGCGGCTCTCGGCCGCGTGATCGATGGCGTTGCGCACCAGCGGCAAGACGTGCTCGTCGGCGAGGGTGTAGTAGATGTGCTTCGCTTCGCGCCGCCGCTTCACCAAGCGCACCGCGTAGAGTGTCTTCAGACGCGCCGACACCGTGCTGATCTTTTCGCCTTCGTATTCAGCGAGCTCCGAGACGCAGGCCTCGCCCTCGGCAAGCCGCACCAGGAGGCGCAGCCGCTCCGGGTCGCCGAGCGCCTGAAAGATCGCCGCGCCGGCCTCGATCTGCGCCCGCGACGGCAGCCGGATCGCCGGGCGAGGCGGATGGCCGCCATGCGCGGTATTTCGGCTAACGGTAGGTTGCATTACAACGTTCCATCGATCCATGGAATAATAGGAACTGTGTGCGACCAGCGCAAGGCCCAAGGTCTTAACCACGAAGACACGAAGGGCACGAAGGAGGAAAAATTGTAGGATGGGTTGAGCGGAGCGAGACCCATCAAGAATGCCGCTGGCGACCTGATTGATGGGTTTCGCATTGCTCAACCCATCCTACGTCCCTGCCTCTTCGTGTCTTCGTGGTGAAAATCTCAGCCGTCTTCCGCCGCCGCGTCGATCAGCAATGCACGGAACCAGGATTGCGCCGGGTCGCTCGCGGCGCGGCGGTGCCAAGCCATTGACACGGTCATCGCAAAGTCGATCGGCAACGGCATGATCGCGATCTCGGCGGTGGCGGCGATCTGCCTTGCGGTGCGCCGCGGCACCGTGGCGACGAGGTCGGAGGCGGCGAGCGCGGCCGGCACCGCGAGATAGGTCGCGACCAACAGGGCGATCCGCCGCCTCAGCCCGAAATCCACGAGGATGCGGTCGAGCGCGCCGCTCGTCGTGCCGCGCGGTGAGACCAGCACATGGTGCTGGGCGGCATAGGCTTCGAGCGACAAGGGCTGCGCCGTCGCGGGATGACCCTTGCGCGCGACGACAACGAACGGATCGCGCAGCAGGACCATCGATTCGATATGCGCCGGCAAATTCTGGAGATGGGCGACCGCGACGTCGATCGCGCCGCGGTCCAGCTGCTCGGCGATATTGCCGCCGCTCGCCGGCAGGAGGCGCAGCGTCGCGCCGGGCGCCTCTCGGGCAAAGCCCTGGGCGAGCTGCCCTACCAGGGCGATCTCGGCGTATTCGGCCATGCCGGCGGTGAAGATCGCCGCGCTCTTCGCCGGGTCGAACCCGGCCCCGAGGCTGAGCGCCGCCTCGATGTGCTCGATCGCCGTCGCGACCAAGGGCGCGATCTCGCGCGCCCGCGCGGTCGGCTCCATCTTGGTCGCGGTGCGCACGAACAGATCGTCGGCGAAGAGGCTCCTGAGACGCGACAGGGCGTGGCTCATCGCCGGCTGCGACAACCCAATCCTGCCGGCCGCGCGGGTGACGGCGCGCTCGTTCATCAGCGCGTCGAACGCCTTCAGCAGATTGAGGTCGACCGCGCGAATATCCATCAGACGAATGGATAGCATATTATCAATCGATTTGATACATGGGGCGTACGCTGCTATGTCAGCCTCCGGACCCAGTCACGGAGTGAAGCCATGCCGCAAGATGCAGCGCCGCGCCTCAGTCATGTCGGGCTTTATGTGACCGACGTGCCGAAGATGATCGATTTCTACACCAAGACCCTCGGCTTCGTGGTCAGCGACGGGGCGCCCGACGGGCGCATCACCTTCCTCTCACGCAATCCCAGCGACCACCACCAGGTTGTCCTGGTGCGCGGTCGCGCCACTGATCTCGAAATCCCGATGGTGCAGCAGGTCTCGTTCAACGTCGGTACCCTCGCCCAAGTCCAGCGCGCCTACCGCAAGGTCACCGACGCCGGCTGCCAGGGCATCCGCCCGACCAGCCACGGCAATGCCTGGTCGGTCTATTTCCAGGACCCCGAGGGCAACCAGATCGAGATGTTCTGCGACACGCCGTGGTATGTGCCGCAGCCCTGCGGGTTCAAGATCGACCTCGACAAGAGCGAGGACGAGGTCTATCGCGCCACCGAATCCTATTGCCGCGAGCAGCCGGGATTCAAGCCGATCGAAGAATGGCGCGCCGAGATCAGCAAGAAGATCGCCGAGAAACTCGAAGCGTAAATCGAATAGGAAAAACCGGAGGACAACAGATGAGTGAAAACAAAGGCTATCACGCCCACGTCTATTACGATGCCGCGACCAAGCCGGCCGCCGAAAAGCTGCGCGAGACGCTGATCGGCAAATTCAAGGTCGAGGGCGGCGCCCTCAGCGACGAGCCGCGCGGCCCGCACCCGATCTCGCAATTCGCCGTCATTTTCGAGACCCCGGAGTTCCAGTACATCGTGCCCTGGCTGATGCTGAACCGCGAGGGGCTCGACGTTCTCGTCCACCCGCTGACCGAAAGCTCCTACGACGACCACAGCAAGAATGCGCTGTGGCTGGGGACGCCGGTGCCGATGAAGCTCGACATCCTGCGCCCGAAATACAGCGAGGGCCTGCTGCCGACCAGCCAGCGGGCCTGACAAGCGAGCGTCATTGCGAGGAGCGTAGCGACGAAGCAATCTCGATCCGCCGAGTATAATGCTCGACGAGATTGCTTCGCTTCGCTCGCAATGACAACGAGTAGTGAAGAGGGAGGTACGGGATGAGCGAGATCCTCGGAGTGGGTTGCACGCATCGCCCGTTGATGCTGCGTCCGAATGAAGACTGGACGTTCATGCTGCGCGCCGCGCTCGATGACCCGGCGATGCCCGAGGAGATGAAGAACCCGGCGAACTGGCCGCCGCAACTTCGCGAGGAATTGGGCAACGATTGGGGCACCGCGTCTGCGGTGCGTGGCCGCGAGGTGTATCGCGCCCATTTCGCCGAGGCGCGCCGCGTGATCGACGAGTTCGCGCCCGATCTCATCGTGATGTGGGGCGACGACCAGTACGAAAACTTCAAGGAAGACATCATCCCGCCTTTCGCGGTGCTCGCCTACGAGGACCAGGAGCGGCAACCGTGGAAGCACCGCCGCTCGCCATGGAACCCGTGGGACGAGCCGGCCGACACGACGGTTCGGGTCCGGGGCCACAAGGAGGCCGGCAAATACCTCGCTTCGGGGCTGATCGAGGCCGGGATCGACGTCGCCTATGCCTATAAGCCGCTGCACCACCCGATCGGGCACGCCTTTGAGAACACGCTGCAGCTATTGGACGACGAGCGCCGCGGTTTCGACTATCCGCTGGTTCAGTTCGCGGTCAACTGCTACGGGCGGCGGGTCAATGCGGCGCGCGGGCTGCGCCTGCCGCTGGCGATGCGCGGCGAGATCAAGAACCTCGACCCGCCGGGGCCCAATCCGCATCGCTGTATGGAAGTCGGCGCCGCTGCGGCGCGGGTCATGGCGCAGAGCCCGTGGCGCGTCGCCTTTGTCGCCTCATCCTCCTGGTCGCATTCGTTCCTGACCGAAAAGCATTGCCAGCTGTGGCCCGACGTCGCCGCCGACCGTCTTCTCTACGATGCGCTGGAAAAAGGCGATTATGCCCCCTGGCACCGCTATACGACCGACCAGATCGAAGAGAGCGGCCAGCATGAGGTGTTGAACTGGTTCTGCCTTCTGGGCGCGATGGAGGCGCTCGGCCGCAAGCCCGACAAGGCGACCTTCATCGAGACCTGGGCCTTCGTCTCGCCGGTCGTCTTCGCCTATTACCAAGCCTAACCCCCGCCCCAACCCTCCCCCGCCTGCGGGGGAGGGGGTTTTCTGAGGCGGTGTGCTCGATAAGCTCCCTCCCCCGCAAGCGGGGGAGGGTTGGGGTGGGGGCTTTTCACGAATAGTCCGGCTTGCGCTTCTCCCGGAACGCGGCGACGCCCTCGGCGAAGTGGCGGCTGGCGCGGACCCGGTCGCCGAGCGCCTGCTCGAGCGCCTCGCGGCTCCGGGCGTAATCGGCGATCGCGGTGCTGATCTGGCTGCGCACCGCCTGCACCGCGGCGGGGCTGTTGGCGGCAATCGAAGCGGCGGTCTCCAAGGCCCAGGGCATCAGCGCCGCGCGCTCGACGACGCGGTTGACGAGGCCGATCCGCTCGGCAAAAGCGGCGTCGACCAGCCGCCCGGTCAACAACAGGTCCATCGCATGGACATGGCCGATCTGTTGCGTGAGCTTCACCGTGGCGCCGCCAAACGGATAGATCGACCATCTGACCTCGGGGAGGCCGAAGCGGGCCTCGGGCGCCGCGGCGCGGATGTCGGTGGAGAGCAGCAATTCGACCCCGCCGGCGACGCAATCGCCATTGACCGCCGCGACGATCGGCTTTGAAAACGGGGTGTTTTTCAGGAGCGCACGGCTGATGATCGCCGCAGTCTCGGGGCTGGCGCTGAGATCGCCGACGAGATCGGCGCCGGACGAAAAGGCCTTCTCGCCCGCGCCGGTCAGAACGACGACGCGGCATTCCTCATCCTGGTCGAGCCGGTCCCATAATTCCGCCAGATCGGCCAGCATCGCCCGGGTCATTGCGTTGCGCCGGGGCTCGTTGGCGATCGTCAGAACCGCGATGTGGTCCGCCCGCCGCTCGACCCGGATTTCCATCTCGGCGCCGCTCCTCAGAACCAGCGCGATTTGTCGACGATGTTGCGCAGCTCCTGGCCGGCGAGGAAGCGCCTGGTGTTGTCGCTCAACACCGCGAACCGGCGCTCGTCGAGATAGGGGCCGTGGCCGGCCGTGTGCGGCGTGATCAGCACCCCGGGCATGGTCCAGAGCGGATGATCGGCGGGGAGCGGCTCCTGTTCGAAGACGTCGAGCGCAGCACCGGCGATCTCACCGGCCTTGAGCGCGGCGACCAGATCATCGAGCCGGGTCGTCATGCCGCGCCCGATATTGATGAAGAAGGCGCCGCGCTTCATCCGCTGAAACCGCGCGCGGTTCATGAAGCCCTCGGTCTCGGGGGTATGCGGCACCGTGAGGATCACGAAATCGGCGCGCGGCAGCAATTCGTCGAGCGCGGCGGCGCGGTGCAGTTCGGCAATCCCCGGCGGCGGCGCGACGCGCCGCTCGTCGACCCCGATCACCCGCATGCCGAAGGCGCTGGCGAGGCGCGCGACCTCGCCGCCGATGCCGCCGACCCCGACAACGAGCGCGGTCGCCTCCGGCAGGTGCACGACATCGCCGCTCTCGCGCGGTACCGGGCGCCACTCGCGCCGCAATTGTTGCGGCAGGTAGACATGCAGCCCGCGCGCAAAGGCGAGCACGAACGCCATCACATGCGCGCCGATATGGTCGTTGTAGATCTCGCGAAAATTGGTGATGACGACCGGGTGCTCGATCAGCTCGGGGTAGTAGAACCCGGCCGGCGGCGCGGCCTGCGGCGCCTGCAGCCAGCGCAGTCTGTCGGCGCGCGCGAGGAGCGCCGGCGGGATGCGGCCAAAGGCGCCCTCGGCCACTCCGATCGCCTGTTCGGCCCCCTCCATCGTCTCGGGCGCGATGATGTCGAGCTCGGGCGCCGCGTCGGCGAGCCGGCGGGCCCACTCGCGGGTCGTCTCGCTCTGCGGCGGCAGCATCAGGAAGGTCGTCGGCATGGTGGGGCCTCCGAATATCAGCTTCACGAGATTGCTTCGGCGCTGCGCGCCTCGCAATGACAACCTTTAGGCTGTCATTGCCAGCGCAGCGAAGCAATCTTGTCGGGACCGGCGCAAAACCTCTCGTCGCCTGCCCGGCGAGGCGATAGGGTCTCGTCATTGGAACGGGGAGGGCGCGGTGGGGCGCTTCGAGGGCAAGGTCGTCTGGGTGACCGGCGGCGGCAGCGGCATCGGCGAGGCGGCGGCATTGGCGCTGGCGCGGGAAGGTGCGGCACTGGTGCTGACCGGGCGGCGCGTCGTGCCGCTCGAGGAGGTTGCCGGGAAGATCCGCGCGGCGGGCGGCACCGCCCATGTCCAGCCCGGCGACCTGACCGAGCCCGAGGACGTCCGGCGCGTCGGCGCGTTCATCAGCGACAAGATCGGGCGGCTCGACATCCTCCTCAACAATGCCGGGATCAACATCAACGACCGGCACTGGGACAAGCTGACCCCGGAGAACGCGCGGTTGATGATCAACGGCAATCTTTCGGCCGCGGCCCAATGCGTGACGGTCGCGCTGCCGATCATGCGGGCGCGGCAGGACGGGCTCATCATCCACACCGCCTCGGTCGCCGGGCGCTTTATCGGCGGCTTCCCGGGGCCGCTCTATACCGCGGCGAAGCATGGCGTCGTCGCGATGAGCCATTCGATCAACATGCAGGAATGCGTGCATGGCATCCGTTCCTGCGTGTTCCTGCCCGGCGAGGTGGCGACCGCGATCCTCGACAAGTGGCCCAACCCGGTCAGCGCCGAGGAGCGCGCCCGCATGGTGCAGCCCGAGGATTGCGCCGATCTGATCCTCTATGTCGCCGCGCTGCCCAAGCGGCTGGTGATGAACGAGGTGATGCTGAGCCCGACCTGGAACCGCGCCTATGTCGCGGCGATCGAAAAACTGTCGAATCTCTAACCCATTCGTCATTGCGAGGAGCGGAGCGACGACGCAATCTCGGCCGGCTAACCGCTAGTCGGCACGAGATTGCTTCGCTTCGCTCGCAATGACAGCTTGCTGTTATGAAAGGGAGACCCCATGGCCGCGACGACCCAGACCAACATCAAGAAGCTGCTGCTGCCATTGACGCTGGCGAAGGCCGGCTGGGCGATCGTCGAGGCGCGCGAGGATGTCGAGGGCGTGCCCTACGACGTGACCGGGCCGAAAGCCGAGTTGCACCGGCTCCTCGAAGATGTCGCCGGCGTGGCGCTGTCGGTCCAGCCGTTCAGCGATCCCGAGCTTGATGCCGGGGCCAACCTCGAAGTCGTCGCCCGCATCGGGGTCGGCTATGACGCGGTCGATGTGCCGGCGCTGACCCGCCGCAATTTGCCGCTGATGATCGCCGGCACCGCCAACTCCGTCAGCGTCGCCGAGGCCGGGGTGTTCCTCCTGATGTCCTTGGCGCGGAAGGGCGCGGCGATGGACGCGATGGTCAAGGAGGGCCGCTGGCGCGACCGCTACAACGAGATGCCGGTCGATCTCTACGGCAAGACCGTGCTGATCATCGGCTTCGGCAAGATCGGCACGCGCTCGGCAAAGCGGCTCGGCGCGATGGAGATGACTGTGCTGGTCTACGACCCTTACATGTATTCCGAGACGATCCGGGGGATGGGCTACGAGCCGGTCGGCGATCTCGACGAGGCGGTCGCCCGCGCCGATTTCATCACGATCCATTGCCCGAAGACGCCGGAGACGATCGGCCTCTTCAACGCCGCCCGGCTGGCGCGCATGAAGCGAACCGCGTTTCTCGTCAACACCGCGCGCGGCGGCATCGTCGACGAGAAGGCGCTGCATGACACGCTCAGCCGCAACCAGATCGCCGGCGCCGCGCTCGACGTCTTCGACCAAGAGCCGACCCCGACCGACAACCCGCTCTTGAAGCTTAAGAACTTCATCGCCGCCCCCCATGTCGCCGGCGTGACGCGCGAGGCGGTCGACCGCATGGCCGTGGTCACCGTACAGAACCTCCTCTCGGTCCTCGACGGCAGGCCCAACCGCGAGAATGTCGTAAACAAGGAGGTGCTGGGGTAGCAGCGGCGGGCCAGTACCGCCTTTCACGTGGGACGGATTGGATTCACGGCTTAACATGTTATGTTAAGCAACGACGGCGAGCTGGAGCTGCTGCTCAGCCTGGACGGCGCCGGGTATGAGATGGCTCCGGGAGTGCTCGTAGAGTTTGCGGTTCGGCGCGCGAGGATAACGCCGCAGCGCCCGCACGGCATCAGCTACGCGCTGGTGCTCCGGCCGAAGACCGGCGGCGCGCCGTGGGTCAGATTCGATAACGCGCACGCCGTCGGACAAAGAGGCAGAGGGCGGAGGCGCGTTGTCTACTACCACTGGCATCGGACGGCGGAGGATGATGGCCGCCCTTATGCGTTCAGCACGGCATTGAAGCTGCTCGATGATTTTTGGCGGGAGGTGAAACGGACACTCGATGAAAAAGACATCCCCAACGACTTATAAAGTCGGCTCGATCAGCGAGTTCGCCGCGTGGACGAAACGCGTGATCGGTGATCCCCAGGCGGCGCGGGATCACCCGAAAAAGTGGGTCGACAGCGAGGCGACGGCGGCGCGGGCCGCGGCGGATCAGGTTTCGGCCGAGGCGATGGTCAAGCTGCTGTCACCCGGCAATCTCGCCGTGCTCGACGCCATCAAGCGCCATCGGCCCGGATCGATGCGCGAACTGGCCGCCCTCACGGGGCGCAAGGACGCGAGCCTGTCGCGCACCCTGAAGCGCTTCGCACAGGTCGGCATCGTCGCCTTTGAAGACGGGCCGCGCCGCGCTCGCATACCGGCGCTGGTAGCAACCCGTGTGCACCTCGAAATCGACCTCACCGGGCAGCAGCACAGCGCCGTTGCGGTGGACAGCACACATTAAGGTAATGGCCCGAGCATCGGGCAAGGGTTTGTCTTCGTCGTAATTTCGCCAATTTCGCAAGGTATAATACGCGTTGTGCACGAAACTGGTACGCCTGACGGGTATCGCAGCGGGCTTCGACGTCTACGAGGGGAGCCTCCTGTCCTCCGCCTGCAAAAAACAGGAGAAACAGGTGGCGAGGGCGGGCGGCGCTTGACACGTGCCGCCATAGCTGGCGGGATCGGGCGAGCTTAACGCGGCAAAAAGGGAGGGTCGGATGGCGCGGGCGAATAGGGTGCGGGAGATCTGGGCGGAGGGCCGGGCGGTCGTCAACAGCTGGCTGGGCATCCCGTCGAGCTTCTCGGCCGAGGTCATGGCCCATGCCGGCTGGGATTCGCTGGTCGTCGACATGCAGCACGGCATGATCGACTATTCGATGATGGTGCCGATGCTGCAAGGCATCTCCACGACCGGCACGGTGCCGCTCGTGCGGGTGCCGTGGAACGACCCGGCGCACATCCAGAAGGCGCTCGACGCCGGCGCTTACGGGATCATCTGCCCAATGATCAACAACCGCGCCGAAGCCGAGAGATTTGTCGACTCGATGCGTTACGCGCCGTTGGGCCATCGCAGCTCGGGGCCAATCCGCGCCGCGCTTTACGGCGGTTCGGATTACCATGCCAACGCTAACGACATCGTCGTCGCCTTCGGCATGATCGAGACCGCCGAGGCGATCAACAAGCTCGACGAGATCCTGCCGGTCCACGGGCTCGACGCCGTTTACGTCGGGCCGTCGGACCTCTCGATCTCCTATGGCCATCCGCCGGGCGGCGACAAGCCCGACGAGTGGATGATGGCGGCGCTCAAAAAGGTGCTCGACGGCTGCAAACGCCACAACGTCCAGCCCGGGATCCATTGCGGTTCGCCGGCCTATGCCAAGCGGATGATCGATCTCGGGTTTACCTTCGTCACGGTCGGCGGCGACAGCCGGTTTGTGACGATGGGGGCGGCGGCGGCGGTCGCCGAGATGCGCGAAGGGACCAACTCGGGCGCGGCAAGGCCGGCCGCCGGCGGCAGCACCAGCCCGTACTGAGCGGCATGTAGTCTCTCGTCCCTGACCCTCCCCTCCCCGGGCTTGGCCCGGGGATCACGGGGGAGGGGACCGCGCGCCGTCGAGGCTTTAGGCGATTCGATCACCTCGCCGGGGCGGCGAAGCAGGTAATCAAGGAGTTATGCCGGGCCGCTTGAAGTTGCGGTCGAGGTGGCCCTTGCCCTGCTGGTCGCCCTGTTCGAAGAGCCAGCTGTAGCCGCCTTCCGGATTGGTCAGAATCTCCCAGCAATTGTCGTCGCCATCCCAAAAGAAAAAGCTGTAGGTGCCGTGCTGGAGATGCGGCTTGGTGATTTTCTTGAGCTTCCACGTCTCGGCCTGCGCGCAGACGGTGCGGTGCGCTTCGTCGACTTCATCCTTCGTGCGAACATCGAGCCCGTTATGGTTCAGAAGGTTCATTTCCCCGACATTCTTGCTGTAAACCACCGCGATCGTGTTCGCGCCGCCGAGGCGAACGAGCAGCGAGATCGGGCTGGTCTGTACGATGTCGAGGCCGAGAAATTCCTCGTAAAACCGTCGTGAGAACGCCAGGTCGCGGCTCTCCAGCGTGCCGTGCGAGAGAAAATTGAGCTTGAGCGCCGGCGCCGGTTTTGCCGCTTGCGCCGCGGTGCGCGTGTCGTCGATTGCTGGCATTTGCGCCCTCCACCCGGTTACCCTGTGGACGGATCGTAGCCAGCGTGGGGCGGAAAAGCGAAGCGTATTCCGCCAACCCCGGCGGGTCGGAGAGGGATCGCGTGTAGCGTCGGTGCCTGCCCCTCACCCTCCCGCGCTTCGCGCGGGTCCCTCCCTCTCCCCGCTGGCGGGGAGAGGGTTGGGGTGAGGGGCCGGCACCGACGGATCAACCGACCGAAGTCTTCTCTAACCCCCGAGCACCCCCTGCGTCTCGACATAGAGGGCGTAGAGCGACTGGCTGGCGGCCATGAAGAGGCGGTTGCGCTTCCTGCCGCCGAAACACACATTGGCGCAGCGCTCGGGCAGCATGATGCGGCCGATCATCGTGCCGTCGGGGGCGTAGATGGCGACGCCGTCCTCGGCCTCGCCGCCGCCCCATGCGCACCAGATATTGCCGTCGACATCGACGCGGATTCCGTCCGAGCCGCCTGGCTCGGCGCTGCAGAACTCGCGCCGGTTGGCCGTCTTGGTGCCGTTGTCGACGACATCGTAGACCTGCACCGTGCGCTGCCCCGGGCCCGGCGTGTCGACGACGTAGAGCAGGTTTTCGTCCGGTGAGAAGGCCAGCCCGTTCGGCCGCTTCATGTCGCCGACGGCGATTGTCATCGCTCCGGTGTCGGGGTCGAGGCGATAGACCCGGAACGGCAATTCCCACGGCGCCGTATGACCGAGATAATTGCCGCGGGTGCCGGCGCCGTTGTCGCTGAACCAGATCGACCCGTCCGATTTGACGACGACGTCGTTGGGGGCGGTCAGTCGCTTGCCTTCGAACGTGTCGGCGAGCACCGTGATCGTGCCGTCATATTCGGTGCGGGTCAGCCGTTGCGCGTCCATCTCGCAGGTGACGAGGCGGCCCTGTAGGTCGCGGGTGTTGCCGTTGGCATAATTGGACGGCCGGCGGAACACGCTGACCGCGCCGGTTTCCTCTTCCCACCGCATGATCCGGTCATTCGGGATGTCGCTCCACAACAGAAAGCGCCCGTCGCCGAACCACACCGGCCCCTCGGTAAAGCGGCAGCCGCCGGCGATGCGCTCGATCGCCGCGTTGCCCAGCACGTATTTCTGAAAACGCGGATCGAGCACCTTGATGTTGGGGTCGGGATAGCGGATCGGCGCTGCGGATTCCCAGCGCGACCCGCCGATCCCCGGGCCGATCTCGGCGCTGCCGATCGTGAGCGAAGCTGCCATGGTTTCACTCCCGCATCTTGCTAGGAATTCGGGCCGCGTTCCATCGAGACCGGCTGCCAGCGCTTGAGGCCGCCCGAAGCGAGCACCGTCGGGTTGACGCAAGACATCGGCCACTTGCCGCCGAGGACCAGCGACAATTCGAGGCCGACGCGGCGCCGGCGCGCCGGATCGAAGCGCGAGGTCGCCGAGGCGACATGCGCGGTCAGGATAACCTTGTCCATCCGCAACAGCGGGTTGTTGCCGCCGGGCGGCTCCTTTTCGAGGACGTCGAGCCCGGCTCCGGCGATCAACCCTTCGTCGAGCGCCTTGATCAGCGCCGCCTCGTCGGTGGTCGGCCCGCGCCCGGTGCTGATGTAGATCGCGCTCTTCTTCATCTGCCGGAAATGCTCTTCGCGGATCATCCGCTGGGCGCTTGCGGTCGCTGGCGAGTGCATCGAGATGATGTCGGCGCGCGCCAGGAGCTCGGGCAGGCTGACCGGCTCGACCCCCCGCTCGGTCATCACCATCTCCTCGATGAACGGGTCGTAGGCGATGATCTGCAGGCCGAACGGCTTGGCGCGCTCGGCGACGGCACGGGCGACATGCCCAAAGGCGATGAGCCCCAAGGTCAACCCCCTGAGCCTTGGGATCTTCAACAGCGCCGGCCGCCCTTCGGCCCAGCGGCCCTCGCGCACCATGCGGTCCTGCTCGACAAGGCGGCCGTGTGTCGCAAGCATCAGCCGCATCGCGTGGTCGGCCACTTCCTCGATAAAGGTGTCGGGACAGTTGGTGACCGGGATGCCTTTGGCTGTCGCGGCATCGACATCGACCGTGTCGACGCCGACGCTGCCGAGCGAGATGATCTTGCAGCGTTCGAGCCCGTCGATCATGCGCTTGGTGATCGCCCGCCCCTTGGCGTAGAGCGCGTCGGCATCCTTCGCCGCGGCGACGAACTCGTCTTCCGAGCCGGCCGGGATCTCGTAGATCTCGGCGTCGATCGGCGTCAGCGCCTCCAGTTCATAGCCGTAGCCGCCGCCGGCGACCGTGAAGCTGGCCCCCGCCGGGGTCGCGATCCTGAATTTGGCCACCCTTCCCTCCCTGTGCGAAATGCTGGCCGATCAGACCGTCGCCGCCAAGGGATGTCAATCGCCGGCGTCCGCGCGCCGTCACTGGCCGGGGACGTCAGCAAGGACGCACGAGGCGCATTCAGCTTGAAACTGCCGTCGTCGCCTTTGATAAATTGGCGTAGCGTTAGGCACAATGCTGCGCCTGATCCGCAGCCCGAGGCGGAGCGATGCTGCTGATCCCCTGCCCGTGGTGCGGGCCGCGCGACGAGATTGAGTTCCGCCATGGCGGTGAGGCGCATATCGCGCGGCCGGCCGACCCCGAGGCGCTCGATGACGCCGCCTGGGCGGACTATCTGTTCATGCGCGCCAACCCGAAGGGCATGATCGCCGAGCGCTGGGTGCACAGCGCCGGGTGCCGGCGCTGGTTCAACCTGTTGCGCGACACGGTCTCGCACAAGATCCTGGTTCCCTACAAAATCGGCGAGGCCCCGCCGCGACGCGGCGTTGCCAACCGCACCGGCGCTTGACCCTGGCCGTGACCCAGCCCTTCCGCCTCGAGATCGGCGGCACGATCGACCGCCTCCGGGTCCTCAACTTCCGGTTTGACGGACGCGCCTATGAGGGCCATCCCGGTGATACGCTCGCGTCGGCCTTGCTCGCCAATGGCGTCCGGTTGGTCGCGCGCAGCTTCAAGTACCATCGCCCGCGCGGCATCGTCTCGGCCGGGGCGGAGGAGCCCGCTTCCCTCGTTCAGCTCGAAACCGGCGGCGCGACCGAACCGAACCGCCGGCCGACCGAGATCGCGCTTTATGACGGCCTGCGGGCGACCAGCCAGCATGCCTGGCCGAGCCTTGCCGTCGATCTCGGCGCACTGGTCGACTGGTTCGGCCCGCTGGTGCCGGCCGGATTTTACTACAAGACCTTTATTGCGCCGCGCGCGCTCTGGAGGCCGATCTGGGAGCCGCTCTTACGCCGGATGGCCGGGCTCGGCCGGGCGTCGGCATCGCCCGATCCGGCGCGCTACGACAAATACCACACCCATTGCGACGTCCTGGTGGTCGGCGGCGGACCCTCTGGCCTCGCCGCGGCGCTCGCCGCCGGGCGCACCGGCGCCCGGGTGATCCTCGCCGACAGCGATCCGGTGTTCGGCGGCGCGCTGTTGCGCCGCTCCTACCGGATCGGCGGCGGCGAGGGTATGGCGTGGGCGAATGCGGTCGTCGCCGAGCTGGCGGCGCTGCCCGAGGTCAGGCTGCTGCCGGCGACCACGGTCACCGGCCATTACGACGACAATTACCTGGTCGCGGTCGAGCGCGTCGGCGAGCTTCTGGGCCGCGCGGCGCCGGCCGGCCTGCCGCGCCAGCGGCTCTGGCACATCCGCGCGCGCCGGGTGGTGCTGGCGGCCGGGGCCCTGGAGCGGCCGATTGTGTTCGCCGACAACGACCGCCCCGGCATCATGCTGGCAAGCGCCGCCGAGCTCTATCTCCACCGTCATGCGGTGATGCCCGGAAGGCGCGCGGTACTGTTTGCCGATAATGACGATTCGTACGCCGTCGCCGCCTCTCTCGCCGCGTCCGGCGTCGCGATCGCCGCGATCGTCGATCCGCGCGCCGACCCGGGAGCGGCGGCGCGCCGCCGGGCCGCGGGGATGCCGCTTTATCCCGGCCATCGCGTGGTCGGGACGGCGGGCCGCTGGGGCCTGCGCCGGGTGTGGATCCGCCGGTTCGCCGATGACGGCTCGGCGCACGGCGGGAAGACGGCGATCGATTGCGACCTGCTTGCGGTCTCCGGCGGCTGGAACCCGAGCCTGCATCTGTTCGCGCAGGCGCAAGGCCGGCTGCATTTCGATGAGCGCCTCGCCGCCTTTGTCCCCGACGGAGTCGACGCCGCCATCGAGTGCGTCGGCGCGGCGCGCGGCAGCTTTACGCTGCAGGCTTGCCTGGCCGAGGGCGCCGCGGCAGGAGCCCGCGCCGCCGCGCTGTGCGGCTTCGGCGGGGTCGAGATGCCGGCGCTGCCGGAGGTCGAGGACAGCGCGGAGGCCGCGCCGGCGCCGCTCTCGGCGGTGCTGTCGCAGCGCGGCGCGCGACGCGCCTTTGTCGATCTGCACAACGATGTGACCGCGGCCGATATCGCGCTCGCCGCTCGGGAAGGTTACGGCGCGATCGAGCATGTGAAGCGCTACACGACGCTCGGCATGGGCACCGACCAGGGCAAGACCGGCAACCTCCCCGCCCTGGCATTGCTCGCGGCGCTGACCGGACGCGGCATCGCCGAGACCGGCACCACGACCTTCCGCCCGCCCTACGTGCCGATCGCCTACGGGCTCCTCGCCGGGCGCGAGCGCGGCCCTCTCGCCAATCCGGTGCGGGTCACCCCGATGCATGATTGGCACGTCGCGGCCGGTGCCGTGTTCGAGGATGTCGGACAGTGGAAGCGCCCGCGCTATTACCCGCTTCGGAGCGAGGACATGGCGCCGGAGGGCATCAACACCGCGGTGCGGCGCGAATGCCTCGCGGTGCGCGACCGGGTCGCCCTGTTCGATGCGTCGACGCTCGGCAAGATCGAGGTCAGCGGCCACGATGCCGGGCGGTTTCTCGACCGCATCTACGTCAACCACTGGCAGAACCTGGCGATCGGGCGCTGCCGCTACGGGCTGATGTGCCGCGAGGACGGCATGGTGTTCGACGACGGCGTCGGGACCCGCCTCGCGCCCGACCGGTTCTTCCTCACGACGACGACCGGCAATGCCGGTGCGGTCATGGACTGGCTCGAAGAATGGCTGCAGACCGAATGGCCCGATCTCGAGGTTTTCTGCACCTCGCTGACCGAGGAATGGGCGAATGCGACCCTGGTCGGCCCGCGGGCGCGTGAAGTCCTGCGTGCGCTGGCGCCGCGCCTGCCGCTAGACGCCTTTCCGTTCATGCAGATGTGCGAAGCCGATGTCGCCGGGATTCCGGCGCGCATCTTTCGGGTCAGCTTCTCCGGCGAATTGAGTTACGAGATCAACGTACCGGCCGATCAGGGCCTCATGCTGTGGGAGCGGCTGATCGCCGCCGGCATGCCCTACGGCATCACCCCCTACGGCACCGAGGCGATGCACGTGCTGCGCGCCGAGAAGGGCTACGTCATCGTCGGCCGGGAGACCGACGGCTCGGTCACCCCCATTGATCTCGGGCTCGGCGCGCTGGTGTCCCAGGACCCCAGCAATCCAAAGGGGGACTTTCTCGGCCGCCGCTCGCTGGCGCGCAGCGACACCGCGCGGGCCGACAGGAAGCAGCTGGTCGGGCTCCTGCCCGAAAATCCGGAGGAAATCCTCCCCGAGGGCGCCCCGCTCGTGGCGCAGCTCGGGGGCGCCCCGCCGGTGGCGATGATCGGCCACGTGACCTCGAGCTATTTCGGGGCGCGCATCGGCCGCAGCTTCGCGCTGGCGCTGGTCGAGGCCGGGCGCTCGCGGCACGGCGAGCCGGTCTGGGCCCCATTGCCGGACCGCATTATCGCGGCGCGGATCTGCCCGCCGGCGTTCTACGACACCGCCGGGCTGCGGCGCGATGGGTGAGGGCCACCAAAGCCCGCGGCAACCACCGCTGTGAGAGCCCGCTAGGAACCCTCTGCTTCACCGGGCAACAGCCGATCGGGAATAGCATTCGGGTCATACGGGACGGAGCTTGTGAGGATGAACACCAGGGTCGTAACAAAAACTGCAACCAAATCGAGCAGCGCCAGTAACCAGAACCATGGACCGGAAGGCGGGTGAGAAAGCAGCAAGCCGGGCCTTGCCGGCGAAAACTTACCGCCGTAGCCTAAGAAGAGAATCGGCGCCGACCACGCGGCAATCGCGAGCAGGTAGATGCCTAACCCGGCGGTTTTCGGCCGATAGAGAAAGCGTATCGATGAACGGTCGGGCCGATAGAGGTACCGAAGCGAAATCCGACCCGGCGAGCTGAGAAGAAGCCTCTCGTGCAGGTGCAGCACGAAGTCGCGGTACCGGGTCGAGCGCTGCCGATCCGCCGGTCCCAAACCATCGCCGTCGGAGATCAGCAAACGGTATGCGTCGCGGAAGCGGATGCTGCACCCGAACATCGGGCCCGCGGTTAAGCGAATTTCTGCGATATCACCGAGCCGACGGTCGTGGGCTCGACCATCGATCGTCCAGCCGATGCGGTCGCCGAACAGTCTGACACCGCGATCGGGGTGCGGGCGGGCGGGCTCCCCGCGCAGGCGCCGAGCGTACCGGACGATAGCGGACAGGCCCGCTGGATCGCATCGCACGTAGAGATCGTAATCCTGCGGCTCCGCGGCGCGCGCCGGTGGTCGGATTGGCCCTCCCTGCATATCGTGCTCACGCGGCGATGTAGCGGCGCTCGCCGGTCGCCGGGTGGAAATAGACCGTGACCAGCTTGCCGGTCTCGGGGTCGACGAAGCGCTCGTCGGTGGCTTGCCAGTCCGGGCCGGGCGGCCGTCCCGCCAACGGCTTGTAGCGCCAGCGTTCGATCAGCAGCCCGATCAGAAGGACCACCGCCCACAGGGCGAGCATGCCCGCCGCCGGGAAGCAGCGCAGGCTGGCAAGCGCGAGCGCGCCGGCGGCGAAGAGGCCGCCAATGATGCAGACAATCGTCCGCATCATCCGGCAACGGGTTCGATGACCGCTGCGGTGCCGTAGGCGACGATCTCGCTCATCGTCTGGCCGATCTCGGCCGAATCAAAGCGCATCATCAGGACGGCGTTGCCCCCCATCGCCGTCGCATTCTGGACGAGGCGGTCGACCGCGTGGCGCCGCGCCTCTTCGAGCAGCTGGGTGTATTCGTGGATCTCGCCGCCGACGATCGAGCGCAGCCCGGCCATGATGTTGCCGCCGATCCCGCGGCTGCAGACGACGACGCCAAAGCATTGGCCCTTGATCTCGACGACCCGGTGATGGGCGACGTTCTCGGTGGTGACGACCAGCATCGCGCGCTCCA
>WNFD01006227.1_pt1 | contig 19625 bp, 18 predicted proteins | sample 5400491 | NCBI WGS metagenome assembly WNFD01 (sample SAMN13153343, study PRJNA577476) | soil metagenome | isolation source: 120 cm saprolite under Douglas fir tree site 2 hole 2 replicate 2 | place: USA:California | collected 2015-04-18
TGGTTAAGACAGCATGGGCGGGCGCCGATCCCAATTGGGGCCGAATCCTGGCAGCGGTGGGCAGAAGCGGGGTGCGAGTAGATGCCAGAAAAGTCAGCGTGACCATCGGCAACCAGACGGTCTGCCGCGGCGCCGTGGCTTGTAAGTTCGACGAACGACGCGCCCACGACGAGCTTTCCAAACCGGAGTGCAGAGTGGGAGTGCGATTGGGACGAGGGAGGTCCTCGCTGGAATTTCTGACTACTGATCTCACCGCGGAGTACGTCAGGATCAATGCGGATTATTCAACGTAAAAAGAGCTTCTAGCCGCTAGCTACTAGCTTCTGGCAATCACGCTTCGGGCGTTCCAGAATCAAGTTCTGGAGGTCCGAAATGCCGAATGCTAGCAGCTAGTGGCTAGAAGCTAGCAGCCGCATCTGAATGGCGTGGCCCGGACTGACATCGTTCGACTTCATCCGGGCCCAAGCGGGGAAACGATAAAAACCCGCGCCGCCATCCGTCGTTCGTCGGAATTCTAGATTCTTCGAATCTACTAAGCAACACGCCTCCATCAGGGTTCTCTAGCGCAGGCGATAAAGGGATCCAAGAACTCGATGGAAGCGTCGCGGGAAACTGGGGCCGCTGCCCGGCAGTCTCCGATAAGACCGTAGGTTTGTATAGCGGGAAATTCTTGTAGGGAGTGCCCGGTCGGCTCCATGAACCCAATTTCCTAGTCGACAACTCTGATTTTCTCGGCAAAGCCAGCGGTAAGTTGCTGCAAATAATAGACCGGGATTTGTTTCTTAGTCATCGTTTGTGGAAAAATCGCTACTTGGCCAAAAAATACAGTATCTCCCTGATAGCGCCCCGCTTGCGGATTCATTTACATATAACTCAGCCCCAACGCGAAGGAGACGGAAGGCAGGCGTCGGTTGTACCTCCCCTTTATCCGAGGCCTGCCGCCTCCCTTAATCCAAGCGACCCCACGTAATCCCTTCCCATAACGGTTCGCTCAAGTGATCTTGCAAAAATTTCAGTTCTGGAAGGTCATGGTTCTCATCGTTCTTGCGGCCCTTTTTTAGGTTCTTTGCGGTCAGAGGCTTCAAAAGCCGCAAAGAACGCCAAGGATTCGCGAAGGCCACAAAAGAAAATCGCCGTCGGAACAAATCCCCAATCCGTGCTTCATTACGCTTGGCGGAAGTCGCTCTTTCTCTTGGGAATGTACTTTCAGCGCGACGGCAGCTTCGCTTTTGGCGACGGCGCCGCGGATGCTGCCAGTCTTAAAGCGGCCAACTACGTCCTCAGAGAGATGAAGCGAAAACATGATCACCGGAATGTCCGGGCGGTCCACTGCGATTCTCGCGGCAGCCTCCAGGCCATTCATCTCGGGCATAGTGATGTCCATAATGATGATATCGGGCGGTGACGCGAGGGCGATTTCCACCGCTTCCCGGCCGGTCTTGGCCTCCGCATAGACGGTCCAGGCGGGAACCGACTCCAACAGATTGCGAATCCCCATCCGCATTACTTCGTGGTCTTCGGCCACCAGGATTCGTACCGGCCTGGCCTCTTGGCTCCTGACAGGGTCGACAACAGACATAGCAATAGAGGTCATAGCATACACCTCAAAATCCAGTCAGAAAATGCCTTCGTCAAGAGCGAAGGGCCCCGCTTCGAAAGGAAACTAGCGCGCGGTGGCGCAAGAGCTGACTCTCGCGGCTCCCGAGTAGCCTGACCGCGACTGGCTCGGGATTGCGGACGAAAGCGCAGTCTAGCCCTCTCACCCCGGCGCCGCAATCCGGAAAATCCTGTAGATCCAGACCCTTTGGAGGTACCGCTGACCAGAATCAACGGATACAGCTCCCATCCCGTGTCTGAGCGATTCCGAGCCGCCTCTTAGCCCATTTACGGACTTCCGCGTTTCGAAGTACAGCTCCAGCCTGATCGTCAGCCGCGAGCCCAGGCGCTATGCTTCGGTTCGGACGCTTCAGGCTCGACCGAGCCGCGAGGAGGACGAATGTTGTATTGGGCGCTGGTGTTTCTCATTGTTGCGATGATCGCCGCGGTACTGGGATTTGGTGGTGTTGCTGTCGCGGCCGCCGGGATCGCGAAGCTCCTGTTCTTCATCTTCCTGGTCGTATTCGTTCTGACCCTGATAGCAGGACTTACCCGTCGCGGCCGCACCGGGATATGATTCGCCGCGGTGTGCTTCAACGATCGACTGCGTAATGCTGTCCCGGCAGGGGCCAGTTAAGGAATAAAACGGCCCCTGTTTTCCAGGACCGCTGTCGGAGCTAGAAATCCCATCCCAATCCCAGTAGTACTGCTTTCTCTCAGTGAGCCTTCATGGCCAACCTTGGCGGAACGTTCTGGCTGGTCAGAGCGAACCTTCTTGCGGTCTTCGGGCTTGCGATCTTCGGGGATTAAGAGGTTTTTTCGTCACCAGCAAGCTCGACGCCTGGAATCACAGGGTTTAAGCTGAAAGCTAAGAGCTAAAAGCTCTAAAAGCTAAAGCTAATGACTGATTCCAAATCCGTCCTCTTCAAAATTAGGCGCCAACCCTCTCCCGATGCCAAGCCGCAGTGGGAGGAGTTCGAACTCCCCTGGCATCCTGGAATGAACGTGATCTCCTCGATGATGGAGATTGCGCGCAACCCTGTCACCCGCGAAGGCAAGCCGACCACGCCGATCACCTACGACTCGAATTGCCTCGAAGAAGTCTGCGGCTCTTGCGCCATGCTGATCAATGGCAGGGCCCGCATGGCCTGCTCTGCGCTGGTGGACAACCTCGAAAAGCCTGTCCGCCTGGAGCCCCTTTCGAAGTTTCCTGTGATTCGCGACCTAGCCGTTGATCGCAGTGTGCTGTTCGAGAATCTCAAGCGGGTGAAGGCCTGGGTCCCGGTGGACGGCACTTATGACCTCGGCTCCGGCCCGCGCGTGACCATGCAGGAGCAGGAAGAAGCCTACCCTCTCTCGCGTTGCATTTCGTGCTGCATCTGCATGGAAGTATGTCCGCAGTTCAACGAGGACACTGGTTTCGTGGGCGCGGCAACCATTTCACAGGTGAGGTTGTTCAATACCCATCCCACAGGGGCGGCCCTGAAACGCGAACGCCTGGCGGCGCTGATGGGCGATGGCGGGATCCAGGAATGCGGCTACGCGCAGAATTGCGTTGAGGCCTGTCCGAAGGACATTCCTCTGACCCGCTCCATCTCGGAGGTAGGCGGCGCGGTGATGAAGCAGGCGATCGGGGATCTGTTCCGGCAGTGACAGAACCTTGTAACCGCAAAGTTCGCGAAGAAAGCGCCGCAAGGTCGCGGAGAAAGCCAGTGCCACTTTGCGGACGCGAAGGCAAAAGTTTGCCACTTTTTGCCCCGCATGGTTTAGAATCACGCACTGAATTCAAAGAAGATGTCCGCCGACAGCCAGGCTGGTGGGAACGGCATCTTAGGTGCAACCTAAATAGCGTAAGCAACGCTCAGTAACCGGAGGTAACCAGCAAGGCCTTGGACAGGAAATCTAAAGTAATGATTTAAAGTCCATTTTTGAGCTTGGTTTTTTTTAGAACTCGCTTAAAATAAGCCCCTGCTGTCACACGACCGATGAGAAAGAACGCTGCCCTTCTTCTACTGACTCTGGCCCTGAGCTGCCACGCTTTTGCGGTGCGGCCCGTGGTTTCGCCTCGTTATCATCGGATGCACCGTTTTCATCGTGTGGCGTGGAACCCGGTATTCAAGCCATCGCACGAATCGCTCCTGTTGCAGAACGCGGAAATTGATCGCCTGAACCTGCCGCGCATTTACGACGACAGAGAACTCAACCGCCTGATCGCAAGCCAGGATTTAGTTCCGATCGTTCCCAGCGAAACGCTTCGCATTCAACCGGCGCTTGATCCGGCACGCCGCTTCTGCCGTCTCTGGACGCTGGATTTCGTCCAGGACATTAGTGAGGCTTACTACAAAGAGTTTCATCAGCAGATTCAGGTCAATTCCGCCGTCCGCACCGTGCTGGTACAGAAAAAGCTTCGCCGCCACAATCGCAACGCGGCTCCTGAAACGGGAGCAACAGCTTCATCCCACCTGGCGGGTCTGACAGTTGACCTGCAGCGTCGTGGCATGTCCAAGGCTCAAGTGAAGTGGATGGAAGAGTACATGCGCCCACTGAAAGAACTTGGCCTGATCGAACCGGAAGAAGAACGCCGCCAGTGGTGCTTCCACATCATGGTTTCCGGCGACTACAGTACGTGGCGCGAAACTAGGACGCTGGCCGACCGGGCCGACGAACGCGACACTTTGCGCGAGATCACCACTATCGGTCTGCCGGGTACCGCCGATCCGCAATAGTCCGCGGTCCCTGCTGAAACTCTCCGTCGAACCCCCGCCTAGTCAGCGGTCCCCTTTTGAATCAACCTGACATCAGCATCGGGCGCTCGCTCCGCGATTGGTGGAAGCGGGAGAGGGCCGCAGCCGGCCGGTGGGCCACGGCTCGCAAACTCGCCCACGTGGGTTGGGAGTTTCTGCGTGACTCCCTGCCCGAGCGCAGGCGGCGTCGCTATGGCGATGTGGACTACGATTGGGAATTTCGCGTAAACACAACCAGCGCAACGGTGGGATGGCGCACGCGTCTGCTCGGTCTTTTACATTCTCCGTATCAACCGATCGAGCCGGAATTATTTCGCCATATCATCAACTCGCTGGGAATCGATTTCAGCCGCTTCACCTTTCTCGACATCGGTTCCGGCAAAGGACGCGCGCTGCTGCTGGCTGCGCAGTATCCCTTCCGCCGGGTAATGGGGATCGAGCTGCTGCCGGAACTGAATTCGGTCGCCGAGGAGAACATACGCAAGTTCTCGAGTGAGAAACGGGCTTGCCGTGAGATCCATGCGTTCTGCCGGGATGCGAGCGAGTTCAGTTTTCCCGCTGAACCGCTGCTGATTCTGTTGTTCAATCCTTTGCCTGAGGCCGGACTGAGGAAGCTGGTAGGAAACCTCGAAGCCTCGTTGCGCGAAATCCCCCGCCCAGCATATTTGATCTATGTGAATCCTGTTTTCGAGGAGATTCTGAGCAGCAATTCCAGGTTTACCAAAATGAGCGGGACGCATCAGTATTCGGTGTTCCGCAATGCAAATGCTGGATCGAATGGACATGCGGAGACTCCAACCGGAACGCGGAGTTTGACATGGACAGACCGTCGTTTCAAGTCCTCTGAGGGGACGTAGCGATGGCGTACACTGATGATGTCCAAGTACCACATCCCGCGAACGAGGGCGCACGCCTTTCCGGATCAGCCTAGTCAGACCGCGATGAGATTTCCCATACCACTTCAGACGATTGCCGTGGCATTAGCCGTCTGCCTGGCCTCAGCAATATCGGCCGCTGCCCTGCCTAACGTCCACGCCGTTGCCCAGGCTGTGGATGAGCACTACAACCACATGCAGTCGTTGCAGGCAGAGTTTACCGAGATATACCAGGGCTCGGGGACTGAGCGGACCGAGTCGGGGACGCTTTGGCTGAAAAAACCCGGCAAGATGCGTTGGGAGTACCGTTCTCCAGAGGAGAAGCTGTTTGTCGGCGACGGCAAAAGCGCCTGGTTGTATCTGCCAGGCGAAAAACAGGTGCGAAAGTCGTCTATGCGGAACCTTGATGACCTTCGCTCTCCACTTGCGTTCTTGCTGGGCAAGACAAAGCTGGAAAAGGAGTTACGGGTACTGTCTTTCGCGCCGGATGTGCAGCCGTGGAAGCCGGAGGACTCCATGTTGCGGGGTGTCCCGCGAGGCCTAGAAGACCGGGTCAGCCAAGTCTTACTGGAAATAACGCCGAACCACCAGATCGCGCGCATCCTAATTCACGGGGTGGATGACTCGATCACCGAATACCGGTTCAGCGATCAGAAGGAAAATCTGGAGCTGTCGGACGGTAAGTTCCACTTCGCGGTTCCGCCAGGCAGCGAGGTCGTGGAAGAAGAAGCAGGGCAGTAGTCCGAGTCGCCTGTTGCCCCGCGTTACTCCCGAGACACCAAAGTGTTAAGTGACGGTAAAAGCGGTATTTCTCGATGTTAGACTGAGGTGGACAGCCGGGTGTTTTGAGGGATATTTCGAGGGATAGTTCGAGGAAACGATGGCTGAGTTCGTGGTCAAAGTCGCCGATGAGCGCGGGCACCTGACGCAGCAGGTGGAAAACGGCTATTCCGAAGCCGAGGTCCGCGAGCGGTTTGCGCAGCAGGGGTTCCTTGTCTATTGGGTCAAGCCCAAAGGCCTTCTGATCGGAGGCGGCGGCCGGCGCAGGAAAGTTAAGCAGAGCACATTTCTGGTATTCAATCAGCAAATGCTTACCCTGCTCAAGGCGGGATTGCCGGTCCTGAGCTCACTCGACTTGCTCATAAAACGCCAGAGAGACACTTATTTCCGCTCTCTGCTGCAGAACGTCCGCGACCGGGTGAAAGGCGGAGAGCTGTTATCCGAGGCATTTTCGGCCCAGAACGTTTTCCCCAAGATTTACACCACTACGCTGATGGCGGGTGAGAAGAGCGGAAGCATGGACGAAGTGCTCGCCCGCTACATCAATTTGCAGCGGCTGGGATTGACCTTCAAGAAGAAGCTGGTGGTTTCACTGGTCTATCCGGCGCTGCTGGTCACCATGGTTTCCTTCATGTTCGTTTTCCTGATGATCTACGTGGTCCCGCAATTCGCGAAGTTGTACGAAGACCTGCACGCGCAGCTTCCAGCAATCACTCTGTTCATGCTCGACGTGGGCACCCATGCCCAGCACTATGCCCCGGTAGCTGCGGTAGTGCTGGTCGTTGCGGTGTTCCTGATTTGGCGCTGGAAAGCGACCGACCGCGGCACCGAGCAGATTGACCGCGCGATCCTGAACCTGCCGGTGGCGGGCGATATCTTTTTGAAATTCCAGGTGGCGACCTTCTCGCGCATGCTCTCAACCCTGCTGACCGGTGGCATGCCTCTGGTGACGTGTCTCGAAACCGCAGGCGCATCCATGAGTAGCCGGAAGATTCTCAATGGCGTACGCGACGCTGCGGTAAGGGTGCGCGAAGGGCAAACCCTGGCGCATAGTCTCGAAGAACAGAAGATGTTCCCGGAACTTTCAGTGGAGATGATCGAGGTGGGCGAATCTACCGGCGCCTTACCGGCCATGCTCAATTCGGTGGCGGAGTTTTATGAGGAGGACGTGCAGACCGCTCTGGGAGCGGCAATGGCGCTGATTGAGCCGGTTATCCTCATCATTATGGCGGTGTTTGTGGGCTTGGTACTGATCTCGCTGTACCTGCCGATATTCAGTCTAGGTGCAACCATACATTAGGCGTTGAGGCAGGTTGAAATGGGAAGCATGGCAGAAAAAATAGAAAAAGTAGAAAAGAAATCGGTTTTCGTGGGTGGAAACGGTCAGGTTTCGACCGGCACCCATTCCTCTGAACTCGAGCACGCCAAGGACATTGCGCGGCGCTATCGCTGCGAGTTCGTGGACTTGCATGATTTTCAACTGCACCACGATCTGTTCACCAAAATCCCCCCGCGCCTGATGTTCAGTTACAACTTCGTCCCGCTCGAAGAGACCCATGACGGGCGGCTGGCGATTGCCATCGCCGATCCCAGCCAGTTGATGATGATTGACGAGATCAGCCTGCTTTTGGGGAAGCGGATCGTCACCAAAGTTGCGACCCTGGCGCAGATCACCGAAATCCTCAAGAAAACCGAGCAATCCAAGCGCGTCTTGGAAGACGCCAGCGAAGGTTTCACCCTCGACATCGTCCGCGAAGAAGAGGGCGGCGACGAGAGCATCTCGATTGACAAGCTAAGAACACCATTCGACGATTATTTCGCGCATCAAGGTCATGAGCGAGCTCGACATTTCGGAGCGCCGGGTGCCGCAGGACGGCCGCTTCCGCGTGAAGTATGGCCAACCCGAAAGGCCGATTGATTTCCGCGTCTCCATCATGCCTTCGATTCATGGCGAAGACGCAGTGCTGCGCGTGCTCGATAAAGAATCCATGAGCGAGAAGTTCCGCTCGCTGACGCTCGATGTAGTGGGCTTTGATGAGGACGACCTGCGAGAATTCCGCCGCTATATCGCCGAACCCTACGGCATGGTGCTGGTCACCGGGCCGACCGGCAGCGGCAAGACCACCACGCTCTACGCGGCGGTCAATGAAATTAAAACCGAAGAAGACAAGATCATCACCATCGAAGACCCCGTGGAGTATCAGATTCGCGGCATCACGCAGATCCCGGTCAACGAGAAGAAAGGGCTGACTTTCGCACGCGGCTTGCGATCCATTCTGCGGCATGATCCAGACAAGATCATGGTGGGCGAAATTCGCGACACCGAAACCGCGCAGATCGCAATTCAGTCGGCGCTCACCGGGCACCTTGTGTTCACCACGGTCCACGCCAACAACGTGGTGGACGTGCTGGGCCGCTTCTTGAATATGGGAGTGGAACCCTATAACTTCGTTTCCGCGCTAAATTGCATTCTGGCGCAGCGGCTGGTGCGGCTGATCTGCAACACCTGCCGCACCGTGGTGCACTATCCCCCCGACGTACTGCAGGCCAGCGGTCTTGATCCGGAGCAGTGGGGAAAGGTTCCTTTCTACGAAGGCCAGGGCTGCATTGAATGCGCGGGCACCGGGTTCCGCGGCAGGACGGCAATCCACGAACTGCTTGATTTGAGCGACCGCATTCGCGAGATGATTCTGGCCAAGAAACCGACGTCTGAGATTCGCCGCGCCGCCCGCGAGGAAGGGATGCGATTCCTACGCGAATCCGCCCTGGATAAAGTTCGCAACGGAATGACCACGCTGAAGGAAATCAACAAGGTCACGTTTATTGAGACGATGCGATGAGAAAAGCGGGCTTCAGGCTTTAGCCCGAACCTTGGGGCTTCGCGTTAGTGATTGTTGGGTGATCGTGATGTAGCCCTAGGCCGAGGCAGCTATTTCCCTGTGCTGCGAATTTTGATTAAATTGAGAGTCCGAGGAAAAAATGGTTCCGGCGTCGGGCTTGACGCCCGAAGCCTAGAGCCTGAAGCCTGAATTTATGACCCGTAGCAACCATACTGCCAGGCCAAGTCTGGCGTGCGAGATCGCTCCTGACCGGGTGATCGCCGCGCGCGCCGCAGATTCCGGCCAGGTGCTCGAACTGTGCTCCACCAGCGAGCTGGCGCCCGGGTGTGTGGTGCCAGACCTGATCGAGACCAATCTGCGCGAACGGAAGTCGGTGGTGAAGGCACTGCGCGACGCGCTGGAAAGCGTTGGCGGACGGTCGCACGACCTGGTTGCAGTCCTGCCGGACGCTGCGGTGCGCGTCGTTCTTCTCGATTTTGAGACCCTGCCGGCCAAGCCTCAGGAAGCCGAAAGCGTGGTGCGTTTCCGTCTGCGCAAGTCGTTGCCGTTTGATGTGGACAAGGCCAAGGTTTCCTATCAGGCGCAATCGTCGTCGGCGGGAATGCGCGTGGTGGCTGCGGTTGTTCTGAATAGCGTATTGGAAGACTACCAAGCCGCTTTCATGGAGGCAGGATTCAGCCCCGGAGTGGTTTTGCCATCCATGCTCGCGGCTTTAAGTGGCGCTCCGGCCGAGCGGGCGACTCTGGTGGTGAAAGTGGACGTGCGCACCACCAGCATCGCAATCCTCGACAACCAGCAGCTTCTTCTCTTCCGTACGCTGGAGAACACACGCGGCGTCGCCATCAGTGGCGAGCAGCTTGCCGAGGATGTGTATCCATCGGTGGTGTTTTTTCAGGATACTTACAACACGAACATTCAACAAATTTTTGTGGCTGGAGTTTCCGATATGGCCGACGCCTCGTCCGCGCTGCACTCGCAGACTGAAGCCGAAGTGCGCGAACTGGTAAAGGCATCGCAACTAGGACTGGGCGGAGGCTCCATTCCCAAATGGAGAATGGCGGGAGTGGTAGGCGCGCTGCTTTCCTGAGTGCGGACGTTTTCTGATTACTGATACTTTCCGATTGCTGAAAAACTTTGCGAATCGACATCAATCTCGCGACTCAGCCCTACGAGGATTCCCGGCGCTTCTGGACCTACTGGGGAACCGGACTGACATTGCTCGCGCTGGTAACCCTGCTGCTTGGGTACATGGCAGTCAGCGGATTCATCCAGGCCAGCCGGGAACGCACGCGAATTGCCGGCCTGCAGAAAGAAATTGACGCTTACGACCAGGAGAAATCCCGCGCCGAAACCATGCTGAACCTGCCCGAGAACCGCGTCGTGCGTGACCGTTCGCGCTTTCTGAACGACCTGTTTCAGCGCAAGGCATTTTCTTGGACCCGGGTCTTCGAGGATCTGGAACGAGTGATGCCGGCGCACCTGCACGTGGTGTCGATTCGTCCGGATATGTCGAAGGACAACAATCTCGAGATCAAGTTGGTGGTCGCGGGCGAATCGCGGGAACAGGCGCTCGACTTGGTCCGAAAAATGGAAGGATCGGCGCGCTTCAAGCAAACGCACATTGATACTGAGCGAACCCAGGTCGAGCCGGTCAATGGCGACCGGGTCCGATTCGACATCAGTGCGCTGTATATACCGTCCGCTGAAACCGCGGAAGCCAGCGGAGGCGTGAACTGATGCCTGACCTCGGGCTAATGCGAAACCGGATTAAGATCGCGATCGCTGCCTTGGTGCTGGTGGATGTGGCCGCAGTCGCCGTGCTGTTGACGCCCGTCGCCGGCTCCGCGGAACTGCGGCAGCAGGAATTGCAACAGAGTTGGCTCCAACTCAAGTCGCGGTCGGCTCCCTGGCGTGGGCTGGATAAGAAGATCCCGATAGCCCAGCGTGAGATTGAAGACTTCTACCACGACCGCTTTCCGGCGGAGGATTCGTCCATTTCGGCGGACTTGGGCAAGGTCGCTTCGGAAAACGGAGTAAGAATGTCCGCCGTAAAATACGCGCCGAAGGACGCGGGCGTGGAAGGGCTCGAGCGGATGGAAATCGAGGCCGACGTTTCGGGCGATTATGTGCAGTTGGTCCGGTTCATCAATGCTCTCGAACGCAACCGGCTTTTTTTTATTGTGAATGATCTTGAACTGGGCAACGAACAGAACGGGGTCGTGAAGTTGCAGATCAAGGTGGAAACTTACTTGAGGACGCTGTAGTGAAGCTGGGCGCAGAAAACCGGACGAAACTGATTTTGGCGGCTGTGCTGCTGGTTGTTGCGGTCGCACTGGGTGCACGTTTTGTCGGGTCGCTCGGAGGCGGCTCGTCGAGCGCGGCCGCGCCAGTAGCCACAAGTGTCGCGGGGTCCGCTCCCGATACGCTGGCGCCACCGAGCAAAGCAAAGGTCCACGGCAGCGCCAAGAAACCGGCCAACGTTCGGTCCCTCGATCCGACGTTGCGCTTTGATCTTCTCAAGGCCAGTGAAGAAACCAAATATGAAGGAGCGGGACGGAACATTTTTCGGGTGTTCGTGGACATTCCGAAAATCGTCCAGCCGCCAGTACCGGACCGCAAAGTGGCCGATAATACTCCGCCTCCACCTCCCCCTCCGCCGCCCATCAATCTGAAGTTCTATGGGTTCGCCATCAGCAAGCCCGGTGAAGCCAAGCGCATTTTCCTGTCGCAGGGTGAGGACGTTTTCATCGCAAAAGAAGGAGACATTGTGGACCGGCGATACAAAGTAGTCCGCATCGGTCCGAATTCGGTGGAGATTCTGGACGTGTTGAGCAACAACCGGCAGAGTATTCCGCTGACCCAAGGGTGAGAAAGTGAATCATTGAATCATCGCCTTAAAGGGTTTCAATGATTCAATCCCCCGATGATTCAATGATTCAATTCCGATGAACTCTCGTTCCCAACGCGGTCGTCACAACCAGCGTGGTTACATCCTGCTCACGCTGATGCTGTTCGTCGCCCTGCTTACGATTGGGCTTCTGGCGATGGTGCAGGACATTGAATCCCGGATCAAGCGCGACCGCGAGGAGGAACTGATTCATCGCGGAGTGCAGTATTCGCGCGCGGTGCGTCACTACTTCAAGAAATTCGGCCGCTATCCGAACCGCATTGAGGAGCTCGAGAACACCAACAACATCCGGTTTCTGCGCAAACGCTACAAAGACCCAATCACTGGCAAAGACTTCAAGCCTCTGCACATGACCGACGTGCAGATGTCGTTCATTGGCGGCGCCCCCGGCGCCGGACTTCCTCCGGGGCTGGGCCCTAACGTCTCAGCAGTGGGCGGGTTAAATCCGGCATCCGCGCTAAGAGGTCCCGGGCAGGACGCAACTGCCTCGCCGAACCCGCAAACCGGTGATCAAAGCGGAACCACGAATCCGACCGACCAGGCCGAGCAGACCGGACAGTCCGGGCCAGGAACTGGAACAGCACAGTCTTCGGCCCAATCGGTGCGGCCTGGACAGAACCAATCAGTCGAATCCGGCCCCGGAGGAGCGCAGGTTTTCGGGGGCGGAGCTATTGTGGGGGTTGCAAGCGTCAGCAAAGACAAAAGTATCCGTGAGTTCAACAAGAAGGATCACTACAACCAGTGGCAGTTTATTTACGATCCCACCTCGGACCGAGGTGGGCTTTTGATGACGCCGAACCAGCCGCCGCTCAAGGGAGCGACATCCCTCAATCCTGCGAACGGCACTCAGGGAACGCCGGCTCAGAATCCGGGTTTCGGGTCGAGCCAGCAGCAGGGTCCTGGAGGCGCTCCTCAGCAACCGAGTCCACAGCCGCCGGACCAGTAAGGCGGCCTTGAGGCTTTAGGTGCCCAGCGGCAGCCGCATGGCGTCCAAGATAAATTCGCTCTCAGAAACAAAGCCCCTCAACGAGGGGCTTTTGCATTTCATGAAGCCGGAAGCCTGTCCTTTTAAACGCTGAAGGAGGATCCGCAACCACACGTGCTCTTTACCTGCGGATTGTCAAACTTGAAGCCGGCGCCTTCGAGGGTTTCGATGTAGTCCACGGTGCAGCCGTTCAGGTAGGTCAGCGAGGTCGCGTCCACATAGACCTTCAAGCCTTCCATGTCGAAAACCTTGTCCATCAGGCCAGAGGCATTTTCAAACGACATCGAATAGGAGAAGCCGGAGCAGCCTCCGCCGACCACTCCCACGCGCAACCCAGCGGGCACGGGATTCTGCTGTCCCATGATTTCTTTGACCTTGGCAACGGCGGTTGGGGTCAGCGTAACCGGGGCCTTTTTGGTCTCCTGGGGCTTGATCTCGGGGGTCGCGGTAGTGGTGGCCATTAGTTCTCCTTTACGTGTATTCCTTAGCCATTATAACAGACGCTATTTCATGCGCCGCGGATTCCGAATTTTGGGCGTGTGATCCCAGGTTCCTGTTTGCCGTTACGTGTGCCGGTTCAATGCTTTGCAGGAAGCTGCGTTTCCGGGACTCGACCCGGCCTCGATTAGGCCGTCGTGCTCTCGCTTGCGAATGCCAATTCCGCGGTTATGTGCAAAACTGCTCCGCGAATGCGCATCCAAATTGACGACCGACAAGCGGAATCCGTGTCAACGAACCGACAAGCAGGGCCCGTACTGAAAATACAGTCCTCACTGTATTGGAAAGTCCGAGCTTTGGCATTAAGGTCTCGGCGGCGGGTTGACTCTTGTGGATTTTGGGAAGCAAATCATGGCGCGCTGTATAAACGAGAATTGTAATCTTCCGCTGCACTCGTTGTCCGAGGGCAGACTGTTTCAGTTCGAAGTAATTTCAATTTCGCTGGCCGCCAGCGACGAGACGGCGGCGCCGTTTGATGAGAAGCCGCAGCGCGAGACCGCGCACTTCTGGCTTTGCGGGAGTTGCGCATCCACGTTGACCCTTGTCCTCGAGCCCGCGCGCGGACTGAAGTTGGTTCCTGTTCAAGAACGCGCTTCCGCCGCTACCGACTTTTCAGTCATTCCGCGGGGTACTTTTAACGCCAGAGGATGTTGACATCCTGACCGCAACACATACCCGGGTGAAACTGTACGCGGCCTCAGTAAGATTTACACTGCTAGACTCCCACCGGTGTGTCTCGGTGGTTTACAGTACAGGGGTTAGGGGTTTGGCAAGAATAGTGCAACCTCGCAAACTTTCATGCGTAGCCGGGGTTTTGCATTCGGGCAGCCCATCGTTCTGTGGAGGTGTGATATGGGAGTGTTTCGGATCCTTGTAGCAGATGACCATGAGGTCGTTCGTAAAGGCCTGGTTTCCTTGCTGCAGGCGCAGCCGGATTGGCAGGTATGCGGCGAAGCCGCGGAGGGCCGTGAGGCGGTCGAGAAGACTTTTCAACTGAAGCCGGACGTCGTGATTCTCGACATCGGAATGCCCAACCTGAATGGGCTGGAAGCTACCCGCCAGATCTTAAGGATCAACCCACAGGCCCGAGTGTTGATTCTGACTCTGCACGATTCGGACCAGGTAGTTCGCGAAGTGTTAAATGCCGGCGCGCGCGGCTTTTTGTTGAAGTCGGACGCTGCCCGCGACCTGGTGGCTGCGGTGGACGCCTTGCGTCACGATAAGACTTACTTCACCTCCAAAGTCGCGTCTATGGTTCTGGAAGGCTTTCTGAAGGCCGACACTCCGGGAGCGATTCCGACCCCTGGGCGAAACCGGTTGACTCCGCGCGAGCGCGAGATCGTGCAACTATTGGCCGAAGGAAAGAGTACCAAGGAAGTCGCGGTTGACCTGGGATTGAGTGTGAAAACCGCGGAGACCCACCGTTCAAACATCATGCGCAAGCTGCAGCTCCACTCGGTCAGTGATCTGGTGCTATACGCGGTGCGCAACAATATCGTGCATGTAGTCCAGGGAATCGAGTAGCTTTTTCAACGACTTCGCGGTACAGCAATCCCTTTGGGCGGATACAGACCTCACCGGATAGACCATTGGCAGCAACCACTCTAGTCTCCAAGGAGAATTACGACAGGGGGCCACTTCGTTGGCAGCACACGAAAAAAAAAGTATGTTTCGAAAGGAGAAACTAGTGGCCACCAACGAAGCCAAAACCACTGCGGAGTTCGATTCCGATCTGCATCTGATCAAGCGAGCGCAAAAAGGCGATTCCGATGCGTTCGGAGCTCTGTTTCACAGGCACAAGTCCAGAATCTATTCGGTTTGCCTGCGCATGACCAACAACACTGCTGAAGCCGAAGATCTTACGCAGGATGCGTTCCTGCAGGTGTTCCGTAAGCTCGCGACCTTTCGCGGCGATTCCGCGTTGTCCACCTGGCTTTACCGCATCGCGGTCAATACCGTTCTGATGTACTTCCGAAAAAAGACATTGCGGCAGATTTCGCTCGACGAACCCTCCAACCAGGACGCGAAGACGGTTCGCCGGGAATACGGCAGCCAGGACGATCGCCTTAGCGGATGCGTGGACCGCATCGCCCTGGCGCGGGCCATCACCGAACTCCCCGCCGGGTACCGTACTATCTTCCTGCTGCATGAAGTGGAAGGCTACGAGCATCAGGAGATCGCCGAGCTGCTGGACTGTTCGGTTGGCAATTCGAAATCTCAGCTGCACAAGGCCAAACTGCGGATTCGGGAACTGCTGGTCCGGGCCCAAAAAGAAACCGGAACCAACCGTCGCGAGCGCGCTCTCGGTCAACGCCCCATTCGTCAGCGGCCACGGAGAAACCGCGCAGATTGGGAAGAAGCAGCCGGGTTGCCATCGCGGCTGCCAGTTTTTTCGACTGTGCCACAGCCCGCGGCAATTGGCTCTTAACAAACCGAGCAGCCGCTGGCTCGAATATTTCTGCAAGAAATCTCGGCTGTGCTCTCTGGGCACAGAAGAAAGGGATCAAAAAAACATGAAACGAGAAACCAAAACATTCACAAGCTTGCTTCTAACGCTCAGCGCTTCAGTTTTGCTGCTTCCAAACCTAGGCTGGGCCGCCGATGACAAAGATCAATCGGACATCCAGAAGAGAATTCACAATGCTGCTGACGTTCTGAACGAAATCATGGCGGTCAAGGACAAGGCCATTCCTGACAAGATCATGGCCGACGCGGAGTGCGTCGCCGTAGTTCCTTCCATGGTGAAGATCGCAATCGGTATTGGCGGCAACCACGGCAAAGGCGTAGCCACCTGCCGAACGAGGGATGGATGGAGCGCTCCCGCACCCTTCACCATTACCGGAGGCAGCTGGGGCTTGCAGATTGGCGGACAGGCAATTGACCTGGTGATGCTGGTCATGAACCAGAAAGGCATGGACGCGCTGCTCTCCAGCAAATTCAAAGTCGGCGCCGACGCCTCGGCTGCGGCCGGTCCGGTTGGAAGACAAAGCGAAGCCAGCACCGATTGGAAGATGAAAGCAGAGGTGCTGACGTATTCGCGCGCCCGCGGCGTATTTGCCGGCATTGACCTGAGCGGCTCACGGATCGCGCAGGACCAGGATGAAACCCGCGTGCTGTTCGGGAAAATGGTTCCCTTCGCCGAAATCCTGAGCGGCAAAGTTGCTCCGCCCGAGGGCAGCGAACCGTTTCTCTCCGCGGTAAGCAAATACGCCTCCCAAGCCAAAGAGCAGGGCAGCGTGACTGTGCCCACGACTCCAGCACCGGGATCGTCGCAGTAAACGCAGGCGTCGCCATAAGCCGCTTGCGGAAATCAGCTTTGCAATGCGCTTCCCTGGGAGAGGGTCTCCAGAAATGGGGACCCTTGTTTTCTCTTACCTCACGGAAAAATAACCGGGTTCGCCCTTCGGACAATCTTAGAGCTCACAAGGGCCCCTAACCCCCCAGATCCACCACCACCCGATACACCAACCCGCCCTTCACTCCCAGGAATCGATATGTATGCGAGTCCATGAACCGCGCCACATTCCGATTCACTTCCAGGAAGTCCTCATAAGTGGGCCCGGCCTTCCCGTCCACCGAAAGGGCGTAGGTGTGTCCGTTCCAGGTCATGGTGGCGAAGCGCTTGCTGTCGGGGCTAAAGGAAGGGAACTCGAAGAGCCCGTGGCCGTGCATAATTTCTTGTCCGTTGATGATCACGACATTGCCGCTGACGCCGTCCGGTTTCGGCCACGCGTAAACCATCCGCGTGCCGTCGTCGCTGAAAAAGATCGGCGGGAAGTCGATCGGCGGCCGTGCTCTGGTCGTAAACGGAACCAGTGAAGAAACGTTCGTGCCCACACCATCCACAATTACCTGGCATTGCGAATAGTTTGTGCAGGCCGAGTAAGCAGAGTGCTTTCCGTCCGGACTGAAGATCAACGAGTTGGCAACTATCTCGTGGAAATTCGGACTGTCTTTCCCGTCCACCACCACGTGGAAGCCGGTCTGAGGTGAATATGCCTCATAGCCCAGGCGTCCGCCCTCTTTGCTGTAAACGAAATTCTTGACGGTGCCTGTCCCCGGCAGTTCCTGCCCATCCACCACCATGAAACTCAGGGTTCGGTTGCCCACATAAAAATCGTGCTTGGAATCGGGACTGAACTGCAGGACGCCGATGGTGTCGTAGGCCCGTCCCACTTTTCCGTCAATTACTGCGGCGATGCCTCCGGGTACTGGCTTAGCGTAGGCGAACCTTTTTCCGTCGGGGCTGAACAGCATATATCCCACAAGAATGGTTGATCTTCCGGTTGGGTCCACGACTGCGAAGGCGCTGACCTCGGGAGAAACTTCCTTCTCGTCAACGTACAAAACCTGCTTGATAGGATCGGAGTGTCCGTTGGGTCCACTTCCCTTGTACGCCAGGTACGCGACACGACCATTCGAAGCAATGGTCAGATACGTAAGGCCATTGGCGACTTGCATACGGACCGGTCCTGGAACCCCGTCAGTCACGACCATCTGGCCGCCGCCGGTAGAGGCAATGAACGCGTAGTGTTTGTCGTCCTCGTTCAGCTGAAGCCACCCCACCGCGTCGTACGCCGGACCCGGCTTGTCATTCACCACCATGTGCCATTTTTGGTCCTTGGTTTGAGCGGCATAGACTAGTTTCTCCCCGACAAAAGCTATCTGGTTCAAGTCAATCGTGGCGTAGAGAGGGCTTTTCACTCCGTCCAGGAACATGTGAAAGCCAGACATAGAACTGGCCGCCGCAGCCGCGGCCTGAGACGCTTGCGATCCCGTCGCTGAATCATGGGTTACCGACTGAGTTGCCGCCGGCCTGGGGTACTCCGCACTCACTACTGCAACATGCGCGCCGCTCGAGCTGATGAGGCATTGGTGCCCCACAAGGCTTTCATTGGGGGTATGAATACGGGATTGGTTAATTTGCGAAACGCTTCCGTTGGTCTCAAGCTTGACGCTCGTAATCACGAACGCATCTTTCCCGTCTCGGACCTCAACCATGTCATCACCGCGCTGGCCCACATACGCCGAGTGCTTGCCATCGGAGCTGAACACGAAATCAATAGCGGCCCCGCCCCAGCCGTGCGCTGCGTGGTCGAACTCGGGGCCATCCACTCCATCCACAATCACCACTTCGCGGCTCCCGTGCATGGCGGAGACCGCGTAATGTCCGCCGTCGGGACTCACCACAAACATTCCGGCCTGCTTGCTCGGTCCCAGCAGCGTTTCCTGGATCTTGGCGGTCAGGGCTCCGCCTGTCACTGGTTCACCGACCGCGGATGATGAATTCGACGCCACAGCCGGATGTGCTCCTCCGCCGACGCTGCCCGGATGCAGCGGCCCGCTCGGATGCGGTATCCCGCCACCGGAAGGCGCTCCCATGGCAGACGGCATTCCTCCGCCGCTGGGCGCAGAAGCCCCGCTGAGAACAAATTGCACTTGCGTTCCCGGTGGCAGCACCACGCGATCCCCGGTCGCAATCGCCTCCACTCCGGACGGCTTGGGCGGCTTATGTCCAAATCCGCCAAAACTTCCCAGGGCAGAAGTCACTGTGCTGGCCGCACTGGCAACGGAACTCTGCGCCGATCCCATCACGCTCGCCGGAGCGCTGCTCACATTCATGGTCTGGCCCTTGACCATCAACGACTGAAGGTGGGCCGACCATCCGCCTTGACCATTCATCAGCGTGACCATCGCCATTGATCCCTGCGGAATGGTGATACCGTTCCCGGCGTCTGCCGGTTTCATCACCATACCTCGATACTGCTTGCCCGCAGGGTCTTTGCTGGAATCCACCGCCTCGAGCATCCTCACCGCCAGGGTAGTCCCTATCGCCGGAGCATTTTGCGTTTGCCCTGCTGACGCCCCCTGCCCCGATCCGCTTCCCACACCCGCGCTTGTGTTAGGGCTGGCGGCACTGGTAGCGTTAGAGGCCGGCCCGGAAGCTGCCGCCGGGGCAGAAGCCGCCGGCTCAGATGCGCTACTCCCCGCAGCTGGCGCCCCGTTATAGGTCCATCCAGTCTCGACGACCTTCCACTTATTAGAGGCGCGCGCACCGGCGATCCTCTTTTGCTCTCCTGTCTGCGCTGCGTCGAGGGTTTTGAAATCCCCAAAACACACAACCGGGCCGTCATAGCCATACTGTTCGGCAAGGGTTTGCTTGAACCCTTCGCCCATTTTGCCATCATCAACTTTGGCCGTGCCTGGGGCCGCGGTGACATCGAACGCGCCGCTGAAGTACAGCGTCTCGCCTTGGTTCGACGTACAGTAGTAGTGCCAGGTGCCGCCCGCGTGACTTCCGTTGCCCGCGGTTCCGGCCATGCCGGGCCGCGTCAATAACAAAAGGCAGAACAAGGCAAGCGCAAAGTCGGTCAGGCGAGTGATTCGTCGAAGGGTGTC
>WNFD01002353.1_pt1 | contig 19622 bp, 16 predicted proteins | sample 5400491 | NCBI WGS metagenome assembly WNFD01 (sample SAMN13153343, study PRJNA577476) | soil metagenome | isolation source: 120 cm saprolite under Douglas fir tree site 2 hole 2 replicate 2 | place: USA:California | collected 2015-04-18
CGCGTGGCCGCTCTGCCGGACGATCTCCTCGCGCGTAACAAGGCGGCCGGAAGCCCGCTGTCGATGACGCGCTCCGCGCACCGTGAAGAGCATCTCGACGAGATCGAGCGCGTACTGCGCGCCTAAGCGGCCGCCGGGTCGCATTGACAGCCCGCGCGGATCGTAGAACAATCCGCTCCTGTTCGACCGCGGCCGGGCCGAGCGCCCGGGAAAGGGCTCTTCCATGCGCACGACCACGCGTCTCCGGCAAATGCTAAAGGAGCCGGGAATCATCGTCGCTCCCGGCGCCTACGACGGCTTCTCGGCGCGCCTCATCGAGGCCGCCGGCTTCCGCTGCGTGTACATGACCGGCGCGGGCACGGCGGCGTCCCACCTGGGCCAGCCGGACCTGGGACTGGCCACGCTGACGGAGATGGCGAATCATGCCGCGCACCTGGCCTCGTGCGTCTCGCTGCCGGTCATCGCCGATGCGGACACGGGCTACGGTAACGTCCTGAACGTCGTGCGCACGGTGCGCGAGTACGAGCGCGCAGGCGTCGCGGGACTGCACATGGAAGACCAGGTCGCGCCCAAGAAGTGCGGCCACATCGCCGGCAAGCAGATCATCCCGACCCAGGAGTTCTGCGACCTCGACGACGCCATCGACCGCGGCAACCGCGCCGCCGAGGCGGGCGCCGACGTCATCTTCGTCGAGGCGCCCCAGACGGACGACGAGATCCAGCGCGTGGCGCGCGAGGTCAAGGCGCCGCTCCTGGCCAATATGGTCCAGGGTGGTAGGACTCCGGCGGTCAAAGTCGCGGAGCTCGAGCGGATCGGCTTCAAGATCGTGATCTTCCCGGCGGTGTGCATGGCCGCGGCCGTCCCGGCCATGGAACGCTCGCTCCAGCAGCTGAAGGACACGGGCACGGACTGGCACGACGGACCGGTGCTCTCGCCCATGGACATCTTCCGCAGGGTCGGCTTCGACTGGTGGCACGCGATCGAAGAGAAATTCGCTCCGCGCTCATAGGAGGATCCATGCGCGCCACGTCGAAGTTGAGAGAGCTCCTCGGCACCGGCAAGACCCTCTTCGTTCCCGGCTGCTACAACGCCCTCAGCGCCAAGATTCTCGAGACCGTCGGCTTTCCCGCTGTCTACATGACGGGGTACGGCACCTCGCTGTCGCTGCTCGGGCTGCCGGACGCAGGGCTCGCGACCATGACGGAGATGCACCTGAACGCGCGCTACATCGCCAATGCGGTCGCCGTCCCGGTGATCGCCGACGCCGACAATGGCTACGGCAACGCAATCGGCGTGATCCGGACCGTGCGGGAGTACATCCAGACGGGCGTGGCGGGGATACATCTCGAGGACCAGGCCATTCCCAAGCGGTGCGGCCACGTCGCCGGGCGCCGCGTGATCCCGATCGAGGAGGCCGTCGGCAAGTACCGTGCGGCCGACGCGGTCCGGCGCCAGATCGACCCCGACTTCGTGCTGATCGCCCGCACCGACGCGCGGGGCGCTCACGGCGGCAGCCTCGACGAGGCGATCCGCCGCGCCAACGCCTATCTCGAGGCCGGCGCCGATCTCGCCTTCGTCGAGGGACCCACGAGCGTGGACGAGGTCCGGCGCATCTGCAAGGAAGTCCACGGGCCGGTCTTCTACAACCAGACGGGCGTCTCGCCGCGCTTCAGCCTGGAGGAGATGAACGAGCTGGGCATCGCCGTGACCATTCTCCCCGGCGCCACCTTCCGCGCGACCATCCAGGCCGTCTACGACTTGGCGCGGGAGCTGCGGGAGCGCGGGCCCGTGGCCGAGAGCGATTTCAACGAGCGTTTCAAGGCGCATCCGCTGGGGAACGTCCACGCGTTCGCCGGCTTCGACCAGGTGCGGGAGTGGGAGGAGGCGTACCTGCCGGCAGAGGAGATGGACAAGTACACGAACTCCGTGGGCCACCAGCCCGCGAAGCGCTGAGACGGGGATTCGAAGCTCAGTCCTCACTGGAGAGATCGCCGTGCCGACGATGTTCGAGAAGATCTGGAGCTGTCACGTTGTGACCGAAGGGCCGGGCGGCCAGTCCCTCCTCTACATCGACCGGCACCTGCTCCACGAGGGGGCGACCCACGCCTTCGCGCGGCTGCACAGGGCGGGGCGTTCGGTGCGGCGTCCCGGCGGCCTGGTCGCCACCGCGGACCACTACGTCCCGACGGGCCGGGGCTCGGAAGCGCAGAGCAACGAGGAGATCCGCGGGATGGTCGAGGGCCTGGCCCGCTCCACGCGCGAGGAGGGGGTGACGCTCTTCGGGCCAGGCGACCCGCGCCAAGGCATCGTGCACGTGATCGGCCCGGAGCAGGGACTGACGCAGCCGGGCATCGTCCTCGTCTGCGGCGATTCTCACACGGCGACCCACGGGGCGTTCGGTGCGATCGCATTCGGCATCGGTTCCACCGAGGTCGAGCACGTGCTGGCCACCGGGTGCCTCTGGCAGAAGAAGCCCAAGGTGATGCGGATCACCGTGACGGGCCGACGTCCGGCTGGCGTAACGGCGAAGGATGTGATCCTCGCCATTATCGCCAGGATCGGCGCCGCGGGGGGCGTGGGACACGCCATCGAGTACGCCGGGCCGGTCATCGCGGCGATGTCCATGGAAGAGCGGATGACCGTGTGCAATATGTCCATCGAAGCCGGCGCGCGAGCCGGGATGATCGCGCCCGACGCGACCACGTTCGCCTACGTCGAAGGACGGCCCTACGCGCCGAAGGGCACGCAGTGGGACAAGGCGCTCGAGTACTGGAAGACGCTGCCGTCAGATCCCAACGCCGTATTCGACAGAGAGGTCGAGGTTGATGGCGCCGTAATCGCGCCCACGGTGACCTGGGGTACGAGCCCGCAGGACGCGCTGCCCATCACGGGGAGCGTGCCCGATCCCGCACGGGAGAGCGATCCGGCCCGGCGCCAGGCCTTGGGGCGCGCGCTCGACTACATGGGTCTCCGTCCCGGCATGGCGCTGACCGACATTGCGGTCGACCGCGTTTTCATCGGCTCGTGCACGAACAGCCGCATCGAGGACCTCCGCGCGGCGGCGGCTGTCGCCAAGGGACGCCGCGCCGTGGTGACCGCCTGGGTCGTGCCCGGCTCCGGGCTCATCAAGCGCGCGGCCGAAGCAGAAGGCCTCCACGAGATCTTCACGGCGGCCGGCTTCGAGTGGCGCGAGCCCGGCTGCTCCATGTGCATCGGGATGAACGGCGACACGGCGCGCGAGCACGAGCGCGTCGCCTCGACGTCCAACCGCAACTTCGAGGGGCGCCAGGGCAAGGGCGCCCGCACGCATCTCATGAGCCCTGCCATGGCCGCGGCGGCCGCCGTCACCGGACGGCTCACCGACGTCCGGACCCTCGCCTGCTGATGCAGCCCTTTACGATGCTCAGCGCCGCCGCGGTGCCCATGGACCTGCCGAACATCGACACCGACCGAGTTATCCCTGCGCGCTTTCTCCGCAAGCCGAGGGAGGCCGGCTACGAGAAGTTCTTCTTCCACGACGTGCGCTTCAACGCCGACGGCTCCGAGAACGGAGACTTCATCCTCAACCAGGCGCCCTATCGGCAGGCGAAAATCCTCGTCACGGCGGAGAACTTCGGCTGCGGGTCTTCGAGGGAGGGTGCGGTCTGGGCGCTCATGGACCATGGGATTCGGTGCGTGATCGGGCCGTCCTTCGGCGACATCTTCTTCGAGAACTGCTTCAAGAACGGCGTGCTGGCGCTGGTTCTGCCGCCTGCCGCCGCCGCGGCCATCAGGCGCCAGCTCCAGGAGCGCCCGGGCGCCACGATCAGTGTGGACCTCGAGGGACAGAGGCTGACGGCCCCCGACGGCTCGCTCCACCGCTTCGAGGTGGACCCGTTCCGCAAGCAGGCCCTGCTCCGGGGGCAGGACGAGATTGCACTGACTCTGGAGTACGAGCAGGCCATCCTCGCCCATGAATCCCGGCGCGCGGCCGAGATGCCCTGGCTGACCTGAAGCAAACCACCAGATACGGAGTCCGTTAATGCTTGTTACCTCAGTATCTTGTGCTTGCTAATACTAAACAGATGACGTGTAATATTAGGCACTCCTTTACTTATTAAGGGAGTGCCGCTATGGCCACCTCGACCGAGTCCTTGCCCCCGCCAGGGTGGGATAGAGAGGGGCTCGATAGCTTGCTGGATGCCTTCCCCGAAGGCGGGCTCAGCGAGATCGTCGGACCCCGATCCTCCGGAGGCGGCAGCCTGCTGCTGGCGCTCCTGGCCCGTGCCGCATCGCGCGGCGGCTTGGTCGCTCTCGTGGACGGCGCCGACTCTTTCGATCCCGAGACGGCCGAACGCGCGGGGCTCGACCTGCGCGCGCTGCTCTGGGTGCGCTGCGGCGGCCGCCTGCCGCCGGCGTGGAGCGCGGCCGATCTCCTCGCGCGCTGCCCGGGCTTCGCCGCGGTCGCGCTCGATGTGGGGACGACATGGGGGATGGGGTCGATCGCCGCGCCGCCGTCTTTCGGCGTGCGCCTCCAGCGCGCGGCGGCGGGGAATCCGGCCGTGATTGTCGTCCGCACCCCGCGGCACGTGACGGGCAGCGCCGCCGCGCTCGTGGTCTCGGTGCGCCGCGTGCGCGCGCGCTGGGTCGGCGCGCCCCGGCGCATCCGTCTCGGCGGGCTCGTTTCCGAAGCCCGCGTGCTCCGTTCCCGTTTCGACCCGCGCCTGGCCGCGCCCGGGCGAGCCTGGCTCATCGAGTGGCGGACGTGACGCGCATCGCTTGCCTCTTCGTTCCCGTCGCCGACGAGCGGATCAAGCCGGCCCTGCTCGAGATCGCGCTCCGCCACTCGCCCTCGGTGGAGGACAGCGGCCCGGACATCGTCTACCTCGACCTGGGCGGGCTCGAGAGGCTGTGGGGCGGTGAAGAGGAGATCGCGCGCCGGCTTCACCGCGCTGCCGGCGAGCGCGGCGCGGCGGTGCGGATCGGCATTGCGGGCAGCCGCGCCGGCGCCCGTTTCGCGGCCCGCGCGGACGGCGACATCACCATCGTTCCACCTGAGCTGAATGCCCGCTGGCTCGGTCCCGCGCCGCTGGCCCTGCTCGGCCTGGGCCCCGAGATGTCAGCGCGTCTCGGCCGCTGGGGCATCCGCACTCTCGGCGAGCTCGCGGATCTCCCGGTGAGCGGGCTCGCTGAGCGGCTCGGGGACGAGGGGCCGCGGCTTCAGCGGCTGGCGCGCGGCGAGGATGCGACGCCACTTCGCCTCTGGACGCCGCCGCCAGTCTTCGAGGAGTCGGCTGATTGCTCCTGGGGCGTCGAGACTCTCGAGTCGCTCGGCGATCTCCTTGCGGGCCTGGCTGAGATGCTCTGCGCGCGGCTGCGCCGCCATGAGTTCTCCGCCGACGCCTTTGAGTGGAGCTGCCGGCTGGCGAACCGCACCGTGCACGAAGGCGCCTGCGCGCCGGCGGCGCCGCTCACTGATTCCGCCGCTGCCGCCGCGCTCCTGCGCGCCTCGCTCGCGGCGCGGCCGCCGCGCGCCGCCGTGGAGGCGATCACGCTCCGCGTGCGTCCCGTGCGCGTGAGAAATGTCCAGCCACGCTTCGACGAACCACCACGCCCGAGCCCGCGCCTGCTCACGGCCACGCTGGCGCGTCTCTCCGCTCTCGTGGGCGCGCGAGATATCGGCTCGCCGGTGATCCTCGACACCCACCGGCCCGATGCCCACCAGATGACACCATTCCTTCTCCCCTCACCCCGGCCCTCTCCCCAGAAGGGAGAGGGGGGCAGGGAGAACAGGAACCCCCATCGGGGGAGAGGGCAGGGTGAGGGGGCGGTTCTTGCCGTTCACCGTGTGAGGCCGTCGAGATCCGTCGCGGTCGTGCTCCACGCGGGCGCACCCGCCCATCTCCGCGCCGCCGGGCTCGCGGGGCGGATCATCGCGGGCGCGGGGCCGTGGCGCGTCTCGGGCGAGTGGTGGACGGAAGCGCCCTTCGTCCGGGACGAGTGGGATGTGGAGCTCGACGATGGCACCCTCTGCCGTCTCGCGCGCGATGGCCGCGGCTGGCGCCTCGAAGCCGTCTACGACTAATTCTCAATGTTTGTCGAGCTGCACGCCAAGAGCGCATTCAGCTTTCTCGAAGCGGCCGCCTTGCCCGAGGCGCTGGCCGAGCGGGCCGCCGCCCTCGGCCAGCCCGCCCTGGCCCTCGTGGACACCGACGGCGTCTATGGGGCGCCGCGCTTCTACGGCGCCTGTACGCGCCTCGGGATCACGCCGCTCGTTGGCGCCGAGGTCAGCATGCAGGACGGCGGCAGGCTGCCGCTTCTCGTGGAGGACCCCGAGGGCTACAGGAATCTCTGCCGCCTGCTGACGCGGATCAAGATGCGCGCGCCCAAGGGCGAAGGGACGGCAGGCTGGGACGATCTCGAAGAGCACGCGGGCGGGCTCGTCTGTCTCACGGGTGGCGTTGACGGCCCCGTGGCCCGGCGGCTCGCCCGTGACGGTCACGAGGCCGCGCGCGCGACGCTCGACAGGCTCGCCGGCTTCTTCGGCCGCTTCGGCGTCTACGCAGAGCTCCAGCGCGACCTCTCCCGCGAGCAGGAGGCGCGCAACGAATGGCTGCGCGCGGAAGCGGAGCGGCGGGGGCTGCCGCTCCTCGCCAGCAATGCCCCGCTCATGGCTCTGCGCGACGATCGGCCGTTGCTGGACACGCTGACCTGCATCCGCCACGGCGTGACGCTCGCTCAGGCCGGCAGGCTGCTCGCGCGCAACAGCGAAAAATTTCTCAAACCTGGCCACGAGATGGAGCGGCTCTTCGCCGACTGCCCGGCGGCCGTGGCCACTAGCGGCGAGCTGGCCTTGCGGCTCGGCTTCACGCTCAAGCACCTGGGCTACCGCTTTCCCGACTACCCGCTGCCGCCGGGCCAGACGCCGATCGGCTTCCTCCGCGCCCTCTGCGAGACGGGCGCGGCCGCGCGCTACGGCACGGGGCCATTGGCAGAACGCGCGCGAAAGCAGATCGAGCGCGAGATCGATCTCATCGGCCGCCTCGACCTGGCGGGCTACTTCCTGATCGTCTGGGACCTGGTCGAATACTGCCGCCACCACGACATCCTGGTGCAGGGGCGGGGCTCGGCCGCCAACAGCGCGGTGTGCTACGCGCTCGGGATCACGGCAGTCGATCCGGTGGGGATGGAGCTGCTCTTCGAGCGCTTTCTCTCCGAAGAGCGCGGCGAGTGGCCCGACATCGACCTCGACCTGCCGAGCGGAGACCGGCGCGAGCGGGTCATCCAGCACGTCTACGAGCGCTACGGACGGCTGGGCGCGGCGATGACCGCGAACGTCATCACCTACCGCGGCCGGAGCGCGGCGCGTGAGGTAGGCAAGGTCCTGGCGCTTCCCCCCGCCCTCTGCGACCGGTTGTCGGGGCTCGTCAGTGACTGGGAATACAAAGATCCGGGCGACAGTCTCCTCGTCCACCTCCGCGAGGCCGGCTGCGATCCCGGGGAGTCGGTCATGCGTCATTTCGCGCGGCTGTGGACAGGAATTCAGGACCTGCCGCGCCATCTCGGCCAGCACTCGGGCGGCATGGTCATCTGTGCCGGACGGCTCGACGGCCTCGTGCCGCTCGAGCCCGCCACCATGCCCGGGCGCTCGGTCGTGCAGTGGGACAAGGACGACTGCGCGGCCATGGGCATCATCAAGGTGGATCTCCTGGGGCTCGGGATGATGGCGCTCCTCGAGGACGCGCTCGGCATGATCCGTCAACGCGGCGGTCACGTGGACCTGGCCCACCTGCCGCCGGACGACGCCACGGTCTACGCCATGCTGCAGAAGGCCGATACCATCGGCGTCTTCCAGGTGGAAAGCCGCGCGCAGATGGTGACCCTGCCGCGCCTCAAGCCCGAGCGTTTTTACGATCTGGTCGTCCAGGTGGCCATCATCAGACCCGGCCCGATCGTCGGCGACATGGTGCATCCGTATCTCCGACGCCGCGCGGGGCGCGAGCGCGTGACCGTGCCGCATCCCGCGCTCGAGCCCATCCTCGAGCGCACGCTCGGCGTGCCGCTCTTCCAGGAGCAGCTCCTGCGCATGGCCATGGCGACGGCGGGCTTCACCGGCGGTGAGGCGGAGGAATTGCGGCGCGCTTTCGGCTTCAAGCGCCGCAAGCACGCCATGGACGAGGTGGAGCAGAAGCTCCGCGCCGGCATGGCGGGGCAGGGAATCACGGGCGAGGCGGCGGAGGCCATCATCCGCTCCATCACCTCCTTCGCCCTGTACGGCTTCCCCGAAAGCCACGCGGCCAGCTTCGCGCTGCTGGCCTATGCCAGCGCGTATCTCAAGGCGCATCACCCGGCGGCCTTCTACGCGGCGCTGCTCAATAACCAGCCCATGGGGTTCTACCATCCCGCCACCATCGTGGGAGATGCCGCGCGCCACGGACAGGTGATCCGGCCGGTGGACATCAACCACTCGGACTGGCTCTGCGTCATCGAGGCCGACGGTACCGTGCGGCTGGGCCTCCGCTACGTCCGCGGGCTCCGGGAGGAGACGGGGCGGCTCATGGAGCGTGAGCGGCCATTTTCCTCCGCTGACGATCTCGTCAGACGCGCCGGGCTTCACAGGGACGAGCTGGCCAGGCTGGCCGAGCTCGGCGCGCTCGGCAGCCTCGGTCTCGAGCGACGCGCGGCGCTCTGGGAGATCGAGAGGGCTGCGCGGCCATCAGGTCCGCTCTTTGTCGGCCTCGATGCCACGCCGGATCTCTCGCCGCTCCAGCCCATGACGCCGCCCGAGGCGCTGGTGGCCGACTACGAGGGCACCGGGCTCAGCCTGGGCCCGCATCCCATGACTTTTCATAGGGCCCGGCTCGCGCGCCTGGGCGTCACGCGGGCCGCCGATCTCCGGGGGAAGCGGCACGGCGGGCCGGTCCGTGTCGCGGGAGCGGTGGTAGTGCGCCAGCGGCCCGGCACCGCCAAGGGCTTCGTTTTCCTGAACCTCGAGGACGAGAGCGGACTCGTCAATGTTGTGGTGCCCCCGCCGCTCTTCCAGCGCTACCGGCTCACGCTGGTGGAAGAGCCCTTTCTCTGGGTCGAGGGGACGCTCGAGCACCGCGAGGGGGTCATCTCGGTACGCGCCGGACGGCTCCACCCGCTCAGCCACCGATTGCGGCAGATACCGTCCCATGACTTCCACTAGCCCAATCCTCCCGCTTCCTGTTACTTTCATGCGGCGGTACTCCACACACGCGGTCCTTGCGGCCGAGGAGGTTCGCTCGTGCTCTTTGCCCCTTGGCTCGTGGTGCTGATGGCCGGCGCCGCGGGTATCGTCGAGATGAGCATCGGGCTTCACGCGGCGCGCATCAAGAAACCGTTCCTCCTTCCCGCTCACCACCTCTACTGGACCCGCGCCGCTCTCCTGGCCGCCATCGTCTACGGTCTGCCGCGCTTCACCTTTCTCGCTCCCGCCATCAACAGCAATGCCTTCGACGCCGTGCTGCTGCTGCCGATCGGCCTCGCGGCCGGCTGCTTCTGGATGCTCGGACGCGGCTTCGCCGCCCCCGGACTCGAGCGCTACGCGCTGCTGCATACGGTCAGGGAGGTCCTGCGGGAAATGGGCTACAGCGCCCGCGAATCCTCGCCCAGGACGGGGGAGGACGAGTTCCTCCTCCTGGGAGCGGGCAGCGTGATCATCGTGCAGGCGCCCTGGTGGAGCGGGACGCCGCGCCTGCGCATCCAGCCCGCCGGCGCAGCGCCGCTCCTGCGGCAGATCGGGACCGCGGTCAACGTCCTTCTGATGCTGGGGTCCCACGACATGCGCAGCGCTCCCTTTGTCCTGCACACGCTCAAGGGAGGGCTGCTGATCGTCGCCTCCATCGCCGGGCTCCTGGCCCTCGTGGTCGGCGGGCGCTGAAGACAGGTCAGGGACGGGTGATCGTTGTGCTGTCGCCCGTTGCGGTGATGGTGTAGCCGTTCGGACCGCCGGACGCGTAGCTGTAGGTCCAGCCCGCGGGCGGCGCGGGGTCGCCCGCCATGAAGGGGCCCGCCACCTGGCCGGTGATATTGGTTTGGGCGACGCTCAACTCGGCCAGCGCGCCCGGCATCTGGCCCATGTGCGCCTGGAAAGCGCCGACCGCCGAGGCCAGCATCTGCGTGTCGGCCTGGGCCTTGGCCATGCGCGAGCGCGACTGGACATTGTGGTAGACCGTGACGGAGATCGTCGTCAGGATGCCGATCACCGCCACCACGACCAAGAGCTCAATCAAGGTGAACCCGCGCTGGTCCCTCATCACGGGGTTACACTACCGCAATCCCGATGCCATCCCAGCCGAGTTTCGCAGGGCTCTCAATGCCTTGAAATACAATGTGTTCATTCCCGCAGGTGACAGCCCGTCAGACCGAAAGCGCCAAATTTTGTCGCCCGAGTGCAAATCACGCGCTGTGTGGGGGCCTTGAGGCGTGACGCGAGGGCGGCTTCACGATATGCTCAATGCCCCGTGAGTCCTGCAACCAAGCCAGGTAAAACCCAGGCGGTAGCCCCCAATGCTGCCAGTTCAGCTCGACGGAGAAGGCTCCACAGGGAATATGCGCGCCGGCTGTTTGGCCCCGCCCTCGCCCTAGCCGTCGTGGCGCTCATCGAGGGTCTCTCGTACACTCCACTCAAGGTCGCGGTGTCGGCTCCTATCCTGATCCTCACCGTCGTCTGCGCGAGCTTCGTGGGCGACCTCGTGGACGGGCTCATCGCGGCGGGAATCACCGTCTGGTACTACGCCTACGAGCTGTCCTCGCCGGGCACCACGTTCCCGTATACGCACGAGGCACTGCGGCGCGTGCTCGTGTTCGCCTGTTCGGCCCCGGCGGTGGCCCTCATGGTCGGACTGCTCAAGCAGCGGGAGGTCCGCGCCACCGCCGAGGCCGCGCGCAAGGAGCGGGAGTCGGCCGACGCCGTGTACACGTCCTTGACCTGGACGCGCGAGGCCGACAGGTCCGGGCGCGAGGCGGAGCGTCGCTTCCGCGCCTTCTTCGACACGAGCGTGGTAGGAGTCATGCACACGCTACGTGAGGGGCGCGTGGTCGAGTGCAACCAGACCCTGGTCAACGTTCTCGGCTTCGACTCGCGCGAGGAGCTCCTGACCATGGACGCCGACCGCCTCTTCGAGGACCCGACGGAATACAAGGCGCTCTTGACCGAAGTCGGCCGCGGCTCCGTCCCTCTCGAGCGCGATCTCGCCCTGTGGCGGCGGCGTGGCAAGCCGCTCTGGGCGCGGGTGTCGGTGCGGTGCCAGAACGATGCCATACGCACGGTCTTCCAATGGAGCGTCGTGGACATCACGCGTCAGCGTTCGGCCGAGTCGCGCGCGGCTGCCTTGCAGGCCGACCTCGACCGTCGCCGGGGTGAGCAGAGCGCGCTGTTGCAGGAGCTCGAGGGCTGTGCGTATGCGGTGGCGCACGACCTCCGCGGTCCCATGCGCCGCCTCGACGAGCTCTCCCAGGCGCTTCTGGCGGGCTACGGGCTGAAGCTCGACGCCGCGGGACGCGACAGCTTGACTCGGTTGGCCGCCAGCAGCGGAGCCCTGGAGCGGCTGGCGCAGAGCCTGCTCGAGCTTGCGCGGGCCCAGGGAGGGCAGATGCGGCGTAGCGCGATCGACCTTTCGGCACTGGCACAGACCATCGTGCAGACGCTCCGGACCCGCGAGCCCGAGCGCAAGGTCAACGTGACCATTGCCCAGGGGCTGACCGCTGTCGGCGACCCTGTGCTCCTGCGCCAGGCGCTTACCCACCTCATCGGCAATGCTTGGGCCTTCACGAAGGGACGGCCAATAGCCAGCATCGAGTTCGCGGAGACCAGGTGGGAGGGGTGCCAGGCCTACCTGGTTCGGGACGACGGCGGCGGCTTCGATCGCGCCTATGAGGGGCCTCTCCCGGGGGCGATTCAGCGGCTGCGCAGCGCCGACGAGTGGCCGGGCGCGGGACTCGCCCTCGCCATGGTGCAGCGGATCGTGCAGCGCCACGGCGGCCGCATCTGGTCAGAGGGAAGCCAGGCGGGCGCCTCGTTTTATTTCACCTTGGGCGAGCCGCCAGGACCTCCCACAGCATCCGCGTGATGCGATAATCCATCTCAAGGCTGGGAAAGGCGAGAATCCAGGGTGCCCATCTACGAATACGAGTGCCGGGGCTGCAGCCGCCGCGTGAGCCTGCTTGTCCGATCGCTCGCGTCCCGAGAGGTCCCGCGATGTCCGCGCTGCGGCAGCGCTGAGCTTTCCCGCCTCATGTCCCGTTTCGCCACGCCCAAGTCCGAAGACGCCCGCCTTGAAGCCGCCGCCGACCCGTCCCAGTACGGGGATCTGGACGAGAACGATCCGCAGGCCGTCGCCCGCTTCGTCAAGCGCATGGGCGACGAGATGGGCGAGGACCTGGGGGACGATCTCGACGCGGCCATGGAGGAGGCCTCCGGGGGGGGCGGGACGGACGAGGACGGTCCCGGCGGAGAGCCGGACAGTGACGGCGAGACCAGTCTCAGCGAGGCCGGAGGCGGCGATGAAGGTTGAAGTGCTGCCGGGCTTCGAGAGCCTGGACGAGGGCCGCTGGAACGGGCTCCTCGCCCAGGCCCGCTACCCCTCGGTGTTTCTCTCCTGGCAGTGGCAGACGGTTTGGGCCCGGGCGTTCCTAGCGGGACGGCCGCTGCACCTGCTCAGGGTGACCGACGACGCAGGGACGCTGGCGGGCGTGCTGCCGCTCTACGACGAGAGCGCCGGGTTGAGGCGCTTCGTGGGCGGGGTGGATGTCTCAGACTACCTGGACGTGATCGTCCCTGCCGGTCGCGAGGCGGACGTCTGGCAGGCCCTGCTCCAGCACCGCGCCGGCGAGACCGCGGAGTGGGACCTCCACGCGATCCGCGCCGCGTCGCCCACGCTCGAGATCCTGCCGCGGCTCTGCGACGCAGCGGGGATCCGGGCGCAGGTCGAGCGAGAGGACCGCTGCCCCGTGCTCGAGCTGCCCGCTTCTTGGGACGCCTACCTCGAGCGTCTCTCGGGCAAGGACCGCCACGAGCTGCGGCGCAAGATCCGAAAGCTGGAGCGCGAGCTGCCCGGGACCTCCGTGCGCTCCCACGCCTCGCCCGAAGGGTGGGATAGCGCGCTGACCGCCTTCCTGAGTCTGCACCGCCTCTCGAAGGCCGGCAAAGAGCGCTTCATGGACGAGCGCATGGAGGCGTTTTTCCGTGATGCGACGCACGCCTTGGCGGCGGCGGGCTGGGCGCGGCTGTGGTTCCTCGACTGCGACGGGACCGCCGTGGCGAGCTTCCTCTGTCTCGAGTATTTGGCTTCGTCCCGGGGCTCGGTCGGGCTGTACAATTCGGGCTTCGACCCCCTTCATGCGAAACTCGCCCCGGGTATCGTGCTCCTCACCCACGTGATCCGTGACGCGATCAGCCGAAGTATTCCCGAGTTCGACTTCCTTCGCGGCGAAGAGGCCTACAAGTATGCCTTCGGACCCACGCCCCAGGATCTCTTCCGCGTGCGGGTGACGCCGTGAGCCTCCGCATCGCGGTACTCAGCGTCCACACCTGCCCCCTGGCGGCGCTCGGCGGGAAGGAAACGGGTGGCATGAACGTCTACGTTCGGGAGACGGCGCGAGAGCTCGGGCGCATGGGCGTGGCCGTGGACGTCTTCACGCGCTCGCAGAACGCCGCCATCCCCCGCGTCGCCGAGCTCGGCGAGGGCGCCCGCGTCATCCATCTGCCCGCGGGTCCCCAGGCGCCTATGCCGCGCGAGGTCCAGCATCGGCATCTGGCCGAGTTCGTCGATGGCATCGAGGCGCATCGCTGGGCCGAGGGGATCGACTACGACGTCGTCCATGCGCACTACTGGCTCTCGGGTGTGGCGGGCCTCGAGCTGCGCGAGCGCTGGGGCGTACCGCTCGTCCAGATGTTCCACACCCTCGGCCGCCTCAAGAACTCCGTGGCGCAGGGACCCGACGATCTGGAGCCGGAGCTGAGGATCGCCGAGGAGTCCCGTGTTGTCGCGGGAGCCGACCGCATCGTGGCCGCGAACGTGGTCGAGCGCGCGCACCTCGTCTGGCACTACGGCGCCGCGTCCGAGCGCATCGCCGTCATCCCCTGCGGCGTGGACACCGAGCTCTTCCAGCCGATGTCCCAGAGCACGGCCAAGGACCTCCTCGAGCTGCCGCCCGACCCCATGCTCCTCTACGTGGGCCGGCTCCAGCCGATCAAGGGGCTCGAGACGCTGCTGGACGCCATGGCGCGTCTGGGCGGCGTGGCGCGCCTGTACATCGTCGGAGGCGATTCGGACGAGCCCGATCCCGGGCACACCGTCTCGGGCCACGGCTTGCAGCTGCGGTCGCGCGTGGCCGCGCTTGGACTCAACGACCGCGTGCGCTTCCTGGGGCCGCAGCCCCAGCGACGGCTCCGCTTGTTCTACGCGGCGGCCGACGCCACGGTCATGCCGTCCTACTACGAGTCCTTCGGCATGGTGGCGCTCGAGGCCATGGCCTGCGGCAGCCCCGTGGTCGCCTCTCGGGTGGGCGGGCTCACGACGACGGTGAAGGACGGGGTGACGGGCTATCTCGTGCCGGAAGGGGACCCGGCCGCCCTCGCCAAGCGTCTCGAGCTGCTGCTCCACGACCCGGAGACCCGGGCGCGCCTCGGCCTCCATGCCTCCCGCTGGGCGGCCGACCACCGCTGGCCGTGCGTGGCGGAAGCCGTGTGCCGCCTCTACTCCGAGCACCGCCCGACTGCGGTCTCCCACCTCGCCCGCGGTCGCTGCCAGACATAGCAGGACGGCATGGCGCGAGGCAACGGACCGATCACCGTCAACGGGCGCGCATACGGCTGGCCGGCCCGCCCCCTCGTGGTCGTCTGCGTCGACGGTTGCGAGCCGGACTACCTGGCCCAGGCCTTCCTGGCCGGGGCCATGCCCTATTTCGCCACGGCCGCCGCGCGCGGGGAAAGCCTGCTGGGCTCTGCGGTCATCCCGAGCTTCACGAATCCGAACAACCTGTCCATCGTGACGGGCGTGCCGCCCGCAGTGCACGGCATCTGCGGCAACTACTTCTGGGATCGAGAGGCCGGCGCCGAAGTCATGATGAACGATCCGAAGTATCTCCGCTGCGGGACCATCCTCGCGGCCTTCTCAGAGGCCGGGGCCTCCGTGGCTGTCGTCACGGCAAAGGACAAGCTCCGGAGGCTGCTCGGGCACGGGATGCGGGGAACCTGCTTCTCGTCGGAGAAGGCGGACGAGACGTCCGTGGCCGAGCACGGTATCGACGACGCGCTCGGGTTCGTCGGGCGGCCGCTGCCGTCGGTGTACAGCGCCGATCTCAGCGAGTTCGTCTTCGCGGCGGGCGTCAAGCTCATGGAGTCCGCGCGGCCCGACATCCTCTACCTGTCGACCACGGACTACGTCCAGCACAAGCATGCGCCGGGGACGCCGCAGGCCAACGACTTCTATCGCATGATGGACCACTATCTCGCCATGCTCGACGCCATGGGCGCGGCGATCGCCCTCACCGCCGACCACGGCATGAACGGCAAGACGGATGACAACGGTGCCCCCCAGGTCATCTACCTCCAGGATGTGCTCGACGGCTGGCTCGGCACGGGCCGCGCCCGGGTGATCCTGCCCATCACCGACCCGTACGTGGTCCACCACGGCGCGCTCGGCTCTTTCGCCACGGTCTACCTCCCTGAGGGCGCCAACCCGCGCGCGGCGGCGCCCAGTGTCGCCGCGCTGCCGGGCATGGAGCTCGTCCTCGACCGGGAGGAAGGGTGCCGGCGCTTCGAGCTGCCGCCGGACCGCATGGGCGATCTCATCGCCATTTCCGCGCGCCACGCCGTTATCGGCACCAGCGTGGCGAAGCATGATCTCTCGGGGCTGGATGCGCCCCTCCGCTCCCACGGCGGGCTCTCCGAGCAAACGGTGCCTTTGGTGTTCAGCCGGCCGCTGGTCGGCCTGCCCAAGGCGCTCCGGTTGAGAAACTTCGATATCTTCGACCTCGCGCTGAACCACGCCAGTTGATCCCGAGCCACGCGCGTGTAGTCATCATCGGCGGCGGCATCATCGGCACCAGCGTCGCCTACCACCTGACGAAGCTCGGCTGGAGCGACGTCGTGCTGCTCGAGCAGGGCAGCGTCTCCGGCGGCACGACGTGGCACGCCGCGGGCCTCATCGGTCAGCTGCGAAGCTCGAGCAACCTAACTAAGCTCATCCGCTACAGCGCCGACCTCTACGCCCGGCTGGAGGCCGAGACGGGCCAGGCGACGGGATGGAAGCGCTGCGGCAGCGTCTCCGTGGCGCGCACGGCCGAGCGCATGGTGCAGCTCGAGCGCAACGCCGCGCTCGCGCGCTCTTACGGCATCGAGGCTGAAGTGATCAGCGCCAAGAGGGCGGGCGAGCGCTACCCGCTGATGCGCACCGACGACCTGGTCGGAGCCGTGTGGATTCCCGGCGACGGCAAGGCCAACCCGGCCGACATCACCCAGGCGCTGGCGCGCGGCGCGCGGGCCGGCGGCGCCGCCATCCACGAGGGCGTCAAGGTCACTGGCGTCCGGCTCGAGCGCGGCGCGGTTGCGGGCGTCGAGACATCCCAGGGCCCCATCGTCACCGAGACCGTCGTCAACTGCGCGGGTATGTGGGCGCGCGAGCTCGGCCGCATGAGCGGCGTGACCGTCCCGCTCCACGCCTGCGAGCACATGTATATCGTCACCAATCCGATCGACGGCGTCAGCTCCGACCTGCCCGTGATGCGAGACGCGGACGGGCACATCTACTTCAAAGAGGAGGTCGCTGGTCTTTTGATGGGCGGCTTCGACCCGTGGGCCAAGCCCTGGGGCATGGGCGGCATCCCCGAGGGTTTCAGCTTCGGCACGCTGCCGGAGGACTGGGACAAGTTCGAGATCCTGATGCAGAACGCCATCCAGCGGGTGCCCGCGCTCGCCTCCGCCCAGGTGCGCCTGCTCATGAACGGCCCCGAGAGCTTCACGCCCGACAACTACTTCATCCTGGGCGAGGCCGCCGAGGTCCGCCGCTACTACGTCGGCGCCGGCTTCTGCTCGGGCGGCATCGCCGCCGCGGGTGGTGCGGGGCGCGCGCTGGCTGAGTGGATCGTCGAGGACCGGCCGCCGATGGACCTGTGGCAGGCCGACATCCGCCGGTTCGCGCCCTTCCACGGGAGCCCGGAGTTTCTGCGAGAGCGCGCCAGCGAAGGCGTGGGCGTGCACTACTTCATCGCGTTTCCGAACCGCGAGCTCGAGACCGGCCGCGGACTTCGCCTCTCGCCCCTGTACGAGCGCCTTCGCGACCGGCGCGCCTGCTTCGGCAACAAGATGGGCTGGGAGCGCGCCAACTGGTTTGCTCCCGAGGGTGTCTCCCTCGAGACGGTCTACTCCTTCGGCAGGCAGAACTGGTTCCCGTACGTCGCGGCCGAGCACCGCGTGTGCCGCGAGGCCATCGCCGTCTTCGACCAGACCTCGTTCTCCAAGTTCAGGCTGGAGGGTCCCGACGCGGAAGCCACGCTCCAGCGGCTCTGCGCCAACGACGTGGCGGTGGAGCCGGGGCGCATCGTCTACACGGGCATGCTCAACGAGCGCGGCGGCTTCGAGAGCGACCTGACCGTCACCCGGCTCGGCGGCGACGCGTACCTGATCGTGACAGGCTCGGCCCAAACGACGCGCGACGCCGACTGGATACGGCGGCACGTCCCCGACGACGCCCGCGCCACCCTCACCGACGTCACCGGCGCGTACGCGGTGCTGGGCGTGATGGGGCCGCGCGCTCGCGACCTCCTGGCTCGACTCACGCGGGCGGATCTCTCGAACGAGGCGTTCCCCTTCGCGACGAGCCGCGAGATCTGGCTGGAGCGGGCCCTCGTGCGCGCCTCGCGCATCACCTACGTGGGCGAGCTCGGCTGGGAGCTCTACGTGCCCGTCGAGTTCGCCGCCGGCGTGTACGATGCGCTTCACACGGCCGGCGGCGATCTCGGGCTCGCGGACGCGGGCTACTACGCCATCGAGTCGCTGCGCGTCGAGAAAGCCTACCGTGCCTGGGGGCGCGAGCTGACCACCGACGACACGCCGCTCGAGGCGGGACTTGGCTTCGCCGTCCGCTTCGACAAGCCGGTGCCGTTCATCGGCCGGGACGCGCTCCTTGCTCAGCGCGACAAGCCGCTCGAGAAGCGACTCGTCAGCTTCGTGCTGGACGACCCCGAAGCGCTGTCGTGGGGCGACGAGCCGATTTGGTGCGAGGGTGCCATCGTGGGCGCCACCACCTCGGCCGCCTACGGCCACACCCTCGGCCGCGCGGTCGCCATGGGCTACGTCAAGCGGCCCGCCGTGGACGCGGCCTATCTCGCGACGGCACGCTTCGAGATCGAGATCGCCGGCGACCGCTTCACCGCGCGCGGCGGCCTCAAGGCTCCCTATGATCCGGCCGGCCACCGGATCAAGCGCTAGAGGAGAGAGGGGCATCGCGATGACCGAGCCGCGACGCGATCCCTGGCTGCTGACGCCGGGGCCGCTCACGACTTCCCGCGCAGTCAAGGAGGTGATGCTCCACGACTGGGGCTCGCGCGACGCCGAGTTCATCAAGCTGAATGCGCGCGTGCGGGAGCGGCTGGTGGAGCTGGCGGGCGGCCAGGGCACCCATGTCTGCGTGCCGCTCCAGGGCAGCGGCACCTTCATCGTCGAGGCGATGATCGGCACTCTCGTGCCCCGCTCGGGCAAGCTTGCCGTTCTCATCAATGGATCGTACGGCACGCGCATGGTCCGCATGTGCGAGTACCTGGGCCGCGACCGCGTCGTCCTCGAAACGCCGGAGGACACGCCGGTCGATCCGGCGGCTCTCGACGCGGCGCTCGCGGCCGACGCGGCCATCACGCACGTCGTGGTAGTCCACTGCGAAACCACCTCGGGCGTGCTCAATCCCGTGGAGGAGATCGCGGCGGTGACGGGGCGCCGGGGTCGGCGGCTGCTGGTGGACGCGATGAGCGCGTTCGGCGCCCTGCCTCTGGACGCGGCGGCCACATCGTACGACGCCCTCGTGGCGTCTTCCAACAAGTGCCTGGAAGGGGTGCCCGGGATTGGCTTCGCCATCATCCGAAGGTCGGCGCTCGAGGGGGCCAGGGGGAATGCCTCCTCGCTGTCCCTCGATCTCTACGACCAGTGGGTGGCGATGGAGAAGACCCGCCAGTGGCGCTTCACGCCGCCGACCCACGTGCTGGCCGCGCTCGACCAGGCGCTGGCCGAACACGCGGCCGAAGGCGGGGTGGCGGGGCGGGGCGCGCGCTACGCCAACAACTGCCGCATCCTGGTCGAGGGGCTGCGCGCGCTCGGATTCGAGACCCTCTTGCCGGACGCCCTCCAGGCGCCGATCATCGTCACGGTGCGAATGCCGGCCGACCCGAAGTTCAACTTCGAGAGCTTCTACGACCGGCTGTCGCGCCGCGGCTTCGTCATCTACCCCGGCAAGCTGACCGTCGCCGACAGCTTCCGCATCGGCTGCATAGGGCGCCTGGGCGAAAACGAGATGCGCGGTGTCCTGCGCGCCATCGGTGAGATCCTGGCCGAAACGGGGGTCGGCAGCTGCGCCTCCGCCCGGCGCTGAGCCCTGACCACACCCTCAAGGAGATGAGCATGAGCT
>WNFD01002213.1_pt1 | contig 19609 bp, 19 predicted proteins | sample 5400491 | NCBI WGS metagenome assembly WNFD01 (sample SAMN13153343, study PRJNA577476) | soil metagenome | isolation source: 120 cm saprolite under Douglas fir tree site 2 hole 2 replicate 2 | place: USA:California | collected 2015-04-18
GCGTTTATCGCTGACCATTAGGCCTTGTCTTCCAGCGAAGAGCCGCAAGCTGCTGGCGGGTCCTTTGCGAAAGGGTGGGCTTAGCTGAGTGCCGAATGCTGACTGCTGAATGCTTATTCACCGCGCAATCTTGTCCCCGTGTCGCGCGGCGATCAGTGCCATCGCCACGATGGTCGAGTTGTAGGCAACATGAACCACAAAGCTGGAGCCCACCGAATTGGTCTTAGCGCGCACAATGGTGAGAACAATTCCCACGATAAAAATAATCAGAACCAGCCCCCAGGCAAACGCCAGCTGCGCGCCATGAATCAGGCCAAATCCCACCGCCGTAGCCATTACGCCTACGGTACCGCCAAACCTCCGGGCCAGCACCGGATACAGGAATCCGCGAAAAAACAGCTCTTCCATCAGCGGCCCCAGGGTGATGGCCAGAATCGCCGTCATGATCGCCGCCAGGGGAGTGGCAAGGAACTCTTCCATCGGAATGTGTTTGGGAATCTTAAAAAAGTGCTCCAGCCCCTGCAGAGAAACCATGACCACTCCCACCGGGACTAACAGCGCCCAGTTACGAGGCCAGTTCCATTGAATCGCTTTCCAAAACGGCCGGTGAAACGTTCCCTCCACGAACATGATCATGTAAATCGCAATGGCCACATACCACACGAACTGAGTGGAGAGGGCGATCCAGGGCTTTTGTGCCACCGTAAGCCAGGGCAAGCCAGGATAGAAAATCTTCTTAGCTGCCAAAGCCACAAAAGGGATCACAAGAAAGGGCAGCACAAACAATAGCAGCCCAATCCGCGTCACATCCCAGCCGCTCCAGGGCGGATTCTGAGACGGATCGTGCGGCGCGGGGGGCAGCTCTCCCACTACAAGAGGAGCGGTTTCCGGCCCGGCCTCGGGCCATCCTGAGTTCGAATCCATGAATTGAATTTACACGAAAATGACAACGGCCTATTCTTTTTCAGGAAGTTCGAGGGCGACACGAATCGCATCCTCAACCCTTCGCATTGATTCGCGGTCGAGAACTCCTAAGGCAGGAAAAACAGCCGTCGAGATTTCCACCGATGTCACCTGATCGCACTTCGCCCGCGAATCGAACTCCAATCCTCCCTGCCCAGCTTTCAGCTTGGGCCGGAGCGAGAATTGCCTGTGCTCCGCCTTTGAGATAGGCACGATACACGCGTCGCGGGAGAATCGATTGAGCGCATCGGTCGAAACCACCAGGCCAGGACGCTCCTTGTCCAAAGCGAACAGGCAAACCTCTCCCCGCCGGGGATACCACCCCGCTGGTTTTGTCCCCCGTCGCCAGGCCATTCGTCAGTCCTCTCTCGCTAAGGATCGAATTGCAGCGGCCTGAAAAGCCTTTCGAGACGCGGCATCTCCATCCGGAGCCGACCCGAAAAAGATCTCCGCTTCGGCAGCCAAACCCCGGCGCCTCTCGATTTCTAGGGCGGTCTTGAGCAGCGCATTCACCCGCTCACTGGTTGATACGCCGCCTCGGGTGCGCTCCACTTCTCTCAGCAGATCTTTCTCGAGGGAAAGGCTCTTGGTCGTCCGTGTTGCAGTAGCCATTAGAACTCCTAATAGGAAAACTATTGTATCACACCGTGGATTGAATAGTGGTTATCGTGCGATAGAATGCGTTAGCTAACCGCTGACCGCTGATGGCTGCCGACTATTTTCGCGAAAAACTCAGCCAGCGCCTGCCCCGTATAAGATTTCTTATTCCGCGCCACCTGTTCCGGGGTGCCATGGGCCACAATCCTTCCGCCTTCTTCTCCGCCTTCCGGCCCTAGATCAATAATCCAGTCGGCGTTTCGGATCACGTCCAGATTGTGTTCAATGATGATGACGGTATTCCCCAAGTCGGTCAGCCGGTGCAGCACATCCAGCAGCTTACGCACATCGTCGAAGTGCAGACCCGTCGTCGGCTCATCCAGAAGATAAAGCGTCCGCCCGGTCTGCCGTTTGCTCAATTCCCGCGCCAGCTTGATTCGCTGCGCCTCTCCGCCGGAGAGCGTCACTGCCGATTGCCCCAGGTGGAGATAGCCCAGCCCCACATCCACCAGCGTCTGCAACTTCTGTTGCACCTTAGGAATGTTCTCCAGCACCGGCAGCGCCTCTGAAACCGGCGTCTCCAGCAGGTCGGCGATTGAATACCCCTTGTACCTCACTGCCAGAGTTTCCCGGTTGTAGCGCCTACCGCCACACCCTTCGCACACCACGTATACGTCGGGGAGAAAATTCATTTCAATCCGGCGCTGCCCTTCGCCCTGGCAGGTCTCGCATCTCCCGCCCGAAACGTTGAACGAGAACCGTCCCGGCTTATACCCGCGTTCACGCGATTCCGGCAGCATCGCATACAGGTCGCGAATCTGCGTGAACACTCCCGTATAGGTCGCCGGATTCGATCTCGGAGTGCGTCCGATCGGCGACTGGTCAATGCGAATCACTTTGTCCACATTCTCAGCCCCGGAAATCGCCTTGTGCTCTCCTGCCTGTTCGCGCGAGCGGTATAGCGTCTTAGCCAGCGACCGATAAAGAATGTCATTCACCAGCGTGGATTTCCCCGATCCCGAGACTCCGGTCACAACTGTGATCAGCCCCAACGGAAACGTCGCATCCACATTTTTCAGATTATTCTCGCGCGCCCCCAGCACCGTAATGGCGCTGCCATTCACCTGCCGCCGCTCCGCACGCATCTCGATTCGCGTTTGCCCGGAGATGTAGGCTCCGGTGAGCGACCCCGGCACATGCATGATCTCTTCGGGCGTGCCGCGCGCCACTACTTCGCCGCCGTGCCGCCCCGCCCCTGGTCCGAGGTCAATCACGTAATCTGCCCGCCGGATGGTCTCTTCATCGTGCTCCACCACCAGCACCGTGTTTCCCAGATCGCGCAATTCCTGCAGCGCATTCAATAATCGCCCGTTGTCGCGATGATGCAATCCGATCGAAGGCTCATCCAGCACATAGAGCACCCCACGCAACTTCGATCCAATTTGCGTTGCCAGCCGGATACGCTGTCCTTCGCCGCCCGACAAAGTCGCCGCCGACCGATCCAGCGAAATGTACCCCAGCCCGACCGCATGCAGAAACTGCAGCCGCTCCACAATCTCATGCATGATACGCCCGGCAATCTGTGCATCGCGCCCGGTCAGCTTGATGACCTTCGCTTTTTCCAGCGCCCGCGAAACTGGCAGCGCCGTAAAATCCGCAAGGGATATGCCTTCCACCTGCACCGCTAGGCTCTCCGGACGCAGTCGCTTGCCTTGGCACGCCGGACACTCGGTCGCCGACATATGCTCCATCAGCCAGTCGCGATAAGTTTCCGACGACGACTCGTCCATCGCATTCTTCAAATAACCAAAGACGCCGAGGAAACCGGTCTTGCCTCGCTTTTCCGGCTCTCCGTAAAGCAGCAAATTTTGGACTTTGTCCGGCAGCTTTTCAAACGGCGCGCTCAAATCAATCCCATAGGCGACGCCCACAATTTTCACTTGATGAATCAAGTTCTGCGACGCCGAACCCGGTCCCAACCCGCCATCAAGCAGCGGCTTCGACCAGTCGTTGATCACCTTCGCCGGATCGAAATCGTACTTGCTACCCAGCCCATGGCACTCCGGGCAAGCGCCGTACGCGCTGTTAAACGAAAATGATCGTGGCTCGAGTTTGGGCACGTCAATGCCGCAATCCGGACAAGCCAGTCGCTCCGAATAAAGCTGCTCCTCGCCGCCGACAATCGCCACTTGAACCAGACCGCCAGCCAGCTTCATCGCCAGCCCAATCGACATCTCCAGTCGATGCTCGATCCCCGTCTTGACCAGCAACCGATCCACCACCACCTCAATGGTGTGGTTCTTGCGCTTATCCAGCGCGATTTCGTCTTCCAGGCTGACCAGGTCGCCGTCAATTCGCGCTCGTGTGAAGCCGTGTTGCGCCAGCTTTTCCAACTCTTTCTTGAATTCACCCTTACGCCCGCGCACAATCGGCGCCAGTACCATCACCCGGTCTTCCGGTGTCAGCGCCATCACTCGCTGAACGATCTGCGCCGCAGTTTGCCTCGAAATCGCACGGCCGCATTTCGGACAATGCGGCACTCCAATGGACGCAAACAGCAGCCGTAGGTAGTCGTAAATCTCGGTTATGGTACCCACGGTCGAGCGCGGGCTGCGGCTGGTGGTTTTCTGTTCAATCGAAATCGAAGGGCTCAGCCCGTCAATCGCGTCCACATCCGGCCGCTCCATCTGGTCCAGAAATTGCCGCGCATAAGCCGAAAGCGTTTCCACATAACGCCGCTGCCCTTCGGCGTAAATAGTGTCAAATGCCAGCGACGATTTACCCGACCCGCTCAGTCCGGTGACCACCGTGAAGGTATTGCGTGGAATCTCCACGTTGATGTTCTTCAGGTTGTGTTGCCGGGCGCCCCGAACGGAAATTTGTGTAATGGCCATCTTCGCGACAGAGAATGCACCTTCGTAATATGGACGGGCCCACAGATATGTTGGAGAGTTGGATTGCGCAGCTTTACTCACGTATCTTATTTGTTAACAGCAGCAAGCGTCAACGCGGGTAGAGTGATCAAGCGCACCGGGATGCACCACTTTTCGTAAAAAAGTGGTTAAACACACTGGATTCAATCCGTTACCGGTTGCTGCTGGGACGACGGGAAAGTGGGCCGAACTTGGGAAGCTTGTTGATTGCGTTTGTAGTGACTTTCACCGTCGCCGGGTCGTTAGCCCTGGGAATCGCCCTCGCCTACTCAAGTGTTCTCGCCCTGCTGCACGCCTTCGCCTACAGTTCGCGTAAGCCAGCAACCCGACTAGTCCTGGTGGCTAGCGAAAACCACGCCAGCGGCGACTGATTCCCGCTCTCTGCCGTCAGCTTCCGCTCCTCAGGCCTTTGGACCGCTTTAGTCTTGACCTGGGCTTCACCTGAAAGCTGATAGAAGAAGCTTTACTGCGGTGGCGCGCCCGGCGGCGGCCCATTCTGCTGCTGTTGCTGTTGTTGCTGTTGCAGCTCCCGTAACAACTGCTCCGGAGTCTTAACCACCGGCCCGTTCGGCCCCGGTTGCTGCTGCTGATCCGGCTGGGGCTCTTCCTGCTCCTGCTGCTCTTGAGCCTCGGGCATCTCAACCGCATTGCTTTCTTCCTGCTGATCGTCGCTCGCGATATCCGGCACCGCCTGCAGATTCGGATTCCCCTGCATCACAGGCTGGGTCCCCTGCAGTTGCTGCGGACCTGCATCCGGCCCACTCGCTCTCGCGATCAGCACCACCTTTTTGAGCGCCCCCGGATCAGCCGGCGACCCTAACAGCACATAGTCGTAGTGGGATCCGTTCAGCAATTGCGCCATCACGTCCCGCGGAGCTCCCGGCCCAAATCGCCCAACTATGCGCTCGCTGGACACCACCGGCATATCTACCGCGGCGCCAGTCCGCTGTTTCACCGCAGTGAGCACGTCGCCCAGGGTGGAGTTCCTGGCCACAATCGTCAATTCTCCACCTTTAAAACTGACCTCGGGAGGAGATGACGGTCCCTGTTCCGGCGTAAGCGGTGGAGGCGGCGGAACCGGAGCGGGCGCTGGTTCTGGCGCGGGCTGGACGGCAGCTGCTTTGGCTTTGTGCGGTTTCTTTCGCGGTGTAGTCTGCGCCGCAGCAGTCGCGGTGACCGAAAGCAAAACCAACATCAATAGCAGAACCTTGCGGGACATAAGTCAGTTAATGTGTTATCTGATGCGATTTTAGCACTGCGAGGCTGGATCCTAGCTATTGTTGCGGAGCGAAGTAGCCTCTGCGCGCCCTCACCTGTAGGTCCTTCTTCAGCGAAGTGATCTCAATCGAGCGGTAACGGCCGTCGGCGTCGAAATCCGCTGGATGATACGCGACCACGTACTGGCTGCGTAGTTCGTCTTCAATGGCTGAAAACGAGTTCCTGATGTCCTTCATCTTATACGGGAAAAACGCGCGTCCGCCGGTCGCATCTGCAAGCTGTTCCAGTATCTTGTCGCCGCGCAAAATCAGGCCGCTGTCGTCGGTAGAAATCGTGTAAATGATGACCTGTGCACGCTGCGCCATTTCGATTGCTTGCGCCCGGGTGTGTTCGCTCTGATTATCTTCGCCGTCGCTGACCACAACCAGCGCCCGCCGCACCGGCCGGTCTGAGTCGTCCTTCAGCAGGCGGTCCTTACAACTCGAATAAATCGCATCGTAAAGCGCGGTACCACCGCCATTCTCCAAACGTTGAATTCCTGCAGATAAGAGGCTGACGTTATCCGTGAAGTCCTGCGCTACATGGCTGTGCGAGCTGAATCCAGTAACGAAAGCGCGGTCATAATGCGGGCGAATCGTGTGTTGCAGGAAGCCGATTGCCGCGTCCTGCTCAAACTGAAAACGTCCATGCACCGATCCGCTGGTATCGATCAGCAGGCCCAACTGCAGCGGCAAGTCGGTTTGTTGCCGGAAATTCACGATCGTCTCCGGCGGTTTGTGGTCATCGAGAATGTTGAAGTCGCCCTGGCTCAAATCGCGCACGAATTTCCCGTGCTTGTCCATGGCGATGAACAGCACGTTCACTTCGTTCACCCGCTTTTGAATGGTGATAATGGAACCGGGCTGCGTGGAATCGAGGCCGGGCGAGGTGACCGCAAGCCCGCTAGTGGAGGCAACATACGAAGTCTGAGCCGGGGCGGGCGCCACCTGCGCCACCATGGTCATCGCGAGACAAAAAACCAGCTCCGTGTACTTCATACTCAGACCATCCAAAAATTGCACAAATAGCCACGTTTTGAGGCTACCCCAAGCTATTAGATGCACGTGGCTTGCCGAACCCTTGAAGCCGATCCAACCTAATCAATTGCCTGACTTTAGGCCAGTAGCGCCGCTTAGCCAAGTTACAAAAGGAGTACGTGAAGGTCACCCCCGAAAGCAGCGATTGGATGTTGGGGGTTACGCCTTCGTGGCATATTTTTATTTCAGGACTGACCGTCAGGAAAATACCTGGCCAATCCTCGGCACTCGCGCATCGGAGTAAAATAACAACGAAGACCCAAGCGCTGATCAAAGGAGCCATCATGAAGAAGCTCATCGCACTTCTGCTGTCCTTGACCTGCATTCCGCTGGCCCTCGCCGCCCATAATGACAAAGAAGTGGACCGCGTAAAAGATGCGGGCACTGTAATGAAAGAGATCCTTAACATTCCCGACGACATTCCGCGCGACTTGCTCGATAACGCAGAGTGCGTGATCGTTCTTCCGTCGGTGGTGAAAGTCGCCATCGGCATTGGCGGCAGCTACGGCCGCGGCGTCATGGTTTGCCGTACCGGCCAACACTTCACCGGCCCATGGGGCGCCCCCGCCATGTACGCACTCGAGGGCGGAAACATTGGCTTCCAACTTGGCGGACAGGCCACTGACTTCGTTCTTCTGGTGGTGAATCCTCGCGGCGCCGAATCGCTGATGGGCAGCAAAGTAAAGCTGGGCGCCGACGCCGCAGCCGCCGCTGGACCCAAAGGCCGCACCGCCACCGCCGCAACCGACGTGGTCATGCGTGCCGAAATTCTTTCCTACTCGCGCTCGCGCGGCCTGTTCGCCGGTGTTTCTCTGGAAGGCTCAACTCTGCGTCCAGACGGCAGCGCCAATGAGAAACTCTATGGCCGCAAGCTCACCGCCAAGGAAATCCTGCGCGAAGGCAAAGTTGGGATCCCCGCTGCCGCGCATGAACTCGATGCCGAGCTGACCAAAGCTTCGCCAAAGAACCGCTCCGACCCCAAATCATTGCAATAGCAGCATCAAATCAAATCGGCAGGCCCCCCATTCTTGTCGCGCTTTATTGCGACAAGGGCGGGGATTCTAGCGGCGCGAGCTCCGACCCCAACGCTGAACTATTCACCTGATAACATTCTCCATTACCCTTCATCCTCATTCTTGGCGATTGCCCGGAGCATTTTCTGATGTCCAACTCTTCTGCACCATCCGCGCGCACGCGCGTCGTGCGCGAACCGCAGCGCGCGGTCTATGATCGCGATGCGGTTTATCGGATTCTCGACGAGGGATTCATCTGCCACGTAGGCTTCGCTGTCGATGGACAGCCCTACGTGATTCCGACCAGCTACGCCCGGGCAAACCACCTGCTCTACGTCCATGGCTCCGCGGCCAGCCGCCTGCTCCGCCACACCGGCCGCGGCATTCCCGTCTGCGTGACCGTGACTCTGCTCGATGGCCTGGTGTTGGCGCGCTCCATTTTTAATCACTCGATGAACTACCGTTCCGTAGTCGTTTTGGGGACAGCCGTCTCCATCGAAGACCGCGCAGAAAAGTTGGCGGCGCTCCAGGCGCTCTCAGAACACATCTTGCCCGGACGATGGGAAGACAGCCGCAAACCCAACGAGCAGGAACTGAAAGCGACGTCCGTTCTGCAGCTGCCGATTGCAGAATTCTCCGCCAAGGTCCGCCAGGGCCCGGTGATTGATGACGAAGAGGACTACCGCTTTCCCACCTGGGCTGGGGTCATTCCTCTGAGCATGGTTTCCCACCCACCGGTGGATGATTCGCGCCTGCTCGAAGGAATCACTGCGCCGGAGTACGCGAAGAAATATTCAAGAAAAAGATAGGGTCAAACTGACTAAAGTCTTGGCGCCAGCCTCTCCAGTTCATCAATCGCCGCCAGCATCTCCGCACTGTGCCGCGATGGATTCACGCTGGAAAACGCGCGGGCAATTTTCCCCTGGGGATCTATCAAAAAAGTATTACGCGCGGAAATCTGCGCAACTCCAAAATTCATTAACGAACCATACTCTTTCGAAACCTGGCGCTGCGTATCCGCCAGCAGCTTGAAGTTCAGCCCCTCTTTGGCGCAGAAGTTCTTGTGCGACTCTGCGCTGTCCACGCTCACGCCCAGAATCACCGCGTTGCGCCGCGCATATTCCGTCTGATCGCGCTGAAAATTGTGCGCCTCAATGGTGCAGCCGGTGGTGAAATCTTTGGGATAAAAATAGAGCACCACCCATTTGCCACGAAAGTCTTTCAGGCTGACCTGGCTTCCATCCTCTGCGCTGAGCGAAAACTCCGGCGCCACCGATCCCGATGCCGGCATGGATTTCGCCGACAGCGATCGCGACACCACAAACAAAGCCACCATCGCAACAACTGCGAGAAGCAGGACTGTCCACATGCGCACAAAGCCTCCTGGAGGACAAGGCAGGCTAATTCATTGTCCCCACCTTGTCCAGGAAGCGGTTTCAAGGCTCTCGGGCTTGCAGCCCTACGCCGATTTCGGCAAAGCCGCCATTCGTCTCTCCATCTCTTCCGAAGAAACGTCTTCTTTATGAGTTGCAATCGTCCAAACGTGTCCAAAGGGATCCGTCAGGTTTCCCGAGCGGTCGCCGTAGAACTGATCTTCCACCTCGCGGGTTGATTTGGCGCCCAGAGAGACCGCCTGATTGAAAACTGTGTCCACGTCTTCAACGTAAACCATCAGGCTGACGGGGGTGCCGCCAACTGCAATAGGACTACGATAAGGACCGCTTTCATGTTCGTCCGCCAGCATGACCACGGAATCGCCAATCTTGATTTCCGCATGCATCACGGTATTATTCGGTCCGGGAAAACGCATCAATTCGGTTGCGCCGAATGCATTCTTGTAGAAGTCAATGGCTTTCGCTGCGCCTTTGACGATTATGTAGGGGGTAACTGAGTGATAGCCATCGGGGATAGGTTTTACTGCCATAGCTGGCCTCCTTAGGGATTTCTGCTCAGCAGGTTACCAGATTCGCGGCCTGAGATAGCCTGTGCATACCGTATTTTTTTTTGGAAAACCCAGCCCTGAGTGTAGGCATCATCCACCCTCCCTCCTCATCCCAGTTCACTTAATTGGTATTTCCCTTTTGAAGGTAAGAATGAGAACCCTAGGTGCTCTCGCAACGGCAACTCTCTTGCTGCTATTTTTGGCAGCCGCTCCCGCTTATTCGCAGGACCGTGACCAAGCTAACCCTAATCAACAGCAGGAAGAGAAAAATAAGGACAAAGCTACGAAACCAGACCAGAAGGCCAAGCCCGACGAAGCAAAGCCGGGACAAGACCGGCCCGCCAGTCGTCCAGACGACCGGAAGAACGACGAGCGGAGAGTCGAAGAGCCAAAGCAAAACGAGAACCGCCAACCTGAAGCCGCTCGGCCAGAGGAGCGGCGTTCCACTTCGGAAATGAACCGCGGCAGTGAGCAGCACCAGGCCCAGAGCAAACGTGGAAAACCCATTCCCGACGACAAGTTCCGCGCTAGTTTTGGCCGCCAGCACGCCTTCCATGTGCGGCGCGAGCAGTTCGTAAACAATCCCCAGCCCGTCGTGGTCTACGGCGGCTACTCGTTCCAGTTAGTTGACGCCTGGCCCGTCGACTGGGGCTTTGACGATGACGTGTATGTCGATTACGTAAACGATGGCTACTACCTCTTCGACCTCCTGCATCCCGGCATTCGCATCGCCGTGATTGTCGTGGAATAACTCCGGAATTCGGGGGATCGGACCATCGGGGGATCGGCAAGCACAGTTCGATCACCCCGTGACCCGATCTCCCGATCACCCGATTCCAACTCGTGTTATCATTTCCGGCCATGCCGCCTTGCCTTGGCCGCGTGCTGTGTGTGTTTCTGCTGCTGGCCGCCGCCTGCGCCTTCGCCGGCGATGACGACAACAAGCCCGCTCCCCGCTTCCGCGCCAAAACCACTTCCGGAGAGAGTTTCAACAATGATTCGGTGAAAGGCAAAGTCGTCCTGCTCGAATTCTGGACCACCTGGTGCCAGTACTGTCACCAGGAGGAGCCGCTGGTCGAGGCCATCAACCAGGAGTTTGCCGACAAGGGACTGATCGTTCTCGCCATCGATGTTGCCGAATCCAAAAAGGCGGTCAAGAAATATCTCGAACAGCATCCCCGGGCCTGCCGCATCGTTCTCACCGAAGACACCAATCTCGCGGCCATGTATCAGGCCAATTCTTATCCCATTTACGTAGTCATTAATCGCGATGGAAACATCGCCGGCGAGCAACGCGGCGCCGCCGGCGAAAAGGCCTTGCGCCGATTGCTGGCCAGCGCCGATATGGAAGCTCCCGGAAATCCAGACGGGGACAATGCGGACAAAGACAAATCAGACGACGATAAATAACTCCTGTGGGTCGGACACTCTTGTCCGACGCCTTTGACTCTTGATTTTGATCTTTGACTTGCCGCTGCGGGAACCCTGCAGGCCAGACACCTTCATCTTCCAACGGAAAGCAGCTCGCAGGTCCTGCGAATCAGATCTCGCTGAATCTCATCCCGGGCCAGGAACTCAAATCCATGCCGCAATCCGTCGCGGTACCGCACCAGCCCCCGCAATTTCAATGGAGACGCATTGGCCGGCAGCGTCAGTTCCAGGGTGGCCACCTCTCCCACCTCCAGTTCGCCGGTGAGGGTCACTCCAATCCCATCTTGCCCGAATTCAATGGAGCGCCCCCATAATTCAACCGCTGCATCGGCGCGGAACACTTTCGCCGAAACTCGGACATCCAGCGGAAAACGTGGGAAGCGACGTAGTTTGGATGGATCAGGGACGCTCGTGCTCATCGGCTGCGGCTCACTCTTTCTGCTTTCGGCTACAGCTTTCTTGCGGCGTTGCTTAGACGGATCCGGTGCACGTATAGACATCGGTAGCGATTCTCAGCATCTAGAATCTCACGTCGCGACTTGATCTCAATCGCTTTGCACCAGTAGAGTAACATCCGCACCCTCAGCTATGCTCCTGTCCTCCACGCCGGTGAGGTGCAAATCTCCACCCATTCGTAGACAATGTCAGTGGTCGATAATCAGTGATCCCAAGCCTGGCAGCAGCCAGGCAACGAACCACTGGCCGCTGACATCTGCTCTTTGAATCGTTCTCGGCGACATCGTCATCACTAATACTTTGGAGGAACCCCCATGGCCCATGAACTGCCAGCCCTACCCTATGACTACTCTGCCCTCGAACCGGTAATTGACGCCGCGACTATGAAACTGCACCATGACATGCACCATGCCGCGTACGTGAAGAATCTGAACGCAGCTCTGGAAAAATATCCCAACCTGCAATCGAAGACTGCAGAAGACTTGATCCGCGACCTCTCAGCGCTTCCCGAGGACATCCGCACCGCCGTTCGCAACAATGGAGGCGGCCACGTGAATCACACCATGTTCTGGAAGATTATGAAGCCCCAAGGCGGAGGCGATCCCACTGGCGCCATCGCTGATGTGATCAAGAAAACATTCGGCAATTTCGCTGACTTCAAAACTAAATTCAACGATGCTGGCACCAAGCAATTCGGCAGCGGATGGGTCTGGCTAGCCGGCAAACCCGGCGGCGAATTCCAGGTCATCAGCACTCCCAACCAGGACAACCCCATCTCTCAGGGCCTCTACCCCATCTTCGGCAACGACGTCTGGGAGCACGCCTATTATTTGAAGTACAACAACCGCCGTCCCGAATACCTTGCCGCCTGGTGGAACGCAGTGAACTGGCAAGAAATCAACAGCCGCTACGAGGCCTTCAAGTCCGGCAAGCTGGAACCGGCGCTAGCAGCAAGATAAGTTCGGGCGGCGCGGACACTCTTGTCCGCGGCTTTTGATGGTGTGATTGATTTGTTTGTGATTGTGTGGGGCGGGCGCCCTCGCCCGCCTTTTGCTTTTGAACTTGGTTTTTGACTTTTCTGATCACTCTTTAAACCCGGTCATTCCGAGCGCAGCATTTCGATTCGCTCTGCGAATCGGAATGCGGACTCGAGGAACCTGCTTTTTCGCCCTTGCCAGCTAATCTTAAGTATTAAGCTCCACTGAACAATTAAGACCTTCCCCGCGTATCCGCCTCCAGGATGCGCCGACCTTTTCGCTTGCTTACTTGGCTCTTCGCGGCTTATGCCACGGTTTGCCTTGCCGCCGCCATGTTCCTCGCTAATGGCACTCTGCACGCCTACCATCGCCCGCTCCCGCCTAGCGCCGAAAGCAACATGCTCCAGATCGTCGCCGGACTCCAGTCGCATCTCACCGACGTTCAGATTGAAGCCTTCGATGGCGCACCCCTCCTCGCCTGGTACATCCAACCTCAACACAACAACGGCGACGCCGTCATTCTTCTCCACGGACTAGGCGACAACCGCCTCGGAATGCAGGGCCATGCGGAGATGCTCCTCAACCACGGTTACAGCGTTTTGATGCCCGACGCTCGCGCTCATGGCCTCAGCGGTGGAATCTATCCAACGTACGGCCTGCTCGAGCGCGACGACATTCGTCGCTGGTTCGGGTGGATTCAACACGAGTATCATCCGGGATGCATCTTCGGATTCGGCGAATCGATGGGCGCCGCGCAGCTACTACAGGCTCTCGATTCCGAGCCTGACTTTTGCGCTGTTGCCGCCGAGTCGTCTTTCTCCACCTTCCGCGAAATCGGCTACGATCGCATGGGACAGCAGTTCCACGCCGGTCCCTGGGTTGGCCGTACCATCCTGCGGCCAGTTGTCGAAATCGCGTTGGCCTACACTCGCTGGAAATATCATCTCGACCTGGCACGCGTGTCCCCCGAAAGCGCGGTCGCGGAAACGCGAGTTCCCGTGCTCCTAATCCACGGTCAGGTTGACGGCAACATTCCCGTTCGCCATTCGCGCCGAATCAAACTCGCGAATCCCCGAGTCGAGCTCTGGGAGGTCTCTGGCGCCGACCACTGCGGTGCAATCTCAGTCGCGCCCGCTGAACTGGAGCGCCGGACACTGAGTTGGTTCGCCACGCATCAGCGTCTACCGTCTAATGCGATGAGATGAGCACCATACCTCGGTCTTCTTCTCGTCCACATCCCTCTGGCAAACTGGTAATCGGGAAGGGCACGAGTTCCACTCCTGCCAGGTAGAGCCTAAGTTGAGTCGGCTGAGGTTCGCTTTTCCAAAATCTCGCAACTGCAGTGAGACCTGAGCCACCCCGTAATCGTACAATCCAAGCGTGAGTAAAGGTCTATATCGCACAGTCCATCTCGGATCACATGGCGATTACGATTGGCTTGCGAGCGAGCACACTTTAGACGACCTGCTCGGTCTCTGTCCGGAGATCGTAATCGGCAAATACCTCGCTGTTACATCGTTCGATAGCGGTCCACTTTCTCTCAGCAACGAAGAAAAGGCTAGCGGCTGGGAGAGCCGTAAAGGAATTGCGTACAGCCCAAACATCGTTGGCGTTGATGGACGACTACCGCACGATCTTTAGGACGAATGGTATGTGTTCGAGACCCAAACTGATCTTGGCGAATTAGCTGATCCCGCGATAAACATTTTCGAACAACCAATACAGTCAAGACGAGTTCACGCCTTTGTTAATTTCGGCGGATTTGCGTTCCCTCGCCCCGAAGTGCAAGCTTTAACTAGCCTATTCTGGGAGCAGCTCGATCTTCTTCGGCCTGAATCCTATATAGCTGACGGTGATTACTTGAACATCGCGAGCGCAAACAAGCAGGTAGTCGAGACAATGTGTGAGGCTCTCGTCCCCGGTGTGAAAGCTTTACCGTGCGCCCTTCTCCACCACCCCACCCTTCATCACAAAATCCACTTTCTGCAATACCGTGATGTCCTTCAGGGGATCGCCCGGCACCGCCACAATGTCGGCCTGCTTGCCAACTTCAATCGTCCCGATTTGGTCCTGCATCCCAAGCAACTCTGACGCGGTGACCGTTGCCGAATGAATCGCCTCCGCCGGAGTCATTCCCCAATCCACCATGTACTTGAATTCCTGCGCCGGATTTTCTTTCCAGTCAAACCCGCCCGCATCTGTGCCGAATGCAATCTTCACCCCTGCTTTCATCGCTCGCCGGAACGTGTCTTCGTGGATCTTCGTCATCTGCAACCACACCGGAGCGCCAGCATTCGCCCGCCCCTGCGCCACATACACGCCAACATAGATTGTCGGCACGTAGTACACGCCGCGCGCCGCCATCGTTTTCAAATCTTCGTCCGAGATGTAGTCGCCATGCTCGATCGTGTCCACGCCCGCTTCGAGCGAATTGTGAACTCCGGTTAGCGCGGTCGCATGGGACGCAACTTTGTGATGCTGCCGATGCGCTTCGTCAACAATCGCGCGCATTTCTTCTACTGTGAACGTCGGGGTGTCGTCCAGAATGTCGCGACCGCTAGCGTCTTTCTTCACAAAGTAGGTGTGATCGCTATAGACCTTGATCCAGTCGGCCCCATACATGATTTGCTCGCGGACGGCCTTGCGCCCTTCCTCCGGCCCATCCACCACTTGCACCCCGTGCGGCACTGGCACATTCGGCTCATATCCCAGCAGCGGATACGCCCCGGTCACATTCAGTGCGCGTGTCGAAACCTGCATTCGCGGCCCAGGAATCACACCGTTGTTGATGGCCTTCTTCACGTCCACGTCGGCGTAGCCTGCACCTTCGGTTTCCAGATCGCGAATCGCCGTGAATCCATATTCCAGCGCTCGGCGAACGTTGATGGTCGCCAAGATCGTGCGGTACTCCGGCGATTGCTTCAGCAACTGATCGTCATAATCCGCCGCCGTAATGTCGCCATTGAGCAGGATGTGGGTGTGCGTATCAATCAGTCCCGGCAGGCAAGTTTCATTGGAAAGATCAATTAGCTTCGCGGACCCGGACACGGCTGCGGGAATAGCCGCAATCTTGTCTCCCTCAATCTCGAAGAAGACATTCTTCCGTGGCTGCTCTGACTTGCCGTCGATCAGAGTTCCGCAGTGAATGAAAATCGGCTTCGCCGCCGTCGCGCGATTGGTCTGCGTCAATGCAATATCGGCGAACCAAATAATCGCGCAGACGAGAATCAGAATCCTGTTCATATCCCCTCCACAAGTTGGGCGCAGGAATGATAAACCCAACTTGCTGGTCAAGTGTTCACCCGCCCTTTTCCCCAACCCCAACTGGATGTCATTCCGAACCGGCGACAGCCGGAGAGGAACCCTACGTCCCTCCGGCAGTGTTGGTGCAGCCTGGAAGGAATGCCCACGACGCTAGACCCCACCAGCATTTCTTGAAACTGATAGCTGATGGCTGAAGGCTATCTCTGCATTTCCTGTGCTTGACATGTGGATAATCCGCCAGCAAGAAAAACTGAAGCGTGATTCGCCAAGCAACGATCCTTGCGCACATCCGTTGAACACCGCGTCCCTCGGGCCATTCCAGGATCGCGACATGATCTCGCCCAGCTGAAAATCCACTTCGGGAATTTTCTTGTTGCACAATAATTTGAGAATTGACCACGTCAACTTCCGCGAGTACATTCACACTCACCGCAAGAGAAAACCCAGCCACGATGTTCGTCGCGTTCACCAGCAAAGGGGAGAAACAAGCCCAAGAGCTAAGAAACAAGAACCAAGAGCCGAGAGCCAACTCACGAGGCAGGAACCATGTCCGAATCCGGATCCGATGATTGGAACGTTTACCGCACCCGCTTTTTGGTCCACGCAAAACAGCTCACCGAACCTCTGGTGTTCACCGATCCTCTGGGCCGCGAGCATCAAGGACGCCCCGGAGACTACCTGGTGCACTCCAGCAATGGCCTCCCGCGCATCGCGCCGCGAGAAATTTTTGAAGATGTGTACGTCATGATGGAAACGGAGATTGACCGCGAGGAACCAAAGGCTGCATTTAAGGTCTCTTCGTCCGAGCATCTGCATCCGGTCTCAGCCGCCGGCAATATGCACATTTAGCGGCATTTGTGGAAAAGAAGTCGGCTTGTAGGAATTCATCCAGTTAATTCAATGCGATACAATAGGTAGTGATTCCCTATTGACAGGTACCATATACAGCAGTACTGTTGCTATCCCAGAGGCAGTAAAAGCGGCGTTTTAGGTGGTTCCCAGTACGTAGGCAAATCGCGAATCGGACTGGGAAACGGCGCTCGGCAAGCAGTCAAACAAAAACAGGGACGGCGCTTCTGGCCAGAGGTGACCTAACGCCGCCCCGCTAAATCAAACAGAGCGGTGACAACAGTAGAGCGGCGATTCCAGTCGCCGCCGCGTTAGCTTTGCTGACGTTACTAGGCCGCGAAGAGCGGCGCAAGAATGCAGCCCAGGGCGCAAGCCCTGGGTAGGCCGGAAAAAAGCAGCAAGCCCCGAAGGGGCGCAAGAACCACTAAACGAATTGCGCCGGGAGAGACAACATGGCCGAGATCCAAACCCAAGCAACCACCACAACCGCCGCCTCCGTAGCCCCGTCAACCCCGAAGCAAAAAGCTACCGGCCTGACCATCCGCCGCTTCTTTACTAAGGCGGGCGTCTCTCCTTATGACGAAGTCGAATGGGAAAAGCGTCTGGCGCAGATCACCGACTCGAAGGGCGGAATCATCTTCGAGCAGACAGACGTCGAGGTCCCCAAAGACTGGTCCGTAACCGCGACCAATATCGTTGCCAGCAAATATCTTCACGGAGAGGTCGGTACCTCGCAGCGCGAGACCGGCGTCCGCCAGCTCGTGGCTCGCGTCGCCGAAACCATCCGCAACTGGGGATTGGCCCAAGGCTACTTCCGCACTCCCGAAGACGGCGCTACTTTCCACGACGAACTCGTACATCTTCTTATCCGCCAGTATGCCGCATTCAATTCGCCAGTCTGGTTCAACGTAGGATGCGATCGCATCGAGCCTAACTCCGACGGCCGCAACTGGCACTGGAATCCGGCAACGAGCCGCGTCGAATTCGGCGTCACCGGATACACCAAGCCGCAATGCTCAGCTTGCTTCATCAATTCGGTGCAAGATTCGCTCGACTCCATCCTTACTCTTGCCAAGACCGAAGGCATGCTCTTCAAGTGGGGATCAGGCACTGGCACCAATCTGTCCGCCCTGCGTTCATCGACCGAAACCCTCGCCGGCGGCGGCACTGCCAGCGGCCCGCTCAGCTTCATGAAAGGTTTTGACGCCTTTGCCGGCGTCATCAAGTCCGGTGGCAAGACCCGCCGCGCCGCCAAGATGGTCATCCTTAATGTGGACCATCCCGACATCATCAGCTTTATCGAGTGCAAATCCAAAGAAGAAGCCAAGGCCCACGCCCTGGTCGCCGCCGGATACGACGGGTCTTCTCCAGATTCCGAAGCCTATTCCTCCATCTTCTTCCAGAACGCGAACAACTCCGTCCGCGTGACTGACGACTTCATGTACGCCGTCCTTCGCGACGCCGATTTCTCCACCCGCGCCGTCAAAGACGGACGGCCGATGGAAACCTTCAAAGCCAAAGACCTGCTCTACAAGATTTCTGACGCCACTTGGCGCTGCGGCGATCCCGGCATGCAATACGACACCACGGTCAACCGCTGGCACACCTCGAAGAACACCGCTCGCATCAATGCCAGCAATCCGTGCAGCGAATACATGTTCCTCGATGATTCAGCGTGCAACCTGGCCAGTCTGAATCTGCTGAAGTTTGCGCCCAACGGCACGTTTGACGTTGAAGCCTACCGCCACGCCGTGGACATCCTGATCACCGCACAGGAAATTCTGGTCGACAACGCTGGATATCCGACGGAAATGATCATGAAAAATTCGCATGACTATCGTCCGCTAGGCCTCGGCTATGCGAACCTGGGCGCATTGCTGATGGCCTGCGGCCTCCCCTACGACTCCGAAGGCGGCCGCGACTACGCCGCCTGCGTGACCGCCATCATGTGCGGCGAAGCGTATCTGCAATCAAGCCGTATCGCCGAACTCTGTCCGCCACTGGTTCCCATCACCGAACCCACGCAAAAAGGCCTCGCCGAAACAAATCTAGGATTCACCACAGACCGTGTGGGGACAGGCGTCTCGCCTGTCCCTGCGGAGCGCAGCTCCGCTGCCCTGCCGGGAGGCGCCTGCCCCGGCTTCTACATCAACCGCGAGCCGTTCCTCGACGTAATCCGCATGCACCGCGCGTCGGTCAACAACATCAACAAAAACAATATCCCGACAGCCCTCTACGAAGGCTCCAAAGTCTGCTGGGACGAAGCCCTAGCCAACGGCGAAAAACACGGCTACCGCAACTCCCAAGTCACGGTCTTAGCGCCCACAGGAACGATCGGATTTTTTATGGATTGCGATACTACCGGCATCGAGCCGGATTTGGCGCTGGTCAAGTACAAGAAGCTGGTCGGCGGCGGGATGATCAAGATCGTGAACAATACTGTGCCGACGGCGTTGTTCAAGCTTGGATACACGCACGAACAGACCGACGCCATCGTCAGCTACATTGACGCCACTGGAACGATCGAAGGTGCGCCGCTCATCAAAGACGATCACCTGGCTGTGTTTGATTGCTCGTTCAAGCCCGCCAAAGGCACGCGCAGCATCGCCTACATGGGACATCTGAAGATGATGGCGGGGGCGCAGCCGTTTATCTCCGGAGCAATTTCTAAGACGGTCAATCTGCCCGAACTGGCTACGGTTGAAGACATCATGGAAGCCTATCTTCAGGCCTGGAAGCTGGGACTGAAGGCTGTCGCCGTCTATCGCGACGGATGCAAGAAGTCGCAGCCGCTCTCCGCCGCCGGAACGAAAACCGCAGAGGCTGCGGGTGGGGGCGCCCGCACCCCACAAGCACAACAAGAGGAGGTTGACCTGCATGCCCCGCCGCG
>WNFD01007017.1_pt1 | contig 19609 bp, 17 predicted proteins | sample 5400491 | NCBI WGS metagenome assembly WNFD01 (sample SAMN13153343, study PRJNA577476) | soil metagenome | isolation source: 120 cm saprolite under Douglas fir tree site 2 hole 2 replicate 2 | place: USA:California | collected 2015-04-18
GGACCTCTCGACCGACGAGGCGGCCGCGATCATCTCCTCGGCGCTCGGCGAGCCGGTGAAGTGCGTCGAGACCACGATCGACCAGGCCCGCGGCGCCTTGACGGGCATGGGCATGCCCGACTTCATCGTCGAGATCATCATCGAAATGTACGTTGCGTTCCGCGAGGGCCGGTTGGATCAGGCCGAGCCGCGCACGCCTGACACGACGACCCCCACGACGCTCGCCGAGTTCGCGCGGACCACGCTCGTGCCCGCGATCCACAACGCGTCCTCAGCGGCTGCTCGTTCGTAATAGAGACCGAATCTTTCAAGAAAGGGATTGTGCATGAATGTCAGATCTATGGAAAGAGTGGTCCTTGGTGCGGCGGCCGTGCTTTGTCTGATTATCGGGAGCCTGAGTCAGGGTCAGTTTGGCCCGCAGAAGCACGAGCCGAAGGGGCCCTGGGAGAACAAGAGCCTGTCCCCGGATGAGCGGGCGGACCTGGTGATCGGGAAGATGACGCTGGACGAGAAGATCCAGCTTCTGCATGGACTGGGCTGGGAGGTTTTGTTCGCGCCACTAGAATCCGGACCGGGGACAAGAGCCATTAGGCCCTTCGAATTCATCCCGGGGGTTCCACGGCTTGGGATTCCCGACCTGCAGATGACAGATGCGGTAGTGGGCGTTTCAGGCGCGGGAGTGAAGAGCCGTTATGCAACGGCTCTGCCTTCCGCCGAGGCAATGGCTGCCGGTTGGGATCCTGCCCTTTCGTATGAGACAGGCACGCTGATCGGGAGTGAGGTTCGCGCGCACGGCTTGAACCTGTCGCACGGCTCCGGCATCAACCTGACGCGCGAACCGCGCGATGGGCGCACCTTCGAGTACAAGGGAGAGGATCCGCTGCTGGCCGGAACTTTAGCGGGGCAGGAACTGAAGGCCATGAAGGCGATGAATGTGGTTACGGGTGTGAAGCATTACATTTTGAACGACCAGGAAGCTGGACGCATGTTTGTCAATTCAGTCATCGACAAGCGGTCAATGCGGGAAAGCGACCTGCTTGCCTTTGAGATCGCACTGCGGGAGTCGCAGGCGGGCGCAGTGATGTGCTCGTACAACAAGATCAACGGTGTATACGCCTGCGAGGACGACTACTCGCTGAACGAGGTGTTGAAGAAAGAATTCGGATTCAAGGGCTTTGTGATCTCAGATTGGGGCGGTACGCATAGCACGGTGAAGGCGGTACTTGCCGGCTTGGACATCGAAATGCCGGGCTACAGCTTCCTTGGTGAGCCACTGAAAAAGGCTGTCGAAAGCGGCGAAGTGCCAATGACTCGTCTCAATGACATGGTACATCGCATCCTGAGAACCGAGTTCGATTCGGGCATTGTAGACAATCCGCCGCAGGCACAGGTGGTTGACCTGTTCCGCGGCTTCGAAGTGGCGCAGAAGATCGAAGAAAAAGGCGCCGTGCTGTTGAAGAATGGCCACGGACAATTACCTCTGAACGCTGCCGGCGTAAAGTCGATTGCCGTGATCGGAGGACACGCGGATGTGGGGGTGATGTCCGGCGGTGGCTCGGCGCAGGTATCGCCGGCGGGGGGCAACGCCGTTCCGCCACCGCCTGGCGCATTCGATGACCCTCTAGCGATGTTCAACATAACGGTATACCACCGCTCGGCCCCGCTGAGGGGGATCGCAGAGAAGGCCAAGGGGACAGTGGTGAAGTTCGATCCAGGCACGGATCCGGTCTCGGCTGCGGCACTTGCCAAGTCTTCGAATGTGGCCATCGTGTTCGCAGTCCAGCATACGTTTGAAAATATGGACCTGCCAAGCCTATCACTCCCTGAAAAGCAGGATGCCCTGATCGAAGCAGTGGCCGCAGCCAATCCTCATACGATTGTGGTGCTGGAAACGGGAGGACCGGTGACAATGCCGTGGATCGACAGGGTAAGTGCCGTTATTGAAGCGTGGTATCCGGGCATACGTGGGTCTGAGGCACTGGCCAATATTCTGTTCGGCGATGTGGACCCTTCCGGCAAGCTGCCCTTGACGTTTGCACGCACTGAAGCCGACCTGCCTCACCCCAAGCATGTTGATCAGCCGGCGGTAGACCCGAACCACCCGATAACTCCCTTGCCGGGTCTACCGGTGGTCCCGGGAATATCGACGAACCAGACGCCATTTGACTCGGTATACGACGAGGGTCTCAAGGTTGGGTACAAGTGGTACGACGCGGAGAGGAGGGAACCGCTTTTCCCGTTCGGATTCGGGCTGTCATACACGACGTATGGCTATTCCGAATTGAAGACAACATCAGACAATGGGCTGACCGTGACATTCAAGTTGAAAAACACAGGAAACCGCGCAGGTGAAGAGACTGCCCAGGTCTATCTCACACTACCGGCCAGCGCCCACGAACCGCCAAGGCGCCTCGTGGGCTGGAGCAAGATCGCGCTCGGCCCGGGAGAGCAGAAGGATGTGACGGTGAAGGTAGACCCTCAGATGGTCTCGGTTTTCAACCCAGACAGGAATTTATGGGAGGTTGTGCCCGGCGAATATAAGGTTTGGGCTGGCGGATCGTCACGTGACCTGCCGTTGAGCGCGACAATCGCCCTGAGCGGAAAGTAGCAGGATCGTTCTGCGTTCATTCGCAGTAGCCCTGATAGCTGTGGACGACGAACTCGCCATAAAGGCACAGCCATCACCTGGCTAAGAACGAGAACGTGGCAGTTGGCCACTAGCCAACAATAGACAAAAGGAAAACGAAGATGACGCTCAAGAACAAGAATGCAGTGATCTATGGAGCCGGAGGTGCGGGTGGCGGTGCAGTTGCCCGTGCCTTCGCTCACGAAGGCGCGAAGGTCTTTCTAACGGGTCGCCACCTCGCCTCGGTCGACAAAGTCGCGAAGGACATCATGGCCGCGGACGGAGTCGCGGAGGCAGCAGAAGTCGAGGCCCACGTATGAAGATACTGCTACTGGGGGCGAATGGTGCCGTCGGGCAACTCGCGCTCGATGACCTACTGAAGGCGAATCACGAGGTAAAGGCCATGGTGCGAGACGCGTCCGCGATGCAGAGGAAGCACCCGCGGCTCACCGTCGTTCAGGGCGAACCGACGAATGCGGCCGACCTGGAGAAGCTCCTCGCCGGACAGGACGCGGTGCTGAGCACCCTCGGTGCTCGCAAGAACAAGAGGACTACCCTCCGCACCGACGTCGCCAGGAACCTGGTCGACGGGATGAAGAGGCACGGCGTTCGCAAACTGGTCTGGCTCGACGCCGCCGGCGTCGGTTCGAGCAAGGAATTCGTGCAGGGCTCGTCGTTCTTCTTCGGGAGGATCATCATACCGCTCTTTCTGGACCACATGTACGAAGATGCCGCCGCGGCTGACGCTCTTATCGAGAAGAGCGGCTGCGACTGGGTAATCGTGCGTCCGATGTCGTTCACCAACGGCGTGAAGACGGGGAACGTCTCGGTCGTCACGGACATGAGCCTCACCGTCCAGCTGCGCCTGAGGATCGCGCGCGCGGACGTCGCGGCGTTTCTGGTCGACCAAGTGGTCGAGGACGATTACGTCGGCCAGATGCCCGTCATCTACACTTGACGCTGGGCACGGCGCTCGGGGGTATTTCTGAATGCGAGCGAGCTGGATGATCCGGTGGAGGCGGCGACCGGCGCGCATCCTTATTTGACGAGCCATCCGGAGCGCGAAGGCGTTGCAAACGTGCGCGTTTCATCGTGAGGATTTGGAATGAAAGGAGTTTCGCAATGCTCGTTTACGGGATCCCTAGCAATGCCACGTACGACTTCGCCGCCGACGTTCGTGCCGGGCTTCTCCGGACTGGACAAAAGGAACTTCCGTCGAAGTATCTGTATGACGATGTCGGCTCGGCCCTTTTTGAAGTGATCAGCCGACTGCCCGAGTACGGCCACACGCGGGCCGACGAACGTCTGCTGCGGCGCTATGCGGATGAGATCGTGGAACGGCTTGCCGGGAGGGTTGCGGTAGCGGAGCTGGGCAGTGGCAGTGGCAGAAAGACGCGCTGGCTGCTCGAACCGTTCTGTCGACGCCAGCGCACCCCGTATTATCCCGTCGAAATATCGCGCTCTGCTCTCGTCATGTGCGAACGGGAGCTGAGTGACATTGATGCGATCAGTATTGTGGGTCTTGAACGCGAATATCTGGATGGACGGCTGGAAGTGACGTCGTACCGCAAGGGCGGGCAGCGCCTGTTCGTGTTGTTCTTGGTGCAGCACGATTGGGAACTTCGACCGTCCAGTAGGAGCGAAGTTTCTGGGAGCAGTCCGAAGCATTCTTCAGCCGGGCGACGCTCTCCTCCTAGGAGCGGACCTGGAAAAATCCAGCGCGCAACTGCTCGTAGCCTACGACGACGAACTCGGCGTGACCGCTGTGTTTAATCTCAACTTGCTCGCTCGAACCAATCGCGAACTCGGCGCCGACTTTGATTTGCTCCAATTCGCCCATCTGGCGAAATCAATTATGACGTACGGAGCGTCGAGATGCACCTGGAGTCCAAGCGCTGGCAGCTCGTGAATATTCCTGCGGCGGAGGTCTCTGTCGAGTTTCAAGAAGGAGAAACGATATGGACGGAAAGCAGCCACAAATATTCGGCTGAGGAGATTGTCGAGACGGCTCGCGATTCCGGATTCCGCTGCGAGACTCAATGGATCGATGAGCAGTGGCCTTTTTCGGAGAATCTGCTCATCGGCGGAGTGAGCTGTATATCAGGAGGGCGGTCTTGGCGGAATCGATGGTTATCTCGGACCCTCTTTCAAGAAGCCCCAGAGTTGCGCCATGCGCGAAGGTTGACCGCGCTCATTACCACTTAGGACGACCAGCTACTTTAAGGAGAGACCATGCAGAAACGAATTGCCCTTGTCATTGGCATGATTTTCACCCTCATCCTCTTCGCTGCCTGTCAGAGAAGACCCAGTCCAGCCGCTTCCGCAACATGTGATCTCGGCGGGGGCAAGACCATCAAGACGAACTATTCCAGCCCGCGCATGAAGGGTCGCAATATCTATGGAGACCTCGTACCGTTCGGCCAAGTCTGGCGCGCCGGTGCGAACGAAGCGACCACCTTCGTTACCAGCAGCGATCTAGTCGTTGACGGCAAGACGGTGCCGGCCGGAAGCTACACAATCTTCACCATACCCGCGGCCGACAAGTGGACTCTTATCATCAACAACAAGACTGGGGAATGGGGAATCCCTTACAAGTACGAGAGCGACGAACTGGCGCGCGTGGACATGAAAGTATCGAAACTGCCCGCGCCGGTGGAGAACTTCACCATCGCCTATGATAAGTCCGGAAGCGGCTGCACTCTGCGGATGGACTGGGAAACTACCCGCGCCTCGGTGGACATCACTGCGAAATGACATGTGGAATTGTTGATTGTTGGGTCGCTGATTGTTGATGAAAAACGGAAAGAGCCCGAAAGGTTTCGCGCATGGCCGAACCCTTGGACGCGGCGCTCGGCGGTATTTGTGCATGCGAGCGAGGTGGATGATCCGGTGGAGGCCGCGACCGGCGTTTGTGCCCGCGATCCGCGCCAAGCTCTAACCTTCGCTCCATTCACGCGGGGCGAGCAGTAACGAGGCATGGCCCTCCCAAAGAGCGCGTGATGGCGGTGCTACGGAGAGAACGTTCCAAAATGGCTGCACAGGGCGAAATGCTTCAGGCCATTTTGCAGCCAGTCAGGGCAGTAAATTGAAAACTGGGATGAATTGCGGGCTGAATGCGGGCTGAGAGATTTTGGCGTTTTGGCTTTCAGTCCTTTGGAATAATGGTGGCCAGGGACGGAGTTGAACCCCCGACGCCAGCCTTTTCAGGGCCGGATTCTTTGAGCCTAAATCTTTTTCAATCAACAACTTAATTCGTCAAGTCGGCCATTTTATTGTGACCATTCTGTGACCAAGCGCCGATGTTCGCCTAATGTCGGCCCACCAAACCAATGCGGAGAAAGCACCATTCACCAGGATTATGCCCCGTCTTTTCCAGCTTGCAGGATCGAACATAGCTGACTGTGAAATTGAAGCTGACTTGTCCGGTGGTTTGACCCGGGGCGAGCGGCCCCTGCCAAACTTTCGAGGACAATTGCTCCTGGCCATTATTCGAACAGGATTTTCGCCATCATGCCCTTGTCCTCATGACTCAGCAGATGACAGTGGAATACCGACAAGCCTCTTATGACGGGGTCGGTAAAGTCCATTACGAGATCCACTGAACCCCCGTACGGAACATTGACCGTATCCAGCCATTCAGGGCGGTCCGACCGGATTCCGTTTTCTGCATAGGCTAAGAAATGAACTTGGTGGATATGAAAGGGGTGTAGCTCTCTTGTCGAGTTCACGATTCGCCAGTGTTGCATCGACCCAACCCGCACGCGCACCATCGGATCATCGTCCATTGAGAACTTTCTTCCGTTGATGTAGAAGCCGCCCTTCTCTTCCGTGAAAGTGACTGTGAAATCCGGCTTAGTGACCTCAAGTTTTTGTATTTCCTGATGTGATAATTCTTTGTAGACCGCTCGACCCGCGGTACTTGGAACGGCTCGCATCTGCGAATTGGAGTTCGCCGGACCAAGATCTGCGATCACCATCGCAGGATTAGGATCGCCGTCGGCTCCAGTGTCCACGCAGCGTGTGCTTAGCGTGGATCGAGAACCCGATGATGGTCCGACAACTATCATCTCCACCCGCCCAGCAGGCGGCACAAGGACGTGATCGACTTTGCGCGTTGGGCGATGTTGGTTGTGGTAGGACAGCGGCATTCCATCCAGAGCCACAATTTCCAATTGTTTGCCGCTCAATTCAAGATCAGCGTAGCGGTCCGGCGAAGCGTTCACGATGCGCCAAAACTGGCGCTCGCCCGGATCGATGGGAATCCGAGGCCGAATCTCGCCGTTCAGGGTGAAGACTCGCTCTGGATTCTGCTCTGTTGCTGTTCCACACTTGGAGGAGGGTATCTCAACTCTTCGCGCGACCTGCTCGCGAGTGGCAGAGTCGCTGTGTTCAATGTTGCGATCTCGAAGAATGATCACGCGTTCACGCATGCGGCGCAGCTCAGGATAATACCTGTCTATCCCCTCAACTATGATTGCGCCGGACATTCCGTCAAGGTCCTGGCGAGCGCTCTCCCCGTGAGGGTGGGTGTGATACCAGTAAAGCCCTGGCGCTGAATAGGACGGAACCACCACCTTATAATCCAAGCTCTCTCCCGGCATTGCCATCGTGGTGAGGACATCGTCCTGAGGGCGCTCTGGCGATACGTGCAGACCGTGAAAATGCAAATTAGTCATATTTCTGCAGCGGGCTGTGGCACACTCCTCGTCAGACTGAGTTGGCAGATTGTTTACATAACGCAGCGTGATGACGCCGCCCGGCACCACACGAATCACGGGCGGGACTGTGCTGCCGGCATAGGCAAATGTATTGCCTCTAGCCGCCGAGTCGTATGTGGCGGTCAGAGTAAACGGTCCTCGCACTTGCGGAGGGTCGGTGATGATCCGCTGCTGCGCAAAGATCGGAGTAACAACCGCGACTACACCCACAATCAAAACCATGACTCTCATACTCGAGACCTCAATCGATGTCGACCTTGTCAACCTGATCCGATGAACTCCGGAACACCGCTGATCATCCACGACAATCAATCGGCATTCATCGCCAACTTTCCGCAGCACTCGGGCCGTTGCGGCAAGCTGGCACTATCCCATCCTCCACCCAATGCCTGGATCAACTGCACGGCGGCGACCATTCGCCGGCCGAGAATATTTACCGCAGTCGCCTCATTCGCGAGAGCCGCACTCTGCGCCACGGTCACTTCCAGATAGCTCGTAACGCCGCCTTTATATCGTTGGATCGAGAGGTCCAGTGACTTTTGGGCTGCCACGACTGCTTCGCTCTGCGTTTGTGATTCCTGATCCAATATTCGTAGTGCCGCGAGATTGTCTTCCACTTGCTGGAAGCTAGTAAGCACAGTCTCACGATAGTTCGCCACCGTCTGATCGTAGGTCGCTACTGCTTGATCTGAGGCCGCCCGGCGCCGCCCGCCATCAAAAAGCGTTTGAATCGCCTGGCCTCCTACCGCCCACAACCCGGCGGGGCCTTGCAGCAACGTCGTGATGGCCCCGCTTTCAAAGCCTCCCGCAGCCGTCAGGCTCAGCAGTGGATAGTAGGCAGCTTTGGCAACTCCGATGCGTGCGTTGGCCGCTGCCATCTGTCGTTCGGCAGATGCAATGTCCGGTCTACGTTCGAGTAGCTCTGACGGCACACCAGTTGGAATCAGAGGCGGGGGCGTGCGGAGTGGAAGCGGAGCAAGGCTAAACGAGCTCGCAGGTTTGCCGATCAGAGTTGCGACCGCGTGCTCGTACTGAGCCCGAAGCACGCCCACATCTTGAGCCTGGGCGCGTGTCGTCTCGAGTTGCGTCTTGGCTTGTTCGACCTCGACTTCGGAGCCAACGCCGCCTTGAAACCGCTCCAAGTTCAGCTGCAGAGCCTGCTCATATTGTGCAACAGTTGATTGCAGGAGCTGCTCCTGAGCATCCAGGCTGCGTGCCTGGAAGTAGTACAAAGCCAGCTGTGCATGCATGGCCAGGTTAACCGTGGCGAGGTCGGCAGCACTAGCTTGCGCCTCTTCGCGATATGACTCTACATTTTTCCGGATTCTTCCCCATGCGTCGATTTCATAGGACAACTCAATCGGTATTTGAAAGTCGTTTTCGGTTCGGCCGTTGGAAATCGCTCCCGGCGGCGGAGCGTTCTGGGACACTCGTGTGCGGCTTGCGGACGCACTGGCGCTCACGGTTGGGAAGTAATCGGCGCGATTGTAGCGGAGCAGTGCACGAGCCTGCGTGTATTGCGCTTCTGCCGCCTTCAGGTTCTGGTTGGAAACGTTCACTTGCTGTTCCAGACCATTCAGTTGCGAGTCGTTGAAGATTTCCCACCAGTTGCCGCAGAGACTCAGTTCACTAGGCTGAGCAGTCTTCCAGTCGCCGACTTCTTTATAGCTCGGTGGAGCTACGACTGGCGGCCGATGATATTTCGGACCCACGGCGCAACCAACAAGCAGGAACATGCTGGCGAGACACATGGTCGCAACACGATACTTGCAGCCTCGAATCTTAGTGGTCGGACCTTCGGGCGTATTCATCATGCACCTCCCGTAGCGGCTGTATTGGCTGTCGTGTTAGGCGCCACGACTTGCACCTTTTGTCCCGAGACAAGAGAGTCCGGTGGATTTACGATCATGGAGTCGTTAGCCTGGAGACCCGACAGGATCTCGATCCTTTCGCCGAAATCGTGGCCTGGGGTTACTGATCTGAGCGAAGCGGCGCCACTCTTCACGACTGCAACCTGCAATCCGTGCGAGCGGAAGATAAGAGCCGAGACCGGCACCAAATAGGAAGAAGCCTGTCCGGGTACCTTGAGGTGGACCTCAGTGTAAGCACCGGAGAGCAACTCACCACTTGGATTATCGACGTCGATCTCCGCAATCAAGGTGCGAGTGGCATAGTTGATCGACTCCGAGGTGCGAACCAATTTGCCTTGGAACCGTTGTCCAGGGAATTCCGCGAGAGTGAGATCCGCCGTTAAACCCGGCTTCGCAGCCCGCGAGTACTGTTCAGGCACGTTCACATAGACCCGCAACTGCCCGGGCTGGGAAATGTGGAAGAGATCGGTTTTTGGATTTCCCGAATTGCCGGAATTGACTAGCTGACCGATATCCGTGTTACGCGCTGTGATGATGCCATTGAATGGAGCGTACACTTTCTCGAAGGACTGCAAGGTTTCGAGTTGCTTAACGTTCGCTTGATTGGCTTCGACTATCGACTTGTTCGCGTTATAGGTCCCGACAGCATTATCGACATCTTGCTGTGCGACCGCGTGTGAGGCCAACAAGCCTTCGTAGCGATTCTTGGTGATCCCGGAGAGCTCGAGATTGGCCTCGGAAGTGGCGAGATTGCTGCGTGACTGCTGCAATTGCTGATCGACTTCGGGCGTCTCAATCACGGCGAGCAATTGCCCTTTCTTCACGTGCGCTCCAATGTCGGCATACCAAGCCTTCAGATAACCATTGGTGCGAGCGTAAATCGGGGCACTCGTAAAGGGCTGTACGTTCCCCGGCAACACGATCTCTTGTAACGGCGCCGAGCGTTCAGGAGTGGCGACGGAAACCGCGGGCAACGACATCTGCGCGCTTTCAGCACGCACCGTGGCCGCGTGCCGGAGACGTGTAGTGATGCCGTACGCGAAGATTCCCCCGAATAGCAGGAGAATCACGCACGAGACGATCCAACTCTTCCGCGGCCGGTGCGCTGCTAGTGCGACGATCGGCGTTGAAGGTTGTTCGTGGCGGGTAGCGCTATTTCGACTTGATAATTCCATTGCCATAAAAATTCCTTTATTCCTTCGAAGATTTTCCTAGGCCTCGATGCCGGTATTAGCACTCTGCCGGCGCATACCATGAATGACGCTAAAGATTGCGGGGACGAAGAACAGCGTTGATACCGTAGCGAACAGCAACCCGCCGATCACGGCGCGTCCGAGAGGTGCGTTTTGCTCTCCGCCGTCGCCCAGCCCAAGTGCCATCGGCGCCATGCCGATAATCATTGCCAGAGCCGTCATTAAGACCGGTCGGAAGCGCATGTATCCTGCCTGTATGGCTGCTTCGACCGCACTGAGTCCCGATTGCAGTTGTTCCTTCGCGAAACTGACCACCAGAATGCTGTTTGCCGTCGCGACGCCGACACACATGATGGAGCCCGTGAGGGCGGGGACGCTGATGGTAGTGCCGGTCATGAAGAGGAACCAGACGATCCCGGCGAGTGCCGCCGGCAAAGCCATCAGGATGATGAACGGGTCAAGCCACGACTGAAAGTTCACAACAATCAGCAGGTAAACGAGAACGATGGCAAACATCAGGCCCGTTAACAATCCGATGAAGGATGTACGCATGGTCTGGATTTGTCCTCGCACGATGATCTGCGATCCGCGTGGAAGCTGTTTCTGACTGGCGTTGATGATCGAAAAGATGTCCTTGGAAATGCCACCAAGGTCTCGACCTTGGACGGAGCCGAAAATGTCGATCACGGGCGCTACGTTGTAATGAGAGACAACGCTCAATTGTGAGCCACGAGTTATCGACCCAAGACTCGCTAGAATCGCGGGCGGGGCGTTACTCGTTCCCGTCACCGGAATGTTGTTAAAGGTTTGGGAACTGCCACTGAGGGTTACCAGCAGATTATTTGCAACGTCTCGCTGAGTGAATCCAATGGAAGCTGCCTTCGTCCGATCCACATCGATGTGCAGTTCTGGTTCATTAAACGTCTGCTGAATTCTGAGATCGGACGTGCCAGGAACGTTTCTTACGCGTGCCAACAGATTGTCCGCGAATTGCCGGTTAGCCTCCAGGTTGTTGCCTACCACTTGAATATCAATCGGGGCCGGAAGCCCGAAATTCAGGATTTGGGTAACCATATCCGTCGGTAGGAAATAGAACGTCACGCCAGGAAATGTCCGCGCCAGTTTCAACCTGAGGTCGTGGACATAATTTGCTGTTGGGCGGTGTTTCGCCGCGAGCGTGACAATAATGTCCGCATCCTGCGTCCCAACCGGAGCTGAATTGCTGTAGGAAAGATTGATACCGCTGTAGGGCAGTCCAATGTTGTCGATGACGCCAGCAAACTCTTGCGGCGGTATCTGCTTTCTGATCTCGCTTTCCACCTGATCGCACAAGGCGGCGGTTTCTTCAATACGCGTCCCGGTCGGAGCACGCATGTGCAGCGTGAAGGCACCGCTATCGACGGAGGGGAAAAAGTCTTGCCCAAGCCATGGCACTAGACCGAAGGAGAGCAGACACGCTCCGAGGAAGCCGACGACAAAGATTCGGCGATGATTGATAAAGGTTTCCAGCAACCCGCGATAGGCGCTCCGGAGGCTCTCAAAACCGTGCTCGAATCGTTCTTGAAAACGTACTAGAGGATTCTTGCTCACGCTGGGTTCCGGTGAAGTGCCTTCCGCGTGTGCCTTGAGGAAGTATTTGGCCATCGTCGGCACCAGGGTTCGCGAAAGCAGGTAAGAAGCCAGCATGGCGAAGACCACAGCTTCCGCGAGCGGTACAAACAGGTAACGCGCGACACCGGTGAGGAGGAACATCGGTACAAACACGATGCAAATGCTGAGGGTCGAAACCAGCGCCGGAATTGCGATCTGCTGGGCGCCGTCCAGGATGGCCTCTTCTAAATCCTTCCCTTCGGCAAGATAGCGGTGGATGTTCTCGATGGTTACCGTCGCATCATCAACGAGAATGCCGACTGCCAGCGCCAGCCCGCCCAGGGTCATGAGGTTTATCGTCTCGCCCAGGGCGCTCAACGCGATGATCGACGATAGGATCGACAGCGGAATTGAGATGGCGATGATGAGCGTGCTGCGCCAGCTGCCAAGAAACAAAAGAATCATGATGGCCGTCAGGCATGCAGCGATGAGTGCCTCTCGGATCACGCCGGAAACCGCTCCGCGCACAAAGACGGATTGATCCCCTAGTAACCGGATTTGAAGGTCCGGCGGTAAGGTGTTCTTGACGCTCGGCAGTAGCTGCTTAATGGTGCTGATGATGTTGAGTGTCGAGGCATTGCCGATCTTCTGGATCGTCATTAGCGTCGAACGTCTGCCATCGACACGCACGATATTGGTCTGTGGCGGGAAGCCATCGCGTACGAATGCCACATCGTGGACATAGACGGTCGAGGTTCCCACGGTCTTGATGGGCAAATCGTTCAGTTGCTGAATGGACGACGGACTCCCATTCATGTTTATGTTGTATTCGTACGTGCCGATCTTCGCTGTCCCGGAGGGCAGGATCAGATTTTGCACGTTGATCGCATTCACCACGTCCAGAGGAGAGAGTCCGTGTGATTGCAATGCGGTGGTATTTAGGTCCACTTGAACCTGGCGCTGCTTGCCGCCGTAGGGATAAGGTACGGCCGTGCCGGGCACGGAAGTAAGTTGGGGCCGGATGAAGTTCAACCCCAAGTCATTCAACTGTTGCTCTGAGAGCGTAGGACTGGACAGCGCGAGCTGAAGAATCGGAACGCTGGAAGCGCTGTAAGTAATGATCAAAGGCGGCGTGGTTCCGACCGGCAATTGCTTGAGCTGGGTTTGGGACTGGCCTGCGATCTGCGCGATAGCCGTGCTTATGTTTGCACCGGGATGAAAAAAGACCTTGATGACCGCAACGCCGTTGAGAGACTGCGACTCCAGATGCTCAATGTCATTGACCGTCGTCGTGAGGTTGCGTTCCTGGAGGGTGATGATTCGGTTCGCCATATCCTCCGGCGCGAGCCCGGTGTAGTTCCAAATAATGCTGACTACGGGAATGTTGATATTCGGGAAGATGTCCGTAGGAGTGCGAAGGGCTGCGAGCGTTCCCAGGATCAGGATCAGGATAGCCAGCACTACGAACGTGTATGGCCGTCTTAAGGCGAGCTTAACGATCCACATATGTATTCCTTTAGCCTGCTAAACCGGCCGCGTTTTCGATTTCCTTCCGTTGCATTGCATTCTTCTCTTGCGTAATCCACTCCCGGATATATGCCGAGCAATTTCTCAGTTCGGTACCGGCAGCCTCGTGGCTTGCCAGGAACTGCACGGCATCTCGGTCGACGAGTTTTACGTGACTCAGATCCAGGACGATCTCGCGCTCTGCGGTTTCAGATTTCAGGAGGACTTCGAGATCCGCCACTTGGTCCGCTTGGATCCGACCCGTGAGAGTGAAAATGACCGACATCTGTTCGACTGATCTTTGAATTCTTAACGTCATTTTTGATTGGCCTTCCGCACTTGACAAAAGCAACCCAATTGCCAGGTGCCAAGCAAATGAAAACAAACTTCTTAACCAACGCCGGTGATCACGAGAACTCGGAAATTCCCGAAATCTCGGGATGAGTTTTACTGATTGGGAAGTGTGTTAGCGATCGGATGGGCAGTGTCCGCTTTGGCCCACATACGAAAGGCACGAGGAGATGATGAAGATAGGGAGAGGCTAGACTTTTCTGAAGCGCTGCTTGTTGATCTTTAGAGACTTGATCTTGGAATCAAGCGTTGATTGTGGAATGCCGAGTCTAGCCGCAGCTCCCGAAGGGCCAGATACCTTGCCGTTACTTTCCGCCAGCGCCGCCTCGATAATTTCCCTCTCCTGGACAGCGAGCTTCTCGGAAAGTGGTTGTCTCGGCGAATCGGCGGGAAGTGCGCGTCGCCCGAGCCAAGTCTCATCGACCGAAAGGTTTTCCGAATCCGAGATGATTACAGACCGTTCGATCACGTTCTGGAGCTCACGAATATTGCCCGGCCAGGCATAGGATTCAAGGAGTTCGAGACTCCTTTTGTTGATCCCGGTGATCGTCTTTCCAGCTTTGCTGGCGTAACGATCAATGAAGTACTCCACCAGCAGAGGAATGTCTTGCTTTCGTTGGCGCAAGGGAGGAACTTCGATCGGAAAAACGTTCAGCCGGTAGAACAAATCCTCGCGAAATCTGCCTTCAGCGATGGCAGCCTCCAAGTCACGATTCGTGGCAGCGACCACCCGGACGTCAATCTGAAAGGATTCATTTCCACCTACACGCTGAAATTCGCGTTCTTGCACTACTCGCAAGAGAGAGATCTGCGTCTCGGCCGGCAGTTCACCGACCTCGTCCAGGAAGATCGTGCCACCTTCGGCCGACTCGAAGCGGCCCAATCGTCGCTGGGTCGCGCCCGTGAAAGCGCCCTTTTCATGGCCGAACAGTTCCGAAGCAATTAGGTCGCGCGGGATTGCCGCGCAATTGACACTCACGAAGGCTCGGGAGGACCGTTGGGACCGCTTGTGAATCGCGCGAGCTATAAGCTCCTTTCCCGTACCCGTTTCGCCAGTGATCAGAACCGTCGAATCGGTGGGTGCTACTCTCGCCACTTGCGAGAGCACCGCTTGGAGCGCTGGAGACGAACCCACGATCTCCTCGAACATTCTGGTGATGTCGATTTCTTCGCGAAGAGCGAGGTTCTCCTTATACAACTGGTCCCTCAGTGTTCGAATTTCCTCGAACGCATTCTTCATCGTGGTGATATCCATCACCGCCCCGACAAAAGACGAACTGCCCACTTCGCGATTTAAGGCGTGACCCAGAACGTGGACTTTCTTGATGGAACCGTCGGGCATCAACAAACGATGTTCAAAGTCTAGATCTCTCCCATGCTGAGAGGCTCCGGCCAAGGCCTCTTGTACAAGTTGAACATCCTCGGGATAGACCCGTTCAAGCACCAATTGCACAGTAGGTTTTTGCGTTCGATCGTATTCGAAAATCCGAAAGCTCTCATCCGACCAGAACAGTTCTCCGGTGGCGGCGTTCCACCCGAAACTGCCTGTGTGACTCAGCGTCTGAGCTTCGGCAAGATATGCCTCGCTTGTGCCGAGCGCTTCGTTGGTTTTCTTGAGCTCCTGGACCGTTTCGCTCAGATCGTCGCGTGCCCGTCTGAGCGATTCTGTAGCCCTCCGTTGCGCATCGCTGAGCGAGCCAACAAACACGGCTGACACGATAAAGACAAGAAAGCGTGGCATCTGGCCAGGCTTTGCGGCCCATGAATCAACGGGAGGCAGAAAGCTATAGTAGAAAGCGAGAGCAGTAAGGACGGTAGCCAGGAATCCCGGTCCTACGCCACCCAACCACGCGCTGACCATCACGGCACACAGAAACAGCGACACCGGAGCCGATTCCAGGTGGAAGACTGGCCAATGTGAAATCAACAGCGCTCCCAAAACGGAGAGAACAGCAGCTCCGTATCCCCGAATCATTTGTAATTCTCTTCGTGAATAGGGATGGGGACTGGACACTGATGTGCTCCGGTGAGAGTGCCACCAGCGAAATCTTAGCACCAACGATACGGTTCCAACCTGACGCCAACGTGTTGCGCGCCATCTCTCCACGATGGCACGGTGCAAGTCGGAAATTTCTCACCGGACCCTCCAGTCAAAGATCGCGAGCGCGCCGGTTCGAAGTCTCGCCGTTGAGGCGAGCATCAGGAAAGAGCGCGCCCAAGTATCGCTCCTTCGCGTTGAGTACGCACGACCTCTGTCCCTCCCACCCTCTATCGCAGGCGCGCAAAATATCTAAGCCGACTCTTTCAGCACAGACGGGAAGGCAATCACCTTTCCACGTTGCTCCTGAGGCACCCACTTCACCTTCGGTTTAAAACGCGCGGGGATGTAAGACTCAATCACCTGTGCCATAACATTCTCCGATCATCTGAAACTACCTTCTGGGTCCTTTCGTGCCACGCGCGCTGAGAGAAGCAGCAACCAGAGTTCCAAGCTGAATCCGCTAAAGAAAGGGATGGGAAACACATCAGTTTGAGGCGGGGTTGGCAGAACGTTGGGAATGTCGAACACTCCAAAAGAGTTGTGACAGTGGCTGTCTAGATTCGAAACTTTGGCAAGAGCAGTGCACAAGTAGAAGGCGAACGACTTTCTTCGCTCCCTCTTCTGAAGATTCAGGATTCCTGACTACTCATCAATGTCTCACGCAGGAAGGCTTCATGCCCGTGGAACTTCCCTCCGATTCACCTTAGTATCACCATTCTCCCCGAAAGCGCACACCACAGTCCGAGCATACGAACGAGTGCTCCGCAGCCGCGTGCTCGCGATGGGGTAATAGGATTGCGCTCGGTATCGAACCGCTCGAAGTGGAGCAATGGCTGAAAGATCTGAAACGACCAGCTCATGTTCAGAATAGTGCTGTGCCAGATCCGGCTGAACGGCAAACAGCCGCGCGTTGCCAACATGCTGGTGGAAGATTATTTACGACCGGCGGCGGTGAGGGCAGGCGTTCTTCTATCGCACCGGGATGAAGAAGGGAGGTTGGTCGACATTGATCCGCGGCGATTCGGGTTTCATAATCTGCGGCACAGCCTCGCGTCATTCCTCATCCGTATCAAGACGGACCCCAAAACCGTGCAGACTCTGCTTCGCCATAGTGATGTCAGGTTGACGCTGCAGTTTTACACCCATGCCATCAGCGACGACCGCATGTCCGCCGCCGGGGCAATGCTGGCTGCAATTCTCAACCACGCAGAGGCAAAAGCGGACTGAGAGCGGACTAAGCGAAACGCGACCTGAGCTTACTCCTTGATTATCAGGTGAGACCGAGAGCCCGCTAGAAAGCGTATCGCTGCAGCGGACTGAGAGCGGACTGGAAGGTCATGAGGCGAGTCACGCAAGCGCTTTAGAATGATAGTGGCCAGGGACGGAGTTGAACCGCCATTGTGAATTGAGCCATCAGAAGTTGCTGATTCTACAAGGGACATAAGAGGCAGATCGGACTATCTGGACATATTTCCAGCACGTATCCAGTACACGGACTCGATGAAATTCTGAAGAATTATCGCTGAATCTTGTGAGTGCGAAGGACGGAGTGCGCGGAGATTTCGTGTCGCGCTCAAACAACTTCGTCAGCAATAGCGACCGCGAACTGATTCTAAGATGCGGGCATCGGGCGTCTGGCTTCCCGGCGAGGGGCACAACAAATTCAAATGAGAGCAAACACAGGCAGTATTCTGTGCGACCTCCCAGCGCCCCAGTTTTGCCCGACGCGCCAAGTTGACCAACTCGATTTGGGGGTTTTGAGCGTTATGGCGATGTTACGTCAACGTGGCGTGTCACGCAGCATTTAAGGACGAGAAAGAAAGTGGAGCAATGCTTCATTGAATTGCTCCGGGTCTTGTAGATGAGCGAAATGGCTTACATTTGGCAGAATCAGTTCGCCTGCACCGGGAATCAGCGCGGCCATGTGATCCGTGTCCTCACGCTTGATGATTTCGTCGCGGTCGCCGTCGACGATCCAAGTTGGCACCTTGATTCCGCGCAACTCGTCATCTGAAAAATGGGGCTCGGTATCCTCCATCTTGTCGAACTGTTCAGAGAACGCCTTCAGCTGGTCCGGCGCGGGTGAGAGCTTTTGGTATTCATCTTTCACCCGGCGGAAGTATCCCGAAAAAGCCGCCTTCTGTTCGGCGCCATCTTTGAGGCCGGAGGGATCAGAATTGGCGGCAAACGCAAATAACTTCGTCAGCCGTTCGGGATGATGGATTGCAATGTCGAGGCCGATGATTGCGCCGTCACTCCAGCCCACAAGGGCGGCTTTGGGAATGTTCAATGTATCCAGAACGGCCAGAACGTCTGACGCCATCAAGTGAAAGCTTACCGGCGGCTCGCTATTCCAAGGGCTGCGCCCCTGGCCGCGACTATCGAGCACGATTACCTGATAATGGCGTGCCACCGCAGGAACCTGGAGTCCCCAATAATTTGAACTTCCCATTCCGCCGTGGATAAAAATGACGGGTTCGCCCTGACCAAAAACGGCATACCAGATTCGAATTCCATTCACGGCGGCTATTCCGCTCCGGTCCGGCTTGGGTAGTTCGGGTGTCCGCGGAAGCTGCTCCCACTGCGGCGTCTGCGCCGACAGAGTCGCACCGAGAACAAGCAGAAAACTACGGTCTGGCACCTTATCCAAGGGTGCAGCGAAACTGCAAGCAGTTCACCGACTGCTCGTCGGTCCACTGCGGTTCGCCGATTGGCGAAATCAGATAGCGCTCGTTGAGGGGGATTTTGAGTGCTATGGCAATTTTTCGACAGTAATCCGTCGAGCCCCACTGTTCACTGCTTAGAGTAGGCCCAAGCCGTAATGCGCCAGCCAGCCTGTGTCCGCTTCAACGCTACCGCAAAAGCGGCGGATTCCTTAACGGGCTTTCCATGCTGCTTGTAGGTGTAGGTCATGGGAGCCACAAAATACGCTCGATCTCCGGTAATGTCGACGGTCCATGGCGTGCCCAGAGGGGCGTCCCCATCCGTAATCCCGTTCTTCTCGTTGTACGCATTCAACGCCTTCCACCAATCCGCGCACGCGGTCGGGCCATGCCACTCGTGCGGCGGAAATTCGTCGAGAATCGACACAGGTGAGTCACACATTGCAAGCGTGATCTCCGGCTTGTCCAGGTTATCGAGATACCGATGCACCGCTGCTACGACGTCGTCCTTCTCAGCGGCGAAGGCCGATCCTGAACTGACGGCGAAGGCAAATACGATGGTCATAGCTGCGGCAGCAACGCGCTTGAAATCCATAGCATCCTCCGTTCGAAAATATGGTGATCTCTTTGGACGGTTGCCGAGTCTACGCCTTTGAGAGGCCATGAATCAACATTGAGTATGATGAAACAGCGATTCCGCAACCGAGGGGCTGCGACGAGCGGTGCCCGAGTGTTCTGTTGGATTTGGGTGTTGGCGAGAAGGCTGAGGAGATTCGGATGACATTTTGAGGGCCCAGATCGGACAAGGGGCATGCCGATACTGGCCTGAACGAAAAAGGAAGGTCAGGCGAGGCATGAAGCAAGAGGGCCGACTGAAGGCGGCAAGGGGTGGTCAGGGTGAGCGCGGGATAGAAGCCATTTCGTGCAGGAACTCAGCTGTCATCAAACGGGCCCAGAGAACTTGGCTTTTGTCGTTGCGAGCCGCCGCTTTCAGGTTGAGCGCGAAGAAGGCATGGAAGAGGTTGTAGGCCAGGAAGGTCAGCAGCAAGA
>WNFD01005286.1_pt1 | contig 19602 bp, 19 predicted proteins | sample 5400491 | NCBI WGS metagenome assembly WNFD01 (sample SAMN13153343, study PRJNA577476) | soil metagenome | isolation source: 120 cm saprolite under Douglas fir tree site 2 hole 2 replicate 2 | place: USA:California | collected 2015-04-18
CCGTCCTTCGGAACCGCGCCGGCCGGCACGTGCACGTGGAAGCCCTTCTCCTCGAACCCGGGACCGATGCCCAGCTCCGCGGCATGGGAGCGGACGTACGAGAGCCCGATCTGCGCCGACTCCTTCATCACGTCGCCCAACTGCCCGGTCAGGGTCAGCCCCTTGGGTCCGTCCATGACGGCGGCCTCCACAAAGAGGACTTCGCCGCCGGTTCCGGTGACCGCCAGGCCGGTGGCCACGCCGGGCACCTCGGTGCGCTCGGCCGCCTCTGGTTGGAACTTGGCCCTCCCCAGGTAGTCCCGGACGTCGATCGCGTCCACTCGCACGGGTGCGCTGAGCTTGCCACCCTCGATGCGGGTCGCCACTTTGCGCAGCAACCGGCCCAGCTCGCGCTCCAGGTTGCGGACGCCCGCCTCGCGCGTGTGCTCGGCGATGATCCGCCGGATGGCTTCGTCGGTGACGCTCACCTCATCAACGCTCAGTCCGTTGCGCTCCAGCTGGCGCCGGAGCAGGTGATCGCGGCCGATGGCGACCTTCTCCTCCTCCGTGTAGCCGTCCAGCCGGATGATCTCCATCCGGTCCAGCAATGGCCCGGGGATGGTGTCCGCCACATTGGCCGTAGGGATGAAGAGGACCTCGGACAGGTCGAGGTCGACCTCCAGGTAGTGATCGCGGAAGGAGTGGTTCTGGGCCGGGTCGAGCACCTCCAGGAGGGCCGACGACGGGTCGCCTCGCCAGTCGTTGCCGACCTTGTCGATCTCGTCCAGCATGATCACCGGATTGCGCGTGCCCGCTTCCTTGAGCGCGCGCGCGATCCGGCCCGGCAGCGCGCCCACGTAGGTGCGCCGGTGTCCGCGGATTTCCGCCTCATCATGGATGCCACCCAGCGAGATGCGGGTGAACTTGCGACCCAGCGCCCGGGCGACCGACTCCCCCAGGGAGGTCTTGCCCACGCCGGGCGGGCCGACCAGGGTAATGATGGCGCCGGAGCCACGGCCGCCGGCGACGCCCAGGCCGCGCGTCTCGCGCCGCTTCCGGACGGCGAGGAACTCGATGATGCGATCCTTCACGTCGTCCAGGCCGGTGTGGTCCTGGTCCAGGATGCGCCGCGCCTCGGCCACGTCGAACCGATCCTCGGTCCGCTTGTTCCAGGGCAGGTCGAGCATCCAGTCGAGATAGTTGCGAATCCAGCCGACCTCCGGGTTCTGCTCGCTGGTGCGCTCCAGCCGGCCGAGCTCACGCTCGACCTCGCTGCGCACGGTGTCCGGCATGCCGGCTTCCTCGATCCGCCGGCGGTACTCGGCGACCACGTCGCCGCCTTCCTCGCCGAGCTCCTTCTTGATGGCCTCCAGCTGCTGCCGGAGTAAGAACTCACGCTGGCGCTTCTCCATCCCCTCCTGGACCTCGTTGCGAATCTTGTCCTTGAGGGACGCATCAGCCAGGATCTCGCGCGTCCAGCCGATGAGCTTCTGCAGCCGAGCCTCGACGTCGAGCGTCTCGAGGACCTCGACCTTTCGCTCCAGCGAGAGATCCGGCGAGTAGCCCGACAGGTCCGCCAGCTGGCTCGGCCGGTCGATGCTGCGCACCATCTGGATGGCGTCCGCAGCTCCACGCAGCTCGAGCAGGTTCTCGATCAGTGCCTTGTACTCACGGGCCTGGACATGGGCCTGCTCGGTGAGCGGGTTGACGTCCGCCACCGGCTGCGCCATGACGCGCAGGGCGGGCCCGGTTCCCCCCGCGCCGCTTCCGACAGACGCTCGGTACTGGCCCTGCAGGACCGTGATCTCGATCCCGTTGGCCAGCTTGCGCGAATCCTCGACCCGAGCTACGGTGCCCAGGGTGGCGTAGCGACCCTCCACTCGCGGGACCAGCAGCAACAGGCTGTCGCCAGCTCGCGCAGCCTGGACGGCAGCCCGGGCTTCCTCCCGGTCGAGCGGGATGGTGACCACCATGCCGGGCAGCACAACCCCGTTGTTTAACGAGAGGAGGGGAAGCAGTTCGGTCTTCACCTCAGCCATTTCAGTTCTCCTTTAACCCCTTACGGAAACCCCGTAGCCTCGTACCGGGAAACCCCGGTTTCAGGTCGTTTATGCCCAAATCATTAGGTTCCAAACTATGGTCCAGGTTCTGCTAGCCTGAGGGGGTGACCGCCCCGCTGGCAGCCCGCCGCCAGATGCCCCGCGCGGGCGCCTGCGCCGCTGGGCTGCGCCAGCTGGGCAGCCTGATCAGCTCCGAGCTCGACCGCAGCGTCCGCCGGCAGGGGTTCTCCAGCGCGGCGTTCGGCGTTCTCCAGGTCCTGCACGAGTCTGGTGGATCGGCCGCCCCCCACCAGATCAGCGACCGGCTGGCGGTCAGCCGGGCCACGGTCACCGGGCTGCTGGACGGCCTGGAGCGCCGCCGGCTGGTCCGCCGGGTGCGGCATCCGGACGACCGGCGCATGCTACGGGTCGAGATGACGGATCGGGCTCGAATCCTACTGGCCGAGATGCTCCCCGAGCACAACCGCGCCGTCGGGCGGATCTTCGCCGGCCTCGGTGCGCTCGAACAGCAGCAGCTGGTAAGCCTGCTCAACCGGCTCCAGGCCCACCTGCGTCCCGTCCGGCCCGGGCTGATGGCTCCTCGCCGAGAATAAGCCCGAGTCCACCGAATCGAACTCGTATCTGCGTCGTCCGATCGGCGGACCCGGGCTACACTAGGGCCCGTGCAGGCCGACCGCGCCGCGGATGCCGCCATCGCGGCCCTGAGCGCGAAGATCCGGGACGTCCCCAACTTCCCGAAGGAGGGGATCCTCTTCAAGGACATCACCACCTTGCTCATGGACCCGGCCGCCTTCCGGGAAGCCGTCGACCTGATGGCCGCCACCTATCGCGGCAAAACCGTCGATTTGGTGGTCGGGGTGGAGTCGCGGGGCTTCATCTTCGGCGGGGCGCTGGCGTACCAGCTGGGAGCGGGATTCGTCCCGGTGCGGAAGGAGGGCAAGCTGCCCGCCCAGAAGATTGCCGAATCCTATGCCCTCGAGTACGGCTCGGCCGTGCTCGAAATCCACAAGGACGCGATCAAGCCCGGCCAGCCGGTGGTCATCGTGGATGATCTGCTGGCCACCGGCGGCACGGCCCGGGCCACGACCCGGCTGGTTCAGCAACTGGGGGGCCAGGTGGTGGGCATCTCCTTCTTGATCGAGCTCCGCTTCCTCAAAGGGATTGACAACCTGGCGGAGTACGACGTGGTCTCCCACATCAAGTTCTGAGCCATCATGCCCACCGCGTCCTCCATCCTGGCCGTCGGCTCCATCGCGCTGGACGCCGTGAAGACCCCCAAAGAGAGCGTCATTGATGTGCTGGGCGGTTCGGCCAGCTTCTTCACCCTGGCAGCCTCCCATTTTGCCCCGGTGCGCCTGATCGCGGTGGTGGGCGATGACCTGCCGGCCCAGTACCTTCGGCTGCTGGAGCAGCGGCCCATCGATCTCACCGGGTTGCAGCGTCGGCCGGGCAAGACCTTTCGCTGGAGCGCCGAGTACTCCGGGACCTACCTGGAGATCCGCCAGACGTTGCGCACGGACCTGAACGTGTTCGCCGACTTCCACCCGCATCTGCCGGAGTCGGTGAGGGCCTCGCGCTTTGTCTTCCTGGGCAATATCAACCCAGGCCTGCAGCACGAAGTCCTGGACCAGGTGACCCAGGCCGAGTTCATCGCCTGCGACACCATCTCGCTCTGGATCGAGACCGAGAGCCCCAGCCTGGAGCGCCTCTACCGCCGGGTGCACTGCGTGATGCTGTCCTACGAAGAGGCGCTCCAGTTCACCGGCCAGCCCTCCTTGATCGCGGCCGTGCGTCAGATTCGGGAGCTCGGCCCGCGGGCCCTTATAATCAAGCGCGGCGAATACGGCTCGCTCCTCTTTACGTCGGAGGGCGTCTTTGCGGCACCCGCCCGATTGCTGGAGCACTCGCAGGTCAAAGATCCGACCGGCGCGGGCGATGCGTTCGCCGGAGGATTCATGGGCGCATTGGCGCGAGGCGGCCGGACGGACGAACAGGCATTGCGCGAAGCCATGCTGTATGGGAACGTGCTGGGCGCGCTGGCGGTGACCGACTTCAGCGTGCACGGCATGACCGACGTCACCCTGGCCGACCTCGAGACCGGCGCCGAGGAACTTCGCGCCATGGTATCGATGGATGGGGCATGGCGACGGTAGCCCAGCGCTACGACGTCCGGGACCTGAAGCTGGCCCCCGAGGGCGCTCGAACCATCGCCTGGGCTGCCCATGAGATGCCGGTCCTGGGCCAGATCCGCGACCGGTTCGCCGCCGAGCAGCCGTTCAAGGGCCAGCGGATCTCGGCCTGCCTGCACGTGACCACCGAGACCGCCAACCTGGCGCTCGCCCTGCAGGCGGGTGGCGCCGACCTGGTGCTGTGCGCCTCCAACCCGCTCTCCACGTCCGACGCGGCCGCGGCCGCGCTGGTGGTCGACCACGGCCTCAGCGTCTTTGCCATCAAGGGCGAGGACAGCGAAACCTACTACCGGCACATCGCCGCTGCCCTGGACCACCGTCCGACGCTGACCATGGATGACGGCGCCGACCTGGTGGCGGCGCTGCACAAGGACCGCCAGGACCTGCTGCCCACCGTGCTGGGTGGCACCGAAGAAACCACCACCGGCGTGGTGCGTCTGCGGAGCATGGCCGTCCACGGCGTCCTGCGCTATCCGATCGTCGCCGTCAACGAGGCCCAGACCAAGCACTTCTTCGACAACCGCTATGGCACCGGCCAGAGCACGCTGGACGGCATCATCCGGGCGACCAACGTGCTGCTGGCGGGCAAGGTCTTCGTGGTCTGCGGCTACGGGTGGTGCGGCCGCGGCCTGGCCTCGCGCGCCCGGGGCATGGGCGCCCAGGTGATCGTGACCGAGGTGGACGCGGTCAAGGCGCTCGAAGCCGTGATGGATGGTTATCGGGTCATGCCGATCGCGGAGGCCGCCAAGGAGGGCGACATTTTCGTGACCGTTACCGGGGACATCAACGTCATCGATGAGGCCCCCCTGCAGGCCATGAAGAGCGGCGCCATCCTGGCCAACTCCGGCCATTTCAACGACGAGATCAACCTCCAGGTGCTGGATGGCATGGCCCAGGACGTCCGCAGCGTGCGCGGCTCGGTCGAGGAGTATCACCTCCGCGACGGGCGCCGGCTGTTCGTCCTGGCCGAGGGCCGGCTGGTGAACCTGGCCGCCGCGGAAGGCCACCCGGCCGCCGTGATGGACATGAGTTTTGCCAACCAGGCGCTCGCCCTGGAACACCTGGTCCGCCACGCGGGCGAGCTGGAGCCCCGCGTGTACCCTGTCCCGGAGGTGCTCGACCGTGAGATCGCTCGCCTAAAATTGACCGCCATGGGAATCCGGATCGACACCCTTACCGCCGAGCAGGACGCCTACCTGAAGGGCTGGGAGTCCGGCACCCGGTGAGCGCAGCCGCCCGGACCCACCTCTTCACCTCCGAATCAGTAGCCGAAGGCCACCCCGACAAGCTCGCCGACCAGATTTCGGACGCCATCCTGGATGCCATCCTGGCCAAGGACCCGCTGGGTCGGGTTGCCTGCGAGACCGCGGTCACCACCGGCCTGGCGTTCGTCATCGGTGAGATCACGACCGACACCTACGTCGAGATGCGGGACATCATCCGGCAGACCATCGAGGAGGCCGGCTACGACCGGCCGGGGTTCGGGTTCGATGCCGACACCTGCGGCGTCATCGTGTCCATCGATAAGCAGTCGCCGGATATCGCGCGGGGCGTCGATACCGGCGGAGCCGGCGACCAGGGGATGATGTTCGGGTTCGCCTGCGACGAGACGCCCGAGCTGATGCCGGCGCCCATCCAGCTGGCTCACCAGCTGGCCCGGCAGCTGGCCCGGGTGCGCAAGCAGGAGACCCTGCCCTACCTGGGCCCGGATGGGAAGACCCAGGTGACCATCCAGTACCAGAACGGCCGGCCGGTGCGGGTGGACACCATCGTCGTCTCGGCCCAGCACCGCGAGGAAGCCAGCCTGGACCAGATTCGCGACGACATCAGGGAAACCGTCATCGATCCGATCGTCCCCACGGCCATGATCGATCGCAACACCGTGATTCACGTGAATCCCACCGGCCGCTTCGTGCTGGGGGGGCCGCGAGCGGACGCGGGCGTGACCGGCCGCAAGATTATCGTCGACAGCTACGGCGGCTACGCCCGCCACGGGGGCGGCTGCTTCAGCGGCAAGGACCCCTCCAAGGTCGACCGGTCGGGCGCCTATGCCGCCCGCTACGCCGCGAAAAACGTCGTGGCCGCCGGGCTGGCTCGCCGCTGCGAGATCCAGGTGGCCTACGCCATCGGCGTGCGCAAACCGGTCTCGGTCCTGGTGGACACCGCCGGCACGGAAAGGGTGCCGATCGCCACCATCGAAAAGCTGATCGACGAATACTTTGACCTCACGCCGGTCGGCATCATCAAGCAGCTCGACCTGCGGCGGCCCATCTACAAGCAGACGGCGGTGTACGGCCACTTCGGCCGCTCCGACCTCGACCTCCCCTGGGAGCGGACGGACAAGGCGGCCCAGCTGGCGGAAGAAGCCGGCGTGCAGCGGCTCCAGGTGATGGAGTCACAGGACGCCTGACCGAGGGCGGCGGGTCGTCCTCATCACCGGCGTCGATGGATTCGCCGGCAGCCATCTCGCCGACCTGCTCGTGGCCGAAGGGCATCTGGTCCATGGGGCCATCCGGGGAGCCACCCCGTCCGCGACCGCGCAGCTCTCGCGGCGCGTTCGCTGCCACCCCATCAACCTGTTGCGCCGCTCGGCGGTGGACGAGTTGATGCGGGCCATCAAGCCGGAGTGGGTCTTCCACCTGGCCGCCGCGTCCAGCCCGGCCAAGTCCTGGGACGACCCGGCCGGCACCCTGCACACCAACCTCGGCTGCCAGGCCAACGTTCTGGCCGCGGCCAGCGCCCTGAAAACGCCGCCGGCCTTGCTGGTGGTCGGCTCGGGCGACGAGTACGGCGAGCAGCCCGACCATGGGGAGCGGGCCATCACCGAAGAGGCGCCCCTCCGGCCGCTGACCCCGTACGGCGTGTCGAAGGTCGGGCAGGATCTGCTTGGCCTCCAGTACTTTCTCAGCCTGGGGTTGCCGGTGGTGCGCGTTCGTCCCTTCAACCACACCGGACCCCGCCAGCTCCCGACGTTCGCCATCCCCAGCTTCGCCCGGCAGGTGGCCCGCATGGAGGCCGGTCGGCAGCCCCCAACCCTCCGCGTCGGCAACCTGGATGCCCGCCGCGACTTCACCGACGTGCGGGACATGGTGCGGGCCTACCGCCTGGCCATCGAGCAGGGGCGTCCGGGCGAGGTCTATAACCTGGGCGCCGGCCAGGCCCCCACGCTGCGCCAGGTGGTCGAGCTCCTGCTGCCCATGAGCCGCGTCCCGATCACGGTCGAGGTCGATCCGGCCCGGACGCACGCCGTGGAGGTCAGCACGTATTGGTGCGACGCCAGCAAATTCCGCCGGCTCACCGGATGGCAACCGGCCATCCCGCTCGACCGCACCCTGCGCGACACCCTGGACTACTGGCGTCTGATGGAGCGGAACTAGCATGGCCCGTCACGTGGTGATCCTGGCCGGCGGGAGCGGCACGCGGCTTTGGCCGCGGTCGCGGGAAGGGCATCCCAAGCACCTGCTGGCCCTCCACGGGAAGCAGTCGCTCCTCCAGGCGACCTATGACCGGGTCCGCCGGCTGACCCACGATGTGTCGGTGATCACCGAACGCTCGCAGGTGGAGAGCATCCAGGAGCAGCTGCCCGGTCTGACCCGAAGCCAGTTCATCATCGAGCCCGCCCGCCGGGGAACCGCCTCGGCCCTCGGCCTGGCCGCCTTTACCATCGCCCGGGCCGATCCCGGGGCGACCATGATCTCGGTCCACGCCGATCACTACCTCGGACACGATGAGGACGCCTACCTGCGGACGCTGGACGGCGAGGCAGGCTGGGCCGAACAGGAGCGGAAGCTGGTCACGGTGGGGCTGAAGCCGCCCTATCCGTCCACGGCCTTCGGCTACATCCGGCTGGGCGAGCGGGTGCAGGCACCCGGCCGCGACCCGGCGTACCGGGTGCGCGCGTTCGTCGAGAAGCCTGACCTTCAAACGGCCGACCGCTACCTGGCGGAGGGTGACTACTTCTGGCACCTGGGCCTGTTCAGCTGGCCGGTGGACATCCTCTTCGCCGAGATGGCCAAACATGCGCCCGACCTGTACGGCGGGCTGGCCGCCTTCGGGGACGCCAGTGGGCGGGGTGACACGGCGGCGGCCGAGGCGGCCTACCTGGCGCTGCCCGCGGCTGCCATCGATACGGCGGTGCTGGAGAAGACGAACAACCTGCTGATGGTGCCGGCCCAGTTCGAGTGGCACGACATCGGGTCCTGGGCGGACCTCCACGACATCCTGGAGCAGGACGAGGCCGGCAATTTCGTGGAAGGCGAGCACGTGCTGATCGACTCGCGGAACTGCATGATCCACTCGCCCCGCAAGCTGGTGGCGGCGGTCGGCCTGGAGAACATGGTGGTAATCGAGACCGAGGACGCCATCCTGATCTGTCCCAAGACCCGCTCCCAGGACGTCCGCCTGATCGTGGAACGGCTGAAGCAAATGGGGAAGAAGGAGTACCTGTGAACCTGTCTGGTCGCCATCTTTCTTCTCCCCAGAGGCAATCTTGTCCCTCCCCCTTGCGGGGAGGGCAGGGAGGGGGTCTCGTCGTGTCTCTCCGTGAAGTCAGAAGGTTCCGAATGCCGCTAGCGATTGAACAGTCATGCGCGTCTTGATCACCGGCATCACCGGGATGGCCGGCAGCCACCTGGCCGACTACTGCCTCACCCTGCCCGGGGTGGAGGTCTTCGGGATCAAGCGGTGGCGCAGCCGGGTGGAGAACATCGAGCACCTCGAGGGCAAGATCCGGGTGCTGGAAGGTGACATGAACGACGCATCCTCGATGCGCCTGGTCATCCGCGAGACGCAACCCGACCGGATCTTTCACCTGGCCGCCCAGAGTTTCGTGCCCACCTCCTGGAGGGCTCCGGTCGAAACCCTCAACACCAACGTCATTGGCCAGGTCAACCTGTTCGAGGCCATCCGCAGCGAGGGGGTCGATCCGCGGGTGCACATCGCCGGGTCCTCCGAAGAGTACGGCCACGTGGAGCCGCACCAGGTCCCGATCAAGGAATCGAACGTCTTGCGGCCGCTCTCTCCCTACGCCGTGAGCAAGGTGGCGCAGGAGATGCTCGCCATCCAGTACCACTACTCCTACGGCCTGAAGACCGTCGTGACCCGGGCCTTCAACCATGAGGGGCCCCGCCGAGGCGAGGTGTTCGTCACCTCGTCCTTCGCCAAGCAGGTGGCGGAGGTCGAGCTCGGCCGCCGGAAACCCGTCATCAAGGTGGGTGACCTCTCCCCGGTCCGCGACTGGACGGACGTGCGCGACATGGTGCGCGCCTACTGGCTGGTGCTCGAGCACGGGACCTTTGGCGAGGTGTACAACATCGCGTCGGGCCGCCGCCGGACGGTGAAGGAGATGCTCGACATCCTGCTGTCCTTCACCAAGGAAAAGATCACCGTTGAGAACGACCCGTCGCGGCTGCGGCCGTCCGACGTCAAGTTGCTGGTCGGCGATGCCACCAAGTTCCGGCAGCTGACCGGTTGGGAGCCGACCATTGCGTTGGAGCAGACGCTGGAGGATACCCTAAACTACTGGCGAGCGCGGCTTCGCAGTTCTCCGGTCCCGGCTTCGCGCTGACCGGACCGGCATCCTGACGAGGGTCAGAGCCTGGACATCAAGTTCGGCACGGACGGATGGCGCGGCATCATCGCCGACGACTTCACTTATGAGGCCGTCCGGGTGGCCACCCAGGGCATCGCCCAGTACCTGACCAGCAAATCAAGCCCATCCGCAGTGGTGGGATACGACACCAGGTTTGCCTCCGACCGCTTCGCGCGCGAGGTGGCCCAGGTGCTGGCCGGCAACGGGGTGCGGGCGCTGCTCATCGACGCGCCTTCCCCTACCCAGGTTTCCTCCTACGCCATCCTGGACCGGAAGGCCAGCGGCGCCGTGGTGGTCACCGCCAGCCACAACCCCTACTACTTCAGCGGCCTCAAGTACAAGCCGGAGTACGCGGGCTCCGCCTCCCCGGAGGTCACCGGCCGCCTGGAGCAGGAGATCGCCGTCGTCCAGCGAAGCGGCCAGGTTCGCCAGCTGCGATTTGAGGACGGCGAGCGGCAGGGCCTGATCGAAGTCTTCGACCCGCGGCCGGCCTATGTCACGCAGATCGGCCGGATGGTCAACCTGCAGGTTCTCAAGGACGCCGGGCTGCACATCCTGCACGACTCCATGTATGGCGGCGGCCAGGGGTACCTGAAGCTGCTGCTCTCGGGAGGCCGCACCGTCGTCGACGAGATCCACGGCGAGCGCAACCCGGGTTTCGGGGGGATGCATCCGGAGCCCATCCCCCCCAACCTGGATGAAGCGCAGACCCTGATCCGCAAAGGCGGCTACAACCTGGGCATCGCCAACGACGGCGACGCCGACCGGGTGGGGATCATCGACGAGCGCGGCGAGTTCATCAACCAGCTGCAGGTGATGGCGCTGCTGATGCTGTACCTGGTCGAGAAGCGAGGCTGGAAGGGGGACGTGGTGCGCTCCCTGACGATGACCTCGATGATGGACAAGCTGGGCGAACGCTTCGGGATCACGGTCCATGAGCTCCCGGTGGGCTTTAAGTACATCGGGCCCAAGATGACCGAGGTGAATGCCATCCTGGGGGGCGAGGAGAGCGGCGGGTTCGGCTTCCGGGGCCACATCCCGGAACGCGACGGTATCCTCTCCGGGATTTTCATCGCCGACCTGATCGTCCAGTACGGCCAGCCCTTGTCCAAGGTGCTGCAGCACCTGGAGGACCTGGTGGGGCCGCATGCCTACGCCCGCCACGACATCCACCTCGAGCGCGAGGAGTACGCGGATCGCCGGGCTGCCATCTATGCCGATCTGCAGAAGAACCCGCCGCGGGAGCTGGCCGGCGAGCGCATCCAGCGCAGCCGCACCGACGACGGATTCAAGTATTACTTCGCCGACGGCAGCTGGGTGCTGACCCGATTCAGCGGGACCGAGCCGTTGATCCGCGTCTACAGTGAAGCGCCCAGCCGCCAGCGAGTCGACAAGCTGCTGGCCGCCCTCGAGGACCGCCTCGGAGTGCGCCAGGTTGCCTGACCGACCCGCCGACGGCTCCAGGGTGGCCAAGCCCTGGGGCTGGGAGCATCGGTTTGCCATCACGGACCGGTACCTGGGCAAGGTGATCCACGTCAACCGCGGGGAGATGTTGAGCCTGCAGTACCACCGGCAGAAGGATGAGACCCTGCTGCTGGTGAAGGGCGTCATGGACCTGGAGCTGGAGGATGGTCAGGGCCAGATGCACACCCACCGGCTGACCCCGGGGATGGTTCGCCGCATCGTGCCCGGCCGCAAGCACCGGATGATCGCGGTCGACGACTGCGAGTTCTTCGAGGTAAGTTCCCCCGAGATCGATGACGTGGTGCGGCTGGAGGACAAGTACGGCCGGGCCGGGACCTCCACCGCCTGATCTATCCACAGTTTCCACAGAGGGCCCGCCAGCCGTCGAACATATGTTTTTGAATACAGATTCGGTCGCGCCCGAACCGGTTTCCCCCAGCCCCAAACACACGTTCAACTGCTAGACTGGGCGCCATGTCGGCGGCGGTGCCGCACTCCTCAACCACGCTTGCCCGGCCTCGCCCCGCGCGCCCGGTCGGCCCACGCCTGGCTCCGGCGCCCACGGCCACGCCCGTCAAGCTGGGAACGCGCTACCTCGGGTTCCTGTCCGCCTGCGCCGTCATTATCGGGCTGGCCTTCAAGTCGGAGTTGCTGGCGCCCAACCAGGTCTGGGCGGCGACCGCTGGCCTGGTGGCCTTTACCACCGCGGGCCTGATGTTCCTGCACGCTCGCAACCGCACACCGGTCTGGTTCAGCCTCGACTACTACGCCTGTCCCGCCCTGGCGGTCATCGCGGCGTCCTCGTTTTCGATGCTGGCCTCGGACTGGCGGTTGCACGCGGCGGCCATGGGCGCCATGGGGGTGACGATCTATATGAGCAGCTACGTCGATCTGTGCCGCGGCATCGGCCGGGTCCGGCCTCTGCACCGGTTCCTGCGCGACTCATCCATCTTCCTGGCCCTGCTCGCCCTCTTCTTCCTGGTGCTGCAGTCCGAGCTCCCCAACGCCATCAAGTTCATCTGGATCTTCACGGTGTCGCTGCTGAGCGGCTATCGCAGCTTCCGGCTGGTGACCCAGCGCGAGGGGCGGGCGCTGTTCTCCGCGTTCGTCACCGCCCAGATGGTGACGGCGCTCGCCTTCGGCATGGTGACCTATCTCAACCAGGGCAGCGCCTATGTGGCGGTGGTGCTGGCCTTCGCCTGGTACGCCAACCAGGGCTTCATCCTGCATGCCCTCGATGATTCGCTCACCCGGCGCGTGTTCTTCGAGTACGGCCTCTTTGCCGTGATTTGCATTTACCTGGTGGCGCTGGCGCTGCTCACCCGCTAGCTGTTTCAAGAACCCCTCGCCGTTGGCGGGGAGAGCAGGGAGGGGGTCTCGAAGAGTCTGCTAGTCCAGGATGCCGAACCCTAGGGCGTCGGCTTTTGTCGCCTGGCCCACCACACGCCGATCGCGACAATGATGATCAGCAGGACGACGCCCGCGATGATTTTCCTGGGCGTGATCGCCGTACTGATCGCGTAGGCCGCTATGTCGGAGAGGAGATGCATGGCGCCAGCTTACGCTTTGGGTTGGACCGATCACACGCCGAGATAGGCTTTCTGGACGTCGGGGCTGTCCAGCAGCTGCCGGGCCGTACCTTCTTTCACAGGAGCACGGTGGTGCCCTCGGCGTTCACCTCGCGGATGACCTGGAAGATGGTTTCCACCAGGATGGGCGCCAGCCCCAGGGAAGGCTCGTCCAGCAGCAGGACCTTGGGGCGTGACATCAGCGCCCGGCCGATGGCCAGCATCTGCTGCTCGCCCCCCGAAAGCGTGCCGGCGACCTGGCGTTGCCGCTCTTTCAGGCGCGGGAACAGCGTAAAGACCCGGTCCATGTCCTGGCGGCGCGCTCCGTCCTTGCGGATGAAGGCCCCCAGGTCCAGGTTCTCCAGGACGGTCATCCGGGAGAAGATCCGCCGTCCCTCGGGAGCGTGACCCACCCCCCGGGCCACGATCGTCTCCGCAGGCACGCGGGTGATCTCCTCGCCACGCAGCAGGACCCGGCCCGCGGCGGCCGGCGTCAGGCCGGAGATGGCGCGCAGGGTGGTGGTCTTGCCGGCGCCGTTGGCGCCGATCAGGGTCACGATCTCGCCCTGGTCGACGTGCAGGCTCACGCCTCGGAGCGCCTGCACGCGGCCGTAGAACACGTCGATCCCCTCGAGCTCGAGAACTGCCGTGGAAACGACCGTCATGCGCCCTTCCCCAGGTAGGCCTCGATCACCTTCGGGTCGGTGCGCACCTTGGCCGGCGGCCCCTCCGCGATCTTCTCGCCGTAATCGAGGACGACGATGCGTTCCGAAATTTCCATGACCACCTTCATGTCGTGCTCGATCAGGAAAATGGTGATGCCCTGGGACCGGATCTGCTGGATCAGTCCCATCAACTGCGCCTTCTCCTGCGGGTTGAAGCCGGCCGCGGGCTCATCGAGCATCAGGAGCTTGGGGTCGCTGGCCAGCGCGCGGGCGATCTCCAGCCGGCGCTGGAAGCCGTAGGGCAGGTTGCGCGCGTAGTCGTCGGCGTGCCGCTCGATCCCGACAAACCGAAGGAGTTCCCGGGCCCGGTCCCGGACCCTCCGCTCCTCGCGCTGGGACGACGGGGTGCGCAGCAGCGCGTCCCAGAGCTGGGCGTGCATTCGTGCGTGCTGGCCCACCATGACGTTCTCCAGGGCCGTCATGTAAGAGAAAAGCCGGATGTTCTGGAACGTGCGGGCCACCCCCAACTTGGTGACGGCGTGGGGCCGAAGCCCGATTGGCACGGGGCCCAGGCCGATGGCGCGCCGAACCGCGCCCATGGCCGTGTAATAGGTGGCCAGCGGCGGCAGGTAATTCACCCAGAAATTGCGGTCCGGATAGATGCCGGTCCCGTTGAAGGTAATCTCGCCGCCGCTGGGCTTGTACAGGCCGGCGATCATGTTGAAGCAGGTGGTCTTGCCGGCGCCGTTGGGGCCGATCATGGCGAAGATCTCGCCGGCCTCGATGCTGAAGTTCACGTTGCTGACCGCCACCAGGCCGCCGAAGCGCTTGGTGAGCGAGCGGACTTCCAGGATCGCGCTCACGCCGATCCCCGCAGGTCGGCCACCGACTCCTCGGTCGTTCCCAGCTCGAGCTCGACCTTGCGCTGGGCGCTGGGGATCAGGCCCTGCGGTCGCAGCAACATGGTGAACACCAGGATCAGGCCAAAGATCAGGTAGTTCGATCGCTGCACGTACCCCGCCACATCCACGGTGGCCAGGAATGGAATATTGGCCGTCAGCGCGGCGATCCAGCCCGGCAGCTGGATCAGCAGGTAGCGCTGGATGAAGAAAATGAGCAGGGCGCCCACGATCACCCCCCGCAGATTCCCCATGCCGCCCAGCACGATCATGACCAGGATGGAAACGGAGACGACGAAGCCGAAGTCGTCCGGGCTGACGATGAAGAGCTTGGACGCCGCGTAGGTCCCGGCGAAGCCGCTGAAGGCCGCGCCCATGGCGAAGGCCAGCAGCTTGGTGGTGACGGTGTTGATCCCGTTCGACGCCGCCGCCACCTCGTCCTCCCGGATCGCCATCCAGGCGCGGCCCAGCCGCGAGTCGCGCAGGTTGCTGATCAGGACCACGGACAGCAGCAGGATGGCCAGGATCAGGAAGTAGTAGGGGACGGGGTTGAACCCGAACTTGTACCCGGGGAACCCGAGGACGTGGGGGAAGCTCGGCTGGTCGAGGCCGACGATGCCGTTGACGCCGCCGGTGTAGGTAGAGGCGTTCTTGAAGACCCGTGGCACGATCTCGCCAAATCCCAGGCGCCGAAGAAAGCGGCCGTGAAGGCCGAGGTCAGCAACAGGAACCAGAACGGGATGTGGATGTTGAACTGGCCGGAGGCCAGCATGGCGTAGGCGTAGGACCCGATGGCGAAGAAGGCCGCGTATCCCAGGTCGAGCAGCCCGGCGAAGCCGACCACGATGTTCAGCCCCAGCGCCAGCAGGATGAACGTTCCGGCATCCGCGGCCACGTTCACATGCGACTTGTTGGGATCGAGGAGCGGAAACAGGACCAGCACCAGTCCGAGTCCGATCCCGGGCACCCGGGTGTCGGTGGCGAAGGCCCGGAGACTCTTGGGGGGAAGCTGGGCAAGGCGCTCGAGCAGGCCGCGCGGGGCGCGATTCACCGCTCCGCCACCCGCATCCCAAGCAGTCCGGTAGGCCGAAAGACCAGGGTCAGGATCAGGATGCTGAACACCACCACGCTGGCCCACTGCAAGCCTCCGGACCAGTAGCCGGCCACGAAGGTCAGGATCAACCCGATCACGAACCCGCCCAGCGAGGCGCCAATGACATTGCCGATGCCGCCGAACACGGCGGCGGTGAAGGCAAAGAGGCCGGCCTCGAAGCCCTGGTCGAAGACCATCGACTGGTAGTAGAAGCCGAAGATGATGCCGCCGGCCGCTGCCAGCGCCGAGCCGATGAAGAAGGTGATGGCGATGGTGCGGTTGATGTCGATGCCCATCAGCCGGGCCGCGTCCCGGTCCTGGGCGGTGGCCCGCATGGCGCGTCCGATCCGGGTGCGCTGGATGAACTGGTGCAGGCCGACCATCAGGACCAGGGCAATGATGATAATGATCAAGTTGGTGATGCCGATCTGGAAGGCGCCGCCTCCGATCTTGCCCGACGGCAGCAAATTCGGATAGGAGATCTGGTTGGCGCCTTTGACCATAAAGAGGATGCCTTCCAGCACGAAGGAGACCCCGACCGCCGTGATCAGGGGGGCCAGCCGGGGGGCGTTCCGAAGCGGCCGGTAGGCGAGCCGTTCGATCGCCACCCCGAGGAACCCGGTGATGGTCATGGTGGCGGCGAAGAGCAGGATCACGGCCGGCACCAGCAGCGCCGGGGAGAGGTGCTCCAGGCGAAAAATGCCGATCAGCGTCAGCCCGATAATTCCCCCGACCGTGAACACGTCCCCGTGGGCAAAGTTGATCAGCTCGATGATCCCGTAGACGAGCGTGTAGCCCAGCGCAATCAGCGCGTAGATGGCCCCGTTGGTCAGCCCCAGCACCAGCTGGTCGACGAAGAACTTCACCCGTCCCCTTCCCGCTTTTGGTTGCTGCCCAGTGTAGCGCCAAGCGGCGCCCGGCCCCTACCCGGGGGCAAAAAACGAGGCAGGGCCTGCGCCCTGCCCCGTTGCCGTCAACGCCCGGATCCTACTTGACGGTCACCTGGTCCGCGTAGTCGGACTTCCCGGTATCGGGGTTCCACTTGTAGACGGTGATGATCTTGAGCGTGGTGTCGCCGTTGGCGTCGAAGCCGAACGACCCCATGGCCCCGCTGTAGGTGGTGGTCTTGAGCATCTCGGCCGTGACCTGGTCGCGGGTCGGCATGTTGCCGCCGGCATCGTCGATGGCCCGGCTGATGGCCGCGATGATCACGCCCACCGCGTCGTAGCCCTGGGCGCTGTAAGCGCCGATGTCGGTGTTATATTCCGCTTTGTAGGCGGCGATCATGGCCGTGGCCGTGGGCAGCTGGCTGGCATACGGCCCCGCTACGGTGAAGTAGCTGTTGGCGGCGTTGGGGGCCGCGTCCTTCAGGAACTGGTCACCCGAGATGCCGTCACCGGCCACGTATGGGACGTCCAGGATGCCCTTCATCTGCTTGCGAATGACCCCGCCCTTAGTGGCGGTGGTGCCGCCGAAGAAGACCACGTCGGCTCCCAGCGAGGCAGCCTGGGTCAGCTTCGACTTGAAGTCGGTCGTGGCGGTCGGGTCGAAACCGCCCAGGTCCGTGTTGAGCACCGTGCCGCCATCCGCCGCGAACTGCTTGGCGAAGTTCTGGGCGATGCCCAGCCCGTAGGTCTGCTGGTCATTCAGGACATAGACCTTCTTCTTGCCCAGCTTGTTGTAGGCGTAGTCGGCCGCCGCCGGACCCTGGATGAGGTCGGTGGTGCAGACCCGGAAGTAGTTGTTCTTGCCACTGTTGTTGCGAAGCTTCGCCGCCTGGCCCTTGCAGTGGCCGTCCGCGGGCTCCTGGGTTAGGCATTCGTTCGTGTTGGAGGGGCTGACCATGGTCAGGTTGACGCTGTTGGCAATCGGGATCTCGGCCCGGGCGACCGAGCTGTTGAACGGCCCCATCATGCCCAGCACCGCCGAGTCGGCGACAAACTGCTGGACGTTGGCGGCGCCTTGCTTGGGATCGTGGACCCCGTTGACGGCGTCGTCCAGGGCGGACGGCAACAGGGTGAAGCAGGCGTCCGCGTGACTGGACGCGCCGCACACCTTGCCCGCCTTCTTGATGGCCAGCTTGCCGCCCTGCTGGGCGGGCAGTCCATCCGAAGCATCCTCGCCGGTGACCGGCAGGTCAATGCCGATCTTGATGGTCCCCTTGATCGTCTGGGTGGTCGTCCCACCCCCGCCGCAGGCCGCTAGGATCAGGCCCGTGACCGCGAGCCCGGCTAGCAACTTGGGGCTATTCATACGCTTCCTCCTCCTACGTTTGCTTACTGTGGTGACGCAAGAATACCGTCCTCAGAATTGCGAGCCTTTTATACACGGTTGCCCTACCCCTGTCAATTCGAGTCCAATTCGAAATTGGCCGCCAGCCGTCCGTCTCTAATACCTCTTAATAATGTACCGGCGGAGGCTCACAAGACCCGGAGGCGTTTGACGTTGTGGCAGGACGGGAACCCTACTTGATCGCTTGACAACACTTCTGGACCGCCCGTAGGGTATACGCGCACAGGAGGAAGGCAAAGACTGTGGCAGAGTACGCCGAACGGGTGAAACCCCGCTCCCAGTACGTCGATGAGGCCATCGAGGTGGCCCTGGCCAGCAAGTGGGCGAGTGCGGTCGAGCTGAATCGGGCCATCCTGGACCGGTTCGGCCCCGATGAGGAGACGCTCAACCGGCTGGGCAAGGCCTACACCGAGCTGGGCCGGGTGGACGACGCCCTGGCGGCCTACGAGGGCGCCCTCAAGGTGAACCCGCTCAACCAGATCGCCCAGAAGAACATGGCCAAACTGCGTGCCTGGCGGGAGCGGAAGGAGCAGGTTCCCACCGGCCAGACCCAGGTGGGCGTCGATCTCTTCATCGAGGAGATGGGCAAGAGCATCCTGACCGGCCTGCACGTCCACAACGATGCCGATCCCTGCAGCAAGGTGACCGGCGGCGAGCCGGTGAAGCTGATCGTCGCCGGGGACACCCTGAACGTGGAGAGCGTCCGGGGGGTGACCCTGGGTCACCTGGAACACGCCATGGGTCGCCGGCTGATCAAGTTCATGCAAGGCGGCAACCAGTACGCGGGCGCCGTAGCCAGCTGTGAGGGCAACGCCGTCAAGCTCATCGTCCGGGAGACCTACCAGGACCCGAAGTTCTACGGCAAGCCGTCCTTCCCCATCAAGCGGGGCCGCGAGGAGTTCCGCCCCTACGCCAAGGAGTCGCTCATCGCCCGTTCGGTGGACCCGGAAGAAACCGAAGAGGAGGCCCCGGAGTCCGAAGAGCTGGAAGGGATGCACACCGTCGAGGAGGGGGAGACGGAGACCCTCGAGTTCCCCGAGGTGGACGAAGACTCGCGCAAAGAGGACATCTACTAGGTTTCCCGTATCTCCCTCCCCTTCGGGGTGGCCCCCCGTTTCCTCCCCCTCAGGGGGAAGGACGGGGTGGGGGTGTCCCGGGTCGACCGAGCCTCTACCTCACTAAGGCAAGACGGGCCAGGGAAGCTCGAAGACGCCCTCTAGCGCCACGAATGAGCCGTCAGCGTGGACGATCACCACGTCCGACTCCGGATCGGCGCACATGCCGCTCTGCTGGCTCGGGCATGGGATCTGGGCGGTGGAGGCCGGAAACGCAAGCGCGAAATCGCCGGATCCGGGACGGGCCCAGACCGCCCTCAGGCCTCGATTCGAGCCGTCCTGCCACACCTGGCGGGCGGTCGTGACCTCGATCACGCGGGTCTGGGATCCTCCTGATCCGTCGCCGGACACGATCGCGAACTGGTTGTTTCCGGATAAGGCCTTGAAGGTGATCCCTTTTCCATAGCGGGCGAGGACGGTTCCCCCGAGTACGGTGCGTACGACCGTCGAGACCAATGTCGTTCCGCCGGAAACGGAGGATGGCTCCGCCGCCAGCTGCCCGTCGGGCGAAAAGACTGGCCAGCCGGCAGTGGCCGGATGCCAGGTCCCGAGGATCCTGCCGTCGGAGATGCCGATGGCCATCGCCGAGGCGATGCTGCAGCAAACCGTCTGCACCAGCAGGGCCCGATCCAGGCGGTGCGAGCAAGCCACCGAGTAATAGCCCATGTCCCCAGGGATGGCATCGAGG
>WNFD01004607.1_pt1 | contig 19596 bp, 17 predicted proteins | sample 5400491 | NCBI WGS metagenome assembly WNFD01 (sample SAMN13153343, study PRJNA577476) | soil metagenome | isolation source: 120 cm saprolite under Douglas fir tree site 2 hole 2 replicate 2 | place: USA:California | collected 2015-04-18
TACGACCTGTCTCCAGTTGCAGGAGCAATAAGCTGTGCCCATGGGGGAAACGCTGAAGTACACGAAAATGCGTGCGCGCCTCCCTGCTGCCTACGGCGGTGATTGCCATCTGCTGGCGATGGCGCGGGTCACGCCCAATAGGCGCGTCGATACTTCCCTGGTCAAGCGGCAAACTGCCTACTACAAGGGCAAGATAGCGCTTGACCACTTCATGCCGCTGCATTTGTTCTGTGAGCGCCACCAGTGTGCGGGTGTTTTTCGCTACTATAATCAGCCCGGATGTGTCTTTATCCAGGCGATGGATGATACCGGGCCGCTGTTCGCCGCCGACGTCGCGGAGTTCAGGGCGATAGGCCAGCAGTGCATTGACTAATGTATCGGCAGTATGACCAGGAGCGGGATGCACAACCATGCCAGCCGCTTTATTCACAACCAGCAGGTCTGAGTCTTCATAGACAATGTCAAGTTTATAGGAGAGAGGCTGCAGGTTGCTGGATTGGGACCTGGGCAGAGGTACGCGGGACACCTGCACTGCATCGCCGACTCTGAGTGCGTAGCTCGCTTTGCCCGGCCTACCGTTAACAGATACCGAACCGCCCGCAATGAGCTGCTGTACCCCTGTGCGGGAGAAGCCGTCCAGCGTGGACGCGAGGTAGCGGTCAAGGCGCTGGCCCGCCTCGTGCGGTTGGATATTGAGTAAAACAGGCATATTTGGATGGTTCATGTCATTCCGTTGAGCGGAAGGTCCCGCTGTTGTTTACCGGCGGCGCCTGAGTCTTCGCAGCACTGCCGCTTGAGCCGTTATCGCTACCTGGTGCTGCTGCCGGACGACGCAAACCTCCCAGCAAGACTATTAGCAGGAGTAAGAAGACACCTACAGAGATAGAAGCATCAGCAATATTGAAAAGAGCAAAGCGAAATCCTATTTGCGGTATGCGGAAAAAGATGAAATCAACCACGTATCCACTGTGGCGCGCCCTATCTATGAGGTTCCCCAACGCTCCACCGATGATCAAACCGAAGACCAGCTTTTGGAACAGTGGACCCGAGTTCAGCATACGCAGGTAGAGGTAAGAGACCACAGCTACGGCGACGATAATTAGCCCCACGAGCGCAATATTATTGGCAAGGAGGCCAAAGGCGGCTCCACTATTGCGGATGTAGTGGAGTGTGAGGTAGTGACCTATCAAGGGTATGGTTGGGCCAATTTCGGGCGGGCCCAGGTTTTCTACGACCAGGGCTTTTGTCCACTGGTCGAATGCGATCACGAGAATGACGACGAGTAGCGCCAATGCATCGTAGATACGTGCGCGTCTGGCTGTCACGATTCTAAATTCTTCCTTTCGTGAAGTACCTCATGCGTAAACGCAGGGGCTTCTACGCCGTTGCCGACGTTGGACGCTTCCCGCCCAGGTGTTGTTGACCGAGCACAAGTATGTTCTTGGCGGCGTTGACATCCCGATCCATTTCGGCTCCACATTCGCACGAATGCCAGCGCTCCTCTAACGTCTTTTTGCGTGACTTCCCACATGCGGAGCAGATTTGTGACGTGTAGTGGGGATTGACTTTCAGCAGTGTTCTGCCAGCTCCTGCCGCCTTGCACGAACACATTGCTACAAACATGCCCCATCCTGCATCGAGAATACTCTTGGTTAACCCGCTCTTGGCAGCCGCCCCATTTGGGAGGTACTGCCCTGTCTCTTCATCCTGCTTCACCTTTGGTCTTTTGACGAGGTTCGCTATCTGTAAGTCCTCGAACACGATCAGCTGATAGCGATTGACCAGCTTGCGGGACTGCTTGTGATGGAAGTCACGCCGCTGATTGGCTACTTTACGATGCGCTTTGCCGATACGTTCCTTGGCCCGTTCCCTGCGGTGACTGCCCTTCTTCTTTCTCGACAATGCTTGCTGCCGCTTCTCTAACATCTTCTTGGCTCGCCTGTAGTAGCCAGGATGCTCGATCATCTCTCCGTTGCTAAGCGTTGCCAGGTGGGTGACACCCAGGTCGATGCCCACATCCTCGTCGGATACAGGCAACGGTGCAGCCTGCTCGACTTCGCACGAGCACACGACGAACCACTGATCGACTTCCCGCTTCAAGGTGATCATCTTGATTTTGCCTTCGATCTTGCGGTGGAGCTTAACCTTGATATCCCCAATCTTGGTGAGACTGAGCGTCCCTTTGAGCGAGTTCCCTTGTTCTTCTACTGTGAGCTTCCAACCGGCCCCATCAGGGTAGCTAAAGCTATCATAACGGGTGCGTCCTTTGAAGCGGGGAAAGCCTGCTCCATCAAAGAACCGTTGGAATGCCCGCTCTACCCGCAAGATCACATCTTGCAGCACATGAGCGGCGATGTCCTGGTACTCTTCACGCACCGCTTTGATCTCGACCAGGGCGCGCTTCTGCCCATAGTAGCCGACTGCCTTGACGCGTTGTTTCGCAGTCATCGTCGCCGCGACGACCTGCCCTGTTTCTGCATTGATCTGAAGCTGCGTGCGCTGGTGCAACTGATAGGAGTCCTTGCGTTCTGACAGGGCTGCGTTGTACAACTCCCGACACCTGTTGAGCGTGAAGTACAGCTTCTTTTCAGTGGTTGCGTTGGGATACAGGCGGTACTTGTACATTCTTTTCAGAGTGGCTGCCTCCTTTCCGGTGTTGTGCATATTCCCGCAGTATCCACACCATCTCTCCATTGATGGAGCGCTGATCCTCTTGCGCAAACTGTTTGAGCGTTTCCAGCAGGTCAAGAGGAAACCTGATGGAAAAGCGTTTTCCGTGTTCCACGTATACATTATAGCATCGTTACGTATACGTGTCAAGCATCCCTTTGCGAGGCCGTGCAGCGTGCCCTTGACCCTATAGCTAAAGCAAGGGGGCTGCGGGCGCGGTGTGCTCAACGCTGGGTATGGATATTGTACATGATCTCTTGAAGCTTGAAAAGGTTATGATCGATAAAGCTCATGCGCCAAAAGTACTTGAGAGTGGCAGTTTATTGCTATAGGAAGCTCAAAGTATCGTACAATACATTTAAATCACTCGATGCATAGAGAGAGATGCTAAGGAGAGACCGAGCATGGGCAGACGCCTGGGACTCATCATAGGTGTCAATAAATATCAGGATGCTGCCTTCCGACCACTGAAGTTTGCTGAGACCGATGCGCGGGCCCTTGCCCAATGGCTGGTCAATGCGCAGGGAGGCAAGTGGTCGCCTGCAGATGTGCAACTTATATTGGGGGCACAGGCCACAGGTGAGCTGGTGGAATCACTGATCACGCAGGTGTGTGTGAATGTGGCGAGGCAGGATGACGTTGTTTTCATCTATTTTGCCGGGCATGCTTTCATCGATGAAATGAAGAATGAAGGACACCTGGCGTTAGCAAATTCGTACTACGATGAGCCAGCAACAGGAATGAACCTAATCTCGCTGGCGCGCTCTGCACTAGGCAAGAGTCGTGCTTCCCAGATACTGGTCATACTGGATTGTTTCCAGACGGGCAATGTCTGGAGCATGCAGCGCTCCTCACTGTACGACTCCAAGCCAGTGCTTGGTCCTGCGTTGCTCAATGCCCTGCAACAATGGAATGGGCGAATGTTTCTCTGTTCCTGCCGGGGCAACGGGATGGCGCCAGAAGTTGGAGAACGGAATCTGGGGCTGCTGGCTCATCGACTGATCGTGGGGCTAAGTGGATCGGCAAGAGATGAGGCCACAGGACAGGTCACACTGCAGCATCTGCATGCCTTTCTCTTCAGAGCGCTTGACGAACAGCACAGGCCCCAACTTTTTGGGCAGGGTCAACTGGTCCTGACAGGCGATATGCCGGCCGCGTCTCAACTAGCATCGCTGTTGAGCGATTCCCAGTCTCTCAGGGCTTCCACCAGTAGCCGCCTGCGGGCACAAACAGCTCAAGGGACTGTCGCTACAGAACAACTGGTCCGGCAGATGTCACCCACAACCTCGGAGTCATACTCCTATCCAGCAGTAGAACAACAGCGCCCGCAGCAGAGCGCGATGGCGCTGCACCAGGCAAAACAGCTCTTGCAAATGCAGTACTCTGACGAAGCTTACAGGCTTGTTGACCAGGTGCTCCAGGACGAGCCAAATAACGCGAGCGCGCTTATTCTGAAGGGGCAGATTCTTGGTATGGTAGGCAACTTCCCAGAAGCTCTAGCAGCAGTAGAACAAGTAATACGTCAAGATGACGACAACGTGCTGGCCTGGAGTATGCGCGCGGCTATTCTAACAAACATGGGGCAGTTCCTGGATGCCTTGCCTGCTGTCGAGCGTGCATTGGATCTTGACCCGATGAATGCTGAGACCCATGCCATCAGAGCAACGATCATGGCTAACCTCGCTCCTTCGCGTGGAGCATTGGGGGATAGCCAAGCGCTGCTTGCAGCCGGGAGACGTGGTGGGCCAGCGTCATTTTTCATCGGCACCGGCATTCAATTGCTCGGGCTGGTCATCGGTATTACCGGCGCGGGACTACCTATCGTTCGACCAGGGATACCGATCTATGTGGCGCTTGTATTGGAAAGCCTGGGGTTGGCAATACTGTGTGTCAATGCTGCACGTGGGTCCTATCTCTATGGCGCTTCACGTTTCCTGCTCACTCTGCTGACCAGTGCCCTGGCGGCGGGCGCCATCGCTGGAGCATATAAGTTTGGCTACCACCGTGTTATACAGTTTGTGGTTGCCCATCCATCGTTGTTCGGCGCTGTGCTGTTTGCGATTGGCTGGCTGGCGCTGGCAGCAGTGGTGCCGCTCTTACTCTCTTTTGGTGGGCTTGTTGGGGGCATTGGACCCAGGACGCGGAGAAGACGCCGCTAGATTTATTACGAGAGAGCCTCTTCTGCAAGACGTTCCCACTCTGCAAGCAGTATATCTGATTGAGCCCTGAGCTGCTCGTATTCGGCGGAAAGTTGCGTTAGCCTGGCTGCATCGCCATTCAGTGCTGCCTCGTTTAAAGCCTCTTCCACCATCTTTACACGGGCTTCGACTTTCTCGATCTCACGCTCCACGTCCTCCACTGTACGGACTTTGAGCCTCTCCACTCTTTTGCTGCCGGGCCTGGCCGGTGCTGCATGACGCTTTGATGCTGTAGGAGCAGCAGGCAAAACTTTACGGTTATCATGGGGTGCTGCAGGAACGTCAAGCACGATGGGACGTTTGCGCGTCCGGTAGTCGGTATAGTTCCCCCAGTAGGGAATCAATACACCATCCTCGATGACCCATATTTTTGTTGCCAGGCTATCGATAAAGTAGCGGTCATGAGAAACAAAGAGCAATGTGCCTTCAAATTCACCCAACACCTCTTCGAGAAACTGGCGTGATTGCAGGTCCAGGTGGTTGGTTGGCTCATCCAACACGAGAAAGTTAGAGCCTTGCAGAGTTAGCAGGGCCAGAGCCACCCGGCTGCGCTCGCCGCCGCTCAAGGCGCCGATAGGCTTGAAGACGTCATCGCCTGTAAAGAGAAAACGGCCAAGGAACGAGCGCGCACCCTCTTCGCTCAATGCGCTCACCTGACGGATCTCGTCAACGATGGTGCGCTGGGCATTCAACCGGCTGTGTGTCTGAGAATAATAACCGATGCGCACGTTGTGACCTGGATAGACGTGCCCACTGGTAGGTGGCAGCTCGCCGATGATTGTACGCAGCAAAGTTGTCTTGCCCGAACCATTTGGCCCCAGCAGACCAACCCTGTCGCCGCGCAACAGTTCGAGGTCGGCGACATGGACCAGCGTAGATGGCTCGGAACCGGGATTAGCATAGCCAACAGCGAGTTTTTGCGTCGAAAGCACGAGCTGGCCGCTGTCTATCACAGAACTGAACTCGAAATGCATCTCTGGAAAATCTCGCGGGCGTTCGACGCGCTCCAGGCGGTTCAGCAGCTTTTGACGGCCACGCGCTTCACGACTGCGCTGGCCAGCTTTATAACGGCGAATAAACTCTTCTGTGCGGGTGATGTGCTCCTGCTGCGCCTCGTATTCGCGCAGGCGGCGTTCCATACGCTCCTCGCGCAGAGCGACCACGACCATAGCATGCTTCCAGTCCGATAGGTAGGTCTCCAGCCATTCCAGCGCCGCCAGGTCCAGGTGGTTCGTTGGCTCGTCCAGCAAGAGGAGGTCGGGCTCCTGCAGGAGCAGTTTGCCCAGCGCTGCACGCGTCTGCTGCCCACTGCTCAGGTTCATGATGGGCGATTCTTGCTGCTCGCGGGTGAAACCTAAACCATCGAGGACCTGGGACACACGATGCTCGTAGGTGTAGCCACCCGCGTGCTCGAAGCGTGTCTGTAGCTCGTCGTAGCGCTGCAATAGTTCTTCATGGGCAACATTGTTGTCTCCGCTCGAGGTAGCTTCAAGTTGAAGCGCGAGTTCGCTCAGTGCATGCTCCCAGGCCTGCACCTCTGCAAAGACGGTGAGCATCTCTTCGCGCAAGGTATTGTGTGGATGAAAATCTGTGTGTTGTGTCAGGTAGCCAATGCGCAGATTGCGATTTCTGGCTATAGTGCCTTCATCGGGCTCTTCACGGCCTGCCAGAAGGTTGAGTAAAGTCGACTTACCGGCGCCATTGGGTCCAACGAGTCCTACGCGGTCCTGTTCGTCGATCTGGAAACTGACCCCGGCGAAGACACGCTCCGCCCCAAACGATTTTCCTACCTGTATGACGCTAACTATGGGCATGCATTTATCCTAAAATTGGTGATTGCTGTAAATTGTTTCCTGATTAACATACTATATCATCATTCTGCCAGCCACACCTGTACCGTTTTGTCATTGCTGCCAGAGGCGATGCGGCTCCCATCAGGGGACCAAGCTACGGCATTTACCTCTAGAGAATGAGCAGGAAAAGTATAGACGTTACGACCGGTAAAGGCATTCCACAACTGCACTGTGTTATCCCAGCCACAGGAGGCAAGGCGGGTCCCATCTGGAGACCACGCTACGGCGCGTATCAAAGCAGTGTGATTACGATACATACGAACCAGACCACCGATACCGGAATGCCATACATGCACATTGTAGTCGCCAGAGGCGATGTACTGCACATTGTAGTCGCCAGAGGCGATGTACTGCGAATCGGGGGACCAGGCCACAGCGTGGACCTGGGCGGTATGGCCGCGATAGATGTAGACATTGTTACCGTTGGAGGCGTACCATACTCTCACTTTCGCGTCGAAACTGCTAGAGGCGATGCGGCTGCCATCGGGCGACCAGGCGACGTCAATCACTCCAAGAGAATGACCCTGATAGGTAAGCACATTGCCCCCAGTGGCCGCATCCCACACCTGCATCGTGTAATCTAGACTCCCCGAGGCAATGCGCAGGCCCGTCGGGGACCACGCCACGGCATACACCTGGGAGCGATGGCCGCGATAGGTCAGAATAGGGCTCCCATTCTCGGCGTCCCATACATGGGCGGTTCTATCCTCGCTGGCAGAGACGATGCGCGTCCCGTCTGGGGACCAGGCCACGGCGCGTACTATGTTGGTATGACCATTGTACGTGAGCATCACCAGCCCTGTCCTGGCATCCCACACATGTACCGCATTGCTGTCACCTGCAGTGACGATGCGCATCCCATCGGGCGACCACGCTAGCGAACTTATTCTATGATGGGCGCGAAGTGTGCAGAGAACTGTTCCTAAAGGAGCGATGCTTGCAGGTCTGGCTGGCACGGGTGGCGGCGCCATGTCCACCTGCCCGCTAGCCAGCGCATTGGCAATGCGTTGCAGTTCTTGCCTGATGGCAGCCATACTTGCCGGTCTTTTGTCTTCGTCCATCTCCACCATCTGCATAACCAATCTTTCAAGGCGAGCGGGAATCGGCTGGACGCCTTTGCCCATAGCAGCGAAGTGAAATGGCTTTTCAGAAGGATCGCTGCCTGTAAGTAGCTGGTGCAGTGTAGCGCCCAGGCTATAGATGTCAGACTGGGGAGTTGTCTGCGCTTTTCCATACTGCTCCGGTGCGGCGTACCCTGGCGAGCCGAAGGCAACGGTATCCTTTGCCTGGCCAGGCTTGAAGTGCCGGGCAATGCCAAAGTCGATCAGGTACAGGTGCCCGTTTGCAGTGCGTATGACGTTGGCAGGTTTGAGATCACGGAATATAATGGGTGGCTGCTGTGTGTGCAGGTAATCCAACACGGAGCAGAGCTGGATGCCAATGTCAAGGGCCTCCTCGACGGGCAGATAGGTCTTGCCTGAACTGGCGAGGTAGCCCTCCAGTGTTTCGCCTTCAATGAAGTCCATGACGAGATACCAGTGCCCGGCGTCGAAGAAGTGGTCATAGATGCGCGGAAGATTGGGATGCAGCAGACCAGCCAGCAGGAGGGCTTCGCGCTTGAAGGCATCGGCAGCCTCGGCGATTTCCTGGGAAGTGAGCCCATGCTGGCTCATCTCCTTCACGGCAACGACGCGATTCCCAAGTTCGCTATCTTCGGCCTTGTAGACAGCGCCAAAGCCACCCTTCCCCACTTGAGCAATCACGCGATAGCGCTGCCTGATCAGGGCATTGGGAACAGTTTGCTCGGCGGTGGAGGCGTTATCTGGCAAAGATTGGCCACAGACGAAGCAAAACCTTGCCTGCGGCCGGTTGGCTGTGCCACATGCGTCACAGTAGAGAGGAGCAGGATTCATCGTACGGGTCATTCCATATAGTTTAATCAACGCCCCTATGGTAACGGTTCTCCTTCTCTTTTGCCGCCTGCAGCGACAGGATAAAGGAATTGGTGGTATTGCGCGGCTCTCGTCGCATGGTAGCATGGGACTCAAAAGGCTGTCAAGTAAGCAGAGTACCCAATAGTGTTCCTATAAAAGGGGAACCTATGGTATACTGAGGGCACAATATTCCTTTGATGAGAAAGGACGCGAGCGATTCGTGATGCTGCTCTGCAAAAAGATCAAGCTCAACGTGACTGAGCGAGATGCCGCTTCCCTGGAATTCATGCAAGCGAAATGCAGGGGCCTCTACAACTGGTGGGTAATGAAGCTCAGGGATGGCGAGAAGTGGCCTGGATGGCGCAGTGCGAAGAAAATATTACAGGCGAGCAAGCGGCACGATCCTGAACTCTGCCAGGTGTATGGGAAACTCTTACATGAAGTCTACTTTCGCCTGGGTGCAGCGATGGACGCCTTTTTTCGCCGGGTCAAGAACGGTGAAACCCCAGGGTTCCCCAGGGTGCGCCCGCGTCACAATTTCTTTACCCTCTGCTATCCAGCGATGTATCTCAAGATTAGTGGCAATGTGCTCATCCTGCCTACTGGCGGCAAGGGTAGAGACAAGCGGTTTCCCAATATCACTGCCATCCTCACCGAGACCCCGCCAGATGGGTTCCGCGAGGTTGCCATCAGCCGTGATGCCAGAGGCAACTACTTTGCCTCCTTCAGCTATCGTGAGCAGGAAGAACCAGCGCAATCAGGTGAAGTCGTGGCTTTTGACCTGGGCATCAAGACCCTGGCAACGGGCGTGAGTCAGCAGGGTCGCGTCTACCATGTGGGCGGCTTCAAGGGCGCTCGTTGGTATAATCGGCAACTCGACAAGATACGCTCCAAGCGTGACCATTGCAAGAAAAAGTCGAGGCGATATATCCACTTGAGCCGTGTCTACAAACGGGTCGCTGAGAAGAAGCGCAACAAACAGAAAGACTGTCTGCACAAGGCGTCCCATCTCATCGCGCACAAACTGGTTGAGAGAACTGTTGTGATCGGTGATCTTTCCCAACGGCAGATGGTCATGCGTGAGCATGCAGAGCGCAACAAGCATCTGAATAGAGCGGTCTTCAATGAGTGGGGCCTCTATGGCTTCGTGCAGATGCTTGTCTACAAGTGCCTGCTCTACGGGAAAGAGTTGGTGTTCTTAGATGAAACGAATACGTCCAAGATGTGCTCAGGATGTGGGCATCTCCAGCCCATGCCACTCTACAAGAGGACGTACTGTTGTACTGAGTGCGGATTGGCGCGTGATCGTGACGAGAATAGCGCGGTCAACATCTTAGCGCGGTACTTTGCCCGGCTAGGGCCACACACGGAGCGGATCTCCGTGCGGTGTGCGGACGTTTTCACCGCAATCAATACGTTTGAACACGTTTAGAAAGGCAGGTGTAATTTGGCGAAAGAGCAGAGCCTTGATAATCTCTGGCTAGCGCAGACGTTATTTGAACTCGGGGGAGTGCAGTTTGGAAATTTCACAGTGAGCGAGTCCGCAGTCAGTTCTCCAGTTTTTGTCAATCCCAAAGTACTCATCAGCAACCCTACGGCCTTGCGGGTAGCAAGCAAGCTGATGCAGCAGGAAATCAACCTCGCTCAGTCATTGCGCCGCCCAAAAGTTCACCCTTTCACCCTGGTCGCAGGAGTACCCGTAGGAGGGCTACTGCTGGCGTCAGCATACTCGCTGGAAACGAATGTGCCACTGATTTATGCCCGCATACACCCGGAAGGTACCGGTAAACGAGGAATAGAAGGCCATTTTACTCCAGGTGATACAGTGCTGATCATCGATGACCTTATCACGCGTGGCAGCAGCATCCTGGAGACGGCTGAGCTGCTCGAGGAAAAAGGCCTGAAGGTGAAGGATGTAATGGTATTGATCGACCGCGAGCATGGAGCCGTCGAGCGGTTAAGACGGCAAGGTTTCAACCTGATTAGCATTTTGAAGCTGGATGTTATGCTCACCCATTATATGTCAAGGGGATTGATCTCAGAGGAAACCTATCGCATCAGCGCCGAGTACCTGCGCAGCAAACAGGCAGAAAATCGAGCTTCGTAAGCACCGAATATAAAATAATGAAAGAAGGGAAGCAATCTCCTTCATGGAATGCTTCCCTTCTTTGCGTTAAAGGTCGGGTACTGCTCTTACCGCGGCGGTTGGGGCTACAGGTTGCTGCTGCGATAGTGAAGGCTGGCCCAGGTAGGGTACAGCCTGTGGCTGGTCTAATTGTGGTACGGGCAGTGTATATGCAGGGCCGTCTTGTGAAGCTGCACTCTTTGAACGCCGCATTATATCTATGAACGGCTCAATCAGATCAATGGGCAGGGGGAAGACAATGGTCGAGTTCTTCTCAACGGCGATCTCGGTGAGCGTTTGCAGGTAGCGCAGTTGTAGAGCACTGGGCTGCGAGCCGATAATCTGGGCTGCTTGCGCCAACTGTGTCGAAGCCTGCAATTCGCCCTGGGCATGGATGATCTTGGCGCGCTTCTCGCGCTCTGCCTCGGCCTGCTTGGCCATGGCACGCTGCATTGTCACGGGCAGCTCGACATCCTTGATCTCCACGGCCGTCACCTTGACGCCCCAGCGTTCCGTATGCTCGTCGATGATGGCCTGCAACTCGCGATTGATCTTGTCGCGCTGGGCGAGCAGTTCATCCAGTTCGGATTGGCCCAGCACATTACGCAGCGTCGTTTGACCGATCTGCGTAGTCGCCTGCATGAAGTTCATGACATTCACCACGGCGGCCTCGGGATCTACTACATAGAAGTAGATGACTGCCGTTACTTTGATGGTCACGTTATCGCGCGAAATCACCTCTTGTGGCGGCACAGTGAGAGTGACGATACGTAGATCGACCTTAATCATGCGCGTGACGAAGGGCGGTACCCAGAACAAGCCCGGCCCCTTTGCACCAGTAAAACGTCCCAGGATGAAGATCACCCCGCGCTCGTACTGCTGCACCACGCGCAAGCCAGAGAGCGCCATCAGGGCTAGAATAACGACGATAGCACCTATCAGAATCGATACGATGGGATCCATAGAAATGCCTCCTTTATGATCCTTGAATGTAATCAATGGAATGGTCCGGGAATCTATAAACGGCTGGCTGGACATGCAGGCGTAGGCCTACGACGGCGACGATCTGCACTTCGGAGCCAGCATCTACAGAAGTAGCCGGGGGCTCCAATACGGCAGCCCAGTCTTCGCCTTCGTATCTCACCCGTCCCTCCGGCAGAAGCGGGGTCAAAGCAATGGCTTTCGCGCCAATCATGCCTTCGACGCCATTCTTCACCCCGCGCCGCTGCGACTGCACGACAATTGTGACCAGGGTCAAACCAATCAAGCCTATCAAGCCAGCCATGCTGTATACGATAAGCGGATTTACCTGCGGCCCATTGTAGGGGCCGCCGCTGTTAAAGAAGATGAAAGCGCCGAAGACGAGGGAGATCACGGCGCCCACGGTGAGTACGCCATGTGTCGGTAATTTCACATCTAACACAAGCAAGACGAATGCCAGTACCATCAAGGCCAGGCCCGCCCAGTTAGGTGAAATCGATCCTACGCCGAAGAGGAAGAGCAGCAGAGCAATGCTGCCCACGACACCGGGCAGAATGATACCTGGATGCGAGATCTCCAGGTAAATGCCGATGACGGCAACGATGAACAGGAGGAAGATTACGTTGGGATCAAGCAAGAGGCTGTAGGCCTCATCAAACAGGCTTGGCTGGAGCATATCCACGCTTGCCCCCGCGGTATGTAACACTACTGTGCGCCCGGATTCAAGTGTAATAACTTTTCCCGTTGCGGTTGTGTCCACTTCGTTCAAAAGCGTAGTCAGGTCGCTGGCCCCGTAGTCAACGATATTGTCGTTTACTGCAGTCTGGTCGTCATACGAGGCTGCTTTTGTGACCATTGCAGCCGCCAACGGGGCATTACGGTGATAATGATTCTGAATGCCTGTGATCGACGCTACCAGGTCATTCTCGATTTTTGACAGGAGCGTCTTATCAATATCGGCGCCCGTACTCGTCACAGGGCTAGAGGCGCCGATACGAGTGGTGGGAGCCATGGCGGCAATATGAGCGGCCAGCGCGACAAAAGCCCCCGCAGAGGCTGCACGACCACCGACCGGTGAAACATAGGAAATGATGGGAACGCTGCTACTTAGCTCAGCCTGGGTCATGGATTTCATCGAATCGAGGTCGCCACCGGGTGTGTCGATCTCAATCACCAGCGCCTGTGCTCCATCCTGCTCAGCGGCAGCAACCGACTTCTGGAGATAACGCAGCGAAGCAGGGCCAATGTCGCTATTCAGCACCATCACATCAACGTGACGCGCCTCCGCAGAGGCAGTGCGTGGAACAACTATCAACGTAAGTAAAATGGGTACGATAAGGATGAGACAAACAGGAAGCAGTGACAGCACATGTGGTCTGCGATGGCTGTGGCGCGAATTCATGGCGATATTCCTCCATTAGATGGTACGACGCGCCTTAATGTAGGTATTAACTACAAGACTATCATATCACAGCCTGATGAAAAACACGATATTTTTCACTGGTGTTGTGGCACGCGGATTAGCAAGCTACTTTCACAATTATTACATTGCTAATTGCTATAGAGAATATAGCATACTGTTATTTAGTTTGTCAAGTGGCAAATTGTATTTGTCTGTCTACTTATCCAGGCGCCGCTGCTCGCCCACCTGATAGGCCTGGGTATCCACATGCAAACAATCAGTAGCGAAAAAATGGAGCCTCACATCGTATACAGAGTGGATGTAGTTGCTACCACCGTTCCAAACTACTACTGATAGTGTCTACTCAGTGATCTTCAGAGGATGGAAAAGGAGGAGGAAATAGGATGTTCGTGGAGCTTTTCGAGCTGGCTTGTGGCCTTTCTCCGAGCATGAGACGATTCTTCGAAAAATCCATGTACCAGATGTGGTCAGCATTGGATAAAGAAGCTGTGATGGTCTACATGAACTTTGGCTATGCCGATCTCGATCCCGATGCACAAGAGCTAGAGCTAAGAGCAGAAGATGAGATGAACCGCTACTGCATCCAACTCTACCAGCATGTTGCTGGCGCTATTGACTTAAAAGGGCTGGATGTCCTGGAAGTGGGGTGCGGACGTGGAGGAGGAGCCTCCTATATCATGCGCTATCTGAAGCCTACATCTATGATTGGGGTCGATATTTCTGACAAAGCGATTGCTTTTTGCAAGCTCTATCATAGTGTCGAAGGACTCTGCTTTCTTCGTGGAGATGCCGAGTCCCTTCCTTTTGAGGATAACACCTTTGATGCTGTGATCAATATTGAGTCGTCCCATTGCTATGGCTCCATGGAACGCTTCCTTGCTGAGGTGTACCGCGTCTTGCGTCCACAAGGATATTTCCTCCTCTCCGACCATTATAGTCCGGAGAGAAGCGAGACCTTGCAGCAGCAGTTAAGCAACTCTTGTTTGGAAGTCTTGAAAGAAGCGAGGATCAACGCAAATGTGCTCAAGGCCTTAGATCTCGACCATGAGCGCAAGCTGCGCCTCATTGAGAACAAGGTACCCAGCCTCTTGAAGAAGCCCTTTCAAGAATTCGCCGGCCTACGAGGAACAGAACCGTATGAGGTACTCAGAACTGGAGCCCGTGAGTATCGAAGTTTTATCCTCCGGAAATGAGCGTTTTCGGTTGATGAAGGCAAGGGAAAGAACGAGCCTCTAGAAGGCCCAAAGAAGGGATTAAAAGCATGGTCATGTCGAAGCGGTGTATTCCGTATACACCACGTTTTCGCGAGTTGAAAGAGAGTGTCTTCGCGCTTGTGACAACAACAGGAGTCCATTTACGTGACCAGGAACCCTATGTAGAGGATGACAATAGCTGGCGTCTTATTCCAGGCGACGTTCAGGCGAGCCAGTTAATGGTGACCCATGAGCACTACGACCACCGCGATGCTGGGCGGGATATCAATGTTGTCTTTCCCATTGAGCGCCTGCGCGAACTGGCAGTGGAAGGGGTTATTGCTGGTGTGAGCGACAAGCACCTGGGATTCGGATTTACCCAGAATTTGCGCGATCTGTACGAGCGTGCAGCTCCCGAGATGGCAAAGATTATTATGCACTCGAAGGCTGATGGTGTTATCGTTACTGCTGGATGCCCTTTATGCCACAGGGTTGCTGTAGCAATCCAGCGCGAGATAGAGATGGTAGGTATTCCTACGGTGCATATTACGGTCGTCCCTGAGAGTTCACGACAGGCAGGCCCGCCGCGGGCTATCTATCCAAGAGGATTTCGTCAGGGGAACAATCTCGGTGGACCAGGGCAGAACGATCTTCAACGCAAGGTGCTGCTGGATGCACTGCGCAGGTGGGAAGCACGGGAAGAGCCAGGACATATCTGGGAGATTTCCTACTCCGAGTATGATAGGAATGATTTGCAGCCAATGGAAGTGGAGGAGGGATAAAGGCAAAACGGAATATTTTAAGATGGAGACTATATGTAATATCCTCCCAAATGAAGCCCGCTACGAAGGCGGGCGATAAACAGAGGGCGGCCAGTTGGTCGCCCTCTGCATAGGGATAATGACGAAACAGGTTGATGGGCCGGGCCTGTTCAAATGTACTAGAGCTTGCGCAGGGCTTCGTAGAGGTCTTCGTTATCGGGCATATTGCCGGGGGAGTTCAACACCTCGATATAACGAATGATGCCTTCCCTGTCGATCACAATGACCGCCCGATTGGACATACCCAGCGGGTGGCGAACACCATAGAGATCAACCACCTTGCCCTGGGGGTAGAAATCGGAGAGAAGCGGGAACGAAGTATGCATGGATTTAGCCCAGGCATTCAAAGAATAGTGGCTATCCAAACTTATGCTGACTACCTCGGTTTCAAAGTCTTTGAAACGGTCCAACTCCGCTTCATACGAAGGAAGTTGCACGGAACAAACGGCGCTGAAGGCGAAGGGAACAAAGGCAAGTACAACATTTTTCTTGCCGCGAAAATCACTCAGATGCCAATCTTCTCTGTCTGCGGTTTTCAGGGTGAAATCTGGAGCGACGTCTCCAACCTTCAAGGTCGCTGTTTCTGCACGGCTGTTGCTGCTCATTTCTGTACATCCTTTCTAAAAAATAAGTATTGGCGTACCAGGCCAGAATAGCCATGGCTTTCAAGCGTTACCTGCCCTACTCGCCAATCGTCTTGGAATATGCTAAGAAGCAAGAAAACGGTATCCTACTTCATACAGCGCATGTCTTAATACGCTTCAATGTTACTGTGGGGACTTTGCACCCGCAGTTCGCTATTGAATTTCCGGCGAGTCGAGAAGCTTTCAACAAGTTGGTACTTGAGACTGCTGAAGCTGCATGCGCGCGTACTGTTCATTCTAGCACTTCAACAAAGGCGAGTTCAATATGCTGCGAGGAGTCAAGGCGCGGAAAGTGCTTGTTGCATGGCGGGAGGTCCTGCTAGCGCGCGGAGGATTGGTGGCTTATATCCCAATAGTGGTGGTAACTATCCTGCTATTCTATGGAGCATCCTGGCAACTTTTTGGGCCGATAACGGACGTGGCACGTTACCAGTGCTATGCGCTCACCTTCTGGCACGGGGGAGCTGCAATGAAGCAATTACCTGCTGTGCAATGCATATTCCTTCCGCTTGAATCGTTGAGGCAACCGCCGTTGCATATTTTGCCGCTTGAGTACCCGCCACTGACTGTCTTGCTGTTCTCATTGGGCCTGTTTGTGCCAACCACTGATTACCCGTTACTTTTCGCGTTCTGGATGGCGCTCACAGCCATCTTCATCTACTGGTTGCTGCTGCGCTACGGGCCGCGTGGCGCCGCCCTGACATTCGCATTCTACGTGCTGATTGGTGGATGGGTGACGGCAGTAGGACGCTTCGACCTGGTTCCCGCGGCACTTACGCTCATCTGTATTATTGCAGCCGAGCGCAGGTGCTGGACACTTGCATATATTGCCCTGGCCTTTGGTGTCTTACTAAAACTCTACCCGATTCTACTTTTCCCGCCACTGCTACTTGCGGAACAACGCGACATGGGTCGACTCCGCTTACCACCCTCTGTGATGGCACTCAAAACTACACTGGTGGAACTTGGAGCTAGCATATACGAAGTGCGCAACTGGCGGTGGAAGAATAGCCTGATCTTCTTCGGTTTACTTGCAGCGGTAACGGGCGCATTCGCGTTGTTCAATTTCAAGGGAGCCATTGGGAATCAACTGGGTTACTTTGCAGGCCGACCTATTCAAATTGAGGCGACCGGGAGTGCATTGCTGTGGCTGGGAGCACAGTTTGAGATTTATGTGCATGCAGAGTATTCGTATGGCTCTTTGAACCTGGTCGGAGCGCTCGGCGGCTTTGTTTCACTGTTATGTATGGCGTTCTTCATACTGGGCTATATATATACGATCTGGCTGCAATGGCGCGGCAAACTCGACGTTGTACAGGCAAGTATCGCGGTTCTGCTGGTCTTCATAGCCACAGGAAAAGTCTTCAGCCCGCAATATTTGATGTGGATTATGCCCCTACTGGCCTATAGTAATGCCCTCGATGGCCTCTGGCTACTCTGCTGGGGACTTATCTCGCTACTGTCAACGGTTATCTACCCGTACTTGTACCGTCGTGCGAGCCTTATCACGCTTGTCCCCCTGGTGCCGGGTTTCATTGAGATGACGGTGGCGCGCAACGCATTATTCGTACTGGTGACGCTTTCCTACCTCTTTAACTGGTTCCTGGCACGCCAGCGCACGCCCATCATCCTCAGTTCAGACGCACAGGCTGCAAGTGAGCCAGCAAAAGCGCCGGACAAGGAGTATGCATCGCTAAGATGATTGCAAGGAGGATTGACTACAGAGGCTAGAAAAGTATAGATTACTTACATCTTTTTTACCTCTGTGCCTCCAGCAGTCTCTTCAGCAGGCCGAGACTGGTTTCTACCTCCTGCTTAATGTTATCTGCAAGCATGCTCCCAGCCAGCTTGAAGAAACCCTTCGCCTCAATCTCCAGTTCATACGTGAGTTGAGTAGCATCGTCCACAGGTTCAAAGAAGATGTTGCCATGATAGGGGAATGGACCCGACATGCTTTCGAAACTCACCTGTACATCCGGCTCTAGCTCTGTTATCTTATAGGTCGATTCTATCCTGTGCCCAATGAAGGTACGTACCTCGGTGACCCGCATGCCTGCCTGTGCGGACCCCTCAGGCGTAACTCGAGTTTCCAGGATAGCCGGTTGCCACCTGGGAGCATACCTATACTCGGTTATATAGGCGAACACCTTCTCGACGGGTCGATCGATGATGATAGATTGCTGAACTCTTGTCGACATAAAATGTCCTCCTGCGCTAAAGGGATCGAAGAGATGACTTTAGCTGGCGACGCATAAAAAACTTACATCATCAACATGGCGCCTGTGCTAATGCTATTGTAGCGAGCACACGTCACCTGATCGTTACGAGAAGTGTTACGACCAAAAGATCGGCATACCTCAAGCGTCACTTGATTATTTGGTATTTGTCGATTTAGCGCGTTGTCATACGTCGATAATGCAGAGTGGGGAAGGTATTGCCCAAATAGCCCGCTCATGAAAGGATACACCTATGCGTTACATGTTGTTAATCTACGGAAGCGAAGAGACCTATGCCAGGATGACACAGGAGGAGCACGATGCAGCGATGCAGGCTCATAACGCATTCGTTCAGGAAGCGCTGAAACGCGGCATTTTAACCGGTGGGGCGCCATTGCAGCCAACCAGCATGGCGACTAGCGTCCGCGTCCGCAACGGCAAAACGCTGATTACTGACGGCCCATTCGCCGAAACGAAGGAGCAGCTCGCGGGTAATTATGTCCTCGATTGCAAAGACCTGAATGAAGCCATCGAATTGGCGACTAAGATCCCCGACGCGTTGCACGGTTCTATCGAAATCCGCCCGATCATGGAGTTGTAATGAGAAATTTACGCTAGTGTCTGAAAGGAGACAAACCATGGCTCATGCAGAAGCAAGTATCACTATTGACCGGCCGATCAATACCGTGTTCGATTTCGTTCTGGATGGAACGAATAGCCCACATTGGCGACCTGCGGTGGTAGATATTAAACGAGTGCCGGGCACCCCATCAGGTATGGGAGCGGTTTTCAAACAGGGTTTGAAAGGGCCAGGCGGGAGGCGCATTGAAGGTGACTACGAAATTGTCGAGTGTAAGCCGAATGAGTTGATCGAGTTTCAAGTTATCGCTGGCCCCGCACGGCCTAGAGGCACTTACAAATTTCAGGCCGTTGGAGACTCAACCAATGTGATGTTCATACTGCATTACGAACCGAAGGGACTGGCCAGGCTCATGGGTCCTATGATTACGCGGACAATGCGGGATGAAGTCGCAACGCTTTCCAACCTGAAAGCATACCTGGAGAGCCAGCATACGTGACACATCCGTAGAATGACCCATGCGCTGAGTTTTGGAGCCGCGATGATCCTGGGTGCCTGTTCATCAGCTTGCTTTGACGAGTACGCTTTGTTATAATGCACGATATATTTTTGAGCAGCTTGTACATCGTTTTGAAGGACAGCATGCAACAAGTAACCGGTATTCTCTCTCCTGGGATCATCGTGCAAGATCGTTATGCGGTGGAAGAGTTACTTGGCCGGGGCGGGTTCGGAGCTGTCTACCGCGTGAGAGATCAGAAAGTTCCCGGACAGCTCTTTGCGCTCAAGGAGATAGCCGACCCGAGCAGGCAAGACCGGAATCGGCTCATCCACGAGTGGAAGTTGCTCCAGCAACTTCATCATCCAGCGTTGCCCCGCGTCTATCGTGTGTTCGACAATGAGCAAGGTGATCGAGCCTATCTGCTCATGGAGTACATTGAAGGAACGAACCTGGAAATCC
>WNFD01002336.1_pt1 | contig 19590 bp, 10 predicted proteins | sample 5400491 | NCBI WGS metagenome assembly WNFD01 (sample SAMN13153343, study PRJNA577476) | soil metagenome | isolation source: 120 cm saprolite under Douglas fir tree site 2 hole 2 replicate 2 | place: USA:California | collected 2015-04-18
CAGCAGGGTATTCGACGAAAGTTCTTTTTATCTCTACGGAAGACGCAAATTTGAATGTGGGCCGGGTGTTGGTGCGCATGAGTCGAGGTGGACAAGCCGTGCCCGTGTCCAGCGTGATTGACTCCTATCGGGAGTCAACAAAGGATCTCTCCGAAGTTCCCAAACATGCAGATGAATTACTGCTGTACGACAACACGGCGCATCGTCGCGGCTTCCGGGTAGTGGCGCATTTCATCGACGGCAAATTGAGCAAAACCGCGCAGACGATTCCTGACTGGGCAGCTAAGGTGTTTGGCAAAGAACTGCGCGCGGCAAAACAACACGAGAAGCCCAGGCGTGGACGCTAACTTTTTTCTCTTTAATTCATTCTGCGTTCTGGGCCCCAACTCACTCTTTCTCCTGCTTCGGGAGCAGGCGCCCGTCCTGTAACAAACCAAGAGAGAAGCACCCCACGCGACCTTGCTAATGAGCGTACGCCTTGCTCGGTCATGTACAGTGCGACTGAGCAACGGGGGGCAAGAGACTGCGAGACTCATTTCGAGAGCTTGCCGGACAACACCGCTAATGGATGAAGTAAAACAATACAAAACGGCCGGCGCATTTCGCACGGCTCTAGAAACCAGACTGCAGACGCGGGCGCAGGTCGAACGGACGGACTTGCAGCGCCTGCGCAGGCAAGTCGCCTTTGATCGCTTTTTGGCGAGATTGTTTCCGAAGGGGCCGAAGGGAACGTATCCGTAGATCCTGGAGGGAGGTTATGCGATGGAGCTGCGGATTCGCTCCGCGCGAACACGAAAGATATCGATTTGACCTTGCATGACGGGACTCGACTGGCTAAAAACCCCGATGAGCGGGGGAAGCAAGTGCGAGCAATGCTGCAAGACGCAGCCTCGATCCAACTCAACGATTACTTTGAGTTCCTTGTAGGAGAAGCGCGTGAAGAGTTGGACGGAGCGCCAGAGGGTGGAAGCCGCTACCCTGTGGATGCTCGCATGGACGGACGAGGATTTGGTTAGAACGCTCCTGTGACAGGCGGTTGAGGATATCGAGGCTATGTTCAGCCTCGCGCAGCCTCTCCAGCTTCCGCGCCGTGCTTCTTTCTGTTGCCGAATTTCCGCCTCTGCCTTGACTCGGTTCACGGTTGGAAGCGCGAGAGTCGCGTTCCCAACCTGAATCGCGAAAATCCTCGATCTCGAATCCGTCAAAGCCTCGTGACACGCTTTTCCTCCTTGCCGCACATCCAGCACCGCTTGTCCGGTGCCGCAACGCGACGGACATTACCATTGAAGTGTTGTGATAGATCCCGGGTCCAGAGTCAGGTCCAGTGCTTGCCTTCCCGTTTGGCATTGAACGTTCTGTCCTCCGCCCTGATTGGTGAGCACCAACACATGGCTTCCATCGGGATTCTCAAAGGCCACGTGATCAATATCGGACAGCGTTCCTTCGGAACCGATCACGCGCGCCCCTCTTTGAACGGCTTTCGAATAGTGCGCGAACGCCCAATACTGCCCGCTGCGCGTTATCGCGTGCGTCTTGGAATCTAATGTCACGACGCCGCCGCATGAGAATGGCCCAATATTTGGCTGTCCTCGTTCATCCAGCACCAAGTTCCATCCCACGATGGATTGTGCCCAGTTCCGCAGGATGCCCGCGAAGGTATGCGACCATTTCGTCCAATCCGTGGCGTAGTCCGGACGTTTATAGTCGGGCCCACCCTCAGTCCAGTAGTTGCTTTTTGAGGGGAATGCCTCGTGCACGCGCGTCATCGCCTCCGGGGTGCCGACGTAGCCATGCCACGCGACGCCTTCGACGTACTTGGAGAGGGCGGGGTCGTTCAATTCATCCATTACCCGGCCCCAGAGATTGTAGTTGTGGTCGAGAATCCAAATCTTCGTGTCCAGCGAAGCACGCTCCAGCGCTGGACCCAGATGTTTCTTGACAAACTCGACTTCGTACTCCTGCCCCCACAAAGCAGCTGGCATTCGTCCATCCTGGTCGGTGTCAACTTCGTTCTGTACGGTGATCGCCTGAATCTTTACACCGTCCTGGGAATAGCCTTGTAAGAATTTGACAAGGTATTCAGCATAGGTGGACAGATACTTCTTGCGCATCGAGCCACCCAGCATGGAATCGCCAGCTTTCATCCAGCCCGGTGGAGTCCACGGCGATGAGAAAAGAAACAGGTCTGAATTCACTTTCTGAGCGTCGCGCAAGATCGGGAGGATGTATTCGCGATCATGTTCGAGACTGAATTTTTGCAACTCCGGATCGGGGTCCGGGCTTTCGTCTAAAGTGTACGCGAAACGGGAATAATCGCTCGCGCCAATGCAAGTGCGCCCGACGGAAAGCCGCAATCCGTTTGGTCCCAACAGATCGTTAAGCAGGGCGCTGCGCTTTTGTTCGTCCAGGACGGATAGGAGATAGCAAGACGCATCGGTAAACGCCGCTCCGAATCCCAGAATTTCCTGATAATGCCTGGTCATATCGATTTGGATTCCCGCCGAACTCTTCGCCAAGACCGTCCTCCATACCGGAAGCTTGATTTCTTCCATCCGACGGTCCTGGGAAGTGACCCAGGCCTTGCCGCGGGCAGAGGGGCTGGCCCAGGAGAATGGAGCGTTGGTGGCGGTAAGAGAAACGGCGGTGGCAAGCTTCAGGAATTCTCTACGGCTACTGGATGGCATTGATGCCCCTCGACGCGGAATGAAAGCGTTTGCTTTCAGCGACCACAATAGGGCCACTAGACAAACGGTTGTTGAGAGACTAGCTGAGACGTTCGCCGGAAGGCAATGGAAAATTCGGCCTCGGCGTGGCTTTGCTAAGACCTCTCCAAATTCTCGGGAACCTCATCGACATACCAGACGAGCGTCTTCTTTTCCATGGCGGGCCCTCCGAGCCGTCCGTTAGAACCTCGGCTCCCTCACGACGAGCGGCGGCTGCGATGAGTTATATCACGGGGAATGGCCCTAAAATTAATCTGGAATGAATTTCGGATCCGCGCCGTTCGCTCTTACCTGCCCGTGGGGCTCGGCCATGCGCCGTATCGGGGCCGGGGCCGCCCGTACACATTTGGTTAAAGACAGAGTGATGTATAATCTCGAGTACTGGAGGGCCAATATGGAAATCCAGGTTAAAATGTGTCCAGTGCGAATAGCCCGCCGCATTTCTGGCACTGGTGTTTCCGGCGTGATGGGCCGCAATTTGGGGTATTGCCGCCTCTTGGTGGCAAGGCTGCTCCTGAAGACCTTGTCGATTTGTGCTTTCGAAGTCATCTTTTTGACTCCGTCGCTCCCGGCCCAGCAAGATGGTGCAGCGAGCGGCGCAGCACCTGGTTGGCCCATGCACAACTCCGCGCCAGATCATGCGCTTCCCGACGCGCTAGGCCCGCAACTTCCGAATGTTGCTGACAGGGACGAGTCATGCCTGCTGTGGACGGCTGGCAAAGCGCAAGGACCGACCATCAGCGCCGCAACTCTGCAGGTTCCCGGAAAAGCAAGAGGCGAATACTGGAAAGGATGCAGTGATTTGAAGGGCAGGAAGCTCGCAAATGCCGAGAACCACCTGCGCAAAGCGGTTCAGGAATACCCTCGATATGTGGCCGCGTGGGTCCTGTTGGGACAGGTTCTGGAAGCGGGGAACCGAATGGAGGATGCCCGAGGCGCGTGTTCTCAGGCTTCAGGTGTAGATTCGGATTTCGCGCCGGCGTACCTTTGTCTTGCGGACGTTGCTGCACAACTGCACGAGTGGAATCAGACTCTTGATCTCGCGGATCGCGCTCTCGCACTTGATCCCGTTCATGATGTGTATGCGTATTTCTACTGCGCAATCGCCCAGTTTCATCTAAGTCGCCTGCCGGCAGCGGAGAGAAATGCGCTAGCGACCATCCATGCCGACCGTCTCCATCGCTTGCCGCAAGCGCACCTTTTACTGGCACAGATATACGGGGCGAAGCATGACCTTTACGGTGCGGCCGTTCAGCTTCGGGCCTATTTAAGAATTGCTCCCAGCTCTCCGGATTCTGTCGGAGTGAGGAAAAGCCTGGCGGAGCTCGAAGGCCAACTCCAGTAGTCAGCGGACCAATGGGCAGAGTTGTCCGTACCCTTGGATCTACGACATATAAATGGCCCCAATCGACAGTTGGATAAAATATATCGGTTGGAGTGAGCCGAATCAGATTCCAGTCACGAAAAACTCTGCGCTCTGCAAAATGGGAATCGATCCTTGAGACCTTTATCCACTACGGGCGATGCTCACGATCTCGCGTCGGCTGCTCGGAGCCGCGGTGGAGTTGCGCACCACAAACTCGGGTCTGATCGCAATTTCGGGAATGTACTTCACCCGTTCCTCAAGTCGGTCGAGCAGGGTACGTGCTGCAATCTCGCCTATCTTTCGGAGTGGTTGACGCACCGTCGTGAGACTTGGGGTGTTATACGCGGCAATTTGAATATCGTCGAAGCCTACCACAGAAACATCTTCAGGAACTCGTAACCCGGCCTCATGGAATGCGTGGATGGAGCCGATCGCGGAAATATCATTATAGGCAAACAAAGCCGTGAATGGCCGCCTACGAGCGAGCAGTTTTTTCGCGAAGGGATAACCAAGCTGAGGCGTGGGATCATCGCCTTCGAGTTGAACGATGAGTTCCGTCCGCATGCAGATACCAAGTTCCCCGGCAACTTCGCGGATCGCCTTCCAACGATCCTCAGAGTCTGAACTGAAGGGAGAGCCTTTCATGAAGGCGATTTCTCTGTGCCCCAACTCCACTAGGTGATTCAGTGCCAGCCATGCTGCTCGCCGATGATTCAGAACGATGTTCGTCACGCCTTCCACACGGCGGTGCCCGGCGATAGCAACAGTCGGCAACGGAAAAAGATGATTGATGGATGTGTCCACCGTGATGAGGCCTTCGACGCCACGGTCCAACAGGATGCGCGAATAAGTGTCGAGGAGCTTGGGGTCGTGACGATGAGCAACGGTCAGAAAAAAGAAGTTCTTCTGTCGAAGGTATCGTTCAATCCCGCTGATGACTAAAGAGCCATAAAAATCTCCGATCTCCTCGGCCACAACACCGATCATGTATGTGCGCTTTACCCGCAAGTTTCGGGCATAGAAACTTGGCCGATAATTCAACTCGCGAGCAGCCTCAAAGATTCGCTTTTGGGTGTGCAGGGGAACAGATCGGGAAGCAGCAGACTTGTTCAGTACCGCGGAAACGACGCCCTTCGTGAGACCCACGCGCTCGCCGACCATTTTCAAGGTCACGTGACGGTTTTTCTTACTAACCCCTTTCTTTTTCTGGGCTGTCATTCAGCCATCGCTCCTAAACACTCCTGGAAAAGTAGCGCTCGGAACGGCACCATGCCGAGGCGACCGAGTGCCAGCATTCTAGCTTAGTTGAAGCCCCGCCGCCTAGTGGGTAGGTCCAGAGATACAAGAATAGCTAGAATACCGGTTTTTCATACAGGAGCAGTTTAGAATACCGGTATTTTCCGCTTGACAACGCGGCCACCTTGCGCTAAATCATCCCACACGGGGTGGTATGAAAATACTAATCGAGTCGAGCAAAAACTCCGATGCATGTTTCGCGGGAGGGTTTATGAGAAAGAAGAGGCTTGGAGTGTCGTTTAGGGGGAAAGCCGTTTGTGGGGGATGGTCAATTTCTGGGGTGGGAGGATTTCAATGAAGAGACTATTTCGCTTCGCATTTGCGTTTTGCCTTGTGGTGTGGATGCAAAAGCCGGCCCTTTCACAGAATACAAATTCCGGTGACATTCGCGGCACGGTGACCGATTCCAGCGGCGCGATGATTGCGGGCGCGACGGTCACCTTAACCAATATTGATACGGGTGAGACTAAGGACTTCACCACCAACGACAGCGGGATCTACGATACTGTTTCGACGCGCCCTGGGAATTACAATCTGACTTTCACCAAGGCGGGATTCAAGAAGGTCACACATGGCCCTGTTGTGCTGCAGGTATCCGTGATCACCGTGAATGCGTCCCTCCAAGTCGGTGAGGTTGCAGAAGTGGTTCACGTCGAAGGCGCTGGTGCGCCGCTGTTGCAGACCGAATCCGGCCAGCAGGGGACCATTCTTGAGGAAAAGACCATAAATGAGTTGCCCCAAATCGGCGCGGGCATCACCGGCAACGATTGGGCCAACTTCAATATCTTTCTTCCCGGAGCATCGAGCGCCCCCTCGCAACCTTCTTCAGAAGGCAGTGGCGCGTATAACGCGGGTGACGCCATTTCCATTAACGGCAATCTCCCGAATTACGCCAACTTCCTTGCGGACGGCGCGACCGTGGTTTTGCCGGTGAGCGGCAACGTCGACAACTCTATCTTCGAAAGTATTTCGGAAGTCCAGGTCACCACCTCTTCGTTCTCCGCTCAATACGGAATCGGCGGCGCGGTGTTCAACCAGATCAGCAAGAGCGGCAGCAACACCTTCCATGGCTCGGCGTACGAGTATTGGCAGAATGACATTCTGAATGCATCCAGCTTTTTCCTGAACTCCAACGGCACCAAGAATCGGCCGGTAGTGCGCTACAACGAGTGGGGCGGCTCAGTTGGTGGGCCGATCATCAAGAACAAACTTTTCTTCTTTTTTGTCCGAGACAGAATCAGCAACAAGGGCAGCGGCAACCGGCGTATCAGCACTGTTCCGACGCTCGCCGAACGAGGGATGGGAACTGCCAATCCGGGTCAGTATGATTTCTCCGGCCAGCCAACCATTTACGATCCGACGAGTGCGACGGTAATCGGCGGGACGCGCACTGCTTTTGCCAACAATATTATCCCCGCTGGCATGGTCGATCCCGTGGCCCTGAAAGTTCTGTCCTTTTACCCAAAGCCAAACGCTGGCGCCCCTGGGGCCACCATCAACAACTTCGTTTTCAATTCCCCTTCTTCCAACCCGAATCTTCGTTATTTCGGCCGTATCGACTACGACTTGATGAAGAACAATCGCGTCACTTTCTCCATCACCCAGAAAGACAATCCAGGAAAGAACTTCAACCAGTGGCCGTGCCCGATCAACTGCTTCTCCGGGGACATCGACGGTTACAACGTACAACTTTCCGATGTCTGGACAATCAGCCCTACGTTGGTGAACGAATTCCGCATGGGTTATACCAAGCAAGGCAACTGGTTCGTGCCGCAGTCTCTGGGGTTCGATGCTGCTTCTAAACTTGAGCTTCAGTACTCGAAAGCGAATATTTTCCCGACGTTCAACCTCAACGGCACTTGCTGCACGTCATTGCAGCCCGGCACCAACGCCATTTATATCGAACACCTCTATGACCCTTCTGACGTGATGACCCTGATCAAGGGCCGGCACATCCTCCACTTCGGTGTCGAAGTGCTGATGGGCGAGGGCAACACCACCCCGTGGGGCAACGTCGACGCCGGTCAGTTCACCTTTAACGGGTCGTACACGCAGCAAAACTGTCCGTCAGGGTCCACCACTTGTGTTCCGGGTGGTGCTTCCTTCGCGGACTTCCTGCTGGGCGATGTATTTCACTGGAAGGCCACCAACCAGGCAGTGACCTACATGCGTCTTAAGAGCCCGCAACTCTTCGTGCAAGACGATTACAAGCTTCGTCCGAACCTCACCGTCAACCTCGGCTTGCGCTATGAAGCCACCACGGGTATGAGCGAGCTGCACAATGCTATCGGCGGGTTCGATCCGAATCTCGTTAATCCTGTAAACGGGGCGCTCGGCTCGATGTGGTTTGGCGGCCAAATCGACAGAACCACCTTGCAGAAGCCGATTTACAACATTTTCCTGCCGCGTATTGGCTTTGCCTGGAGTCCCAGCCTGGTCAGGAACACCACGATTCGCGCTGGTTTTGGCTTGTACTCCTATAACTTCAGCGAAGATACCTACGGTCAGGGACTCGGAGGTGGTTCGACCGGCACGAGTACTGGCGACGTAACGGATGTAAACACCGGAACAGGTCCCAACCCGCTCATCTCCCTGTCAGCCTCTGCAGCAACTGCGGGCCCCATCCTGAATTATGTAGTAGGTTCGCCAGCTGCTCGGCAGCCATTGACATACATCACGCCAGCCAGCCCTCAAGGTGTTACCTATACCCCGTACAATGTCCCTGTAGGGAAAATCAAAGAATGGACATTAAGTGTTGAACACCAGTTCGCACATGATTACGCGGCGTCCATCGCCTACGTGGGCAGCAACGGAAGCAACCTGCAGTTCAAGACGGATCTAAACCAAATTACCGATCCAACGGTGTTGGCAGCGGGCGTCACCACGAAGGCGCAGCGTCCGTTCCCGTTGTTTGGGAACATCAACGGAAACAACTACAATGCCATCTCAAGATACAATGCGCTGCAACTCGGGGTTACCAAGCGTTATTCCTACGGCCTGACTTTCCAAGCCAACTACGTCTGGTCGCACTTCCTGGACGAACAGGATTCGGCCGGATGGGGCGACCGCGGCGGCACGCAGCGCTGGCAGATCGGGAATAACCCGAGGGCCAACTACGGCAATTCCAACTTCGACATCCCACACGCTCTCAAGGGCGTTGTCTCCTACGAACTGCCTTTCGGGCGTGGTAAACAATATCTCAACCATCATGAAGTGACGGACCTCGTCGCCGGCGGGTGGCGAATCTCAGGAACATTCATCAAGCAGAGTGGAAATCCTTTCACGGTCATCGACGGTGGCCCAGATAACAACTCGCAGTGCGGCAACGGCTGCACTCTCTACCTCAACCGGGTCAGCAACCCCTTTTCTAATGTTCCTGCCGGCGACTACTTCAATCCCGCTGCCTTCACGCATCCGACGAAAGCCACCTTCGCCTTCGGGACGGCGGGTAGAAATACGTTGCGCGGCCCAGGTCTCAGCATTGTCGACCTGTCCCTGGCTAAGGAATTCCACTTTGGTGAGCGCTTTGGCCTGCAGCTGCGGGGCGATTTTGTCAACGCGCTGAACCATCCTAGTTTCCAGCCTCCGCACAGTGACATCAATAACCTGAAGAACTTCGGAATCATCGACAGCTCCCTGACAGGCAACGGAACCACAGTTGCTCCCCGCAGCGGCCAACTCGGCGCCCGGTTCACTTTCTAAACTTCACGCCTAGTCGAGGGGGAGGACGGCGGAACTTCGCCGTCCTCCTTTTTTTCGTTAACGCGAAACCAGGAAAAGCTATTCACTCGCCTTATACTAATGACATGCGGATAAAAGAAGATAGTGTTTCCATCTTTGTTGTACTTCTGGTTGCCGCGACTGCCGGCTTTTCACAATCCGCTCCGAGCCACCAGCAACAAGTCGAAGAGCATAGCCGCAAAGCGCAGGAATATTTGAGAGAGAACAAGCCCGACCTCGCCGTGCCTGAATTTAAAGCCATCGTGGCCCTCGACCCCAACAACGTCGACGCCCGTGGCAACCTCGGCGTCCTGCTGTCTTTCCAGGGAGCCTACGCTGAGGCGATTCCGCAGTTGCGCGCCGCGCTGAAGTTGCAACCGGCTCTCTGGAAAATTCAGGCTCTCCTCGGCATGGCGGAAAAGCGGACCGGGGACATTAAAGGCGCGCTAAGCGATTTGGAAAATGCGTTTCCAAAGCTCAAGGAGCAAAAGATTCGCGTTGAGACAGGCATGGAACTGATCGACACTTATTCAAAAGCCGGCGATTTGGACAAGGCCGCCGCGACCTTAAGCGTCCTCCGCGAACTGGACCCCACAAACGCCGAACTTGTCTACACCGCGTACCGGATCTACTCGGATCTTGCCGACGAATCCAGGCTCAGCCTGATGGTGGTCGCCCCTAATTCCGCCCGCACCCACCAGATGATGGCCCACGAGCTCGCCAGGCAGGGCAAAGCCGATGAAGCCATCGCAAATTATCGCGAAGGTCTCAAGATCGATCCGAAACTTCCCGGCCTCCATTTTGAACTGGCTGAAATGCTCAACAACTCGACAATTCCCAACGGACGGCAGGAAGCGGAGAGTGAGTACAGAGCGGCCTTAGCCGCCAACCCGTCCGACGAAAAGTCCGAATGCCGGCTCGGCGATCTGGCCGCGTTAACGGGCGACCCGAAAGCCGCAAACGAGCACTTCCAGCGCGCCCTGAAGCTACGGCCGAACGATGCAGAAGCCAACCTCGGTCTGGCAAAAACGCTAATGTCCATGAATCAGTCCGAGAAGGCTTTGCCGCTGCTGGAGCATGCCGTCAAGCTGGATCCAACCAGCGCTGTGGCGCACTTTCGCTTGAGCACGATCTACAGGCAGATGGGCCGTACGGCGGATGCCAAGCGCGAGCTCGACGAATACCAAAAATATAAAGACATGAAGGAAAAGCTCCGGGATCTCTACCGGCGGATGCGCCTGGTGCCGGAGAAAAAAGAAGACGAGGACGAGCCTCGCAATTAATGCTTCTCCTTCTGTGTTGTGCCATCGCTCGTGCTGTATCGCGTCTCCCGCACGTTGCAAGGACATACGCCGCGACAACAAGCCGGGCGGTATTTCGCAGGAACGAAAAGCAAGTGCGGTTCTTACCAAATCAAGCAAGAGGCCTTTGTGACGATGAAGACGCTTCTTATATTGGTGACTCTCCTGTTTTCTGTTGTTCCGCTGTTCGCCGATTCCTACTATGCGGGCCGCTTGGATGACGCGAACGCCATCTATCTCACCCGTGACAAGTTTCCGGTCCACGGAGACGGCCTCGGCGATGATTCGGACGCATTACAGCAAGCCATCAACAAGATTCAGCAGACGGCCAACCAAGGGATTCTTTTCCTGCCGTCTGGCCGCTACCGCGTCACAAGAACTATTTACATATGGCCGGGAATCCGCGTCATCGGTTATGGCAAGACCCGCCCTGTCCTCGTCCTAGGTCGAAACACGCCGAGCTTTCAGGAAGCGCCGACGTACATGATTTTCTTCGCCGGCGGCCTGCCGGGCACAGGACGGTCCCGGCGGGAAGCGAAACCCGGCGCAAAAGAAACTCCACCAGACGCCAATCCAGGAACTTTCTACTCTGCGATGAGCAACGTTGATATCGAAATTCAAGATGGAAATCCCGGAGCTGTCGGAGTTCGCGCGCACTATGCGCAGCACTGCTTCCTCGCGCACATGGATTTCCACATCGGCTCCGGGCTTGCCGGAATTCACGATGGCGGCAACGTCGCTTATGACTTGCATTTTTTGGGGGGCAAGTACGGCATCTGGACGCGCAAGCCTTCACCTGGCTGGCAGTTCACCGTCATGGACAGCACGTTTGAAGGCCAAAGCGAAGCCGCCATCCGCGAACATGAAGCAGGCCTGACACTCATCCGGCCGCAATTCAAGGATGTTCCCACGGCGATTTCGATCGATCCCAATTATTCCGAAGAACTTTGGGTCAAAGACGCACGCATGGAAGATGTTAGCGGTCCCGCCGTCATCATAAGCAATGAGAAGGGCGTGCGCACCGAAATCAACATGGAGAATGTTATCTGCCGCAGCGTTCCCGTGTTTGCTTCATTCCGTGAAAGCGGCAAGCAATTCAGCGGTCCGCAGGAGATGTACGTCGTCAAGACGTTTTCGCACGGCTTCCATTACGACGACATCGGCGCGGTCGCTTCGATCCAGAGTATTTTTGACGCCACGCCTCTAACCAAGCTTCCTCTGCCGGCGGTGTCCGATATTCGCAACCTCCCGCCGATGAATACCTGGGTAAATGTTCTCTCGCTTGGCGTTCGGGGTGACGGCGCTGCGGACGACACGGAACCTCTGAGGAAGGCCATTGCCGAGCACAAAACGCTCTATTTTCCCTCTGGCCAGTATCGCGTCTCAGACACCATCACACTCAAGCCGGACACGATTCTCATCGGTATGCATCCCAGCGTCACGCGCATCTTCATCACGGATGGCACAGCCGCATTCCAGGGGGGCGGCGGCCCCAAGGCGCTGCTGGAAACGCCCAAGGGCGGTACGAATATCGTTACTGGCATTGGTCTCTACACCAACGGGATCAATCCGCGTGCCGTAGCCGCAAAGTGGATGGCGGGCAGCGATTCAATGATTAATGATGTCCGCTTCCTCGGTGGTCACGGTACGGTGGAACTTGGCTCCACTCCAGAAGAGGCTCGCAAAGTTTGGCAGCAGATTTACAACAATACGCACACCGCTGATTCCAACATCAACCGGCGCTGGGACGGCCAGTATCCCAGCCTATGGGTTACCGACGGCGGTGGCGGTACTTTCCTCGACATTTGGACTCCCAGCACGTTTGCACAGGCTGGCCTTTACGTTTCCAACACCGCGACAAGGGGGCGCGTCTACGAACTTTCTAGCGAACATCATGTGCGCAACGAAGTCGTGCTACACAATGTTTCCAACTGGCAAATCTATGCGCTGCAAACGGAAGAAGAGCGCGGCGAAGGCGGGTTCGCGCTGCCACTCGAGATTCGCGATTCCAGCGACGTTACCTTTGCCAATCTGCATATGTATCGCGTTGTCAGCAGCTATCAGCCGTTTCAATACGCCGTCAAAGTCAGCAACTCGAAAAATATCCGCTTCCGCAACGTCCACTGTTATAGCGATAGCAAGGTTTCCTTTGACAATGCCGTCTACGACCAGACCCACGAGGTCGAAATTCGCCAGCGCGAATTCGCCTGGCTGGATATTTCCGGCAACGCGCCGCGGCCGCGCACCCTCGAACCTTCCCCGGTACTCGCCGCCGGCGCAAAGATCGATAAAGTCGCTGGAGGTTTCTTCAATATCGCCGGCGGCGCCATCGACGCTTCAGGCGACATCTACTTTGTCGATGCCAAGTGGCAGATGATTTATCGCTGGTCTCCCCAGACGCGCCAGCTCTCCATCGTCCGCAACAATCCTATCGATCCTGTTCAGCTGGCCTTCGATAAATCGGGCAACTTGCTGGTTATTTCCTACCAGGGTAACGGAACCGTTTATACCTTCAAGCCTTACACCGATTTTGACCAGATCACTCTTCTCAAGCCGGAACCAAGCGCTCCTCGCCCCGGGATGATTCCTGTCCTTCCCGTCGACTACTGGCGCAACGAAAACGACTTCACCGGAATGGTTGAAAAGAAAAAGCCCTATCAGTACGTCTCTCCGGACCACAGTACATTCATTCCCGCCGGCGAAGACTTTGTGACCGGCGAACTCTACTACGGTTCGAAAATCCATGACGTACTGCGGGCGTTCGGCTTGGCTCCCATGTCTGTCGGCCAGACGGTCTACGTTTCCGACGAATCGGAGCAGAAAACCTACAGCGCAAAGGTTGGCAACGATGGTGCCCTCACCAATGCCAAGCTCTTCGTCGATCGCGGCGGGGAAAGTGTCGCCCAAGACAGCGAAGGGAACGTCTATATCGTCGCCGGCCAGATCTATGTCTACAATCCTTCCGGCGGGCTCATCGACACAATCAACGTCCCCGAGCGGCCTTCCCAAATTCTTTTCGGCGGACTCGACCGCAAAACCCTCTTCATCGCGGCGCGCAGCTCACTCTACGCTGTGCAAATGCGCAATAGCGGCCATTAGAGGTGCGATTGGTATTCCTCGCCGCGCACTTTACAATTGATTCGCGGATATTCCGATGCGCGTGACCCAGACCAGCTGTGGCGCAGGTGCAGTGTGCGTTCTCGCAGTCTGCTTGTTTTATTCCCAATCTCCTGCCAAGCCGAAACCACAGAAGCCGACTGCAACTTCAGCGCAATCCTCCGCTCGCACGGCCGACTCTTCGACCGCCAGCTCCTTCTCGCAGCTCGTGGACATTACTGCCTCCACCGGCATCCACTTCGAACATCTTTCCAGTCCCGAACAAAGATACATCGTCGAATCCATGAGTGCTGGAGTCGCTCTCATCGACTATGACCGTGATGGCTGGCCGGACATCTATTTCACCAACGCTCAAAGCGTGGAAATGGCTCTCGCTGGCAAGAAGGCCCGCAGCGCGCTCTTCCACAACAATCACGATGGTACTTTCACCGATGTGACCGATAAAGCGGGCGTCGGCTATCCCTGCTGGGGTATGGGTGCAGCCGTGGGCGACTATAACAACGATGGCTGGCCTGATCTGCTTGTCACCTGTTTCGGCGGCGTGGTGCTTTATCGTAACAATGGTGACGGCACCTTCACGGACGTTACCAGACAAGCCGGTTTGTCGCAGGATTCGGGCTGGGCCACTGGTGGCGCGTTCGGCGATTATGACGGTGATGGCTTCGCGGACATCTTCGTTTCGCACTACGTCGCCCTCAGCCTCGACGATCTACCCGCCTTCGGCTCCAGCAAGACCTGCCAGTACCACGGCATCAACGTTCAATGCGGGCCGCGCGGTCTCAAAGGCTCGCCCGACAACCTTTACCACAACAACGGCAACGGCACGTTCACGGACGTCTCTCGTTCCGCGGGCGTCTCTGATCCCGAAAATCGTTTTGGCCTCACCGCTGTATGGACCGACTTCGACCTGGACGGCCACCTCGACCTTTTCGTCACCAATGACGGCCAGCCTAACTATCTCTATCGCAACGACGGTTCGGGACATTTTAAGGACATTGCGTTTCTCGCCGACGTCGCCGTTAGTCAGGATGGCGTGGAACAAGCCAACATGGGAGTTGCCTTGGGCGATTACCTTCACACCGGCCGCTTCAGCATCTTCATCACCCACTTCAGCGACGAATATGCCGTTCTCTACCGCAACGATGGCGACATGAATTTTGTTGACGAATCTTACGCCTCAGGCATCGCCCCCCGCACCACAGCCTACGTTGGTTGGGGTGACGGTTTCATCGATTGGCGCAACACCGGCTGGTCCGATTTATTCATGGTCAATGGCCATGTCTATCCGCAGGTGGACACCGCCGATGTCGGCACGAAATACCGGCAACCCATGCTGCTCTTCGAAAACCTTCACAACGGCAAATTCAAGGACATCAGCAAGCTCGTGGGCCCCGCCATCCAGGTCCCGCGGGTCGGCAGAGGAGTGGCGTACGGCGATCTATTCAACGACGGCCGCATCGAAATCGTCGTTGAAAATCTTACGGGCGAGCCGGTCATCCTGCAGCCTCAGGGTCTCGCGCCGAATCACTGGATCAGCTTCGAATTGGAGGGAACGCAAAGCAATCGTCTTGCGTTGAACGCCCGCGTCAGGACGACTGCCGGCGATCTTGTCCAGACCGGCGAAGTCGTCAGCAACGGCAGCTATCTTTCCCAACCCGATCTTCGTCTGCACTTTGGGCTCGGCGGCCACGACCGCGTGCAGAAAACAGACGTTACCTGGCCCTCTGGAAAAGTGGAGACTCTCACTAATCTAGCTGCCGACCGCTTCTACAAAGTGAAGGAAGGGAAGGGTATTATCGCCTCCGAGCCCCCGCGTTCCACCGAAGTTAGTCACCGATAGGATTTTGCGGGGGCACCGCGGCAGAGCGCTGAGAGGACATGCGAGTCGAGCTGGTTCTCCGTCAGGCGTAACTGCGGACTACTCGTTGCTGCTCTTGAAGCAAAACGTCCCGCTTGTAGACGTGGGCGACTCAGTTAGGGTGCGACTGGATATTTTCATTAGCGCTGAAGACCACAAAAGCAGGGTTAAAATTCCTGGATTCGCGACGGCCCGTCCCATCCCAAGGCTCGGCCGCACAGTTATATTCGCGGCTATTAGCCGAACCCCTGGACCCGGTAGAACCTGTTGAACTGTTGCTGAACTATAGATCGCAAAAGGAGTATTTGGCTGCAACTTGGGTTCGATTCTACGGCGGTTGATTCATCGCTCAGGAGTTGTTGCACACCTCGATGTGGTTCGCATATGCAACGTCTCATGTGTGCCAAAACGTCGGCACATTTGAAAAAGTCGTAAATTTCGCGAGCACAACTGTGACACAGCTGTTCCCAACCAAGGCTATTTCAGCCCGAACATTGGCTTTTCTTCCGCTGTAAGTTGTCGAATCCAAAGAACAAGGCCCAGGACGGTTCCTCTTGCTAAACCATTGTAAGGGCCAAACCTCTAGCGGGGTTCGAATCCGACTACTCTCACCGAGGTCGCATGTGTGGAGTGAACCCCTGGACTGTGCGCGAACTGTACAGGAATCGAACGTTTTCAAACCATTCAGGTTAGCTTTGAGCGAAACGCAGATTCCCCATTTATTGGAAACGTCAATAGTTAGAACTTATGAGCGGAGTTGTTCGAGTCGAGTTGCGTGCGCCCAAGAGAGGCGGGCTACCCAAGCTCCGCAGTACCCTGCTCGGAAACAATCACGAGCTCGCGGACCAACGATACAAGATCTGAATAGGAATCCTGAACCCGTTCGCGGTTCAACAATAAAGGGTGCCGACCCGCCTTCCGCGTGGGACCAACTGTAGGACCGTTAAGCGTTTCTGACCGCTCTAAATGCTACTTAGTGCTCCTGAAAGTGCCTCGTAAGTTGTTGACGCTTCGTTCTCTGCAGACTTGCCAAGCTTCCGATGTAGAGTCTGCCGGGTCGCCATCCGTGCCGTGAATCTTGGGCCCGAAGCCGACATTTGTTGAAAGCAGTGGATGAAGAGGTTGGGAGGAAGAATCTCAAGCACAAGTAAAAGCGAGGGAGCTTTGAGGGAGCAATAAGAATTCCTTTGCGTGCCTTATCGTTCCTTTTCAGCGACTTAGTGTTCCTCGCCATTCCTCGTAAGTCCTTGAAATTCCCTTAGTTGTTGTTTTCGATCCCCACCGCCCCTACCAAAAGTCCTGTTGAGTCTGTTGCCGTTGCCTCCCGAGAACCCCAGATTGGGGCCTAAAAGGCCCTAGTTTTGGCCCCAAGTTGGCCCCAAATTTCGGCACGGGTCTGCCGGGGGGATCTCATGCGTGGCTACCTACAGAATCGGCATATGTGCAGTTCTGGCGGGATGTTCCGGGACAAGCAGAACTCGAACGGGATTTTGTCTCGTTGGGTTTCTGCCGCACGCGTACAATCGCAGAGCGAAAGGCCGCCGAGAAGCTCGAGGAACTCGGCATCAATTCCATACAAACCTTCCGAGAGAGCACCTCATACATTACCTTCAAGGAGCAAGGTGAAATCTGGCTCCAATCCCTCGCCAACCGCAAACGTAATCCCCTCGAACAGACGACGATCGACAACCGGCGATACGCCCTGGACAAGTGGATGTATCCCTTCTTCGGTGAGCGACACCTGGCCGACATTACCAACCTTGCCATGAAAGAGTTTGTTGACCACATTTCCTCGCTGAAGCCGGCAACGATCCGCGACTACGTGAATACCGTCAAAGCCGTGGTGGCCTCGGCGCGGGACATAAAAGGCGAACCACTTTTCATGCGAGATTGGGACGATGGCTTTATCGACGCTCCAGAGGTGGACGAACAGAACCAGCCAACTGTTGACCAGGACGAAATGGAAATGATTGTGCGGGAAGCCGAAGAACCGTACTGCACGTTGTATGCGTTGCTCGCGGGCTGTGGGCCCATGCGGGCCGGGGAAGCACTCGGCCTCGACATTCGTTCCATCGATGAAGACTTCCGAACTTTGGAGATTGTGCAGAAAGCCAAGCGCGGAAAGCTTCAGGACCACATGAAAACGAAGAACGCGGATTCCAGGCACGGGCGGGTGGTGGATCTGTCCGTGCCCCTGGCCGCGATGTTGTGTGAGTTCGTGGGCAGCCGGACGAGTAGTCTGGTTTTTTGTAAACCGGACGGCAGCCAACTGATGCAGCGGGATATTTTGAAATGTAGCTTGCACCCCATCCTGAAAAAGTTGGGGCTGGAACAGGGTGGGCTTAACATTTTTTGGCGCTTCCGCATCACCAAGCTAGAGACGGCGGAAGTTCCGGCGGCCTTGCAACACACCTGGTCGGGACACGCGAAATCGCATGTGTCCGAGGTGTACAAAAAACTCCAGAAGCAGCGCGAATGAGCCTCGCCTGGCAAGGGTGGTCTCATCCTTCGCCCAGAAGCTTCCGTCAGAAAGAAGGACCTCCCCCTTGGCACTGAAATCTGGAGGGTGAGTGAGGCGCAATAGTCCGCAAAATTCAAGTGTCCGGTTAGGCAAATCAGATGAGTTAGTAGGAAGCTGAGCGCGGTTTTATTCCAGTCGGGCGGGAGGGACGCGGCATTTTCGCCTATCGACATTTTCCATCCATAGATTTGACGCTGATAACTTCTGAATAGCCCGGCCTTAAGCCGGTTCACTTCTTCGGCGTGTATTCCTGCCACACATACTCCAGTGCCAGGGGCAGAGTCTGTGCCTTAACGCCACGGTCGCAGTGTACTGCGTTCTTAGCAAAGACAAACTGGTAAGGATACCCCTTGGCGGCCAGAGCCTTGGCCATGCGCTCATTGGCGACGACCCAGTCGTGATAGTTGTCGCGCGTGATGAGAATGTCTTGATCGCTAACATGCATCCAGATGCGCAGCGGCTTCTTTAGGCTGTTGGGAATGAGGGTTTCGTGGAACTGCCACGCGCCGTGCGGAGTCTCAGAGTTAAACGGCCACTGCTGGTACACGAACGTTCCCGAGTAGCTCAGAACACGGTGGTAGAGATTCGTGTGATACCAGGCCATCGCCATCGCGGCCGCTCCTCCCGAGCTGCAGCCCGTCGTCGCCCGCCCGTCGGGATCCTTGGTAAGCTTCACGCTGTATTTCTTCTCCACCAGGGGCAGCACTTCCTTCTCCACGAACTCCGCGTAAAGCCCGGACATCGTGTCGTACTCCAGTCCCCGCTCGCTGCCCTGAGCGTCGCCGCCGCCGTTGCCGATGGAGATCGCAATCATTACCGGCACCCGGTGCTCGGCGATCAGATAGTCGAGCGCAGTGAACAAAGTCTGGTCAGGCCCATCCGCCCCGACGATGAACGGGGCTTCAGTGCCGGGTACGTATTGTTTGGGAACGTACACCGCCACCGTGCGCATATAGGGAGCAGGATAGCTGTTGACGATCACCTTGTGCGGGTCCGCTGGGTCTGGCACGGCGAAGCTGTTAGGCTCACGTGCAATGCCGGGATAGATCTTGCTGTCCTTGGATTCCATGGTGAATTCAAAGACGTCACCCTTGGGCCCGCTTTCGTTCGCGGCCATTTCCCGCGCGGGATTGTGGGTGGGGCCAATGATGAAGTTCCCGTCTTCCTTTGGCGAAGGGACGCGGGCTGGTCGTCCACCGGGCTCGCGGGGGCGCGGCTAGGTGCAGTCGCTGGCGGGTGGCGCACCGAATTGAGTTAGGGCCCTAAAGGAGGCCAGATCGAATGACTGCTTGACCCTATCGGCGTCATCAATCGTTCAAATGAAGTTAGGCAGTTAGGTAGGTTCCCATCCCCAAACCGCGGCCCCGTCGCAACTTGCGATGCCGAACGATTCGCGCTCAGTGCCCGGACCTTAGACCGGTCTACTTCAGACATGTACGGTGTCATCCCGTTCCTATGATCAGCATCTTCGCGAGTAAAATTACAGCCGCATTGAGCGCATTGGTAAGAGCAAACGATTGTGTGCCGAAGGAAACGTCGACCGCCCCAGGTCGTACTGGGAGCGAAGATGGCTGCTCCGCGATCGTCGTACCAGTTCCCTCTGTCTCAACAACAACCCTGCGGCCAGTACCTCGCAGTTCTTTTCTTGCTGGCGCTCCGGTAAATAGCGTCAGGACGTAAAAGCCCGG
>WNFD01005265.1_pt1 | contig 19589 bp, 18 predicted proteins | sample 5400491 | NCBI WGS metagenome assembly WNFD01 (sample SAMN13153343, study PRJNA577476) | soil metagenome | isolation source: 120 cm saprolite under Douglas fir tree site 2 hole 2 replicate 2 | place: USA:California | collected 2015-04-18
CGCAGCTTCGCAACGAATGGTGTCGGGACCGCTGCATGAAACCACTCAAGGGGGACCAGCAACTGCGATCCGTATCCCTGTCGTACTCTGTGGCGCTCCAGCCGTTAGAACCAAAATCCTCTCCACGAAGAAGAAGGGGGCCTGGATGCAAGCACCAATCGAGGTCTCACGGAGAGGAGTGGAGAAGTGTTTTTGCTTGACATCCTCTCTCATAGGATGAGCACTGTATCGAAAGGAGCCATCAATGAACGCCGTACAAGTCGACCAGAAGAGCTATGAGATGCCCCCGCGCGAGGGGATCAGCATCGCGCAGTTTCTCACCGTCGCCGACATCGAGCGATCGGCCCGCTACTACGAAAAGGTCTTCGGCGCTCGCATTCTGAGCCTGGGTGACGGCAACGCGCCTGGGTACCTTCAGCTTGCGAATATCTGGATGATTCTGAACGTTGGGGGCGGGCCGACCCCGGATAAGCCGACGGTAACGCTCAGCGTCCCCGACCCGAATCACATCAACAGCTTTATGAATTTCCGCGTTGCGGATATTCAAGCGTGCTATGAATTATGGAAAAGTCGAGGAGCCGAGTTCATCACGAAGCCAATACCCAAGTACGGCGAGATTCGCTGCTACATTCGCGACCCTGACGGCTACATTATCGAGGTCGGACAGAGCACTACCCTCACGTACGGTTAGCGCTTGCCGGGGATAGGACGCCGACTCGCGCCTCATCGTGGCGCTTGTGCAAATCTATGCCTTGAACAGTCACTAGCTCTGACATTGAAAGGACTACCAGATGGACAGCACAAATGGACTGAAAGAGATCGCGCTTAGTGTGAACGTTTTTACGGCCCCGGGAAAGACTATGGTCGGCGAGCGGCCAAAGCCCTTCGGCGAACCCCTCGGCTTTGACCCGATCACGTCGACTTTAATCTTCGGCGAGTACGACGCGGTGCTGGTGGACGCAATGGGGACCGTGGCTGAGGCCGAGGCGCTCGCGGATTGGATCGCTCTGCACAACCGCAACTTGGAGACCATCTATATAACGCACGCCCATTTCGACCACTTCTACGGTCTGGGCATTCTGCTGGACCGTTTCCCGGGCGCTCGGGCAATAGCAACGCCCAAGACAGTGAACGCCATGCAAATGTCTTTCACTCCCACGGTGGAGCGGCTAGCCCGCCGTATGTTCCCTGGGCAAGTACCCACCAAATTGGTTCCACCTGAGCCTTATGAGCACGACACGTTCACTCTCGAGGGCCACGAATTGCGCATCATCGAGCAGGGCCGCACCGACAGTCCCGATTCAACTTCTCTCTACGCTCCATCGATCGGCCTGGTCGTTGCTGGCGACGTTGTGTACAACCAATGCCGCATGTACGTCGGCGACACCACCCCCGAGAGCCGAAAGAATTGGATCGCGGCGCTAGACCGGTTAGCCGCGCTGAACCCGACGATGGTTGTCGCCGGTCACAAAAAGCCTGGCGCGCCCGACTCTCCCTCGGCGATCCAAGACACCAAGCGTTACCTGCAGGACTTCGATCGGGTGCAGAAAACCGCGACATCCGACCAGGAGCTGTTCGATCAGATGACGGCGCTATATCCGGATTGGGTAGCCAATCAGTCGTGGTTGATGTTCGGATTCCCCGGGGCATAACTCACATCAACCGCGGTAGCCGGTCCTTGCGCACTTTGGAGGAAGCCGCGGACGATGAGCTAGCTCATATTCAGGAGAACAGAATTCGATTTCAAAAAGGAGAACAACAATGACAACTAAAGGAAAAGTCTTAGTGCTAGTATCGAGCGGTCATGGCTTGCCCTTGAAAGATGGCAAGGTTTATACCGGCGCAGGCTACTATCTCAACGAGCTTACGGTTCCGGTTCGCGCCCTGATGAACGAGGGCTACGAAATCACTTTCGCCAACCCCAAAGGCAACACGCCGCAAATGGATGTCCATTCAGCTGTAGCCAACTTCTTCGGTGGGGACGAGGCTAAGCTTCAGGACTATCTAAAATTCCGCGACACCCTGACTGGGCTCAAAAATCCAACTCGTATCTCGGATGTCATCGCATCGGGCCTGGATCAATATGACGCTGTTTTCGTCCCCGGCGGCCACGGCCCGATGATGGATCTTCTCGATGATCCCGACGCTGGCACCGTGATGAGACACTTTCATAAAACATCCAAGCCTACGGCAGTGCTCTGCCATGGCCCGATTTCACTTCTCTCGGCTCTTCCGAATTCGACGGAGGTGGTCGCCGCGCTGAGCGCGGGCGATGCCGCTGGAGCGCGGGCAAAGGCTCAAGGTTGGATCTATTCTGGATATAAGATGACTATTTTTTCGACAGCGGAAGAGCAGCAGCGGGAACCGCTTGAGATTGGTGGTAAGGTCCTCTTCTACCCGGACTTCGCCTTGAGTACGGCGGGCGCTGACGTAAGTGTGCTCGCTCCATGGACGAGCTATGTCGTTCAAGATCGCGAGGTGATCTCAGGTCAGAACCCGTTCTCTGATTACGCGCTTCTGAAACTTCTTCTACCGGCACTCAATGAGAAGAAGAAGGTGGTTTCAGCGGCATGAGAATCGGAGACGCCCAGAAAGAGCTAATTGAGAAAGGGACGACAGTCTTGGAGGGCGTAAATATCGATGAAAACTACGTTCGGCGGTTTTTCGCTGATGCCGCCTGAAAATCAGGCAAGTGTGGGCCACCCGCCGAGATGAGCACTGCTCGTCGGAGTTGGAGCGTCAATGAGCAGAACATATTGAATGGAGGAACCATTATGAGACGCTTCACATTCTTCTTGGTTGCAGTTGCAACAACGGCTGTCCTTGTCGCGCTAATTGCCCCCGCCCCCGGCCACGCGGATGGGCAATCCGCCCCCTACGTTACCGACATCCCTCAAGGGTATCGCGACTGGCAGTGGATCTCCTCGGCCCATGAAGCAGGCAACCTGAACAGTTTAGGTGCCGTCTTGGGCAACGATGTAGCGATCAAGGCCTTCCGGGCGGGGAAGCTTCCGTTCCCGGACGGCACGATCATTGCTGCTTTGCATTACCGTAACGTCCCGTCGGAGGAAAACAACAAAGTCTTTGGCCAGGCTCAATCTTTCGTTCCCGGTGCTCCCACGAACATTCAGTTTATGGTCAAGGACTCAACCAAATACGCCACAACCGGTGGCTGGGGGTTCGGTCACTTCGCGGACGGCAAACCTGGCGACGCGGCGTTTATGAAAAGCTGCTTCCCCTGCCACGAGAAGACCAAAGCGACCGACCTTGTCTTTACTCGTTATGCACCTTGATGTTGAAAACCAGAGCAGAAAGGAATGAGACGTTGGCACGAAGTAGCATGCCCGGCTGAGCTCAATGGCCTTGCTCGCATTATTTCAATTCTTCGGCCGGGTTAACGGAAAGGAACATTCCATGAAACATCCGACGCTCCATCGCACCAAACAAATCAATGGGCTGTCCATTTTCTGCCGAGAGGCTGGTCCGAAAGACGCCCCGACCATTCTCCTGCTGCACGGTTTGCCGTCTTCTTCGCGAATGTTCGAGCCGCTCTTCGCTCGCCTCTCCGACAGCTATCACCTGGTTGCTCCCGATTACCCCGGCTTCGGACACAGCGACTGGCCGGACCCGAAGACATTCGCGTACACGTTCGATCACTACGCCGAGATCATGAATCACTTCACTGAAGCGCTCGAGCTCTCTCGTTACACGCTCTACATGCAAGACTACGGTGGGCCGGTGGGCTTTCGCATGGTCCTGGCGCACCCGGAGCGCGTGGAAGCTCTCATTGTTCAAGACGCGGTCGCGCACAACGAAGGCCTGGGAGCGAATTGGAAGACGCGGCGGGCCTTTTGGACCGATCGCGCTCCGAACGAAAGTGCGCCGCGCACAAATTTGCTCTCGTTGGCGACGACACGTACCCGCCACGTCGGAAACGATCCGAATGTGGAACGCTACGACCCGGATCTCTGGACTGATGAATTTTATTTTCTCAATCAACCTGGCCAAGCCGAAATTCAAAGCGATTTGTTCTACGACTATCGAACCAATGTGGACGCCTACCCGAAATGGCAAGCCTGGATGCGCGAGAAGCAGCCGCGCCTGCTGGTGATTTGGGGCAAGTATGAAAGTTCATTCGACTCCGGCGAACCGGAGCGCTTCCGAAAGGATGTGCCGAAGGCCGAAATCCACGTTGTCGACGGTGGTCATTTCGCGTTGGACACAGCGGCAGATCAGATCGCCGCGTTGGTGCAAGGATTCGTAGGTTCTTCACGCGAGGGCTTCGCGGCGCGGCGGGCGGGATGAAGCCGCTTTGAGAGGGTGGGTGGAGCAGATTCTGGCATTGGGTACGAGCGTTTAAAACGAAAGGTTACTCATGTCGGGCAAGAAAACAGCAATCATCACCGGAGCATCGGGAGGTATTGGCGCGGGTTTAGTCGAAGGATTTCTGAACGAGGGTTATAACGTCGTCGCAACCTCTCGTCACGCCAATCGTGAATTAACCATCCCGGGCAGCCTGATTCTCCTCGAAGGCGATATCGGCAAGCAGCAAACTGCTGCGGATGCTGTCGAGGCAGCAATCAACAACTTCGGAACCATCGATGTTTTAGTGAATAACGCTGGCATCTTCCTAAACAAGGCTTTCACTGACTTCACTAGCGAGGACTTCGACGCCCTTGTCTCCACTAATCTGCTTGGATTCTTCTACATCACTCAGCGCACTGTAAAAGAGATGCTGAAACAAAAATCGGGATGCGTTGTGAGCATCACTGCGGCGCTTGCCGATCGGCCAATCGCCGGCGAAAACGGCTCCATTTCGATGATCACGAAGGGTGGCTTGAATTCAGCGACGCAGAATCTCGCAATCGAGTATGCAAAAGACGGCATCCGCTTCAATGCCGTAGCCCCCGGCGTTGTGGATACACCAATGCACCGAAACGATCCCAAAGACTCGACGTTGCAGCCGGCTATGAAAAAGGCGACGGTGAAAGATGTTGTCGATGCCGTTCTTTACCTGGTACAGGCAGGTCATGTGAGCGGAGAGATACTCCACGTAGATGGTGCCGCTCCGGCTCGTCGCTGGTAAAAAATAAGAGGACTCAAACTAGACGCTGGACTTCGACGAGGTACGCATGCCCCGATTGCTTTCAGTAAATGTCGGCCTTCCGCGCGACGTGACATGGAACGGCAAAACGGTCCGAACGTCAGTCTGGAAGTCTCCAATCACGGGACGGCGAATGGTGCGCAAGCTCGATATCGATGGCGATGCGCAAGCCGATCTCGCCGGTCATGGAGGGGAGCACCGCGCCGTATTCGTCTACCAGATGGATTCTTACCATTACTGGGAGCGCTTTTTGGGCCGCAGTGATTTTACTTTCGGCCAGTTCGGAGAAAACTTCACCGTCGAGGGACTTCCTGACAGCGAGGTGTGCATCGGCGATCGATACCGCATTGGTGATGCTGTATTTGAAGTAACGCAGCCGCGCGTAACATGCTACCGCGTCGGTATTCGCATGAATGAACCTCGGATGGCGGCGCTTCTCGTAGCACATCACAGACCAGGATTCTACTTTCGCGTGTTGCAGGAAGGAGAAGTTGGGGCGGGCGATGACATTGTAAAAATTACTGACGGTCCAGAGCGAATCAGTGTGGCCGACGTTGACGCCCTCCTATATTTGCCAGGACATTCCAGCGAGCAACTGCAACGAGCGCTACGGATTCCTGCACTTAGCAAGGGTTGGCAGAGTTCGTTCCAGGCAATGCTCCAACAAGACTTGAGCTCCACAACTACCGCGGGGAATCCGGGACTCGCCTATGAGGAACAAGCACCAGCATGGCCCGGCTTTCGACAGATGCGAGTCGCGCGTATCCATAAGGAAAGCGATAACGTAACTTCCTTCGTTCTAGCGCCGATCGATGGGCAGCCTCTTCCTCTCTTCCAGGCGGGTCAATTTGTTGTTGTGCGACTGCTCATCGATCCGGGCAAGCCGCCGGTTCTTCGCAGCTATTCATTGTCTGATCTGCCGGCAGCCGATCATGTCCGCATCAGCGTCAAAAGCGAATTGAACGGGATTGGAAGTTCATTTCTGTGCAACCGTACACAATTAGGCGATCTGTTCGATGTTAGTGCACCGCGAGGAAGCTTTACTCTGCGTCCCAGCCGGAATCCTGTGGTTCTGCTGAGCGCCGGAGTCGGCGCAACGCCCGTGATGTCGATGCTGCACACACTCGCCGCTGAAAGATCGCAACGAGAGATCTGGTGGATCTATGGAGCGCGCAATCGCGTCGAGCATCCATTTGCAGAAGAATCGCGTTCTCTACTGAAACAGCTCTCTCGCGGACGAGGATACATTGTGTACAGCAGGCCCGGAGCAATCGACCAAGTCGGGGCAGACTTCGATGCTCCCGGGCACATTGATATAGCTTTGCTAGAGAGAATTGGCGTGTCACAGGCCAGTGACTTCTATCTGTGTGGACCCCCTTCATTCTTGCAGAACATGCGCGATGGGCTGCAAAACTGGGGTGTGCTCGCCGGGAATGTGCACACGGAAATCTTCGGTTCTCTCGAGGCTATTACCCCTGGTATGGCACAGGTTGTTCATACTCCTCACCTGCCACAAGGGCCGCCCGGATCTGGCCCCCCAGTCTCATTCGCGCGTAGCGGGATTACCGCCGCTTGGGATCCGAAATTCGCAAGCTTACTTGAACTGGCGGAAGCGTGCGACGTCCCGGTCAGATGGTCGTGCAGGACTGGAGTCTGTCATACCTGTATGACTGGTCTGATTGGCGGATCAATTATTTATAACCCCGAACCGCTGGAGAGGCCCGCTCCCGGGAACGTGCTCGTATGCTGTTCTCAGCCAAACACGGGTGTCACTCTGGATCTTTGAGAGAAACGGGAGGAGTCCAACTATGCGTTCTGATATTGTGCCCGGAGGCGTTTTCCCCGATTACGAACTGCCCGATCACACGGACAAACTGCGCAAGCTCAGCGAGCTACAGGGTGAGGATCCGCTAATCCTCACGCTTGCGCGCGGCCACTATTGCCCAAAGGAGCACCAGCAGCATTTGGAACTCGCCGCGTTCTACCCGAAGATCGCAGTCGCGTACACTCAAATCGCCACGATCGCCACCGACGATCACCATACTCTTCAGGAATTCCGTGCGTCAGTCGGAGCCCAGTGGACCTTCCTTTCCGATCCCGATCGAACGATTCAGAAGGATCTCGACATCCAGGAGTACACCGACCCCGAGCATAATCCGATGATCCCGCATACGCTCGTGTTCAAGCCGGGCCTCGTGATTTACAGCATCTATAACGGCTACTGGTTCTGGGGCCGTCCATCGGTCGTCGATCTTTGGCACGACCTGCGCGCCGTGACGAGTGAAATCCGCCCAGACTGGGATCTGAGTACTCCTGGACTCCGCGAGGCATGGAATGCGGGTGAATTCTCGCGTTTCCACGGGTGGAACAAGCAGGCCAGTATGGAAGATGCCTCGATTGTACGGAAGAAATAGCACAGCCAGCAACTTCGATCTACGGTCTAGGCGACGAGTTCGATCCCGATAAATTGGAGGCGTATCCACCCGGCAGCGTCATCGTTCTGCCGGGCAATACGTCCCATTTCCACTGGGCGAAATCCAATGAGTACGCCACACAAGTGACGGCGATTGGTCCTCTTGGCCTTGATTACATCAGCGCGAAAGACGATCCGCGCAACAACAAATAACAGAAGGTCTGGGCGATTTCCGCGACAGTGCACAGGTCGAAATTCGGAATCTACGATGATCATTGCGAAGATTTAGACATTTCCGCTACGTATCCCTTTCAAACCAGGAGTGCTCGCGTCTTGCTGCCTCACCTTGAGCCCTTGGAGCAAGACCAGGTGCTTATTCCCTCTTTTCGTCCGAGGCCGCGGTACTAGAGGCGAACGCATTCGTTCGAGCGCAAGTGAGCTATCATGTAGTCGTTCTGACTGTTGCATCGTGCAGAACATGCGAGTTGATTCCGTGCGGGCAGCAAGGAGGAAACTCGTGAAGCTGTTTAAGAAGCCCAAGTCGAAGTTCTATTGGTATGACTTCACGGTGCGAGGCCGTCGCTACCGAGCGTCAACCCAGGAGACGAAGTCAGTTAGGGCACCGCAAATAGCGAGCCTGAAACTGGCTTCGGTAATGGAAAGAACCGATCCACTTCCAACCAAACCTGCTGTTCTCCAGGAGTTTGCTGACCGCTTTCTCGATTGGGTGAACGGTGGCAGACTCGAAGAGAAAACGAGGAAGTTTTACCGTAACGGCTGGCGGTTGCTGAAGTCGACATCTGTTGCGATGTTAAGGGTCGACCAGATTTCAGGTGATTGCGCCGAGCAATTGAAGTTTCCTGGCTCGGCCGCAAATGCCAACTGTGCTTTGCGAACATTGCGACGAATGCTGCACAAAGCGGAGGAGTGGAAGGCGATCGCCCATGCTCCGAAAATCAAAATGATGAAAGAGCATGGACGACACCTTCGGCTTGACGATGAAGCGGAAAAGAAACTGATAACGGGAGCTTTGGCTTGCAACTGGCGCCCGCGAACTCGTGAACTTTTCCGGGACATCGTCATCTTGATGCGCGACACAGGAATGAGGAACGAAAGAGAACTCTTCCGGATGCGTATCGAGAACCTGGATTGGCAAAACCGGGTGATCTTTGTGCCAGACAGCAAGACCGCAGAAGGACGACGACTTGTTCCCATGAGCGGGCGAGTCTTCGAGATTCTGCGGAACAGATGCGAGGCGAGACAGGAGGGCTGGGTATTTCTGTCAAAGCGCTCCGCGCCAGGGCACCTGAGATCAATTTGCAATCTCTTCCGAAAAGCGCGCAACAAAGCGGGCCTTCCGAAACAACTGGTTCTCTACTGTGCGCGACATGACTATGGTACGCGAGTTCTGATGCGAACCGGCAACCTTGCAGCGGTAATGAGAACGATGGGGCACCGCGACGTCAAGACCGCGATGCACTATCAGCACCCGGAACTGGAAATCGTGCGCGCTGCGCTCGATTACCGTCCGCCAACACCTGAAGCAGCGGTGTAGCAAATAGGATTACGACATTTTTGCGACACACCAAAAAACCACAATCTCGGCAAGTCATTGAACACTTGGCAAGTCGGAGAACACGGGATCTCTTGGCCGGCTAATCGGCCGTCAGTCATCCAATCTGGTCGATCCTTATTTCTTCATTGCACCAGAAATGTGCTGCTTGGATGTTGTCCGGATGATCGTCCCTCCACGCTCCTCCCATTCCTTTTGGATTCCTGTGTGTGATTTAAAGCATAAAGTTGCCGTTTGGCAGAATTATGGTTTAAATGATGTGTTTTCGGCAGACCTGCGTGACTGCTGGCCGTGTTCGCTTAGTTTGAGCGCGAGAGCCAGCGGGGGTATCTTGCAAGAGAGTATTCGCTCATGAGCAACCCGTCCACGGAGTACCACAAGATCTGGATTGAGCAGTGCGCCGCGACCGAAGACATCCGCGAGCGGTTCGGGACAAACAACGCGTTGGACTATTTGATCGGGGAAAAGCTCTTCACTTTCGTGATGGCATCGGAGCAGGACTCCGAGTTCGCCGCGCAGTTGCCGGCGTTCGTCGCCGCTATCCAGCGGCTGTTTTCCGCCGCGGAGATTCGTGCATATCTCGACCACCTGGAGCGCGCGAAGTTTCTGGCTCCGCCCGAGCCCGAGATCGAGGGTGGAGACGAAGAAGAACCTTGGCCGGCAAACCCCGTGTTGGGCGCAGCGGAGCTATTGAGGTTTTCGCGCATCCGGCAACTGCTACAGTCCTACTAAACGCTCCGCGAGAAAGCCGTGGCCAAGCCCAAGCGAAACCGCCTCCGCGAGGAACGAATCCACAATGAAGTCATCGTCGACGCCTATGGGCCGGAAGAGCAGGCTCTCGGCTGGTATTACTACCTAGACAACAAAATCAGTTTCCCTCTCTCGGCTCGCTGCATTGCAGCCAAGATGGTGTCGCCGCTCCGCAAGGGAGAAACCGTCGAAGCCCTCCGCCTGGCGCCCGAAGATGCGTGCGCCGGCGACATGCTGGTGTTGATTCGATGGCACGGCCGCAGTGTAGCGGTTCCCCTCTCGCAACTGGTTGCTATCGATGCGGATGAATCGACCATCGAGGCCATCGGCGACTGGCACTACTGGCTAGCCCAGGCTACTGTTTCTGAGTCAGGCAGCCCCGTTGGGGGTTACGCATGTGGGCGGCATCGAAGACGCATATGGCCAAACATCAGTCGAAATCGCAACCCACCTGGGCCGCAGTCAAAGCCAAGCTTGCCGCTTTTGACCGGGCAGCATTGCTGGAGTTGATTCACCATCTTTACGCCGCACGCAAAGACAACCAGGCGTTCCTTCATGCCCGTTTTGGTTTGGGCCAGGATGTGCTGGAGCCATACAAGAAAACCATCGATCGCTGGCTTTGGCCCGATGTGTTTCGGAACCAGGACACGTCCGTCTCCAGAGCCAAGCAGGCCATCTCCGATTACAAAAAGGCAGTGGGGGACCCCGAGGGACTCACCGAGCTGATGGTTTTCTATTGCGAGCAGGCCGCCGGGTTCTGTCGCGACATCTGCCAACAGGACGAAGGATATTTCGATGCGCTGGTGCGCATGTTCGAGCAAGCCCTCACGTCTGCAAATACGCTACCTGCCAACGGCCGGGACGGCCTGATCGCCCGGTTAGACCGTGTGCGGGAAATCAGTCATGCGTTTGGCTACGGCGTCGGCGATGACATGGATTTCCTCCTCACGAAGTACACGCGGCGCTCCGGCTGATGGGTTCGCGAACTCCCTCACGATCTACGCCGGAGCCGTCCGAAAGCACATCTTAAATCGTGGCGATCGATAGTCCCACTAGCCGTTGATTTCTACCTTGGTATGCCGAGTGCCTTATGCGCCTCACGAACTGCGAAGGTAATGGTCTTCCAGTCACGACGAGATTTCTCAGGAAGGCGCTCAAGGATTCTTTCTACTGAAGGGTACAAACCCCGGCTATGAAGTTCAGCAGCAATGTGGGGAATGCCACGCAGCAACAGTTCATGTCGATTCGCTGCCTCCGCTGAGAGGTGCCGGCGGTGCTGCTCCACGATCATTCGTGGCACGCCCGGGAAATGCTTGTTCATGAACGGCACCGTAATACGGAGGCGCCTACAGATAGCGCGCAGAGACGGTACCGGAATTTCTCCGAGCGCCACAGTCGCTTCCTTTTCCAGATCGGCTACGTGCTTTGCAACGGAGTCCTTGTATCGTGCCAGTAGCTGATCGCACAGAGTGGACTCATGCCTCCGTACAACTGCTGTGTGCGGATACCCGAGACGGCGGCTCAAGTCCGTTAGGGTCGGAGTTGGCTGTTCGGCGAGAGCATTTCTTAAGACCCAGCGCATCCTTTCCAGACGGTCCTCCTTCGCCTCAGCGATCTTCTTGGTAATTGCGGTGCACAGCTCTGGAAAGTCTCGTTGGATGTATTTATCGTTCGGGAGTCCGAGGCTTGCGGCGATCTGATGAACTGATATCGATTCAGTCGAATTGAGAGACCGCTCCAGGAGTTCTTTGGCTCGAACCGCACTGGCCCTGGGTACTCCAAGTTTCTTCCACCGATGCCTGCCGCTCGACTGGCGATATCGGGCAGTGATTTTATAGCAGAGTGTCCGGTCGGCTTTATAAAGGCTGTCGGTAGTTGTGTAGCCCAGTCTGCGTGCGATATCTATCACGCTGAACGGCACGGCTGCATCAATCGCTGTCAGAAGGGCTCGCCGAATTTCGCTTCGTTGCCGGGATCGGGAAGCACGGTGCTTTCTACAGAGGGAAACAGCTTGCTTTGCAGCGGCAATGTCCGTTGACGTGGGTCCCGCTGAAGTGAAAAAACTCGAAAGCGGAACATTTAAGTATCGGGAGATTCGCAGTAGGTTTTCGAGCCTAGGAACTGCCGCACCAGCGAGCCAACTATGCAGCATCGGACCAGGGCACCGAGTGTACTCTGTGAAAGCTAGGACATTTCCGCCAGCGACTTCTTCAAGATACACGGTGAGGGTTCGACGAAGCGACTCCCGAGCAGCGATGGCGTCGACCAGAGGAAGCAGTGGCAGCAAACTCCCTACCTCGGTGCAGGTCCAGGTCTGGTTTTCTTCGGCTGGCGGCGGCTGGTCATGGTCGGCATGTGGCGAACCCAGCCAACCGCCACAGCGCTCGCAGTATCCCGGTCGCAAGAAAACGCTGAGTGGATTCAGGAATCGCCCACAGTGAGGACAATCGTGACTGAGCGGCCGCTGGTGCACCAGGCAATAGGATGACGTCTTGATTGCCCAGAGAAGTGGCTCGTAAACGGTTTGGCTGTTCAGTCGCCATTGTTCGTAACAGAGCGAGCACCACGCCCGGTGACGATGAAATAAATGATCAGGTAGCGCGCGGCGAAACGGAAGGAGAGTGAGATACTGCAGGTCATGGCGGCTCGTTGCCGCTTCCAGAGCATGAACCCACGTCATCGCTCGCTCTGTAACGCCGTTGATCGTATAGCTGCAAACTCGAAATCCATGTCCGCCGCGTCTGCCCGCTTTGGCCGCTGGAGGAATGACTGTGCCCTTGGGATTCGGAATATCTGAAAGCACCAAGCCCACAAGGTCTCCCACGCTTACTGAGTGCGCTTCGGCAAGTCGGGCAACATAGCCGCTCAGGCTTTCGACTAACGAAGTACCGACACCAACCGGCTCAAGCGCATAGAGCTGGCTTCTCGGCGGAAGCGGACAGCTGGATAGTGTCCACGAATCAAACAGTGGCTGCACTTGCATTCATTTGTCCAATGACGTCACGTGTCGGAACTCGCTGTCCCGGTCTCCGGAGCCTGATCAGAGGGGCTGGCGGTGTCGGGCGTGCTCTCCCGGTTCCGCGGGTGCTCAAGCCCAGCTTCTCGCGAAACCGCGTTACTGCCTGCGAGACGCCACCGTGGCAGCCCGCACGAGCCATTCCTTCAAGATGCCGACGCAACCAAGGCTGCGCTCGTACAGGAACTCCCAGTCATGTACAAGGTGTGACGGCTCTTCAAACGGAAGTTCCTTCTCGAAGGATTGCACTACATTGATGAAGGTTTGGCGATCTTCCGAATCTTCGGCACGGTAGCGAGCAAGGTGAACGTCGATGCTTCGCCTGCTCAGTTGCCCATTCAGATTTCGGAAGGCGAGCAGGTCGTAAGTCCCAAATAAAACGTGTACGGTCTTGGTTTGGTTGGCGATTGACTTGATGACGTCCAGTTGATCGAGAAGGCGGCGACCTGAGGAAATCTTCCCGAGGTGCTGGGCCTCATCGATCATCACCGCCACGGGCCGGCGATAACGGATAGCCTGCTCCACGGCGTAACGGTACTCGGTACCAACCGCCCTGGATGTTGGCATGAAGCGCATAGTAGGACCGGCAAACGCCCCGTCCACTTGTCGATTCAGCTTACGGTCGATCAGAGGCTCGTCAAGTTGGTGGAGAAGACGCGTGTAATGGTCACGCCAGTTGAAACTCCCGGACTCCGGAGCCACCGCTTCGACACTGACGACTGGAATCCGCGTGAGGTCTTCGCGGAGTTCGCTCAAGAGTTCTGCAGCAATCAACTGCTCAATCTTCAATCGCAGAGTCGTCTTACCGACCCCAGTCGGTCCGAACACGAAAATGAGCGAATTCGGCTCAGCTCCCCGTATCGCGTTCATCAGTGTCTCTTTGGCTTCCACGAGGCGGGGATGTGCCACCGTGTAAGCACGAAAGCGGTCGAGACGCGATTCAGGACTATCCGGTTTTCCAGACAGGCCAGCCGTCATCAGAAGTCTCCGTAAATCGCGGTGGTCTCAGCTTGAGCGGGTACTGATATCAGCGGGGTTGCGCTCTCAGGCTCTGACTCCCGGCATGTCGCTTGCTCGCAGGCCGCAGGTGGAGTAAGGAAGGGAGCATTCTGTCGGATTGAGTTGCTTTCCCTGTCACGCAATCGCTGAAGGAGGCACTTCTCTTCCGCCTCGGCTGATTCGAGAAAATCCGCCAGTTTCCGAGCCGTCAGAGTGAATCGTTCTCGAGAGTGCAACTGGTTTCGGCGCCGTACCTCCTTCGAGGCCAACATTATTTCTTTCTCTGAGCGACCTTGCAGCATCACATAGTGCTCAGAGTGGCATTCTGTCCAGCAATTCTTCACAAAAGCGTAGGCTGTGCCGATATCAAAAGGATCGTACCGGACCTCAACGTCGTGATTCTCGACGCTGGGATCGCGGAATGCCTCGGCCCAGTAGCGCACGCGGTTGACAATCACCCCGCGCCCAGGTACTACCTTCGCACTGCCCCGTTGAGTTGTCGGAAGCGTAGCCATTAAGAACGCTTGATCATATGGGATGAATCTGTTCGCACGAGAGCCCGTGCTTTGCAAGCCCACGAAATATGCCTCTCGCGGGGTTTGCCCCAGGGCTGGGTGCTCGATGGTGTCGTAGATCTCGAACAGGAAAGACGATAGATAGTCATAAAGACAAACAAGGGTCCAAGCCGCCTGTCCCACAGGTTCGTTGCTCTTTGTGACCTGTCGGACGTTGCGCATGATCTGAGTGTTGCCCCGCAGATTGTGAATAAACTGGGTGTTTGTGGTGCCGAAGAGCCGCTCACAGACGGAGCCAAACCGGGCCATTGCGGGTGGCCGCGTTTTCTTGGTGCATTCATAGCGGGCTAGGAGTGTCTCGAAATATGTGCTTTCGAACTCGGGGCCGCCATCAACGACGATAGTCTGCGGCAGACGGCCATGGTGTCGAACACAGTCGCGCAGAATCATCATGCAGGATCGGTAGCTAGGTGCATCGAATGTGAGATAGAGCGCAAGACAACGCCGTGAAAAGGCATCAGTGAGAACCGTCATCCACGGTCGCCCAAGTGGACGGCTTGTATGGGAGCAAATGACTTCAAGGTCCAGCTGGGTGTGATCGATGTGTCCGATCTCGAAGGGGCGGTCTCCGTGGCGCGGCGTGGTTCGTTCCAACTCGAAGTAGAAAGCTGCGTGCGTGTAAGCGGCGCGTCGGCCTAGCCGCTTGAAGGTTTGTTCGAAGGCTGAACGCTTTCGCGTGGCAGCACAGAATGTAACGTAGCTCGGCGCGACGATGCCACGTTCGTGGCACTTTCGCTTCAGCTCTGCCCAGGAGGCAAGCTTTGTCTTTTGCCTGAGATTCTCGTAATCGCTCTCCACAAACTGGATGAGTAGATTCCGCGACTCGTTTGGCAAGCGGCTGGTACGGTTTCCACGCTTACTGGTCTTTGGTAGCAAGCCTACATATCCGTTGCCATACCGCTCTTTCGCAAGCTGGTACTGCGTTACCCAAAGACGCAGTGTCCTCGCCGGGATAGAATGCGGGGGTTTCTCCCCTGAGAGACGGCGTTTCACGAGATCGAAGCGCTGGTTTGCGGCGACCAAATCCTGCTCACCGGCCACTGCCAGGAGATGGAAGGCCTCACTATGTGCATTCAGCGCTTCAGACGGACTGCCAACGGGTTTACCGATCGTCACGCCATCCTTCAACCCATGGCAGGCGAAGTCGTGCGCTTTAGCAGTTTCTGCAGTGGCGAAAACTCGGACCCGCTCTGGCTCGACGATCGCGGCTGCACTGAGATCCACGTAGATGCTGCCGCTTGCAATCAACAGATAAATCTCGTCAGGTTCCGCAACACCGCGGACCTTGTCCAATAGTTCCCGCAGAAGGATTCCCGGTTCTGCTTCGACTGCTCTTTTGATGGCTGGGTCGACAAGTTCCGCCACACCCACTGAAGTGAATCGCAGATAGTCTTCCAGGAACTGAAGGTTTCTCTGGAGAATCCAATTAACCTGCGCTGATGACCACACTCTGTAGTTCAATCCCAGTGCCGAAGCGCGCTCTTCGCCCGGAGGGCAGCGCCAGTTGCCGTCACTATCGCGAAAGTAACGGTGTGGACTCTTGATGGCCAGCTTTTCGAGATCTTCCGGGGTTTTACATTCCACCCATCCGGCTGAGTTTTGGCGAAGCAAGAAATAATCTGGAGTATGCATGACCGACAAGCGTCTTCCGTTTGCCGCGTAATAGGCGAGCGGGATAGACGGCGGCTGGTCGTAATACTCCAGCACCGAGGGATCGTGCTCCACTTCGTAGACGAAGGGCAGCTCAACTCGGTGGCTTTCGAACTGGATGGTGATGCCCATTTTGCGGCTGGGATACCGACCAGAGACGTTTCGACGACCACCTCCAACACGGCGAGTAGGATTACGCGACCGTGCCGCGGCGACCGTCATACGGGCCGCCTCGGTAAACCCGAGCCGTGCACACCAGCTGAGAAAGTTCGCTCACTGAGCACTTCGCCCTCCGCCACCGGAGCGTCAAAGACGCCGTTGGCTACTTTCGGATGTGCAAACCGCGCTCGTTCTTCCGCGCCAACGTGTACCTTCGACCGGCTTCAGTCATAAGCTTCTGAAGATTGCGACCGTTTCGGATGGCCTTTTCCAAATCCGCGGCCAATTCGTCAGGCACATAGATCGAAAATCGGCGATCCCGCTTGCGGCCATACAACGCATAGCTGGGGTGCCCCTGGCCCGATTCGCAGAGCTGGCAGTGTGTTCGAATACAGGGGCTTTTCCGTAAAGATAGAGATCCCACGGCGATCGGCCAAAGGCCCCGTATCGCCTCTTGGAACCAACGCCGCACGTCTTCGGGTGTTTCTCTTGTGGCCATGTATAGGTGCATACTAGCACACATGCACGGAGCGAACAAGATATGTCTTTCAACCGCTGGTGTGTTCTTCTTTGGTTCAGGAATATGACTGGGCAACAGTCAAAGAACCTGCGGTAGGACATCATGGTCGATCGTGTATCCGATTGCGCCATAGCCCTTCAGCCGGCGACCGTACATTCTTGCCAACATCGGAACCTCATCGTCTACGTAGTCGTAGACCTGCACCACCCGTTTGTTGTCATGAAGACGGTGCAACCGTCCCACGTATTGCTGAAGCGTCCCCTTCCACGAGATGGGCATCGCGAGGAATAGCGTGTCCAAGCGCGCATCATCAAAGCCCTCGCCGATGTAGCTGCCGGTCGCAAGGATCGCGCGCGGCTCATCCTCTGCCACCGATGCAAGAGCTTCAGCGATGTTTCGCCGCTGCTTCTTTCCCATACCACCCTTGAGGACAAAGACATGCTTGACCGTACCGTTCAGCTTTGCCGCGAAGTACTGGAGGTGCTCGGTTCGGCCGGTCAGAAGAAGTGGAGAACGGCCGGCGTCAACGGCACGGATGAGGTCTGCGGCGATCATCTCGTTGCGAGTCGCGTCATCAGCAAGCGCGGCGTAGACATCGTGAATCGTGATGTCATTGACTTCGGGTGCGGTTCGGAACTCTGTATGGCGAGGAATCACCTTATGTTCGAACGGAGTTGTCTCGGTCATCGTGCGGGCGCTCATACTGAACCGAGCCGGGCCGCACTGCATGTAGATGATCGGATGGTGACCGTCTTTTCGCGTAGGGGTCGCCGTGAGACCAACGACGTACTTGGCCTTCACTTGCTTCATAACCTGTTCGAAGGTAAACGCAGCGATATGGTGGCACTCGTCGACAATCACCTGACCGTACTCGGCGACAAAATCCTTTATCTCGTCTTTGTGGTGCAGGCTCTGAATGACCGCAATATCCACGTGTCCGGTCCGGTCCATCTTCCCGCCGCCGATTTGCCCGATCGCTTTCTCAGGCAGATTCAAGAACATTGACAGTCGCTCGTGCCATTGATCGAGCAACTGCTGCCGGTGAACCATAACCATAGTGTTGACCTTGCGCTTCGCGATCAGCCATGCGGCGACGGCGGTCTTTCCGAAAGCCGTCGGCGCACAAAGGATTCCTTCGTCATGCTGTGTGATCTTGGAAACGGCCTCCAGTTGGAGAGACCGCAGCTCGCCGTGGAACTCTACTTCGATTGGTGTACCCGCAAATCGCTCGTCGCGCACATCCGGCCGGATCCGGTGGGCTTCGAGCAGGGCCAGTATCTCCGGCAGACAGCCGCGCGGGAGAGCTATATGCTGCGCGAAGTCTTCGCCACAGGCAATGACACGCGGCTTCGCATACGTTGAAAGCCGCATCATCTGAGCTTTGTAGAACTCAGGATTCTGAAATGCCGCCAACCGCAGCAGCCGGTTCAGCATGGCGGAGGGCAGGCCTTTCTTCTCCACGTACACGAGGTTGGCACGCACGATCTTAACGCGCTCCGGCAATGGCCCTGGGATCAGTCGTTCGAGCCGTTTTCTGGACGGCGGCAGGGTCCAGGGATCTTGCCTCTCCTCGTCGTCCGTGACGCTGGTCCGGACACCGATCAGATCGCCTTTGCGTTGCGCTTCGGCGACGATCTCTTCGGCGATCACCATCGGCATACGTTCAAGGGCTGAAAGGAACGCCCACTGGTCCGGACATGGCTGAAAGTTCGCGTCGATAAAGACACTGTTACCAGCTTTTCGCGGCACAGCTTGAAGAGGGAGCGCAATCAAGTTCCCAAAGCCGCCTTTTGGCATAGTGTCTTGGCTCGGAAAAAAGCGATCATACGAATCCAAACCAAGTTGATGGCGCTGTTCCATGGTGCGGGTCAGAATGACACAGCCGAGTTTGCGCGCGGTGATCGCTGGAACTGCACGATCAAAGAAGATCCAGATGTGGCCACCGTTTCCAGACCGGGAACGCTCTAGCGCCGCTGGCACGTTCAGCTCCCGGCATGTATCCATGAACGCGCTTGAATCTTCTTGCCAAGTTTTCTTATCGAAATCCACCGCTAGAAACCAGCAGGTTTCGTCCGCCAACAACGGATACACGCCGATGGTTTCCTTCCCAAGCAGATGATTCTCAATCACAGAGTCGGTCAACGGGAAACACTTTCGCGTCTTTTGATCGACTTTCTTCCGATCTTCCAGCTTGCTCCTGTTAATCGCCTTCCAGTCTTTCTGGGCCGCCGGTGTATATCCCGAGCGGCCGTCGGGACTTTCCCATCGTCGCGGGTAGACGTCTTCTCTCCCGCGGAAGAGGCTCCGAAATAGCGCGATCCTCTTTCTGGCCCGTTCCTGCCTCCCCACCAGAGGCAACACTTCTACGGGTTTGACCCAAGACTGCATCGCAGGTTCGGTTGGCGGAATCGGGATGTTGTGTTCCGTCAGAAGCTGCCGCAGACGGGCATTTTCCTCCCGCAGTCGCATGCACTCTGCGTCGGTAGACTCGAACGGAACAGGTTGCGAGTCTTTTCTAATCATTCCTGGAACTCACTTCTGCAGACCGCAGATCACAACTTGCACATTATGCTCGCATGCCGTCAAAGACGGCATCTACTCCTTTCGGAAGTTTGCAGTGCTCGGCCGACCCAGCACTTGCGGACCCCACGTGCTCAAACCCGCAATCGCGGCAAGTTTATGGTTTTAGCTCTGAAACTGTGGAGTGCGCTCATTCGCCAGTAATCAATCAGTTGCCGCACTCTCGCGCGGCAACATTATGGCGTAAACGCGGCAAAGATATGGTTTAAATCACATTATGATCCGGTACGATGTCGTTGTAGTCGGTGAA
>WNFD01002220.1_pt1 | contig 19568 bp, 17 predicted proteins | sample 5400491 | NCBI WGS metagenome assembly WNFD01 (sample SAMN13153343, study PRJNA577476) | soil metagenome | isolation source: 120 cm saprolite under Douglas fir tree site 2 hole 2 replicate 2 | place: USA:California | collected 2015-04-18
CGACGCGTAGCCCGCATGGAGCAAGGCGGAAAGCGGGAGGATAACGTGCTACAACTTCAAACCGGTCAAGCCCGATGGGGAATTCGATGTCTAAACTCGGTGCTCGCATCGCACTGGCGTGGGTCCTGATGCTTGCGGCCGCAAGCCCGAGCGGCGCTGGCTGCATCTGCAAGGACACGCGCGCAACCTGGTGCGCCAAGAATTGCTACGTATGCTTTGCCAATCATGCGGTGCCGGCCGGCTATTGCTCGTATTGGCTGGAAAAGCGCAGGCACCGGGGATCGAAGACGCAGGTTCCCTGAGAGGTTGGTAATCGCCGCGCGGACGCGAGCAGCGCTATCGCAAGAAATCCGGCACGACCGATTTCGCCGCCACCACGATTCTTTCGAGCATTCTTTCGCCCGCCCGCAGCACGGGCGCCGGATTGAGCTTGCTGCCGATCGCCGAAACCGGCGCCGGGATCGCCATGCCGAGCACGCGCTTGGGCTCCGGCTTGGACGCGGGGTCCGCGGCAGCTTCCGGCCTGTCGGACACGCTCGCGGTCGGGAGCGCCGGCCCGTCGGCAACGGGCGGCACTGCCGGGGCGGAAGGCACGATCATCGGCGCTGCCGCGGACGCGGTCGGCGGGGTCAATCCGGCAAAGCTGCGCGGACGCTTCCAAACACTGCGCTTTGACACAGGCGTCGGCTCGGGCCTGCTCTCGACCGGCTTTGCCGCGCTCTCCTTGTTGCGCGTCGTGACCGCCGCATGTCCGTCTTCGATCCGCTGCGCAATCTCCTCCGGCGCAATCGGACCATCGACGGCAAGAATTTGCCGCGCGCCGCCGCCCGGTGCTCCAAACGACAGAGGATGATGACCCAGGAGCAGCGCGCCGGCGATCAACGCGGCGCAGCCCGCGGGAAGCACTTCCAGCACGAACCTGGATACGAGCTTGAGCATCGGTTTTTCGAGGCAACGAGGATCGTTGCCAAGCTAGCCTCGTTTGCGGCCGAACCATGGTGCGCGCGTGCACTCTTGCGAGCATTTGCGGGCATTGCTGGGGCGGGTCGGCCGGCCGGCAAGCTTGCGCACCCTGGCTGATGCCGCTACTCGGTAATCCGGGAGGAAAACGACAATGAAAAGCTATCGGGTCACCGAGTTCGAAATGCCGCTGACCCTGAGGAGACATAGGGGATGCTCGGCTTAGTTGCGCCTAACATGTCATCTACAAGATTGTGTTGATTTCTGTTTTCAATTTATCAGCGTGAACACGAACCGCGTCACAGAAATGGACTTTCGCGGATTGCCAAAGTTGTTCGGCTTCAATTGGGGTCAAGCCTACCCGGCCGAGCCGCCATCTTTTTTCTCTTTCCCACCACGGTGAATCGTGAAGGCTATTTACGAGTGCGCTTTCACAATAGTAGCTTACCCAGTTTAATCGCCGATAGGGGCAGCCAATTTTTTTCGCGACCTCTCGCAACGCGATCTTTCCCTCGTCAGTGTGCTTATCTATAGCGACCCAGTACGGAAAATCGCTGCTGTCAGCTTCGGCACGCACAGGTTCATGTTCCGCGCAAGTGGAAGTTAGAAAAGCAGAAGTGAGGATAAAGGCCTTGTCCCAGGGCCAAGTGGCCCATGGAACAAACGAGCGCATCTTTTGCAGTTGCCAAGACGATCCTTTGGCTCGCCCGTTTTCGATCAACCAGTTCCAGAAGTCGCCAGGCCTCTTGATCCCTTCCGCTAACATCTTGATGGCCCGGTCGTTCTCAGTGCCATCAAAGACCGAGGGATCTCCCTCAGATGCGACATAGGCGAGCGTTCCCAGACCGGCCGCGTCCTTGAATTTCGTTGACTCAGCAATTTGAACCAACCACCGAACTCGGCCCGATTCAGTTAGGTTAGGGTCAAGTTCGCAGAGATGCGGCCAACATTCTTCGCTCGTGATTACGGCGCATCTTGAACGTATCCAAGTCCTATCGCCGAGTTTTTCGAGAAGAGCCAGGACGCGAGCGGCGACGTCAGCATGTCCCCTGCGTACCGCTTTCTGAAGCAAGGAACGGAACCGGGGATTGGTCGATGGCTTCCTTGCTTTCAAGAACATGTAGTTGCTCTCTCAAAAACAGCTAAGCGGCGAACATAACCTTCTGGCTCGCTTGCTCTGCACTGTAATTGTCGAGGCACTTACATTCGTTGCGGCATTGCCGCTTGCGAATCTCGACTTCAATCTTGCCCCGGCTGGCTGCAGCTTTTAACGCTTGCAGCGCCACCTTGAATGTATTCGCGTCGCCGAGCGAATCTTGAGGATCATCGAGTAGGATGTGATTGAGACGACCCGCGAGAGGAACTTTTCCACTCTCAGGTCGGAACGTAAAATGTTTGCCAAAGTCGCCAAAAGAAAAGGAATTGGCAAATTCCTCAACGGTTTCAAAGTATCTGTCCTTCGGTTGCTGACCGTCTGACCAATGAATCGGATTCTCCCGAGTGATGCGGAGTGTTCCCTCTAGCGTTTTGTCATTCAACACACTTTCTACGTCGAGAACCAAGAGCACCGGCCCGTAGTGGTTCTTTCTTCTAGCGCGGTCATGGATATCTACGGTATCCAGAAAAATGTCGTTCCAAATGCCGTACTTCTTATCGGTTTGGTCTGAGCTTTGCGGCGTTTGCTTCAATTTATGTTTTTCAACGTAGCCGCGAGACAGGAGCGCAGCAGCTTCTAGAAACGTGCACGCTGTCAGCACGCTGTTTGCATGATAAAAGGTCGTAGCGCCTCGCGACTGCAATACCTTCAAGATGTCGATATTCTTCATCGCAGCCGTCCTTGCATCGTACCTTCCGCGAACTCCCAGCAATAGCGCTGGTTGTACCACCCCCCCGTTGTCCTCACCACGTCCTGTTCTTTGAGACCCCCCAACCTCCGTCTCTAGAGCATGGTTCAATAGTAGACAGGAGGCTCAGTGTCCAATTCTCTATTGATCTGCTTCGAGGTCCGGATGTGGCACTTCTGCGACCTGCCGCCACGTTCGAATTGGGCCCGCAAAGACCTCCAATGCGGACATTGCCCAGCCGTTAGCTGGCAATCCCGTTTGAGAGTACCCCGCCCTAGAGACGCGCATTCGCCGCGACATTCGTAATGACCTCAAGGGCCACGCGCGTTTACTAGGCTTGCGCACCCTGGCTGATGCCGCTACTCGGTAATCCGGGAGGAAAACGACAATGAAAAGCTATCGGGTCACCGAGTTCGAAATGCCGCTGGAGATGATCGAGGTGCCGACGCCGAAACCGTCGGGCACCGAGGTGCTGCTGCGGGTCAAGGCCGCAGGGGTCTGCCACAGCGATCTGCATATCTGGGAAGGCGGTTACGATCTCGGCCACGGCAAGCGCATGTCGCTCAAGGACCGCGGCATTCCCTTGCCGCTGACCATGGGGCACGAGACCGCCGGCGAGGTCGTCGCGCTGGGTCCGCAAGCCGAGGGCGTCAAGGTAGGCGAGGTGCGGCTCGTCTATCCCTGGATCGGCTGCGGCAAATGCCCGCTCTGTCTTTCCGGCGACGAGCATTTGTGCGCGGCCCCGCGCTCGCTCGGCGTCTATTGCGACGGCGGCTATGCCGATCACATCATGGTGCCGCATCCGCGTTATCTGTTGGATCTGCAGGGCCTCGATCCGGCCACCGCGGCTCCCTACGCGTGCTCGGGCGTCACCACCTACAGCGCGTTGCGCAAGGTCGCGGACGTGCTCGAACGCGAGCCGATCCTGATCATCGGCGCGGGCGGGCTCGGGTTGATGGCGCTCGGACTGCTCGAGGCGATGGGCGGCAAGGGCGCAATCGTCGTCGACATCGACGCGCGCAAGCGGCAGGCCGCGCTCGAGGCCGGCGCCATCGCGGCGGTCGATGTCGCGGCGCCGGACGCGCGGCGGCAGATCACGCAGGCGGCCGGCGCGCCCGTCCGCGCGGCAATCGATCTCGTCGGCAGCGCGCAGACGAGCGCGCTCGGCTTCGACTGCCTGCCGCGCGGCGGCAAGCTGGTCATCGTCGGCCTGTTCGGCGGAGCGGCGCCGTGGTCGTTGCCGCTGATTCCGATCAAGGCCGCGACCATCCAGGGCAGCTACGTCGGCAGCCTCGCCGAGCTCAAGGCATTGCTCGACCTGGTGCGGCGCAAATCGGTACCGCCGATCCCGGTCACCAGGCGGCCGCTCGATCAGGCACAACAGGCGCTGGAAGATCTACGCCGCGGCACGATGGTCGGACGCTCGGTACTGACGCCTTGAAACGTTGCAGGAGGAAACGATGTATCCGGATATTTCCCTTCACATCGACGGCGGCTGGACCAAAGGGTCCGGCGGCAAGACCATCCCGGTGCTCAATCCCGCGACCGGGGAATCGATCGGCAACATCGCGCACGCGGAAACCGCCGATCTCGAGCGCGCCGCGCGGGCGGCCGGGAAGGGCTTTCAGGCGTGGCGCAAGGTCTCGGCGTTCGAGCGCTACAAGCTGATGCGCAAGGCGGCGGAGAACCTGCGCAGCCGCGCCGAGGATATCGCGCGGCTGATGACGATGGAGCAGGGCAAGCCGGTCGGCGAAGCCAAGATGGAGACGCTCGCCGGCGCCGACCTCATCGACTGGTTCGCCGAAGAAGGCAGGCGCGCCTACGGGCGGGTGATACCGGCGCGGGCGGAGGGCTTCTATCAGCTCGCCGTCAAGGAGCCGGTCGGTCCGGTCGCGGCGTTCACGCCGTGGAATTTCCCGATCAATCAGGCGGTGCGCAAGATTTCCTGCGCGGTAGCGGCCGGCTGCTCGATCGTGATCAAGGGGCCGGAGGACACGCCCGGCTCGGTCGCCGAGCTGGTGCGCGCCTTCGTCGACGCCGGGCTGCCCGCGGGCGTGATCAATCTGGTGTACGGCGTTCCTTCGGAAATTTCCGAATACCTCGTTCCGCATCCGGTGATCCGCAAGATCTCGTTCACCGGATCGACCGCGGTGGGCAAGCATCTCGCGGCGCTCGCCGGCAAGCACATGAAGCGCGTCACCATGGAGCTCGGCGGCCACGCGCCCGGCATCGTGTTCGAGGATGCCGACGTCGATCAGGCCGTGAAGGTGCTCGCCGGCGGCAAGTTCCGCAATGCCGGCCAAGTATGCATCGCGCCGACCCGGCTGCTGGTCCAGGAGCCGCTCTACGAGAAATTCGTCGACAAGTTCACGGCCGCCGCCAAGGCCGTCAAGGTCGGCGACGGGCTCGATTCTTCGACCCGGATGGGGCCGCTGGTGAGCAGCCGGCGCGTCGATGCGATGGAGATGTTCGTGGCCGACGCCACGCAAAAAGGCGCCAAGCTTCGGACCGGCGGCAAGCGGATCGGCAACAAGGGCTTCTTCTTCGAGCCGACCGTGCTGACCGACGTGCCGCAGGACGCCAGGATCATGAACGAGGAACCGTTCGGCCCCGTTGCCACGATCGCGCCGTTCCGCGATTTCGAGGGGGCGGTGTCGGAGGCCAATCGCCTCAATTACGGCCTGGCGGCTTATGCGTTCACCAGATCGGCCAAGACCGCGGCCGCAGTCGGTGCCGCGGTGGAAACCGGGATGATCGCCATCAACAGCGCCGCGCTCGCGCTGCCGGAAGTGCCGTTCGGCGGCGTCAAGGATTCCGGCTACGGCTCCGAAGGCGGCTCGGAGGCGATCGAAGGCTATCTGGTGACCAAGTTCATCTCCCAGGTGGGGGTGTGAAAATTGCCCTTCGAGGCTCGCCCGACTGCGTCGGGCGAGCGCCTCAGGGTGACGGTCTGGGCTGATGCGGTATTTCCGGCCGTCATCCTGAGGTGCTCGCGAAGCGAGCCTCGAAGGACGGCCGGCCAAGGCCAATCAGGCCTGTCCAACAAAACTTGATTGGATTTCGGGAGGAAGTCATGGGCAGCGTGAACGCCAGCGTCGATCTCAAGCGCGACAACGACGTCGCAATCATCACCATCGAGAATCCGCCGGTCAACGCGCTCAAGCACGCGGTGCGCGCCGGGCTGATCGATGCGCTCGAGCAAGTCAAAAATCCGGCCGTAAAGGCCGTGGTGCTCACCGGGGCGGGCCGCGCGTTCTCCGCCGGCGCCGACATCAGCGAGTTCGGCAAGCCCATGCAGCCGCCCGGCCTGCACGAGGTGATCGCCGCGATCGAATCCACGCCGAAGCCGGTGGTGGCCGCGATCCACGGCACCGCGCTCGGCGGCGGGCTCGAGCTGGCGCTCGCCTGCCACTACCGCGTGGCGGACCGCGGCGCTCGCGTCGGCTTGCCGGAGATCAAGCTCGGAATTCTGCCGGGCGCCGGCGGCACGCAGCGCCTGCCGCGGCTGATCGGGCCGGAGAGAGGGCTGGAGGCGATCACCTCCGGCGACATGATCCCTGCCGACCGGGCATTGGCGCAGGGCATTCTCGACGCGGTGCTCGACGGCGATCTGATCGCGGGCGCGATCGCGTTTGCGCGCAATGCGGTCGGCAAGCCGCTGAAGCTCGTGCGCGACCGCGAGGACAAGATCGCGGCGGCGCGGGCCAACCCCGGCTCCTACGACGAAGCCGCCGCGAAGATCGTCGGCCGCGCGCGCGGCAGGCGGGCGCAATCGGCCTGTGTCGAATCCGTGCGCAACGCGTTCCAGCTGCCGTTCGACGACGGGCTCGCCCGCGAGCAGGCGCTGTTCCGCGAGCTGGTGGTGAGCGATGAGTCCAAGGCGCAGCGCCACGTGTTCTTCGCCGAGCGCGAGGCCGCGCGCGTGCCGGACATGCCGGCCTCGACCAATCCCCGGCCGTTCGCGCGCGCCGCCGTGATCGGCGCCGGCACTACGGGGGGCGGCATCGCCATGAGCTTCGCCAATGCCGGCATTCCGGTCGCCATCATCGAGACCGGCGCCGACCTGCTGCACAAGGGGCTCGACCGCGTCGCCGACAATTACCGCACCACCGTCTCGCGCGGCCGGCTCACGCAAGCCGAGATGGACAAGCGCATGAATCTCATCTCGGGCAAGCTCGAGCTCGCGGCAGTCGCCGAGGCGGACGTGGTCATCGAGGCGGTGTTCGAGGAAATGGAATTGAAGAAACAGATTTTCGGCGAGCTCGACCGGCAGGCGCGTCCGGGCACGCTGCTCGCCACCAACACTTCGACCCTCGACGTCGATGCGATCGCGCGATCGACCCAACGGCCGCAGGACGTCCTGGGCACGCATTTCTTCAGCCCGGCCAACGTGATGCGGCTGCTCGAGATCGTGCGCGGCAAGGCCACGTCATACGAGGCGCTGGCGACCGCGATCGCGCTCGGCCGCAAGCTCGGCAAGGTGCCGGTCGTGGTCGGCAATTGCGACGGCTTCGTCGGCAACCGCATGCTGGCGCGCCGATCGACGGAATCCGAGCGGCTGCTGCTCGAAGGCGCGCTGCCGCAAGAGGTCGACGCCGCGGTCGTCGAGTTCGGTTTCCCGATGGGCCCGTTCGCGATGGGCGACCTCGCCGGGCTCGACGTCGGCTGGCGCATCCGGCGCGCGCGCGGGGTTCGCGCCGAGATCTCCGATCCGCTGTGCGAAGCCGGGCGCTTCGGCCAGAAGACCGGCAAAGGCTATTATTCGTACCAGTCGGGCTCGCGCACGCCGGTCCCGGATCCGGAGGTCGAGCAGGTCATCGTCGAAGCTTCCCGCCGGCTGGGCATCGCGCGCCGGCCGATCGACAAGCAGGAGATCATCGAGCGGATGATCTACCCGATGATCAACGAAGGCGCGCGCATCCTCGACGAGGGCATCGCGTATCGCCCGGGCGACGTCGACGTGATCTGGGTCTACGGCTACGGCTGGCCGGTCTGGCGCGGCGGGCCGATGTTCTATGCCGACCAGGTCGGGCTCGCGCAGATCCGCGACCGGCTCGCGCTCTATGCGCAGCGCACCGGGGACAAGACGCTGCAGCCGGCGCCGCTGCTCTCGAAGCTCGCGGCCGACGGCAGAGGCTTCGCCTCTTTCAAAGCACCGACCGGCGCGGCGGCCTGACCGCGATGAGCGATCTTGAGCAATTCCGCGGCGAAGCCCGCAGCTGGCTGGAGAAAAACTGCCCGCCCGAGATGCGCCGGCCGTCCTTGAACGAGGACGACGTCTGCTGGGGCGGACGCAAGCCGGGCTTCCAGTCGGACGCGCAACGGGTCTGGCTCGAGCGCATGGGCGAGCGCGGCTGGACCGTGCCGGAATGGCCGAAGCAATACGGCGGCGGCGGGCTCACGCGCGAGGAAGCCAAGGTGCTGCGCGAGGAGATGGCGAGGCTCCATTGCCGTGCCGCGCTGACGAGCTTCGGCATCTGGATGCTCGGTCCGGCGCTGCTCAAATACGGCTCCGAGGCGCAGAAGCGAAAATATCTCCCGGAGATCGCCCGGGGAGAAATCCGCTGGTGCCAGGGCTATTCGGAACCCAACGCCGGCTCCGATCTCGCCTCGCTGCAGACCAAAGCCGAGGACAAGGGCGATCATTTCCTGGTCAACGGCCAGAAGATCTGGACCTCGTACGCCGACAGGGCGGACTGGATTTTTTGCCTGGTGCGCACCGATTTTTCCGCCAAGAAGCACGAGGGCATCAGCTTTCTGTTGTTCGACATGGCGAGCCCGGGCGTGTCCACCACGCCGATCTCGCTGATTTCCGGTAAATCGCCGTTCTGCCAGACCTTCTTCCACGACGTGAAAGTGCCGAAACAGAACCTGGTCGGCGAGCGCAACAAGGGCTGGGAGATCGCCAAATATCTGCTCACCCACGAGCGCGAGAGCATCGGCGCCTTCGGGATCACGCAGATCGGGCGCTCGCCCGGCGAGCTGGCGGCCGAAACCGTCGGCCACGATGACGGCGTGCTCGCCGACCCGCTGCTGCGGGCGAAAATCGCGGAATTCGAGGTCGACGGCTGGTGCTTCCTGCTGAGCATGCAGCGTGCCGCCGACATGGCCAAGGCCGGACAGGGCAGCGGCGCCTATTCGTCCGTGCTCAAATATTACGGCGCCGAGCTCAACAAGCGCCGGCACGAGCTGATGATGGACGGCGGCGGTTCGGACGCGCTCGAATGGGAGGGCGCGCGTTCGCACGACGGCAAGGCCGCGCGCGAGTGGCTGCGCAGCAAGGCCAATTCCATCGAGGGCGGCACCTCGGAGATCCAGCTCAACATCATCGCCAAGCGCCTGCTGGGCCTGCCGGGCGCGTGAAGTGGGGCCGTTTCAGGATCAGCAATTGGTGCGTCGTCGTCCCGGCCAAGCGAGCGTAGCGAGCGCGAGCCGGGATCCATGAACACTAGGTTCGCGGTTTCGAAGAGGGCGGTGTTCATGGGTTCCGGCTCTCGCGCTTCGCGCTCGGCCGGAATGACCCATCGGGAGCGAAGCGATGCCTCTGGTCCTTTCCGACGAGCAGCAGATGCTGCGCGAGAGCGCGCGCGGCTATCTCGCCGAGCAGGCTCCGGTCGCGCATTTGCGCAAGCTGCGCGACTCCAAGGACGACACCGGCTTTTCCCGCGCGCTGTGGCGCGGGTTTGCCGAAATGGGCTGGGCCGGCGTGCTGATCGCCGAGGAATTCGGCGGCGTCGGGCTCGGTCATGTCGAGGCCGGCGTCCTGGTCGAGGAAATGGGGCGCACGCTCGCCCCCTCCCCGTTCCTCTCGACCGCGGTCGTCGCCGCGAGCGCCATCGGGCTCGCCGGCTCCGCCCAGCACAAAGCCCAGCATCTGCCGCGCATCGCCGCCGGCGAGTTCGTCGCCGCGCTGGCGATCGACGAAGGCGCCAAGCACAAGCCGAGCCGCATCGCGCTTGCCGCCGCCCGACACGCCAACGGTTTCCGGCTCAACGGCACGAAGACCTTCGTGATCGACGGTCACGTCGCCGATCTCCTCATCGTCGCGACGCGCACCGCAGGCGGGATCGAGGACAAACAAGGCGTGACGCTGTTCCTGGTCGATGCCAAGACGCCCGGCCTCGCGCGCGAGCGCACCATCATGGTCGACAGCCGCAACGCCGCGCGGCTCGCGTTCGAGAATGTCGACGTGACGGCGGACGCGGTGCTCGGCGAAGTCAACGAGGGCGCGCCCTTGCTCGAGCGCGTGCTCTCGATCGGCCGCGCCGGGCTTGCAGCCGAGCTGGTCGGCGCGGGCTCGGAGGCGTTCGACCGCACCGTCTCCTACCTGAAGGAGCGCCGGCAGTTCGGCCGTGCCATCGGCGAGTTCCAGGCGCTGCAGCACCGGGCGGCGCAGGTCTATGTCGACCTGGAGATGGCGCGCTCGGCCGTGCTCAAGGCGCTGCAGACCATGGACGAAAATCTCGACGGCGCGGGTCCGATCGCCTCGGTCGCCAAGGCCAAGGCCGGCCAGGCGGCGAAGCTCGCCAGCCAGGAGGCGGTGCAGATGCACGGCGGCATGGGCATGACGGACGAGCTCGACATCGGGCTGTTCATGAAACGCATCCGCGTGGCGCAGGAGCTGTTCGGGGATGTGCAATTCCATGCCGACCGGCTGGCCAGGATGCGGGGCTACTGACGCACTGACGGCTCGCGCAGCCGCCGGACTGTCTTGGGCAATCCATTGATAAATGCCTATGAGATCGTCGATCGCCTCCGGATCGAGCGCGATCTTCATTTCCCGAGCTGCCGCAGCCGTTCGCGGACTTCGGCGAGCGGAACGGACGGTCGGTTCCTGTTGGCACGGCGACGGCGGACTTCGGCAAGCTGCTCGTCCGTAAGCCGTAGGTCTCGCATGTGCGCGAGGTAATCGATCAGAGCTCCAGCCGCGGCGTCCTGCTCGTCCTCGGGAAGCTGTTCAACCTGCTGGATGGCTTTTTGGAGCAATTTTGTCATGGTCCACGTATAGCAAATTCCCGCGGGGTAATTCCAGCTCGCCCGCGCGAGCTTTTCACTCGCGGTTCTGCTGCCCTATGCAGCACCACGCCATGATGCCCTAGCCTCCCCCGGGAATTCCGGACTATGATTTGACAAAGGACAATGCGCGGCGTGCTGCTCCCCATAGATTCCGTCGCGCGCCGAAGCCCGGTCCATCGTCTCAGGAGGAAACCATGCTCACCCCGCCCAGTGCCCGCGCCGCCGAGCTGCGCCAGCGCATCAGCGCCTTTCTGGAAAAGCACATTCTGCCCGCCGAGGAAGTCTACCGGCGCCAGCTTTCCGAAATGCCGAGCCGGTGGAGCGCGCTCCCGGTCATGGACGAGCTCAAGGCCAAGGCAAAGACGCAAGGGTTGTGGAACCTGTTCCTGCCCAAGGAGGAGTTCCCCGACGGGCTGACCAACGAGGAATACGCGCCGCTGTGCGAGATCATGGGTCGCTCGCCGATCGGCGCCGAGCCGTTCAATTGCTCGGCGCCGGACACCGGCAACATGGAGACGATCGCGCGCTACGGCACCAAGGAGCAGAAGGAGCGCTGGCTCAAGCCGCTGATGGAGGGCGAGATCCGTTCCTGCTTCGCCATGACGGAGCCCGCGGTCGCCTCCTCGGATGCCACCAACATCCAGTCGCAGATCCGCCGCGACGGCGATCATTACGTCATCGACGGCCGCAAGTGGTGGACCTCGGGCGCCATGGATCCGCGCTGCAAGATCGCGATCTTCATGGGGTTGACCAATCCGGACGCTCCGGCGCACAAGCGCCAGTCGATGATCCTGGTGCCGATGGACACGCCCGGGGTCCGGGTGATGCGGGCGCTTACCGTGTTCGGCTACGACGATGCGCCGCACGGCCACGCCGAGGTCGTCTTCGAGAACGTGCGGGTGCCGGCCTCCAACATCCTGCTCGGCGAGGGCCGCGGTTTCGAGATCGCGCAGGGCCGGCTCGGCCCGGGGCGCATCCACCATTGCATGCGCTCGATCGGGGTCGCCGAGCGGGCGCTCGAGACCTTGTGCCTGCGCGCGCTGTCACGCACGGCTTTCGGCAAGGCGATCGCCGATCACGGCGTCAGCCGCCATTGGATCGCCGAGTGCCGCATGGAGATCGACCAGGCGCGGTTGCTCACCATGCACGCGGCGCGGATGATGGACGAGGTCGGCAACAAGGCGGCGCGCGCCGAGATCGCCATGATCAAGGTGGTGGCGCCGAACGTCGCGCTCAACGTGCTCGATCGCGCCATCCAGGTGTGCGGCGGCGCCGGCGTGTGCCAGGACTTCCATCTCGCCTTCGCCTGGGCGCACGCGCGCACGCTGCGCCTCGCCGACGGCCCGGACGAAGTGCATCGCGAGACGGTGGCGAAGCTCGAGCTGCGCAAATACCAGCCGCCGTCCAGGAGACAGTGATCAGAATCACAAGTCGGTAGGGTGATCGGGCCGTGATTTCTGATTTCTGACTTCTGATCACCTGAAATGCACCCCGATGGTGTCGGCCACGCAGGCCGGCCGCTCGCTGCCTTCGATCTCGACCGTGGTGTGGTAGGTGACGCGCAGGCCGTTGGGCGGGACATCCACCGCCTGCGCGATGCCGATGCGGCCGCGCAGCCGCGAGCCGGCCGGAACCGGGCTGAGATAGCGCACCCGGTTCGAGCCGTAATTGAGGCTGCTCTTCACGCCCTCGACGCGGAGCACGGTGCGAAAGAACGACGGCACGAGCGCCAGCGTCAGCAGCCCGTGCGCGATGGTCGTGCCGTAGGGCAGCTCGCGACGGGCCCGCTCGACGTCGACGTGGATCCATTGGTCGTCGCCGGTCGCCTCGGCGAAGCGGTCGATGCGCTGCTGCGAGACCAGCACCCAATCGCTGACCCCGATGTCCTCGCCGACGGCGGCTTTCACGGCGTCGAAATCGGCAAACACCCGCATGAATCCCTCCGTGGTCCAATGGCCGGGCTGGGATTTACGCCAAAAGCCGGCGAGGAAGCGAGCCCCGTGCAGGCAGGTGATGGTTCGCCGCATCCGGCCCGGGCGGGCGCTTGACTACGCACGCCCCCGGGGATCATCTAGGCGTCGGCCGCGCATGAGATTGCGCAACAAGGATCGATCAAACGGGAGGAGTGCAATGAATTTCGTGCATTTGAAAGCGGCGTTGCTGGCCGGCGCGGCGGTGTGCCTGAGTTCTCCCGCGGGCGCCCAGGAAACCGTTCGGATCGCCTTCATCGATCCGTTATCCGGGCTTGCCGCGAGCACCGGCGAGGCGGGGCTCAAGACCTTCCAGTATCTCGCCGAGCAGGTCAACGCCAAGGGCGGCGTCCTCGGCAAGAAGCTCGAAGTCGTGGGCTACGACAACAAGGTCAACGCCCAGGAAAGCCTGGTGCAGCTGCAAAAGGCCATCGACGCCGGCATTCGCATCGTGACCCAGGGCAACGGCTCGAACGTCGCCGCCGCGCTCGAGGACCAGGTCGGCAAATACAACGATCGCAATCCGGGCAAGGAAGTCGTGTATTTCAATTACGCCGCCGTCGACCCGGTGCTCACCAACGAGAAATGCAATTTCTGGCATTTCCGCTGGGACGCCAATTCCGACATCAAGATGGAGGCGCTCACCAACTACATGAAGACGCGCACCAACATCAAGAAAATCTATCTGATCAACCAGGATTATTCGTTCGGCCAGGCGGTGCGCAGCGCGGCCCGCAAGATGCTCTCGGAGAAGCGGCCCGATCTCCAGCTCGTGGGCGACGAGGTGCATCCGCTGCAGAAGATCACCGACTTCTCGCCGTATGTCGCCAAGATCAAGGCGTCCGGCGCCGACAGCGTCGTGACCGGCAACTGGGCCAACGATCTGTCGCTGCTGATCAAGGCCGCAGCCGACGCCGGCCTGCAGGTCGATTGGTACACCTATTACGCCGGCGGCCCCGGCGGCCCGACCGCGATCAAGCAGGCCAATGTACCCGACCGGGTATTCCAGATCACCGAAGGGTATCCGAACATTCCGTACAAGCCGTCGCAGGATTTCGAGAAGGCGTTCCGGGCCAAGATTGGCCAGTCGCTGTTCTATCCGCGCGCCGTCAACGAGATGAACATGCTGGTAAAAGCCATCCAGGAAGCCAATTCGACCGAGCCGGGGAAGATCGCCGCCAAGCTCGAGGGCATGAAGGTCGAGGTGCACAATGGCGGCGAAGGCTTCATGCGGGCCGACGACCATCAGTTCTTCCAGCCGATCTACATCGCCAACCTCGGGCCGATCGGCAAGGACCAGCCGTTCGACGAGGAAGGCACCGGCTGGGGCTGGAAAGTCACCGGCAAGGTGGACACCAACAACACCATCGTGCCGACCAGCTGCAAGATGAATCGCCCGAGTTGACGTCGGTGAATTTCCGCCGTGGAACTGCGACCGACACAAGGTCGGCAGGGGGATCATGATGACGGCGGACGCACTCCGGTGACCTCTCCCATGGGCACGCTGTCCCATATGACGATCAGCTCGCTCCGGTTACCTCCCCCCTTGTGGGGGAGGTCGGCTCCGCGCGCGTCCGGCGCGCGAGCCGGGAGGGGGGTGTCTGGCCGGCAGTATCAAACAAATACCCCCCTCCCCATCCCTCCCCCACAAGGGGGGAGGGAGCAGGATGTGGCGTGCTCGGAGCGCTGAAGAAATGCTCGAGCTTGTCATCATCTCGACCCTCAACGGCGTGCTCTACGGCATGCTGCTGTTCCTGATGGCGAGCGGCTTGACGCTGATCTTCAGCATGATGGGCGTGCTCAATTTCGCCCACGCCAGCTTCTACATGCTCGGCGCGTTCTTCGGCTTCCAGATCAGCCAATGGCTGGGGTTCTGGCCGGCGTTCGTCGTCGCGCCGGTGCTGGTCGGGGCGATCGGGGCGCTGGTGGAGCGCTACGGCCTGCGCAACGTGCACCGGCACGGCCACGTCGCCGAGCTGCTGTTCACGTTCGGCCTCGCCTTCGTCATCGAAGAAGTGGTGCAGATGATCTGGGGCAAGGTGCCGGTCGATTACCGGGTGCCGCCCTCGCTCGATTTCAGCGCGTTCACGATCTTTACCACGACCTATCCGGCCTACAAGATGTTCGAGCTCCTGACCGCGATCGCGATCTTCGCGGTGCTGCTCGCGGTGCTGACCAAGACCCGGGTCGGGCTCATCATCCAGGCGGCGCTCACGCATCCCAACATGGTGGCCATGCTCGGCCACAACGTTCCGCGGGTGTTCATGCTGGTGTTCGGGGTCGGCACCGGGCTTGCCGCGGTAGCCGGCGTCATCGCCGGCCCGGCCTTCGTCACCCAGTCCAACATGGCGGCCGTGCTCGGTCCGATCCTGTTCGTCGTCATCGTGGTCGGGGGGCTCGGCTCGCTTTCCGGTGCCTTCGTAGCCTCGCTGCTGATCGGGCTGGTCCAGACGTTCGCGGTCTCGGTCAATTATTCCGCCTCCGACCTGTTCGCCGGGATCGGCTTCAGCCCGGCGTCCGGCACCATCCTGCACGATCTGTGGGAGGTGACCTTGGCGCAGATCGCGCCGATCATTCCCTACCTGATGCTGGTGCTGATCCTGATCTTCCGGCCGACCGGGCTCTTGGGGAAACGCGAGACGTGACCGAGGCGACGAAAATCGGCGTGCGCACCGCCCAACCGGTCGACTGGATGTCGATCGCGCGGCGGTACGGCGCGTGGCTGCTGCTCGCGGCGGCTTTCGCCGTGCTGCCGAAGATCTTCGCCTCCGGCATCGCGCACACGATGATGAGCCTGATGGGCATCATGATCGTGTTCGCGCTGTCCTACAACATGCTGCTCGGGGAGACCGGGCTGTTGTCGTTCGGCCACGCGGTCTATTACGGGCTCGGCGGCTTCCTCGCGGCGCACGCGATGAACACGCTCGCGCGCGAGGCGCTGCCGGTGCCGGTGTTCCTGATTCCGCTGGTCGGCGGATTTTCCGGGCTGCTGTTCGGGATCGTCTTCGGCTCGGTCTCGACCCGGCGCGGCGGCACCGCGTTCGCGATGATCTCGCTGGGTTTGGGCGAGCTCGTGGCGTCGAGCTCGCTGATCCTGCGCAGCTTCTTCGGCGGCGAAGAAGGAATCAGCACCAACCGCACCAAGCTGTTCCGCGTGTTCGACCTCAATTTCGGGCCGCAGCTCCAGGTCTATTACCTGATCGCGGCCTGGTGCCTGATCTGCATGATCGCCATGTACGCGCTGACCCGCACCCCGTTCGGGCGCATGTGCAACGCGGCGCGGGACAACCCGGAGCGGGCGCAATTCGTCGGCTATAACCCCTACGTGGTGCGCTTCATCGCGTTCAGCCTCGCCGGCCTGTTCGCCGGGATCGCGGGCGGGCTCGCCGCCATCAATTTCGAGCTGGTGAATGCTTCCGTCGTCGGCGCCGGGCAATCCACAACCGTGCTGCTTGCCGCCTATATCGGCGGCATCGGCAATTTCATCGGTCCGGTGATCGGCGCCGTCCTCGTCACCTATCTGCAGGTGATGCTCAGTGACGTCACCGAGATCTGGCAGCTCTATGTCGGCCTGCTGTTCATCGCCATGGTGATGTTCGCGCCCGGCGGAATCGCCGGCCTGATTTTCATGCACGAGCCGCTGTGGCACGCCGGCGCCTACCGGGCGCTGTTCGGCCGGCTGATCCCCGCGTACCTGTTGGCGCTGATCCCCGGATTAACGGCGCTCGCCGGCCTCATTCTCGTCATCGAGATGACGTTCCGGCTGATGGTGAAGGCCTCCGAAGGCACGCGCATGAGCTTCGTGTCCGTGCCGCTCGATGCGGCGGCGCCCGTGCCGTGGATCGTGGCCGCCGTGCTGCTCGTCGGCGGCCTTTATCTGTTCCGCCGGACCTGGCCGTTCGTCGCCGACGCGTGGCAGCACGCCCACGCCGAGATGCAGCAAGCACGCCGGAGCGCCGCATGAGCGCCGCCGCCATCGAGCTCACGGACCTGCGCAAGAATTTCGGGCCGACCGAGATCATCCGCGGCGTCAGCCTGACCATCCCGCTCGGCGAGCGCCACGCCATGATCGGTCCCAACGGCGCCGGCAAATCGACGCTGTTCAACCTGATCAGCGGGCGCCTCGCCCCCACGACCGGCGGCATCCGCTGCAAGGGCGAGGACATCACCGGCCAAAAACCTTACGAGATCAACCGGCGCGGGCTGTCGCGCAGCTTCCAGGTGACGAATATCTTTCCGCGGCTGAGCGTGTGGGAAAACATCCGTTGCGCCGTGCTGTGGTCGCTGGGCTACCGCTATTCGTTCTGGCACGGCATCAATTCGCTTGCCGACGTGCGGCAGCGCACCGAGCAGATTCTCGAGGAGATCCATCTCGCCGACCGCCGGCGCATCCAGGCCGGCGTGCTCACCTACGCCGAGCAGCGCGCGCTCGAGATCGGCATCACGATCGCGGGCGGCGCCGAGATCATCCTGCTCGACGAGCCGACCGCCGGCATGAGCCACGCCGAAACCGAGGACGCCGTCGCGCTCATCCGCAAGGTCAGCGCCGGCAGGACCTTGATGATGATCGAGCACGACATGGGCGTCGTGTTCGATCTCGCCGACCGCATCTCGGTGCTGGTCTACGGGCAGATCATCGCCTGCGACGCGCCCGCGAAGATCAAGGCCGATCCCGCGGTCCAGCAGGCCTACCTCGGCACGGCGGTGGGGGCCGCGGCGTGATGCTCGAAGTCCAGGACCTCCACGCCTATTACGGCAAGAGCCACATCCTACAGGGCGTGCATCTTGCCGTCGGCGCCGGCGAGATCGTCAGCATCCTGGGCCGCAACGGGGTCGGCCGTTCGACGACGCTGAAAGCCATCATGGGCGACGTGCCGCCGCACGGCTCGATCGTATTCAAGGGCGAGCCGATCGCCGGATTGAAGCCCTATGAGATCGCGCATCGCGGGCTCGGCTACGTGCCGGAGGACCGCGCCGTGTTTCCCACGCTCACCGTCGAGCACAACCTGCTGCTCGGGGTCAAGAACGCAAACAAGACGCCGCGCTGGGGCTTTGGCGATACCTATCGGGTGTTTCCGCGGCTCAAGGAGCGCGCCCCGACCATGGCCGGCGTGCTCTCCGGCGGCGAGCAGCAGATGCTCACGATCTGCCGCACCATGATGGGCGATCCGGACCTGATCATGATCGACGAGCCGACCGAGGGCCTCTCGCCGCAAATGGTGGAGCGCGTCGGCCGATTGCTGCAGAGCATCGCCGAGCGCAACGTCTCGATCCTGCTGGTCGAGCAGAAGCTCACGATCGCCATGCAGATCTCGCACCGGGTCTACGTCATGGGCCACGGCCGCATCGTGTTCGAAGGCACCCCCGCCGACCTCAAGGCGAACGAGGCCGTGCGCAAGGAATGGCTGGAGGTGTGAGGGGGGTGCTCACTAATTTTGGCGCGCGGATCGGAGGTCCGCTTTTAGGGCGGAACCGGAAACACTTGCTCAATTCGAGGTTTGCCGAGGGCGGAGGGTCACAACGATCGCCTGCCTTCACTGGCTACTGATTTGGTTCGCCGTCAGGTGGCCATTATCGTTGTAGGGGGTAGCACCCCCGGAGCGCTGGCTGCAAAGGCGGCGACCCAAACAGTCCCGATAGTCTTTTTTGTCGGTACCGACCCAGTCGAAGTTGGTCTCGTAGCGAGCCTCGCACAGCCCGGCGGCAACATAACGGGGATTACAAACCTCAACGTCGAGCTGATCAAAAATGCCTTGAGCTGATCCATAGCCTGATGCCTCCAGCCACCACGATCGCAATGCTCGTCAACCCTGGCAATATCCCCCAAACCGCAACTGAGAAAAGGACCGTACAGGACGCGGCGCGTGTCCTCGGCGCGCGCGTGGTCATTCTGAATGCAAGTAGCCCCAGCGAGATCGAGTCGGTCTTCGCGACCCTTGTCGGCGAGCGGGCAGGCGCCCTTGTGGTGAGCGGTGAAACTTTCTTTTTGACCCAGCGTCATCGGCTGGTCGAGTTGGCGGCCCGCCACGCAGTGCCGACCATATATGCCTACCGTGACTTCCCTGCCGCCGGCGGGCTAATGAGCTATGGAGGCAATTTTGCGGATTCTTACCGTCTGATCGGGGTATACGCCGGCCGCATTCTCAAGGGCGAGAAGCCCGCCGATCTGGCGGTCCAACGATCCACAAAAGTCGAGCTAGTCATCAACCTCAAAACCGCCAAAGCGCTCGGCCTTACCATCCCGCTTCCGTTGCTTGGCCGCGCCGACGAGGTGATCGAATAGAGATGCTTTTTGCTGCACTGCATGAGTCCGGAAGTGGCACATTTCGGAAGTGCCGTAATGTCCGACTTGAGTCCGGAATGCGCACCAAAGCGGACGTCCGCCAACCACTCTGAATTTATTGGGTTCACGCCCTAGGAATTTCCGCGCGGCGGAACGATGGTGATCGTGCGATCGCCAGAGTGCCGGCGGTGGACGTAGAATCTCTTGCTGATCAATAGAGGCTTCGCGCGCACAACGCGCTGTCCGAGGCCGTGGCTTGTGCTGGGCCAGTATCGAGATTTTCGAATTCCCTCTGGCACCAACGGCACCAATTCCACTTGTCCGCTGTCGCCGATCGTTTTCGCCACCATCGTGCTATTGAGGGCCTGCAACAATTCAGTTGCCGTGCCGGTCCATCCGGACGGATGCTTTGTACTTACGAGCTCGGCAATAGCGACTGCCACCGGATCAGCTTCGAAAGCCTCATCCGTTACGTCGCGGCGGTTTTCCGTGTAA